>Ga0189286_100043_pt1 | contig 111880 bp, 104 predicted proteins | sample UW69minimetaG_FD_130330 | JGI IMG/M metagenome (GOLD analysis project Ga0189286, IMG submission 130330) | Marine microbial communities from the Costa Rica Dome - UW69 mini metaG | ecosystem: Environmental > Aquatic > Marine > Oceanic > Photic zone | place: Costa Rica: the Eastern Pacific... | reverse complement strand
TGGATAAGCTAGGAGCGCTGGAGACAATCCGGGATTTTGAAGGCGGGCAGTCCCGCTTGCTGATGCTGGACCTGCCATTCGTTGGTGTATTTCTCGGCCTCATCTGGATTATAGGCGGTTCGCTCGTACTGGTTCCGATCGCCTTGTTCGCTGTTCTGGTCGTCGTCACTGCCATTAGTGGTAGCGCCCTTCGGAAGGTGCTGAGCGACCGTTGGGCTTTTGATGATCGGCGCTACAGTTTTGTCGTGGAAACGCTGAATGGCATTCCCGCCATCAAAAGCATGGCCATGGAACCCCAGATCCTGCGCCGTTATGAACGGCTGCTGCGCACCGGGGCGTCTGCCACGTATCGCACAATTGAACTCGGTGGCATTGCTCAATCATTTGGCGCCGTCTTTGCCGGGGTCACTATGGTGGCGGTCGTCTCAGTGGGCGCGCTCCTGGTCATTGACGGCAGTTTGACGATGGGGTCACTGGCAGCCTGCACTCTTCTTTCGGGGCGCACCATTCAACCTCTGCTCAAAGGTTTAAGCCTTTGGACGCAACTTCAAAGCGTGGATGTCGCCAGAGAGAAAGCTGCAAGTCTGCTTGATCTGCCGGGCGGGCAGGTCACTCCCAGCCAAAATACGGTACCCAGTCTTGCTGGCCAGATCGATCTGAAAAACGCCTCTTTCCGATATGGTCCCGACCTGCCGGATGTCGTGAAAGACGTTAGCGCCAAATTCAAATCCGGTGAGATGATTTCGATTACGGGTATCGACAATTCAGGCAAGTCGACTCTCGTCCGCCTCATTACTGGCGAGGCACGCCCGACTGAGGGCAATGTCATGATTGACGGCATGGATGTAACGGGCCCGCACCAAAAAGCTCTGTCCAACTGGGTTGCCTACATCCCACCCAACCCTGTCTTGTTCCAGGGAACCATCCTTGAAAACCTCGCCATGTTCCGCACAGGCGAAGCGATTGACAATGCGCGGCTGGCGGCGCGAGCCATCGGCCTGGAAGAAGATATTCATCGTCTCCCAGAAGGATATGACACACGTGTCAATCAGGGGATTGCGGAGCAACTTCCCGGCGGTTTCCTCCAACGCATGACCATAGCTCGAGCACTTGCGATGAAGCCGCAGGTCCTGCTTTTTGACGAAGCCAACAATACACTCGATCAAAAGGGCGATCAGAAAGTTCTAAAAGCTCTACAAGTGCTTAAGGGTGGCCCCACAATCATTGCTGTAACCCACCGCCCCTCACTTATGCGCATCGCCGACAGGCATTTTAAAATGAGGGATGGTGCGCTGACAGAGGTCAGACTCGCAGACGCAGTCCCTGTATCCGCTCCGGCACCTGCACCTGCTCCTGTCTATGCGTCGGCGGAGGCCGCATCATGAGCATTACGTTCGACGAGGCCGCCAAGGCAGCTGTTTCAGGAAAGACAGTCGAACCGAAAGGTCGACCTCTCCTATCCTCTCTGCTTCACGGCGGAGATATGGACCGGTTTGTGGGCGGCACGTCCGCAGGCGCCTGTCTTATGCCGCTTCTCTCCAAACTTGGATGGCGTGGTGAAGCGCGGCACCTTGCGGAAGCATTGCCCCACTTTGTCGATGATCTCGACTTTGATGATGTCCGGACGATCCTCTCAAATCTGAGCTATGCGACGACTGCTCGCAGCATGCGCCTGTCCGATCTGCGCCCCAGCCAGCTGCCCTGCCTCTTCTCAACAGATGGCGAGCATATTGGTGTCATCTATTCACGCGAGGGCGACACGCTTTCAATCTTCGATGGCAAACAGAAGGCCGAAGGAACGATTGATGCCGGTAAGACAAAGGGCGTTGCGTATCTCGTTACCCACGGAGATACGATTGAATCCGCCCCGATCCAAAGAGCGGCAGGGAGCTGGATCTGGAACGTTGTCGGTCGTTTCAAAAAACTCATTGCGCAAACATTTGCCATCAGCTTCATCACAAACGTTACCGCGCTCATGGTGCCGATCTTCATCATGGGTGTCTATGACCGCGTCATCGGGACACGGTCCGCTGAAACGCTCGCCTATTTCGTTGCGGGCATTCTTCTGATCATTGGCGTGGAAGCTGCACTCCGCATCATTCGCGGGCGGGCTCTGGCCTATCTTGGCGCGCGCATCGATGCCCAAGTTGGCGGCGCATCGTTTAAACAGTTGCTCTACATGCCGGTTTCCATGACTGAGAGCGCGCCGGTCGCGACACAGCTCAATCGTCTGAGACAGTTTGAGGGTGTACGAGAAATATTCACTGGACCGCTGGCGGCGGCAGCGTTCGACTTACCCTTTGTGATTGTTTTCCTTGCCGCAATTTTTGTGATCGCCGGCACAATCGGGTGGGTGCCAGTTACGCTCGTTGCTGCCTTCACGATCTTTGGCCTGGTGATGGCACCGATTATGAAAAAGGCGATCACAGAGTCTGGGGAAATTCGGAACACGCGCCAGAACTTCCTCATCGAGCTTGTCAGCAAACAACGCACGCTGAAACAGTGCGCCGCCGAGGACATCTGGCGTGATCGGTTTCATAGTATTTCCGAGCGTGCCGCTTTGGCTAACGCGCGCACGGCACGCATCAACATGTTCATTCAAACCATTGCACAGACCCTGATGACAATTGCCGGTGTCGCCACCCTGGCAATCGGCACGCTTTACGCGATGGAGGGTGATCTCTCTGTCGGTGCTCTGATTGCCACGATGGCCTTTGTCTGGCGGGTTTTGGGGCCAATCCAATCCATCTTCTTGAGCTTTAGCCGCATCAGCCAAGTCAGCCAGAGCCTGAAACAAATCGACGGTCTGATGAAATTGCCATTGGAACGGGACGCCGGGAAACTTCCCTCCTTCTTCCGGTCTTTCAAGGGCGGCATCACGCTGAACAATGTCTCGCTCCGATTCTCCGCCGGATCTGAACCTGCGCTCATGGGAGCGACGTTGAAGGTTGAGCCGGGGGAGTTTATCGCGATTAACGGATCTAACGGTGCCGGAAAATCCACCCTGCTGAAGGTCATTGCCGGTCTTTACAAACCACAAGCTGGCTCGGTCGCCCTTGACGGCTTGGACATTCGTCAGCTTGATTCAGGTGAGATGCGCAATTCGATTGCCTACCTCCCCCAGCATGCGACCTTCTTCTACGGCACAATTGCCCAGAACCTGCGGCTGGCCGACCCAACCGCCAGCGACCATGATATTGAAAAGGCGATTGCCGACGCTGGGTTGGCAGATTACGTCAACTCTCTGCCAGACGGTGTTGAGACACGTTTCTCGCAAGAGGACTTTGCCAACCTTGCCGGCGGTGTCCGTCAACGGCTGAACCTCGCCCGTGCCTATGTGAAAAATGCCCCTATGCTGCTTCTGGACGAGCCTGCCTTCGGTCTCGACGATGCAGCCGATGCCGCCTTGGTAGACAAGCTGATGTCCCTAAAAGGCAAGGCCACCATTCTCATGGTCACACACCGTCCCAGCCACATGCATCTGGCGGATCGGCTGGTCTATCTCGACCAGGGCCGCGTGGCACTTGATGGGGCGCCGAGTGCCGTTTTGGACCGGCTTAACGGCTGAAATTAAGCCCGTTTTAAGGTTATTCGGTCAGGGTTTCCCTCAATTCGGCTGTGATGGCCGCGAAATATCAAAAACGCGGATCACCTTCGCAGGCCTGTAGTTCTGGAAATGAGTAGAAGGGTTACGCCGGTGGCGCAGGAGAAACACGAGACCTCGAAAAAAGCTCGGCGGAAAGCTGAGCTGTCGAAAAAGCTCGCCCTCCCCCTGACACTGGAAGAATCCGGTCCTCCTCGTTTCTATCAAAACTTGATGATTGTCGGCGGCGTCTTTCTGGCACTCGCAATTCTTTGGGGATCCATAACAGAGATCAAGGAACTGGCGCGGGCAGAAGGCGAAGTCACACCGGCTGGCCGAGTTCAACTTGTCCAACATCTTGAGGGTGGCATCGTTTCTGAGGTTCTCGTCAGCGAAGGCGAACTGGTTGAGAAAGATCAGCCGCTCGCACGACTTCAGCCGATCGCCGCTGAAGGTGATCTTGGTCAGTTGACTTCCAGACAGGTTGCGTTGCAGCTGAAGATCGAGCGGCTCAGCGCCGACGTTGAAGCCCGCCCAATGGATCCAGCGCTAGAAGAACTCGACCCAAACCTTTACGGGAATGAACTTGCGATCCTCGACGCATCGCTCACTGCTGCTGACCGTCAGCGGCAGGGTTTCCTTGCTCGGATCGAACAACGAAAAAGCGATATTGACTCCCTCTCAGATCAGCGCGCCAGCCTGAAAGAGCAAGTCGAGCTAATGCTCGAGCAGGTCAACCTAAGGGGTGGCCTCCTTGAAAAAGGCCTTGTCTCCCGCATCGCCTATCTTGAAACCAAGCGCACTTATGAACAAACACGGGTGCAGCTCATCTCAACGGCGGGCAATCTTGCCGCTACGCGCGAGTCGCTGCGCGAGGAAGAAGCTGGCCTAGAAGAGTTAGACGCAACACTGATCAATGACGCACTGTCGGAACGGTCAACAGCTACTGCAGAACTCGACGAAACAGCGAGCGCCATTCGCAAGCTCACGGACCGGGTAGACCGGCTGACGGTCTTCGCCCCTGTTCGAGGCATTGTTCAGGACCTGCCTGCCAAAACCATTGGCGAGGTCATCGAACCCGGCGGCCTCGTCGCCCAGGTGGTGCCCATGGATGATGAGCTGGTCGCAGAAGTCCGCGTTCTGCCAACAGACATTGGTCACATTCAGATCGGGGATCCTGCAAAGGTCAAAATCACGACTTACGATACTGCCCGCTTTGGCGATATTAATGGCGAGGTCCGGCGCATCTCAGCGTCAACATTCCGCGACGAACAAGATGAGCCCTATTACAAAGTCATCATCGCGCTTTCCAAGGCGCATGTGGGACTTGGGGCGATACAGCACTCCATTCTGCCAGGCATGGTTGTTAATGCCGAGATCATCACGGGTTCCAAGTCGCTCGTACGCTATCTCCTAAAACCTGTTTTCCGGTCCCTGGACATTGCCTTCACGGAGCGGTGAGACCCTTTTGATTGGGGTCCCAACCATGTCCGAATCTGGCGAGTAATTTCTAAGCTATGCGTCTATGCTTCAAGCATGGATATTTGTTCACCATCGTCGTTCCCGACACCCGATGCCTGCTATGCGGCCATTCAGGCGCGTGACACCCGCTTTGACGGGCGCTTTTTCACAGGCGTTACGTCCACGGGGGTCTATTGTCGCCCTGTCTGTCCAGCCCGGCTTCCCAAACGCGAAAACTGCACCTTCTGGCCGTCAGCGGCGGCGGCAGAACAAGCGGGTTTTCGAGCCTGCCTCAGATGCCGCCCTGAAGCGGCACCCGGCACGCCTGCGGCTCAAGGGTCCGCGGCCACGGTGTCCCGGGCGCTTCGTCTTATTGGAGAAGGAGCGCTAGACACAGGGAGTGTCTGCCAGCTTGCAGATCGTCTTGGTCTTGGTGAACGACAGGTGCGACGTCTGTTCAATATGCACTTAGGGGCCAACCCAGAAGCAGTCGCGGCAACACGACGCCTGCTCCTCGCCAATCAGTTGCTGCGCGATACAAACCTGGCCGTCGCCGACATCGCGTTTGCATCTGGTTTCTCAAGTCTTCGGCGCTTCAACGATGCATTTGCCAAACGCTATGGCGAACCCCCAACAGCCATCCGGCGTGCGGCACGGAAGAAAGGTCATAGCGCCACCAACAAAGACAACGCCCTTCCCTTTGACCTTAAGCTGCGCCTTGGTTTTCGGCCGCCCTTCGATTGGCAGATGATCCTCGACTATTTTCGCATGCGTGCCATTCCGGGTGTCGAGGCAATTGATGGAAATCGGTATCGGCGGACCGTCCGTCTGGAAGAGAGCCATGCTTTTATCGAAGCAGAGCCTGACAAAACCCGCGATATTCTCTGGGTGCGGGTGATGAGTGATCGACCTTTCGCACTTGCAGATCTTGTCATGCGACTGCGGCGCTTGTTCGACCTTGATGCACAGCCGCAGGCCATCGGCGCCCACTTTTCGGACGACCCGCTGATCGGTCCCTTGGTCCAACAGCACCCTGGCCTTCGCATTCCTGGCGCCTTTGATGGTTTCGAGCTTGCGATCCGCGCCATTCTCGGCCAGCAGGTCTCTGTCAAAGGAGCCTCCACCATCGCTGGGCGTCTGGTGGAGGCGTATGGAGATGAAGTGACGGCACTAGGGGAAAATTGGCCCTCGTTCTTGTTCCCAGAACCTCAGACACTTGTGCGAGATGATCTTGGTAAATTGGGCATGCCCCGCACTCGTGGCGATACATTATCAACCATTGCCAAAGCGGTCGCCGATGGCGACGTCATGCTGCATCCCGGGGTCAATATTCCAGACATGGTTTCTGCCCTAACGTCACTCAAGGGCATCGGCGACTGGACAGCCTCCTATGTTGCGTTACGCGCACTTGGCGATCCTGATGCCTTCCCATCTGGCGACCTGGGGCTTCAAAAAGCCGCCGCCCCCCATTCTGAAAAACTGAGCGCGAAAGCTCTCTCTGCAACCGCAGAAAACTGGAGGCCCTGGCGCGGTTATGCCGCTCTTCACCTCTGGTCCAGCCTGTCCTCGTAGGAATCCACTATGCCGAAATCCATGAACCCACTTGCTATTGCCACTCTCGATACACCGATCGGGCCTCTTCGCGTCGCTGCCCACTCGGGTGGTCTCGCACGCGTGCTCTTTGACACGCAGAAAGACGAGGTACTTGAGGAAGATCCCAATCCGTCGGATGAGGCCAAGCAGCATCTTGAGGCCGCTCTCCAGGCGCTCAGAGAATATTTCGCCAACGAACGCCAAAGTTTTGAAGATCTGACCCTGGCTCCGGTGGGCACTGATTTTCAGCTCAGTGTCTGGCAGGCTCTTCTGAATATTGGATATGGCGACACTTGCGCCTATCGGGACATCGCCACCTCAATTGGCAACCCGAAAGCGGTCCGTGCCGTCGGCCTTGCCAATGGCAAAAACCCAATCCCGGTCATCGTTCCCTGTCATCGCGTCGTCGGCGCAAATGGCACTCTCACCGGCTTTGGTGGTGGTCTGCCTGCAAAAAAATGGCTGTTAGAGCATGAGGGCGCGCTCGCGGGTTCCCTCATTTAACGATATGGTCATCCCCGGATTCATTAGGAGACAGGTTTTGATTGAAAAAAACCAATCTCCAACATTTTTTTGTCGCGTTTTCGGACGGATAACCGTTTCCCACTTATCCTGAAAACGCTTGAGGGGAGTTGCTCTACATGATTGATCTTCAGTTTAACGGCCTGTTTGGGCTGCTCATTCTGATCGCCGACATTTATGCAATCGTGAAGACCGTGCAAAGCAATGCAGAGACACTCACCAAAGTCTTGTGGATCGTTGTGATCTTGTTCCTGCCATTGCTCGGTGTCATCCTCTGGTATTTCTTCGGTCCACGCGGATAATCAATCCAAATAGTGCGTGAGGTCAGGCGGCTCGGCTTCGTCGAGGCGAGGGACGATGGCAATGGGCACATTGTCGGCGAAGCGTTCCATGACCTCCACGGTTTCTTCGACTGGCACCGGATTTACTTCAGACGTGGAGATCACAATGATGGCTGGGGTGAGACCACGGGCATTCAGGCTCTCTAGCGCCGTCAACGTATGGCTGATGGTGCCGAGATAAGAGCCCACAACCAGCACCACCCGAAGGTCTGTCTTGCTCTTCAGCGCAACCATCCAATCGGACATGGTTGCTTCGGCATTGATGGGCACCAGAACGCCGCCGGCACCTTCCACGAGCACATAGTCCTGGTCTGTTGGCGCCATACAAAAATCGATGAGCTCATCGAGCTTCATCGTTTGACCTGCACGCCTCGCCGCCATGTCCGGTGACAGGGGGGGATCAAACCGCCAGGGCGTAATTGCCGCGATGGCTTCCTCGCTGACATCCCCCCCCATCGCCAACAGCATGCGGCCGGAGTCCGTTTCCTCAAGTGGCACGCCTTCAAGCCCGCTCAACACAGGCTTCAAAGCTGCGACCTTCTTGCCCTTAACTATAAGCTGACGGATCAGAATTTCACTGATTACCGTTTTGCCAATATCAGTGCCTGACGCGGTTACAAACAGGTGGGTCATTCAGCAGCTCGTTTGTTGAGTATTCGGGTGCGCACAAGATCCGCCAATCGATCAATGTCTTCGTCCCTGTGAAGGGCGGTGAAAGTAAAGCGCAGCCGCGCGGTGCCTTGCGGCACAGTTGGCGGGCGGATGGCCGTGACCAGAAAACCCTCTTCTTCGAGAAAGGCCGATGCTTTAAGCGTCGTCTCGGGATCACCCAACACCAGCGGCACAATCGGACTCTCAGCAACTGGTAGGTTCAGCGCTCTGGTAAAGCGGTTTGCTTTTTTGACAGGCATTACTGCGTAGTCCGGCTCCGCCTCAATAATTTCGAGGGAGGCGATAGCCGCTGCGGCACTGGCCGGCGGCAAGCCCGTTGAATAGATCAGCGTTCTTGCGCGGGTCCGCAAAAGGTCGGTCACCGGCTTGCTCGCGCAAATATACCCGCCATAAGACCCGATCGCCTTAGACAGCGTTCCCATTTGCAGGGTGACATCCGCTTTCGTACCCGCCACGAAGCTGGACCCCCGCCCTTTGCCAAGCACACCAATGCCGTGGGCATCGTCTGTCATCAACCAGGCATCGTGCGATTTGGCAATCGCTGCCATAGCTGCGAGCGGTGCCAAGTCCCCATCCATGGAGAAAACACCATCGGTGACGATGAGGCAGTTTTTTGCAGCCGCGCGGTGCGTGTCGAGCAGCTCGCTCAGGTGCGTCAGATCATTATGTCTGAACCGGAAGGATGTCGCTCCTGAGAGATCGGTTCCCGATAGAAGACAGGAATGGGAGAGCTCATCAGCAAGGACAAGGTCGCCCGGTTTCATCAAGGTTGGGATGATGCCTAAGTTGGCGAGATAACCTGACCCGAACACCACGCAATCATCGGTTTGCTTGAGCGCAGCAAGGCGCCGCTCCAATTCCGTAAAGATGGAATGGTTACCGGTCACGAGCCGCGAGGCGCCAGAACTTGCGCCGCGCTCATCAAGCGCCCGTTTGGCCGCCTTAAGGACCCGCGGATCGTGGGCGAGGTTCAGATAATCGTTGCAGCAAAAGGAGATAAGTGTGCGGCCATCGCGCTTCACATAAGCCCCTGCATTCCGGTCGGTTTCTTTCAGGCGACGGCGCAGGTTTCCAGCCTCCAATTCGGCCAGTTTCCGCAGTGCCATGTCGTCGAGCGAGCTCATTTCAACGCGATTGCCTTATTCCTGGGAATTGTGGGGGTTACTGCGGTTTCCGCTGGGACACCCACATTCCCCCAAAATCGGCGGCAAACCTGCGCGTTGCGGCCCCAGGAGTCAACCAAATCCGGCGTCAAAACGCCTGGACTCTCTTGCTTGCAAATGGGCCCGTTCTGCAGCCTCATTTTGTCGCGTTTCTGGGTGGTGAAGTGTTTCCACTTCACCTAGAAACGCTTATGCTCCCGCTCAAAATGACCCCCGAAAGCCCGTCTTGAAACAGGGAAGAGTTCATGAATATTCAGACGCCCGTGTCCGACCAGACCGCCGCTCCTGAGACCACCGTCCTCCGCCATGATTGGGCGCGCGAGGAAGTTGAAGCGCTGTTTGCCCTTCCCTTCAATGATCTCATTTTCCGCGCCCAGACGGTGCATCGCGAATGGTTTGATCCAAACGAAGTGCAAAAAAGCATGCTCTTGTCTGTCAAGACAGGCGGCTGCCCCGAAGATTGCGGCTATTGCTCCCAGAGCGCGAAATATGACACGGGCCTTAGCGCTTCCAAACTGATGGAAGTTGAAAAGGTGCTGGACGGCGCACGCCGCGCGAAAGAAGCCGGAGCGTCCCGCTATTGCATGGGTGCTGCCTGGCGCGAACCAAAAGAGCGCGACATGCCCGCAATCGTTGCCATGATTAAGGGCGTGCGAGAAATGGGCATGGAAACCTGTATGACCCTTGGCATGCTGAGTCCGGAACAAACGATCCAGCTCAAAGATGCTGGCCTCGACTATTACAATCACAATATCGACACGTCTGAAGAGTTCTACCCCTCAATCATCACGACACGGACCTTCCAGGATCGCATCGCCACGCTAGAGCGTGTTCGCGAAGCAGGGATCAATGTCTGCTCCGGTGGTATTCTAGGCCTTGGTGAAGAACGCCAGGACCGCGCTGGCATGCTGATGGCACTTGGCAATCTCACCGAGCATCCACAGTCTGTGCCGATTAACATGCTGATCCCCATTGAAGGCACACCGCTCGGTGAAAATGCAAAGATCGATGCAATCGAATTTGTCCGCACAATTGCCGTTGCCCGCATCATGATGCCGAAATCCATCGTCCGCCTGTCCGCAGGTCGCGAATGGATGTCGGATGAAACGCAAGCGCTCTGCTTCCTGGCTGGCGCGAATTCGATTTTCGTTGGGGACGAGCTGCTCACTACAAAGAACCCGGGCCAGGACAAAGACCAGGCGCTGTTCGACAAGCTGGGGCTTGAGCCTATGCCCGCGCATAGCTGCCCATCTGAGGTCTGACCTCAACGCTGCACGCTAGAGCCAGGCAAACGCTTTTTTCAGAAAGGCTTGCCCATCGCGCGGTTGCCACTCTCCATGCGCCATGATGACTTGCTCTGTCGGCCAGTCCAGAATGCGGGCCTTGGCCGCCCTGGCGGGTTTGCGGAAGATGAAAGAGAACCGCCATTCAAGTGGTGCATACCCCCAGCCTTCTACGATCTTCCACCTGCGTGCGATCCAACGCGCCCACGGCTTCCAATGCTTGCGGAGAAAAGCGTCACTGAAGTTTTCCGACAGATCGGCAAGGACCGTCGTGGCTGACGGCCTGTGGTGGAAGACGATCTCGTCCATAGCGGGGGACCCTTGCATCCAGACCTGGTCAATTTCATCCGCCCAATCTGACGGCGGCGTCCCTGTAAGCGCCTCTTCGAACTCAAGTTCAGGACATTTCGCGATTGTGGAGGCGGGGCCCCATAGTTTTGCATCGGGGAACGCTACCGCCCACTCAGCCAAAAACAGGTAGTGAATTTTGTTTGGACTCACCAAATGCCGAACCGCCCCAAGGGCACTCACTTGGCTCATCAAATCAGGTGTTGGCTTGATTGGGGACCAAATCCACAGCCCGCCCCCTTGGAGCCGAACAACAAGGCACCGTGTTGGATAGGGAAAACCATAAAAACTCACGCAATCCCCATCGGCCATCCAGATTTCATGTCCAATTTTCTGAAGCATTTCAGGCCTCGTGCGGTTGAGCCTCAATTGATGAAGCCTATGCCATCTGACAAGACTGTCCAGCCTGCTGCCAGATAGACCTATTTAGGAGTTGCGCCCATGACGGTGTCCCGCGACATTGCGGCTTCTGTTTTCTCAGTGAGGTGTCTCATGGCCAGCTTTCCCCCAATGAACCCCGCCTTTCCAAGCCCGCCGGAATGGTTGCAGGACAGCGCGGCCCATGTCTGGCTGCCCTATGCACAGATGCAAACAGTGCCGATGACCCTGCCCGCGATCAAAACCGAGGGCGTACGCATTACGCTGGAAGATGGTCGGGAGTTGATTGATGGTGTGTCCTCCTGGTGGACTGCGGCCCATGGTTATAATCATCCGCATATCCGGGAAGCTGTAACCAGACAGCTTGAGCAGATGCCGCACATCATGCTCGGCGGTTTTGCCCATGAGCCTGCCTTTCGGTTGGCCAAACGCTTGGCAGACCTCTTGCCTGGTGATCTCAACCATACGTTCTTCTCTGAATCGGGGTCGGTCTCCGTAGAGATCGCGATGAAGATCGCCGTGCAGTACTGGATCAACCAGGGGGTGCGCGGGCGCCACCACTTTGTCAGCTTCCGCGGCGGGTATCATGGGGACACGCTGGGAACCATGGCGGTCTGCGACCCGGATGAAGGTATGCATACATTATTCAAAGGCGTGATTCCCGAACATCTGCTGACTGAGCTTCCCCGTGGCGCGGGCGGTGAGGCCGTCTTCGGTCAGTTCCTTGAGACCCACGCGCATGAAGTTGCTGCGGTGGTGATGGAGCCGCTCGTGCAAGGTGCTGGAGGCATGCTTTTCCACCCGCCTGAAACCTTGCAGATCATTCGGCGCTGCTGCGACCGCCACAATGTACTTCTTATCGTCGATGAAATTTTCACAGGGTTTGGCCGGACAGGTACGCTCTTTGCCTGCCACCAGGCCGACATTGTTCCAGATATTATGACGCTGTCTAAAGCCCTGACCGGGGGCACGATGGCGCTGGCGACAACCACCGCGCGGAGCCACGTTTTTGAGGCTTTCCTGAGTGACGACCCAGGTAAAGCCTTGATGCACGGGCCCACCTATACGGGCAATCCCCTGGCTTGCGCCGCTGCCAATGCAGCCCTTGATCTTTTCGAGCAAGAACCAAGACTCAAGCAGGTTGCCCGGATAGAAGCGCAGCTCAAGAAGGAGCTGGAACCGGCCCGCGCATTCAGTGGCGTCAAAGATGTCCGCGTGTTGGGGGCGATCGGCGTGATTGAGGTAGACACCCTGAAAGACACGGAATGGCTGAAACGTCGCTTTATCGAAGAAGGGGTTTGGGTTCGTCCGTTCGCGAACATCCTCTATACAACCCCGCCTCTGGTGATTGAGGAAGCTGATCTGAGGACACTCACACAGGCAATGCTGCGCGTCCTGGCGGAATGGGAGAAAAAATAGGCTTTTTACCAGAGAAAATTCGCCAGAAACCGGCTTTTCCGGCTGCTGCAGCCCGTCAGCGCTATTGAGGCCCCATTGGGTAAAAGTTAATCTGGCCAGACAGCTGATTCGCGGGAATCAGCTGGTTTAGTGCCTTATTGAGCCTTAGGTCATGACGGGACCCTAAGACCGGGCACCTGGGGATTTCGATCTCCCAATAACCCGTCAGTAAACAGGGGTACATGCGTTATGTACGTGATTGCGTTCGCGTCTCAAAAGGGCGGTTCAGGCAAAACCACCCTGGCCGGGCATATAGCGGTCGAAGCTGAGCGGACGGGACTTGGGCCCGTTGTATTGATGGACACGGACCCTCAGGGGAGCCTGTCGCAATGGTGGAACGTTCGAGAGGCTGATACACCAGCCTTTGTTCGGACATCTGAAAATGGCCTGGCGTCTGATTTGACAGCGCTGCGAGCCGCAGGAACGGGACTGGTTGTGATTGATACACCTCCAGCGATCACATCGACGATCGGCCAGGTTATTGCCGAGGCTGATCTTGTCGTGATCCCAACACGCCCAAGCCCGCATGACCTGCGCGCAGCAGGCGCGACAGTTCAGATCTGCGAAGATGTCGACAAACCGCTGGTCTTTGCCATTAATGGCGCGAGCCCGAGGGCGCGCATTACCACAGAAGCGGCCATCGCACTTTCACATCACGGCGCAGTGTCGCCTGCCATTGTTCATCAGCGCATCGACTTCGCGTCAGCCATGATTGATGGACGCACTGTTATGGAACTTGGAGGCTCATCACGGTCGCCTGGCGAAATCTCCGAGCTTTGGAGTTTCCTCAGAAACCGTCTGACCGGCGAAACCGCCTCTCCCCTCCTGTCTCCCAGCGAGACCAAAACAACCAAAGAACCGCTGTCACCGTTGGGTGATGGGTCTTCCCTAAGAGGCGCTGCCTAAATGTCCAAGAAGCCTGCCCCGCTGACAAGCGATCTCCTGGTTCGGAAGGGTGATGCAACACCTTCCTCCATTGACCCGCAAGATCGCGCGACAGCACCGGAAGTGCCCGCCGCACCAGAAGCCCGCGAAGAGGCTACTGCACCGGTGATGCCAGAACCTGACATTGTCATTGCAGCAGATGAGGCAGAGGACGAAACCAATGGACCTCGTCGCCGTCTCGCAGCCGTCTTGGCGTTGGTCGCGGTCGTGACGGCGGGTGTGCTGGCTGTCAGCATGTTTGGCACCGACAGCACAAATTCTGTTGCTCCTCTTGACGAAACCATCCGTACCACAGACGCAGAAGCACCAAGTGTCGCGCCCATTATCGCGCCGCCAGGCCCTCAATCGGACGGGGCACCTGTCCCGCCAGAAGCTGCAGAGCTCAGGCTCGACCCCGCAGACGCATCGCCCGAGACGATATCTGCTGACGACACACCTGTGCCGACACCACCAGCGGAAACGCCCGTTGCTAAAGCGCCTATCCCCACAGCGCCTGCGCACGTTGCACCACCTCGGGAAGCAGCCACCATCACTCCGCCTTCATCAGAATCCGCACCTGCGGAACCTGAAGCGCCCGTTGAGGTTGCAGCAGCCACGCCGACACCAGCGATCGCAGAAGCAGGGCAATATCTGGTCCAACTGCTCTCCGTTCGGTCTGAGGCCGCCGCGAAGACGGCCTGGGCAAACCTGCTGACCGCCCATAATGATCTGTTAGGCGGAGAGACGTTAAATATTGAAGCCGCCGACCTTGGCGAGCGTGGCACATTCTATCGCGTCCGTTTTGGCGCTTTTGATGCGAAGGCTGATGCAAATGCGGTTTGCACGGCGCTGAAAGCCCAAGGTCAAGACTGTCTGGTTAAGCGCGCGAATTAACTCAAGCAGCGACCCTGGATGGCGTGGTCGCCTCGATAAATCGCACAGTCTTTCGAAGGGCTGTTTCGATATCAGCCTGCGCAATACCAGTTCTGGCAGCGGCTGCTTCGGCGGCGCTTGTGTCAAAGCGGTAGTCGTTGATGAATGCCAGAGTCTCGGCAGGTGTTCCCAACCGTTTCTCCATGCCGCTCTTCAACACCGCACGCAGGGCCCAAACAGGAATGTGCTTGCTGGGTGCCTTGAGATTAAGCTCATCGGCAATAATCCCGACCATATTCTTAAGCGTTGGTGTGCCCTGGTTCAACAAAACATAATCGGTGCTCGGGCCAGCGTCCTGGAGCGGGACTTGGGCGGCGAAGGCTGCGACATAATCGATTGTAACAAGGGGCGTCCAGGCCTGTGGTGTTCCTGGCACAGCGCTGAGCGTACCTCTCTTCAATCCATCGATCAGTCCTTCGATTCCAAAAACCTGATGCGCCTCGCCTGTGTCGGACGCTCCAATCACCGTCGCGGGATTGAGGATAGTGATTGGCAGGCTTTCGACTGCCGCCCTCCGCACTAGAAAGTCAGCCTCAATTTTTGACGCCTCATACGCTCCTACCCGTTTGTATAGACGGCGGAGTTGTTTCTTCGGGTTTGAAGTGCCTTCCGCCAAAGCCGCCGGATCAAAATTGATCGCGTCTCTATGGCGGGGCGATGTTACCAAGTAGCCAGATATATGAACGAAACGCAGGAGCGCAGTCTGCGCTTTCGCCCAATCGAGCAACTCGTGGACAGCACTGGCATTCACGCGTTTCGCGAGTTTGGCGGGCAAGCCCCAATCCATTGCAGCAGCAAAGCTGTAAACATGCGTGATATTGCTGAGTTGTTGGCTGAGTGGTTCCATATCCAAGAAGTTCTCTGTTGCCAGGTCACCCTCAACAAGTATCAAACGTTCTGCGTCGCCCCCATGATCAGAGATCCACTGGACTAAATCTTGCGCTCGCCTGTCTGCATTGCGTATGGGAGCGATGATGGTGGCGCCATCGCGCGTCAGAGCTGCAGCGGTCCAGCGCCCAATAAGTCCGGTAATGCCGGTCATAAGTACTTTGTGTTCCATGAGGTCAAACATTCAGTAAGGGGCTTAAATCAGCCGCGACGTCGGTCAATGGCGTTATGTCTTGCGTCGCTTTGGCTAACAGAAGCGCGCCTTCTATTGAGGATAGTGTGAGCCGTGCGAGACGAGGAGCCCGGTCTGGTGACAGTCCGAGATGAGCAAAGGTTTCAGTGATGAGAGCAAGCCAAGCCTCATATGCCTCTGCGCAAGCTTTCTGCAATAGAGGCGTTGCATTCGTCGCTTCAAGAGCAACGGTTGAGACAGGACACCCTTTTGAGAATTGTGAAGCCTGCAGCTCATCTGCGAAGAGTGCTGAGGTCTTTACCAGAACAGCTTCGGGATTTTCTGCACCTGCCAGGCCCTCCTGCAAAATAACCTCAACCTGCGCGGCACCCGCTTTAACTGCTGCCGCCGCTAGCTCTTCCTTACCACCGGGAAAATGAAAATAGAGCGATCCACGTGGCTGACCGCTTTCGCGAACGATCTGGTTGAGGCCTGTGGCGGCGAAGCCATGCTCTTGAAGCAAACGGGCGGTTGTTTCAACCAATGCCTGCCTGGTTCGATCACCCTTGCTTAGGCGGCCGTCCAGGATTTCTATTTCAGCTGCATCCAACTTTCTGTTTGCCATTTCGCTAAATTATGTAGATCGATCTACTTTTTCAAGATTAGATACAAAAGAAACTCAAAAAGGGGCGGAAACGTTGGTGTTTTCGCCCCACTCAGGTAGGGTCCGGCATCAAAAATGGAGAGATGGCATATGGTTAAGGCGGTAATCTGGGATTTTGGCGGCGTGCTCACCACAAGCCCTTTTGAAGCGTTCAATCGGTTTGAAGCGGAGCGGGGATTACCTGCCGATTTCATCCGCAAAGTCAATTCAACCAATCCCGATACCAATGCCTGGGCGCTTTTTGAACGAAGCGACATCACGCTGACCGAATTCGATGAGATGTTCGCAAAGGAAGCGACCGCATTGGGTGGCAGTGTTACAGGCCGCGAAGTGGTTGCCCTTCTCTCAGGCGACATCCGCCCGGAAATGGTAACAGCGCTCAAGCGCTGCAAAGAGAAGTTCACCGTGGGCTGCATTACCAATAATGTCAGCGCTGGCGAGGGGGCTGGTATGGCGCGGACAGAGGCCAAAGCGGCTGCGGTTGCAGACGTGATGACTCTTTTCGATCATGTCATCGAAAGCTCGAAGATTGGCATCCGCAAACCGGATCCACGCATCTACGAAATGGCCTGCGAAACACTTGGTGTCGAGGCATCCCAGTCGGTCTACCTGGACGATCTAGGGATCAACCTCAAACCCGCCAAAGCACTCGGCATGACAACGATCAAGGTTCTAACCGCTGAGCAAGCGCTGACCGACCTGGAAACGGCGGTCGGCTTCTCGCTTCGCTAAGGCGATCAATACTCACCGCATACAAAAAGGCCGCCCCCAAAACACAATTGGGAGGCGGCCTTTTTATTGGCGATGTTTGGAGACTCAGCTTTTAACAGCCTCTTTCGCTGCCTCTGTGTCTGATGCACTCAGCCCAAGTTCTTTTGCAACATGGTTTACCAAGTGCTCTTCAAACTTGTGAAGACTGCCGTCTGACAGCGCAACTGACCAGAGCATTTTGAGAAGATCTTTCTTCTCAGCATCATCGAAGCTGTTGGCCACAATATTGATAAACGCCATATCGGAATAGTTGGCCTTTTGACGTTTTTCAGCAACGTCCACAAGGTCGTTTGCCGCGTCGTCGGTGAGGCCGAACTGCTCCTTCACCACACGCGTAATGGTCGCGCGCTCACCTTCATCAAAATCGCGATCAAGGCGCGCCGCCTCGACCATCAGCGCCGCCGCCGCCACTTGCTTTGCATCGCCACTGGCAACCGTCGCCGCAGGTGGCGCTTTTGGGCCGTCTTTTAAAAGGCTCAGAATTTTATCGAGCATATGTGCCTCCGGTCTTCCCTATGATGCCCGCTCCTGGATTGGCCAGCATCTGTTGTCTGAAACTATAACGCCGCCGACGGACAATGTCCCTCGACGGCGTTGTTTTTCTTTATCCCACATTTTTAGTGTGCGAGAGCGCCTGAGGGCGCCTTCACAGGGCGTTTGCGTGGGAAGAGCATGTCGAGCACCACTGCAATAGCTGGCAGCGTCGTGATCGCCATGATCATGTTGATTGAGAACATAAAGGTCAGCAAGAGACCCATATCTGCCTGGAATTTCAGGGCTGAGAAGGTCCAAGTCGACACACCAACCGCCATGGTGATGGCTGTAAATACAACCGCCATACCGGTTTCGAAGAGTGTCTGTTTGTAGCTGTCAGTAATGTTCAAGCCCTCCGCAAGGTGGAACTGAACGCGGTTGTAGATGTAGAACGCGTAGTCCACACCCAGCCCCACGGCCAGCACCATCACCGGCAGCGTTGCCACAGTGAGCCCAATTTGGAGCACTTCCATGAACCAATAGCCAAAGAAGGTGGCGAAGGTAAGCGGAATGGTACATGCGATCGTTGCACGCCAGTCACGATAGGTAAGGACCACCAGAATGACGATTGCCACATATACCCAGAGCATCATTGGAAGCTCTGATGTTTCAATCTCCTGGTTCACAGCTGCCTGTACACCCATATTGCCGGATGCCGCACGGATTTTCACATCCTCACGTGCGTTTGCGGCACGCCATGCAACAACTTCTTCAACCGCCCGCTCAATCGTCGTCGCCTTTGCATCGTCCAAGAAGATCAGAAGAGACATAACCGAACAGTTCTGGTTGAGAAGGCCTGTTGAAGGTGGAACCGGCCCCACTGCTTGCACAAGAGCGAACTGATTACGCGGAAGCGCCCGCCATTTGAGGTTCCCCTCGTTCCAACCTGCCGATGAGTTCTTCACCGCATAGGGAAGCGAGATGGCAAGAGAGACGCCCTCGACATTTTCCATGTGCCAGGTAAAGCGGTTCAGGTAGCGCATATATTCATATTTGATACAGGCTTCCGTCGGCGTTTCGGTTACAACGGTCAACAGGTTCAGACCAAGAGAGAACTTCTCAGCGATGGTCGTACTGTCGAGATTGTAGCGCGCATCAGGGTGCAACTCAGGAGACCCAGGGTGCAGCGCACCAACGTGGCGATCCTGGCTTTCAACCACAGCGGCAACAAAAAGTCCCGTTGAGATAATCAACGTGACGACGGCTGTTTTTGGATTCGCTATGTTACCAAGTACACGCATGATTTTTAGACGTGTTTCCCGTGCCCGGGCAACACGATCTGCAAAGCCTTCATCAAAGGTGAAGTAGGACGCCAGGATTGGCAACATGATGAGGTTGGTGATGATCTTCAGCGCCACACCAATGGATGCTGTAATCGCCAATTCCTGGATCATCTGGATCGGGATCAAGTAGAGCGTCCCGAAACCAACCAAGTCAGTCAGCAGAGCCATCGACCCTGGGATCAATAGACCTGAGAAACTTGTCCGGGCGGCTTCTTCAGAGGTTGCGCCATTGGATATCTCAGCGGTGATCAGGTTGATCTGCTGCACCCCATGACTCACCCCGATCGCAAAAACCAGGAAAGGCACCAGGATCGCCAGTGGATCAAGGCCGTATCCCAAGAATGCCAGCACACCGAATTGCCAAACCACAGAGGTCAAGGATGCAAAGAGCGGCAGGAAGGTGAGGATGATTGAGCGCGAGTAGAGGTACACCGACAAGGTCGTCAAGATGAACGCGATGATGAAGAACTGAACAACCGAACCAGCACCGTCGGCAATATCACCGATTAGCTTTGCAAAGCCAATGATGCGAACGGTGTAATTTCCACCCTCTTTCTCGTACTTGTTTCGAATTTCTGATTCGAGCTTTGCCGCAAGGTCGAAATAGTCGAGCTTCGCTTGAGTCTTCGGATTGTACTCAAGAAGCTCTGCCGTAATCATCGCAGCGCTGAAGTCTTCCGCAACCAGGCGGCCAACAAAGCCACCCCGAATAACGTTATTCTCGATCTGCGCGAGTGCTGCCGGGTTCATCGTCTCTGATGTCACCGTGCCCGGGATCACGTCGTCAGCACGAATGCCTTCTTCTGTGATCTCAAGATAACGGGTGTTGGGAGTCCACAAAGACGTCACAGTGTGGCGGGCGACCCCTGGAAGGAAGAAGATATCATCGGTGATATCTTTATATTCCTGGAAGAACTCTTTGTTCCAGATTGTTCCTTCATTGGCTTCCAGCACAATGATCACACGGTTTGAACCGAAGAGCTTCTCGCGATACTCTTGGAAGGTCTGAATATATTCGTGCCCTTTAGGCAACTGCTTATCGAACCCAGCATCCATACTCAGTTGCGTCGCATAGTAACCCGAGTAAAGCGTGAAAACTGCGAGCGCCGCGAGAATGATAATGCGGGTCCTAAAAATAAGGGCTTCGAGTAACTTTACCATAGACCTTTTCCCGTCTCCCTGGTCGCCCCTCGGCGACCGTCAACACTAAACGCAAATCAGAACCGCTCTTCCTCCGTACACGGGCAAGTGCGGCGCATCTGCGCAAAACTATTTAGGGGGAAGATCCTAATAAAACGCTGAGCCTCTCGTGAGCGCCCAACGAGAATCTTGTTGGTCAGAACCCTTAAACAGGGTTGTGCCCTGTTCGCCTGTTTGACCTCCACAAAATACGCAGATCGCGTCTCTCGTGGCCTACCCCCTCCCAAGTCCCGCTTTTTGCGGGTCGTCGACATTAAATTGCCGATCGCATTCTTATCTATCTTATGGCTGGAGACTTAGAAGGTCAGCATCCAGCACCCCTTGTTGCTTAATACTCTGCCAGCCGGACGATCTGCCGCCTGATTTTGCGTGCAACCCTTCTCCGATAGCACAGTTTTCTTCCCAATGTAACGGGAAAGGCATGCCTTAACCTGGGATTTGAACGGATGAGATTAACAATGTCAGACGAGGTTAACGAAAGCCCCTACCTGCGATCCAGTCTGCCTCCATCGTCCCATTACTTATCGCTGAGCCCCCAATACGCATTCGTTCGCTTCTCTCTCCGGTTCACACCTCGTTTAGCAAAGATGACGGAGGTGTCATTTTCCGCTTGATAGACATCTAACCTCACCCTATCTTTTGACTCAAGATGAGTTTTTGGCTCTTTTCGGGCTTTTGGCGCAGGAACTGTACGTTTCACTATGCAATGCGCCTTTCTGGAGGAATAAATGACTGAAATTCGGCAGATTACAAAGGACGAGGCTTACAATGCCTGCCCGCCCGATGATTTCCCTGCGATGATGAACGTCGACCGATACGGCAACCGGTCGAGCGCATTCGACAAAATCATCTCCGCCACTCATGACCATTTCTGGGATCCGCTCGACACAAAATATATTGATTTCTCAGAGCCTTTCGACACGGAAACTCAGATGATCATGCCGGAAGAAATGATCCCTGAATTTCGGCTTCCCTGTTTCCAGGCACTTTCTGAAAAAGACAAAGTGCGGTTTGCCAACGAAACTGCTCGATGGAGCCTTTCGGCAATCCTTCATGGCGAACAAGGCGCCCTCAATCTATCGGCGAGCCTTTGCCACATTCTTCTCGATCCGGGCGCACAGGAATATGCCGCGAACCAGACGCGCGAAGAAGCGCGCCATGTCACGGCATTCGCCAAATATGTGGAAACGCGCTTCGGCAAACCATTGCCTGTTGGCGACACGCTGGGCACCCTTCTTACTGATATCGTGAATTCTCCCGAAGTCTACAAAAAGATTGTAGGCATGCAGATGCTGGTCGAAGGTCTTGCAATGGGCGCATTCGCAACGCTCTACACCAAATCCAGCGATCCGCTCCTCGTCAAACTCACCCAACTCGTCATGACCGACGAAGCTTTCCATCACAAGTTTGGGAAGATCTGGGCCGACCGGACCATTCCAAGCCTGTCGGAGGAAGAACAGAACATCATTGAGGACTGGGCAGCGCATTGCTTCCAGACCCTGCTTTTCAATCTGGTGAATCCAGAACAGAAGAAAGTGATCTATCCGCAGTTCGGTCTTGATTGGGAAACCGTGCAGGCGGAAATGCTCGAAGCGTTTACCGACGATGACCGCCGGGAACAGATGAAAGAAGGCACGAACATCTTCCGTGTCCTCATCAAGACACTCGTGAAAGCAGGCATCATCACCGATCGCACGAAAGACTTCTATGCCACCTATGTCGACATGGAGGAACTGAAAAAAGAGGGCGACCGGATGATTGGGGATGATATCGCAGAAGACGGTATCAAATACCTCAAGACCATCAACTTCTCGACCAATGAGGATGCTCTCTCCGGTCTTTCGGCTGCAGAGTAAATTTCTCCCTGCGAAACCTGGTTTCGCACCTCCCGAGGGCGGCTTTCCTCCAAAGCCGCCCTTTCTTTTTCCTATGCTTCCGTTTTGAACTTGCAAACGCTCCATCGGCCGCTTGTTTAATCGCCGCATTTTCGAACCACAAAAGTCGGTCAACTTTTGTTGAAAATGCATTAGCATCGCACACATGAAACTTGCCACCATCGAAGAGCTCACCCACGCAACACTGAATGCTCAGGGGGAGACGCTCCCTCCGATGCCTTGGAATGAGATCGGCCAAGGCCTTTGGGGGATCGTTTATGATCTTGGTGACGGATCGGTTCTGAAACTTGTGCGAAAGCGCGGCGGACTGGGCACCCCGACAACTCTCATTCGCCGTGAAGTTGCCGCTCTAAAAGCACTCGGTAGCACGCAGTGCTGCGGCTTTGACATCCCTGAGCTGTTGGGTCACGGCGACATTGATCTTCCAGCCAATCCTTTTGTTGCGCCTCTTGAAGGCTGGCTGCGATTGTCGAAGCTTGAGGGCAGGCGCCTGGGGGATGTCATTCCGCCAACACCAGACGGTCGGCAAAGGCTGGGTGAGACACTCGGCGCCGCTCTGGCTGACTTTCACGACGATACAAAAGCGATCAGTGATGCGACGGACCTGCCGCAAAAAGATCCGATCTTGCGCGCCATTGGAGAATTGCGAGAGGCGCTTCCCAAACCAGACGACAAAGCGCTGTGCGACAGTCTCAAAGAGCGTTGGACGGCCTTGTCCTCATCGCCTGTTTTCTTACACGGCGATGTCAATCTCAGTAATGTTCTGGTGACCGACGACGGCAAGTTCGGCCTGCTTGATTTCGCTGAATGTGGCATGGGTGCGCCCCATGCAGAATTTCGGCATTTCGAAGAACGGCCAGAGATCAGAGATGCGATCTTTATGGGCTACCAAGCGGCCAGTGGTGAGCCAATTGATTTGGATGTCTATTATCTCGCCGCCACGGTAAACGCCCTTGGCACGCTTTATCATGGCGGCACCGTACAGCCTGGTGTTGCAGCCAATGACCCGCGCAAAGGCATGCGCCTTCGAGGCATGGTACGACATTGCGCAGATAAAGCAGGCCTTGAGGTTTAGCGTTCATGAGCGATGAAGATGCCCTCACCCATGCAACCAGCGACGGTCGTCAGTCGCCTGTCGCTGCGGCGGTGCAGCGTGGCGTGTGCCGCATGCTCATTCACATGGGACATATGCCCATTACGGAACTCGGTCTTAAAAACGGACGGCGGGTTGACGTCGCCTCTCTCGACAAAAAGGGCGATGTGATCATTGTGGAGATCAAATCATCGCTCGCAGACTTTCGGGTAGATCAGAAATGGCACGAATATCTGGACTATTGTGATCGGTTCTTCTTTGCAGTCCCACCTGATTTTCCGTTGGACCTACTGCCTGAAGATGCCTATGTAGGCATTGTTGTCGCTGACAAGTTTGGTGCTGAAATTTTGAGGGAGCCGGAGCGAGATGCGCTGTCAGCTGCCCGACGAAAGGCGATCACTATTTTGTTTGCAAGAGCAGCCGCTGCCCGCGTCCACCAGGCTCTCGACCCAGGCGTCAGTGCGCTTCTAACGAATGACGATCCCGATTGACCGCTTAGCGCGGTGCGCGCTTTGCCAAAATGCGCTGCAGGGTCCGACGGTGCATATTCAAGCGACGCGCCGTCTCTGAGACATTTCGATTGCAGAGTTCATAGACACGCTGAATATGTTCCCACCGCACACGATCCGCCGACATGGGGTTTTCTGGCGGTGGTGCCTTTTCTCCTGGCTGTGCCATGAGTGCTGCCTCAACATCATCTGCATCAGCTGGTTTTGAGAGATAGTCGACGGCACCCAATTTCACGGCCTCTACAGCGGTGGCAATATTGCCATAACCGGTGAGCACGATGACGCGGGCGTCCTCGCGAACAGTGTGCAGAGCTGACACAACCTCAAGTCCACTTCCATCGTCTAAGCGCAAGTCGACGACGGCATAGTTCGGTTTGACATTCTGGGCCAAGCGAACGCCTTCTTTAACTGTGCCAGCCTGAGAGACAGTGAAGCCTCGATTTTCCATTGCCCGGGCCAATCGCCCAAGGAACGGGGCATCATCATCTACCAACAGGAGGGTGCGTTCCTCGTGTGCCGGTTCATGTGCTTCATTCGCTTCGTCTGTCATGGTGCTCCTGCCGACCGCGAGGAATGGCAGCGAAAATAGTCTGCCGTTGGAGCGTGAATTTTACGCTGTTACGCCCGTCACGCCAACTCATGATCGCTTATTTGGTCCTGTGCTCCACCTATAGGTGGCGCTTCTATAGCGTCTCTGGGCCATTCCACAATAACCACAGCGCCAGTGCGACCATCTGTCCGGTTTCCGAACAAGACCGTTGCGCCGCTTCTTTCCAACAGGGTTTTGCCAATAAAAAAACCGAGGCCCATTCCCTCGTGAGACCCGTCGCTTGCGGATCTTGGCGTTCCGCGCGGGCGGGTGGTGACATATGGCTCCCCCAATCTGTCCACCATATCCATCCGGAAACCAGGGCCATCATCGGTGATTGAAATGCGGACCATCTCCCGGTCGAATTCGCCAGTAAGGGTAACGGTACGCCGCGCATAATCTGACGCGTTTTCAACAAAATTTCCAAGTCCATAGAGGATCTCAGGCCTGCGAACCAGAGACGGCGCCGGCGTTTCTCCTTCTGTCGCCAGATCAAACAACACATCCATATCCCGGTGTGGTGCCACAATTTCACTTAGAAGGGCGTCAATCTCTATGCGTGCGTAGAGGGCGTCGCGAGCGTCTGGTCGGTGGGTCAGTCTTGAGAGGATTTCCTTACACCTCTCCACCTGTGAGCGGAGCAGGTTAAGATCCTCGTCCAATTGATCACCGGTCGGCTTATCGCGTTGAAGCTCTCGTGCGACAAGGGCAATCGTTCCAAGAGGCGTCCCCAGCTCATGGGCGGCGGCGGCAGCCAACCCATCAAGCGCTGAAAGCCTTTGCTCTCTGGCGAGCACTAGCTCGGTCGCTTCCAGAGCGTTTGACATGCGACGCGCTTCGTCGGCGATGCGATAGGCATAAACCGCGACAAAGCCTAAGCCCAACAGAAGCGCAGCCCAAATGCCTGCTTGATAGGTCCAAGGCAATACAAGAGGCGCGTCGGGCGTCCACGGGAGTGGCAAGTGATAGATGGAGAGGGTCGTCACACAGATGAAGGCCAGAAACAAAAGAAGACCGGTTGATTTGGGCGACAGGGTAGTCGCTGAAATCGTCACCGGAACCATAAAAAGCAATGAAAAGGGGTTGCCAAGCCCGCCCGTCAGGTAAAGCAAAGCCGCCAGTTGAAGCAGGTCATAGGCGAGGTATGCAGCCGCCTGATTATCGGGCAGGCGTACGGGCGTTCTGTATCGAAGCGCCAGAAACACATTGAGCCACGCAGAGGCAGCGATGGCTGCCAGACTGAAGCCGAGAGGCAGCGGAAACTTGAGGCCGAAATAGACAAACAGAACGGCGCTTAATTGGCCGGCCACCGCCAACCATCGCAGCAGCATAATCGTTTGCAGGCGGATCCCCGCCTGATTGGTAATAAAAGAAGAACGGCTGTTGGGTTGGGCCATGGCCATTTCACCTGGAGCAATGTTGCGCCTCTTGGAAATAGCCGATCAGGCGTTGGACGGCCAGCCTGCATTGTCAGGTGCCGCCAGGGGTCGGCTCTCACCGATCTTCATAACCCATACGGAATCATCCGCTAGACCTGCCGCTTTCCCAGCCGCGATAAAGCGTTCTGGAGGTTCAAAAGGCGGTTCTTGGGTGAGAACAACCGTTCCCCAATGCATGCCAACCAACGTGTTTGCTTTCAGATCCTGTCCCATCAGCACCGCTTCTTCCGGCGTGGCGTGGGATGCCCTCATCATTTCCCGTGGCGCATAGGCGCCAATGCCCAACAAAGCAGTGTCGAATGGGCCATAACGCTCGCCAGTTTCCTTAAACACAGGACCATAGCCGGAGTCACCTCCAAAAAAGAGGTGGTGGTCTGGCCCCTTGAAGGCAAACCCCGCCCAAAGGGACGTGTTGTGATCGAACCCTACACGCCTCGACCAATGCACAACGGGCAGGGCCGTGACCTTTAGATCGTTCACCACGAGATCGTCGTACCAGTCCATCTCAACCACATGGGTGAACCCACGTTTCCTAAAAAAGTCTCCCAGGTTGAGGGGTACCAAAACGGTCATTCGGTTCTTGTCTGGCAGTTGTGCCAGGGCTCGTTCATCCAAATGATCATAGTGATTGTGAGAGACGACGAGGACATCAATAGGCGGCAGATCGCGGATCGCTATGCCGCTTTTTACATACCGGCGGGGCCCAAATCCGGCGGGGCCTGCATAAGTGGTGAGATAGGGGTCAGTCAAAATGACCTTTCCCGCAATGCGGCAGAGAAAGGAGGCATGTCCCAACCAGGTAATAAAATCGCCGGGCTGATCCAGGTATTCTCTCAACTCTCTAGTCGCTTGCTCACGCGGCATGACGTGGGATGTCGGCACCTCAATCTTATTGAAGCTGCGTCCAAACATTTCCGCGAAATAGGGAAGAGCGACACGCAACGGAACTGATTTCTTCGGGCTGCCCTTTGGATTGCGGAATTTACCATCTGGCAGGTGATGCCATGGTCGACCTCCAGAAGGAGAGGCGGCACTTTTTGGATCAGTCTTCGTCTTGGTCATAAAGAAGAAGATAGGGTGCGCTCACCCGCGATAAAAGGGGCAGCTTTATACGATTGTCTGACTTCGCACCCATGAAGGACCTCAGTAAGCGCCTTCTTCGCGCAACATATTGGCGATCACCCGATCGCGCCGCTGCTCAGCAATGGCGAGTGCAGTTCGGCCCGTTAGGTCAGTCGCCTCATAATCTGCGTCCCAATCGAGGAGCAGACGAACCATCTCTGCCTGGCCTGCTCGCGCCGCAATAATGATAGCCGGCTCGCGGCTGGCTCCGAGCCGATCCGGGTCTGCGCCCGCTTCCAAGAGCGCCGCACTCAAATGAACCAATTTTGTTCCCGCAAGAAGCGTTAGCAGCGTATCGCCTGCTCTATCTTTCGCCTTTATTCGGGCTCCATTTTCGAGCAGGAAGCGAAACACGTCTGGTTGATTAAACTGCAGGGCCACAAAAAGCGCAGGTGAACCCAATTTGTCCCGCGAATCGAGAGACTCTCCGCGCACAAGAGCCGCATTTAGCGCTTCAATGTCCCCATCACGCACCGCTTCAATTAAAGGTATGTCCGGTGCGACCACGGTGGGTTGCTGGATGCCGCTGGCAGCAGCGTTCGTCACCGCTCCGAAAACCAACAGAATCGCTAACAGCATAAATCCTAGAATCTGTTTGGATGTGAGATCACTCCCACCTCGCTCATATCTCACGATCATCTTCTTTTCTTTGTCAAATTCTCAGATTGTGTCCTGCGACGAGAATCCACATTGCCGGATATTACTCGGATAGGCTACCTATGCCCGGATCGTACTTGTAGGTTGTTTCTGGTCCAAGGCAAACTTGCATCGGCCCCAAATGCGGGATGATGAAAATGTCAGAACCCGCCTGAATACAACATGAATACATACAATTGGAGCTCCCATGTCGCGATTAACTGTATTTCTTGTTGCCATTGTCGGCATTGCGATTGCGACCGCCGGGATCATCTACCTGACTCCGCCTGCGGACAAAGGCGATTACCCACAACGCACCAGCGGTGCCGCTCTCATTGGAGGTCCATTCGAACTTGTGATGCACGACGGCAGCACCGTCACGAATGAAACTTTCAAGGGCGAGTTGATGCTGATCTATTTTGGCTTCACCTTTTGCCCTGATGTCTGTCCAACAGAGCTTCAGATTATGAGCAATGCCTTGGATCTTGTTGGAGATGATGCTGATCAGGTCCGCCCGATCCTGATATCCATCGACCCGGAACGCGATACCGTCGAGACGATGGCCCAGTATGTGAGCCATTTCCATCCTCGGATGACTGGACTTACTGGCACAGCTGAGCAGATCGCAACGGCGGCTCGAGCGTACCGAGTCTATTACGAACGGGTGGAAGATCCAGGCTCCAATGCTGCCTACACAATGGATCATTCTTCTATTGTGTATCTTATGGACAAAGAGGGTCAGTTCATCACCCATTTTGGCCCCGGGACAAAGCCCGAGAAGATGGCTGAGACCATTCGCAGCGCCTTGAACAATAGCTAAACGTGCTGGATTTTCTATTTTTCGCATTTGCGCCTAAAGCTCTGGGCGCTGAAGTGCTTCAACTGGAAATGCTCTTCGTCATTCAGTTTCAAATATCTGAGCGTCGCTCCTGAAGGCTTTGAATTCAAGTGCGTTCCCAGATGGGTCGCGAAAGAACATTGTTGCCTGCTCTCCCGGCAATCCCTCGAACCGTACATGCGGCTCGATCATGAACGTCACGCCCGCGGCCTTTAACCTCTCCGCAAGCAGCTCCCAAGCCCGCCAGCATAGGACCAGACCGAAGTGCGGCACCGGGATTTCATCACCATCTACCGCATTACTCACTTCCGGATTGGATTTTGCCTCATCCAGATGCGCAACGATTTGATGCCCATATAAATCAAAATCCACCCAGTGAGTGTCGCTTCTCCCTACGCCGCACCCAAGGACGCCTTCATAGAAAGACCGCGCGGCGGTCAGGTCGTTCACAGAAAATGCGAGATGAAACCTTGGTATGCTTGACATGACCACAGCTTACCCGCTTTCTGGTGCACATTGTAGGCTGAACACGCATCGTGTGATTCGTTAGAGTACAGTGCCCCCATGAAAAAAATGTCCCGTGCTTTGCACATGGATACGTTGTCGCTTCGCGGCGAACAGGTTCCGCTGGTCGTGCGGCATAATCCGCGCGCGCGACGATTTATTGTGCGCGTCGATATGACAACCGGTGCCATCCACGTCACCACACCTAACAAGCGCAACGTCAAGGCAGCGATATCTTTTGCCCATAGCCACGCCGATTGGCTTATTGAACAACGTCAGCATGTTGCGCTCGCAGAACCCTTTTGTGATGGCGCGTTGGTGCCGGTGAGAGGCATACCGCATCTTATTCGGCATGTGGAAAGCCAACGCTGCGCGGTACACTGCGTGCCACAGAGTGACACTGGCATGCCTGAACTCCATGTTGGTGGAGACGTTTCCTTCCTTCCGCGCCGCGTCACTGACTGGCTCAAACAACAAGCCAAGGCCGATCTCAATCAAAGTGTTTTGACACATGCTGGCGAGCTCAACGTGCGCCCGAGCCGCATTACGGTGCGAGACCAAACCAGTCGGTGGGGGTCATGTTCGTCGACCCGGGCACTTTCCTTTTCCTGGCGCCTTATATTTGCGCCCACAGAGGTCCTTGACTATGTCGCCGCACACGAAGTTGCTCATTTGGTTCACATGAACCATGGCCCTCAATTTTGGCGCACAGTGGAGCGGCTGGTTCCCGCCTACTCTCAAGCGGTACGGTGGCTGGAAACTGAGGGCCCTGCTCTCCACAAATATGGCGTCGCGCCGCTTTCTTTGGGCTAAGATCCTCCATACGCCTTTGTCTCGCCTTTTTTGGCGCTCAGCAATAGGGTGGGTACAGACGAAAACTGGGAGAGTGTGATGGTGAGCGATCGAATGGCACCAATTAAAAGGGATGATGGTCCGTCAAATAATGGCTTCAGCGGTGGCGTGGTGGCTGCGAGCTTTGTAGGCGCTCTCGGCGCACTGCTCATCGTCATCGGCGTTGAGAAAGCATTTGATACAGACACGGTGACTGAGACAGTGGGTGCTGCCCTCTCTCTTACGGTCCCGGCTGACGGTGCCGAGCAACTGGTTAGCATTGGCACGGTAGCGACGTCGGCAACACTCACATTTGAAGAAGCAGGCACCTACCGCGTCGAGCTTCGCGGCCTGGATGGCACATCTGATCCGGTTCTGGCGCTGTTCGCCGCCAACAGCGAAATGGCAACGGTCACGAATGATGATACTGATGGGCTGGACGCCATGGTGCCGGTAACCGTTACAGAGGGCAGCGAGACCTGGCGTGTTGACCTGACCAGCTATGGCGAAACAGGTGGTCCAGGCGTCTTGCGTGTCCTGCCTGCGCCTGACGGACTTACCGCAGGCACCACGTTGACGGAAGGGCCAGGCGGGTTCCCCGCCGACGGTATCGCGACATTGGAGTTGGACAATCCTGCAACCAGCAGCCTGGACGCAGATGGCTCGTGGTATCAATTCACCCCATCCCAATCCGGCCGCCATGTTGTTTCTGTACGGGCTGCAGATGAGAGTCTCGACACGGTCGCCCATCTTTTGCCAGTCCTTCCCGGTGCCGACGCTCCAGCCGCAGGCACCGATATCACGACCATGACCGCAGCCTTTACATCTGACGATGATGGTGACGGATTCAACCCCCGCTTTGAACGCTATCTGCAGGCTGGGGCCACTTATTATCTGTTTGTGCGTGGTTTCGATGAGAGCGCAGACGGGTCCTTCGCGGTGACGGCCACTTTCCTTGGCGATCAGGTGAGCGCCAACGAGACCCCCACGCCAGAAGAAACCGTTATTGTCGAAGAAGAAGAGCCGGTCGATGAAGGCCTGCCAACCAGTTCAGGCACCACCGGAAACAGCAATAAAAACTAACACTCGAAGAAACACTTAACGCCAGGTTGGGCGCCCGGGCCGTATGTTCGGGCGCCTGCCTGTATCTTCTTCCCCACTCGCAGAACGACCGAATAGACGATCAAAGAAACCGCGCTTGTCTTCCGGTTCCGCGTTTGGCTCTTCATCAAAAGGCCAGGTTCCAATCGACCCCGTCGCCGCCGCGACAGGAGTATAGGCCCCCGGCAAGGCAGAGACCTGTACACCGCGCTGGGTGCTCTCCATAAATTCACGCCAGATGCTTGCCGGCACGCCGCCACCAGTAACCTCATTCATTGGGGTCCCGTCATCATTCCCGACCCAAACACCGACGACGAGGTCGGCGGTGTAGCCCACAAACCAGGCATCCCTGAAATCCTGGCTGGTGCCAGTTTTGCCGCCGCTTGGTCGCCCAGCAAGCGCTGCCCGGCGCCCCGTGCCCGTGCGCACAGTCTCGCCCAGCATATGGTTCATCATGCCCAGGGTTTGCTGAGACATGATGGGGCCAAGGCCGGCGCCGCGGCGCTGGTACAGCCTGTTGCCGGAAAGGGTCTCGATGCTCTCGATCCCATGAGGAATGACACTCGCGCCACCATTTGCAAAAGCTGCGTAAGCAGAAGTGAGCTCCAGGAGAGTCACTTCAAATGTGCCCAGCGCCAGAGATGGGTGCGGTGCCATATCGCTGCGGATGCCCAGTCGGCGGGCTGTGCGGATGACGTTTTCGCGACCGACTTCTTCTGAGATCTGAACGGCAATCGTATTTACTGATTTTGACAGAGCATGGGTCAGAGTCATGACGCCATCGTTTGTTTCGGAATAGTTGCGCGGCGACCACCCATCCACAATGACGGGAGCATCGACACGCAGTGTGTCTGGCGTCAATCCCCGCTCAAGCGCGGTCATAAAGACAACGGGTTTGAAGGCAGAGCCTGGCTGACGCTCAGCATAAACAGCCCGATTAAACTGACTTTGCCGATAGGACCTCCCGCCAACCATTGCGCGAATGGCCCCATCCGGCGTCATAGCCACGAGCGCAGCTTGTGTGACGCCAAGCGCACGTTCGTTGCGAGCGAGAGCTGCATCAATGGCGCGTTCCGCCGCCCGCTGCAGGTCCGTGTCCAATGTCGCGCGCACAACAAGGCTGGAATTTGGCCTACCCGCATAGCCGGGCACCCGGTCCACAACCCAGTCGGCGAAATAATTAGCAGATTGAGATCTGGCTGCGCCTCGGAGTGCTGCTGGATTATCAAACGCCCACTGGCCGTCCTGATATTCAATGCGACCATCGCGTACCATGACCGCGAGGACCGTTGCGGCTCTTTCCTGCGCTCTGGCGAGATCGTTGGTCGGTGCGTAGCGGGATGGCGCTTTCAAGAGACCCGCCAGCATCGCAGCTTCGGGTAGTGTGACGTCGCGGGCGGATTTTCCGAAATAGCGCTGAGAGGCCGCTTCAATACCATAGGCTCCACCACCAAGATAGACCCGGTTCAAATAGAGCGTAAGGATCTCGTCTTTTGTGAACTTCGCTTCCAACCACAAGGCCAAAAGCGCTTCCTGCAGTTTACGGTCGAGGGTGCGTTCAGGTGTCAGAAAAATATTCTTCGCAAGCTGCTGGGTAATGGTTGACCCGCCCTGCACAATTGAACCTGCCTTCAGGTTCGCGACCATGGCCCTTGCCAGACCAATCGGATCAATACCGAGATGGGAATAGAACCGCTTGTCTTCGGTCGCAACCACTGCGTCTACTAGATAGGGGGGCAGGTCAGCCAAGCGTATGGCGGTGCCATGACGGCCACCCCGGGTGACAATTGGTGTTCCATCCTTTGCTGCAATGGTGACACTGGGAGATCCATCGATATCCCAGAGATTATCCGTGCTCGGCAGAGTGAGAGCGTAGTAAAGGATGGTCCCGCCTACCGCCACCATGCCCCAAAGCCCTGCGACTGTGGACCAATAGACGATTTTCGCGCCTAAGCTCTTTTCTTCATCATCGCGTGATTTTGATCGGGATTTCGTGTGGGCCTTTCGACGCTTCTTTTTCGGAGGCTCCAGCTCAAGGCGCAGAGTGCCAAGGAAGGGGAGACGACGCGACACAAGCTCGCGGTTGCGGGTGTTGCCTGCACCCGTTTTGCGTCTGCCTTTTCGTCGTTCACTCATCGGCCTGCCGTTTCGACATCGGTCTATCCTCCAAAGCCAATATACCGGCCTCTGGGGTCCTGTTCTTGTGGGCGTTAACAATCTATGAAGCGATGGTTAACGAGGGGTGAAGAAGGTCTGCCTCACACTGTCCGCGAGGGCGGCGTTTTGCTGAAGAAGTGCGGCCACAAGATGGCGCCCCACACCACCTCCGAATCTCACTTGTTTTTCATGGACTTGACGAGCCTGCACCGGACCACTAGGTTTTCGCCCATGATGACGAACAGGACAGCCCTTCTACGACTTACCACCCCGGCCGCTTAAGCGCGCCGGTGGAAGACCGCTTGCGGTCCCTGTTCCTACACCTCGTCATTTCAGAAAACCCGACATCATGATCAGAATATCGACGACAAGCCGCTGTCTTTTCGCACGGGCGCGCCATATGGACCGACTTAGAAGCTCCGCTTCCTAACCACCCAATATGCAACCGAATCCGAACCGGAGACCTTCTATGACCAACCCGACCAACAAACCATCGCCCATGGCATTTCAGCGATACCGACCCTATCAAACGATCAAACTCACTGATCGCACCTGGCCTGACGTCACAATCGATCACGCACCGATCTGGTGTTCTGTGGATCTGCGAGACGGCAATCAGGCGCTCATTGACCCGATGAGTGTCGAAGAAAAGAAGCGCATGTTTCAGACGCTCTGCGACATCGGCTTCAAAGAGATCGAAGTAGGGTTTCCTGCCGCGTCGCAGACAGACTTTGATTTTGTCCGCGCCCTCATCGAGGAAGGGCGCATTCCAGACGATGTCACGGTTCAGGTTTTAACGCAGGCACGACCAGAATTGATTGAGGAAACCTTCCGTTCCCTCAAAGGAGCGCGCCGCGCAATCGTCCATCTCTACAACTCCACATCCGAGCTGCAGAGACGGGTCGTGTTCGGTTTAGACAAAGCAGGCATCACAAAGATTGCGACGGACGGCGCCAAACTGGTTCGCGCTTTGGCGGAACAAGCGCCAGAGACCGAGTGGGTATTTCAATATTCCCCGGAAAGTTTCACGGGAACCGAGATGGATTTCGCTGTCGAGGTTTGCGAGGCGGTGATGGATGTTTGGAAACCGACCCCTCAAAAGAAGATGATCGTCAATCTGCCCGCCACGGTCGAGATGGCCACGCCCAATATCTACGCAGACCAGATTGAATGGTTTGCCCGCACGCTGAAAAACCGGAACAGCGTGATCCTGTCCTTGCACACCCACAATGACCGGGGGACCGGTGTGGCGGCGAGTGAGCTCGGGGTGATGGCCGGCGCCGATCGGGTTGAAGGCACGCTCTTTGGCAATGGAGAACGCACGGGCAATGTCTGTGTGGTGACGCTTGCGCTCAACATTATGAGCCAGGGTGTCGACCCGGAACTTAATTTCTCCGACATTGATGCGGTCGCAAAAGTTGCAGAGGACTGCACCAAGCTGCCCATCCCAGCCCGTCACCCTTATGTGGGTGAGCTGGTTTACACAGCGTTTTCCGGCTCTCATCAGGACGCCATCAAAAAGGGTTTTGCCGCGCTCAAGCAACGCAATGATGATTTGTGGGAAGTGCCCTATCTGCCGATCGACCCGAAAGATGTCGGGAGATCCTATGAGGCCGTCGTGCGGATCAATTCCCAGTCCGGCAAAGGCGGTGTGGCCCATATTCTGGCCGACCGGCATGGGCTTGATCTGCCGCGGCCCCTGCAGGTGGACTTTTCCAACGTCATCCAGGAACTTGGCGACGAGACGGGCAAAGAAATCGACGCGGCCACGATCTGGCAGGTGTTTCAGGACACATATGTGAACACGGCGGGGCCAGTCGTCTTTCACGGGTGCAGAGTGACATCCGGCGCCACCACCTGCCGTATCGAGGCGGACGTCACGGTGGATGGCAAGACAAAACTCATCAAAGGATCCGGCACTGGGCCCATCGACGCCTACCTCGCAGGCCTTGAGGCGGATGCTGGAATCACCGCGTCTGTGCAGGGTTTTCACGAACACGCGGTCGCAACCGGCTCGGGTGCGGAAGCGGCGGCTTTTGTGGAGGTTGAAGGCGCCAGGGGCGTCGGGCACGGCGCCTGCATTAATGCAAACACCGTCACCGCATCCTTGGAAGCCGTCACGAACGCGGTCAACAGATCGCTTCAGTAGATACAAAGAGTTTGGGCCAGCCTTCCTTCCGAAAGCTGGCCCGCTTGCCTGTGGGTGTTCCAACTAAATTTCTGTGGGCGCCAATCCCTTTTCTATCGCGTTTTCGAACCATAAAAGTCTGCAACTTTTATTGAAAACGCTTTAGACGTCTAGATTGACGACTGAGAGCGCATTGTCCTGGATGAATTCCCGACGCGGTTCCACAATGTCACCCATGAGCTTGGCAAACAGGTCGTCTGCCTCATCCAGCTCCCGAATACGCACCTGAAGGAGTGACCGCACCTCACTGTCGAGGGTCGTCTCCCAAAGCTGCTCCGGGTTCATCTCGCCGAGACCCTTATAGCGGCTCAGCGCCAGGCCCTTGGTGCCGGCATCAAAGATCGCTTTCAGGAGCTGACTAGGTGAGCGAATTTCATGAGACACGTCTTTCCGTGTCAGCGTACCCGCCTTCACGTAAATTTCCTGCAGATGGGTTGCCATGCTGTCGAGGCGTCGAGCGTCTGAACTGGCGATCAGAGGCCCATCAACAGTGACATCTTCCGTCACACCGCGAACCTCACGCTCAAAGCGTAAGCCACCGTCCTGGGTTGGACGGCCCGTCCAGCCGCGCTCGGTCTCATCAGACAGGAGATCAAGGCGCCGGGCGATATAGTCCGCCGCGCCGCGTGCTGCTTCCGCTTCGGAGAGAAGTTCCGGGTTCAACGCACCGGCAATTGCCGCCTGCTCAACGGCAAACTTCGGATATTTGCTCGGCAGGCCGTTCAGAATCGCATCAGCTTTGCGGGCTTGTTCCACAATCTCACGAAGATCATCGCCGCCGCGCTGTGAACCGTCATGCGTTGTGAAGACCATGTCTTCCAAGCCCGTCGCCACAAGATAGTCCTGCAGGCTTGGTTCGTCTTTGAGGTAGGTCTCTGACTGGCCCTTGCGCACTTTGTAGAGCGGTGGTTGCGCAATATAGAGATGACCGCGTTCAATCAGCTCCGGCATTTGCCTGTAGAAGAAAGTAAGCAGCAAGGTTCTAATGTGTGCGCCGTCCACGTCCGCATCGGTCATGATGATGATTTTGTGGTAGCGAAGTTTTTCGATATCGAAATCTTCGCGGCCAATGCCCGTACCCAGCGCAGTAATCAGGGTCCCGATCTGGTCCGATCCCAGCATCTTGTCAAAACGGGCTCGCTCTACATTCAAGATTTTACCTCGAAGCGGCAAGACAGCCTGAGACTTACGGTCCCTGCCCTGTTTGGCAGAACCACCGGCACTGTCACCCTCGACGATGAAGAGTTCGGACTTTGCCGGATCCCGTTCCTGGCAGTCTGCCAGTTTGCCGGGCAGGCTCGAAATATCCAACGCCCCTTTGCGACGGGTAAGCTCGCGGGCTTTCCGCGCTGCTTCGCGGGCAGCGGCAGCTTCCACAACCTTGCCAACAATCGCTTTACCGGCTGTCGGATGCTCTTCAAACCAGGTGGAGAGTGTCTCGTTCACACTGCTTTCGACGATCGGGCGCACTTCAGACGAAACGAGTTTGTCCTTCGTCTGGCTTGAGAATTTTGGATCGGGCACTTTCACCGACAAAACGCAGGTGAGGCCTTCGCGGGCATCATCCCCGGTGAGCGTCACCTTTTCTTTTTTGGCAATCCCAGACGAGGCCGCATAGCCGTTGATCACGCGGGTCAACGCGCCCCGGAACCCCGCCAAATGAGTGCCGCCGTCGCGCTGCGGAATGTTGTTTGTGAAACAGAGAACGTTCTCGTGATAGCTGTCATTCCACCACAGAGCCAGTTCGACCGTTACACCATCACGTTCTTCAGAGAGGGTAATGGGCTCTTCAATCAGCGCCGTCTTTGTCCGGTCCAGGAACTGAACAAAGGCCTTCAGACCACCATCATAAAGAAGCTCAATGGTTTTGGGCTCGGGATTGCGGGCATCGGTCAGCGTGATGCGCACGCCGGAATTGAGGAAGGCGAGCTCGCGAAGTCGGTGCTCCAGTGTCGCGTAATCATATTCGGTCGTTGTGAAAATTTCCGATGATGCATGAAAAGTAACTTGCGTGCCGCCCTTGTTGCCTGCATCGCCAACAACCTTCAACGGAGCCACCGAGACACCGTCTTCGAACCGCACAACGTGTTCGTCTCCGTTCCGCCAGATGCGCAATTCCAGCCAATCAGAGAGCGCGTTTACAACTGAGACACCCACACCGTGGAGACCGCCGGAGACTTTGTAGGAATTCTGGTCGAACTTCCCGCCAGCATGGAGCTGGGTCATGATGACCTCAGCAGCAGAGATGCCTTCTTCGGCATGAATGTCGGTCGGAATACCACGCCCATTGTCAGAGACAGAGACCGACCCGTCTGGATTGAGGGTCACCTCCACAGTATCGCAATGACCGGCGAGCGCTTCGTCAATCGCATTGTCGACAACTTCGTAGACCATGTGATGCAGGCCGGAGCCATCATCCGTGTCGCCGATATACATGCCGGGCCGCTTGCGCACCGCATCAAGGCCCTTCAGGACCTTAATGCTATCAGCGCCATAATCGGCGCCCATATTGGCGTCATCCGCCATGCTCTCTCCTTGGGGTTCGCTCACGCGAGACGTGTTTTTTGCAAAAAGGATTGAGGTGCGGACGCTGGCCCGCTGCCCCATCACCGATGCCAAGTCTTAGCTGAGCTCATCAACCGATGTAACAATTTTGCTGACGACACCGTACTCAACAGCTTCTTCTGCGCTCATCCAGAAGTCGCGATTGGTGTCTTCGACGATTTTTTCGAAAGATTGGCCTGTTGCCTTAGCAAAGATATGGTTGAGCCGCTCGCGCATCCGCAACACTTCGCGTGCCTGAATGTCGATCTCGGACGCTGACCCACCAACGCCGCCGCGCGGTTCGTGCAACAGGAAGCGCGTGTTGGGCAGACAGAAACGGTGTTCCTTTTCTGCCGACACAAAGATCAACGCGCCAGCGCTCGCCACCCAGCCAGTACCAAGAACACGGACGGTTGGCTTAATGAATTTGATCATATCGTGGATCATGTCGCCGGATTCCACATGACCACCGGGCGAAGAGACAACAACCGTGATGGGATCGTCGGACTCGCCAGCCATCGCCAACAGACGTTCACTTGTCGCGCGAGCGACACGGTCGTTGATTTCCCCGGTGATGAGAATCGTGCGGGATTTGAAAAGGCCACTTTCCAGCAGCGGGTTCGCCATGTTTTTCAGAAGATCTGTCGGATCGGCGTCGTTCATCGAATGAGACATTTATCGGGGCTTCTTTGCGTTTTGAAGATGATTCTTTTCAGCCCCAAATATAGGTTGAAAATCAAGAGGTTACAACGCAACCGCTTATATTTCTGGGGCCGTTTGCGAGCTTAAATAGCTAAGCGTTTTCAAGGCCTTAAAGAGGCGTTATTTCGGCCCGGTTTTCTCGAACCAGAAACCCTTGGGCTCGGGCGGCCAGAGATGAAAAAAGGCTCGTATCAGTGCCTGTCATCCAGGCCTGAATACCCATATCGCAGAGCTCATCAAAGAGCGCCCCACGGCGATCGCGGTCCAGATGGGCGGCCACTTCATCCAGCAAGAGGAGAGGCGATGTGCCGGTTGTATGCGCCAGCAGCCGTGTGTTGGCCAACATGAGACCCAACAAAAGCGCCTTCTGCTCCCCGGTGGAGCAGGCCTTCGCTTCCATGTCTTTGGGCGCATGACGCACCAGAAGATCGCTGCGATGGGGGCCATCAAGGGTGCGTCCAGCGCCCCGGTCCCGGGGACGCATTTCCTCAAGTAGCGCTCGGTAGCTGTCCTCTGCATCCGTCGCGGGCGTTCCGTTTGCGACAGCGCTTTCAAGCTCTCCCTCAAGCGCCAAAACAGCCTTTGGGAAAGCACTTTCGGCGGTCGCCTCGATCGCGCCTTTGAGCCGTGCAATGGTTTCCACCCGGGCGGCGGCCATTGCAACTCCATACTCAGCCATCTGTTCTTCAATGGCAGCGTACCACATGGCGTCACGCACATCTTCGCTCAGCAAACGATTGCGTTCTCTCAGCGCTTTCTCGAACGCATTGGCGCGGGTGCCGTGGCTCGGATCAAAACCCATCACCAGCCGGTCCAGGAAACGCCGGCGGCCTGTTGCGCCATCCATGAAGAGACGGTCTTGAGCCGGCGTCAGCCAAAGCACACGCAGATAGTCTCCCAAGACGCCAGCGCTCGATTGCGTCTCGCCATCAATACGAACCATGCGGGAGCGGGTATTTTCCCCAACGGACGGTTCCTGCCCCGTGCCGATAACTGTTTCGTCTCTATCGCGGGTGAGTGTCGCCGCCACGGCCCAGCCATGGCGCGGTTCCGTTTCACCAGATGCTCTGAATCCAAGCTCTGTAAAGGGCGCACCGCGGAGGCCGCGGCCGGTTGAGAGAAGGGAAATGGCTTCCAGCAGATTGGTCTTGCCAGCGCCGTTCGGGCCGGTCAGGACGACAGGGCGGCCATCCAATGCCAGTGCAGCACGTTCATAGGAACGGAAATGGGTCACCACCAGACGTGACAAATAGACAGCAGGCGCAGGGTCAAGTTCGGGCCGCTCCGGCAGACCCGACATGTTCTGATCCTCTGATGGTGCGCCGCTCAAAACCCGCTAGATCCCGTTGCATCTATCTTGAGCCAAAAATCGCACTGAATTTGTGCGTTTTTTGGCACTTTGACGAATCTCGTTCAATGCAACAAGCACTAGACGCGCATCGGCATCAGCACATAGAGCGCTGACTCATCATCAATATCGCGAATAACAGTTGGCGACCCACTGTCTGCAAGAGAGAAGACGGCCTTGTCGCCGTCGAGCTGACCGGCAATGTCGAGCAGATAGCGCGCATTGAAGCCGATCTCCAAAGCATCAGAACTATAGGCAACTCCCAGCTCTTCTGTGGCGCTGCCGCTGTCCGGATTGGTGACGGTCAGAACGAGCCGCCCCTCTTCCATATTGAGCTTCACTGCGCGGGAGCGTTCCGTCGAAATGGTTGAGACACGGTCCACGGCTTCGGCAAACTTTTTGCCGTCCACTTCCATGTCCTTGTCATTGCCTTCCGGAATGACCCGCGTGTAGTCGGGGAAGGTGCCATCGATGAGCTTTGATGTCAGGACGACACCGCCAAATTCAAAGCGTATTTTGGTGTCCGATACGCCGATCCGAACAATGCCTTCTTCCTCTTCCACCAGTTTTTGAAGCTCGAGGACGGTTTTGCGGGGAACGATGACACCCGGCATGCCTGCTGCGCCGTCCGGCAGGGGAAAATCCGCCTGCGCCAGACGGTGACCGTCTGTCGCCACAGCGCGGAGCATCGGCGCCCCATCTTCCACCATGTGCAGGTAGATGCCGTTTAGATAGTAGCGTGTCTCTTCTGTTGAGATGGCAAAGCGTGTCTTGTCGATCAACCGCCCCAAGGCTTCAGCCGGCATTTCAAAACGATGCGGTAAATCGCCCGCTGACATGGCTGGGAAATCTTCTTGTGGCAACGCCTGCAGCGCAAAGCGTGAACGTCCGGCCTGGAGGGTGAGCTTCCCGTCTTCGCCGTCTGTGATCTCGACCTGGGCGCCGTCGGGCAGTTTGCGGACAATGTCATAGAGGGTGTGAGCAGATGCTGTGGTGCCACCGTCCTGACCAATGTCAGCGGTGGTTGCTTCTACAACTTCAATATCCAGATCCGTCGCGGTGAGGCTCAACTGGCCTTGGCCCGCGCGCATCAGCACATTTGATAGGATTGGGATTGTGTTGCGGCGTTCGACGACACTTTGCACATGATTGAGCGACTTTAAGAGCGCACCGCGTTCAATTGTGATCTTCATAGGTCCCCAAACTCTTCTTTCTTTTTCTCGGCGTCACAACCAGATTGGGGCACATCACGCAGACGACAAGGTCCGCATTCTGCTCCCCCAGCAGGCTCACTTATTACTGGACGATGGGTCTGTACGATGGCGAGACCCGGCAGGAGCCCGATCTGGCGTCCTGACAGACTCGCAATCGGCCCGCTGTCCCATGAATGGAGGGACAAATCGCCCGATAAGAGACGCTAACTATACCAGAGGTGAGCCCGAGGGATAATGTTTTCCGCGCGTTTCTGCCTAGATTGGGCCAAATGCAGATTGCCTGGGGGCAGATTATCCTCAAGTTGTGTGCGGCTTACACTCGGCCTCACAGGCCTCGCCGCACAGACAGGGCAAAACCTTATCCCAGATCGGGAGTCGTGCCTTCCAGCATCCGTTTGAGGAGATCCACATCCTCTTCCATACCGCTATCTTCCCGACAGAGCTCATCGATCCGCCGAACCGCGTGGATCACGGTAGTGTGGTCCCGCCCTCCAAACTTCCGACCAATTTCTGGCAGGGAGCGCGTCGTAAGCTGCTTTGAGAGATACATGGCGATCTGACGCGGTCGAGCCACGGTTCGGGCCCGACGCGGCGAGAGCATATCTGCCAGGCGAATATTGTAATATTGCGCCACGCGCCGCTGGATCTCTTCGATGGTGATTTTCGGTTCATTTGAGCGCAACAGATCGCGGAGAACTTCTTGCGCCATCTCAACCGAGATGGGCCGTCCGACCAGCGAGGCATAAGCCACAACCCGGGTCAGCGCCCCTTCTAGCTCTCGAATATTGTTCGTAATCCGCTGCGCCAGAAGCTCGAGCACGCCTGGCGGCAGCTCAACAGCGCCAGCGCGCAGCGCCAGCGAATCAGCCTTCGCCTGAAGGATACCCAGCCGCAATTCATAATCTGTCGCGTGAATGTCTGCGACGAGGCCCCAACCCAAACGCGATTTGATGCGCTCTTCAATGCCTTCGAGATCAGACGGTGACCGGTCCGCTGAAATGATCACCTGATGGTTGTGGTCAATCAGCGCATTGAAGGTGTGGAAGAATTCTTCCTGAGTAGAATCCTTGCCAGAAATGAATTGCACATCGTCAATCATCAACACATCCACTGTGCGGAACTGCTGCTTGAACGCCATCGTGTCTTTGAACCGCAGCGCACGCACAAACTGGTACATGAACTTTTCGGCTGAAAGGTAGAGGACCTTTCTGTCTGGGTGCCTACGGCGGATCTCCCAGGCAATCGCGTGCATCAGATGGGTTTTGCCAAGGCCCACGCCGCCATAAAGGAAGAGCGGATTGAACGTAACATCTGTTGCTTCTGCCACGCGCCGTGCCGCAGCATGCGCAAGTTCGTTTGATTTACCGACGACGAAATTCTCAAATGTGAAGCGTTCATCCAGTGGCGCACCCATGGCGTCCGGGGTCGCATCATCATAGGTGGTGCGCTGGGTCGGGGTGGCAGGAGTCGATGTGGCAGGCGGGTGTGGCTTTGTACTCACCAGGCTGGTGGTCTCCTCTCCGGGCAGTGGCGCTTCCATGCCTGTCGCACGGGTATCTGCACTCACGAGCACTTCGACCTGTTCAATGCTCGGGTCTTCGTCCTGCCAAAGGAGAAGCAGCCGGTCTGACTGGTGCGCAACCACCCAGGATCGGATGAACCGTGTTGGCGCGGACACGATGACCTGGCCATCACCAATGCCAATCAGCTCCAGGGGTTTAACCCAACTATTGTAGGTTGCCTCTCCCAGCTCAACAGACATGCGTGCTTTCACACGTGCCCACTGGCTCGAGAGATCTTCGCCGCCCATTAGTGCACCCTCTTGTGGAGGCTGGTCTCTTGAGAGGTCGCTCGATCCCACTTGCAAGCCATATTGTGTTTGATCGCCCCCATTGATCCCTCGTGCCGCGTTTTCGCTGTTCGACATTCTTTTTGCCTATGCCCCATTTAGGTTTCCTACTGCAGCGCGCGCGCCTATCCGCGCTGCGGCATTCCACATCTACTTTTGTCGCTATCGATCATGCTCTCGCTTCATCGATCAATCGTTAGTTCTGCCGCCACGGCAGACCTGCCGCTTTCCATCCGTTTGAGCGTCCTCGGTGACGCTCCTCGTCCAAATCACCTTCAAACCCGCCGGCAATATTGTGGGCTGCTTTAAACCCAACTGCCGTCATTGCCACCGCAGCTGACCGCGACCGCACACCTGAGCGACAGAGAAAAAACAGATTCGCGTCCTCAGAGACACCAGCTTCCTTCACTGCTTGTGCGACCGTGGCCGTAAATTCTTCGTTGACGTTCATGGTGGGAAAGGTCTGCCACTCGATGCAGAACAGTTCTTTTCCCAAAGCCGATGTATCAGGCACACCGACGAACGACCATTCCGCGTTGGTGCGGACATCAATCAGAACAGAGTCTTTGTCTTCCAGGAGAACACGCCACGCTTCGTCGACAGTGACATCACCTGCATAGTCCTCAGGAGGTTGTCCTTGAATCAATGCAGGGTGTTTTGATGTTCCGCTGCCGCCCATGTGCTCTGCATCTCTCCCCTTCAAGTCCAGGCCGACCAAACCTGTCGCCGTTCCAGCACAACGGCGCTCTTCGACTGAGTCCGGTCTTGGGTCGGACTGTCGTCTCTAAAGCAAATACTTTGGACGTCTCAAATTTTGGGAAACGAATACTTAAAAACAGATAATCACTACTTACGAACCAAGTAATCATTGCCGTCAATCGAGGCTGATAACCATACTGGGAGACGGCGGGAGTGGCAAGTAGCCTGTGGACGAATCCGGTAAAAAAAGTTTGTGAGACTCCGCATGCACAACGTTTAAAGCGCAAGCTGTTGCAAAACGCACACGCCATGTCACTTACGAGACAGAAAATTTGTTGCTCTACATCGGCTTACACAAGCCGATTTATGTTGATCACAAAATGTAGCGATTCAACCGCGCACGCATACTAGACGCCTCATCACGTTGCGCTTATCACTTTCATGCATGCGTTTGCGCAAAACAAAACCCCGAAACCGTAGCGGGTGTCGGGGTCGTTTCGGTTCGCGCTGAGCGCTCTATCCTTTATTTAACAGATACTTGGGGAAAATCCCTCAAGCTCCGATTGCTTTGACGCGCTGTGCCAGACGAGACACTTTCCGAGACGCTGTGTTTTTGTGCAGGATCCCTTTTTGCGCACAGCGCATAATTTCTGGCTGAGCCGCCTTGAGAGCGCTGTTTGCTGCTGACTGGTCGCCCGCCGCAATGGCTTCTTCGACTTTACGAACCTGCGAGCGCATTTGTGTGCGGCGGTTCTTGTTTACGGCGGTGCGGCGCTCAATCTGGCGGATCGCTTTTTTTGCCGATTTGGTATTGGCCATCGGTCGTGTCCGTTTCTCGCAAACGCTCTAATCTATAGGTAGATCAGAGCTGGGTTCTGGCGGTGAGTTCATGTCACGCGGCCCAGCAGCTGGATAAGATGCCCGGTCGCAAGAGAGCGGGCGTTATACAAGGGCCTCAAAGGTCCGTCAACAGCCCATTTGCCGCCAAATTCCGCCTGTTTTTTGCCACTTGAGGGGGGCCTATCGGTTTTTGAACTGAGGGGCGCGCTTGTCGACGAACGCTGCCATGCCTTCCGACTGATCTTCTGTCGCAAAAAGCGAATGGAATACACGCCGTTCAAACTGAATGCCTTCATTCAAAGTGACTTCGTACGCGCGGTTCACCGCCTCTTTTGCCATCATCGCCACCGGCAAGGACTTGGACGCAATGGTTTCAGCGGCTTCCAGCGCCTCCTCCAAAAGAGACTCTTTGGGCACCACCCGGCTCACGAGACCCGCCCTCTCAGCTTCAGCGGCTTCCATCATGCGACCGGTAAGGCACATCTCCATGGCTTTGGACTTACCGACAAAACGGGTGAGGCGCTGGGTGCCGCCAATTCCTGGAATGACGCCTAAGTTGATTTCCGGCTGACCGAAGCGGGCATTGTCACCAGCGAGGATAAAGTCGCACATCATGGCGAGTTCACATCCCCCACCCAGTGCATAGCCGGAAACAGCTGCAATGGTCGGGGTGCGGCAGTCTGCGATCTGCCCGGCTTTAGCGAAGAGATCCTCTTTGTAGACATCCATGTAGGATTTGGGCTGCATCTCCTTGATGTCGGCGCCCGCCGCAAACGCCTTCTCCGATCCGGTAATGACAATGCAGCCAACAGCCTCGTCGGCGTCGTAGGCCGCGACCGCGTTCACCAGCTCATCAACCAGTTGATTGTTGAGCGCGTTCAGCGCTTCCGGGCGGTCCAAGGTAATGAGACCGACCTTGCCGCGTGTTTCTGTCTTGATCGTCTCATAGGCCATGATGGCTCGCCCTCTTTGATATTGGTTTGCTCTCTTCATAGAGCGTTTCCCGTTTACATTGAATCACAAGACCCGCTCTCATTCCCTATCTCCCACATTTCCGGACGCTGAAGTCTGCAGCTTCAGCTGGACATGCTCTAGCGCTGACAGGACGGGCAATAGAAGCTCGACCTGCCGCTCTGAACAATGCGCGCCACCCTAGCGGTGCAGCCCTTTGTGAGACAAGCCTCCCCTTCGCGCCCATAGATCTGAAAGCGATGCTGGAAATAGCCAAGCTCGCCATCGGCCCGCGCATAATCGCGCAGTGTGGAGCCTCCGGCCTCTATGGCTTCATTAATAACGTCGCGGATGATTGGCGCCAGACGATCAGCACGCAGCGCTGGCTTGGGCCCTTTGCCTGCAATGGTGGCTCCGGTGCGTTTGGGTGAAATCCGCGCGCGGTAAAGCGCCTCACATACATAGATGTTGCCCAGACCCGCCACGACGCGCTGATCGAGCAGCGCGGACTTGATGGGCGTCTTTTTTCCCCGCAACGCATCGGCAAGGCTGGTGGCAGAAAATTCGTTGCCATTGGGTTCAGGCCCCAGTCCTGCCAGGTGCTTTGAACCACCCAGCGCATGCTCTGCGATCAGGTCCATATATCCAAAACGGCGATGGTCTGAATAGACGATGCGTGTGCCGCTTTCCATGTGGAACACCACATGGTCATGCTTGCCGGTGCCATCCGGTGCCGCTTTGCTTCCCTCATGGGTGAAGACACCAGGCACATTCTCCACACCCTCTGGCGGGCAGATGGTGAAACGCCCGGACATGCCGAGGTGGGATAGAAGGACATTGCCGCTTTCCAGATGAATGAGTAGATATTTCGCCCGGCGGTTGAGGCTCGTCACCCTTTGGCCTGAGACTTTTCGCGACAAGCCTTTGGGGAAAGGAAACCGCAGGTTTGGGCGGCGGACTTCTAGGCGGTCGATCACATGGCCTTCCATGGACGGCTCAAGCCCTCTTCGGATGGTTTCGACTTCTGGGAGTTCCGGCATGGACGGTTGGGCTCGCTCGGGTCAGGAATAGAGCCGTTTCGAGGTGTCATTGGACGCGTCGAAACGGCACATTAAGAAAGAACTGCGCAAAGTAGCGCGGTTCTGCCGCTTCCGCTATGGTCCGGCGCCAGGAACATTCGCTACGCGACATGTTCCCGGGTGTTTTCTTGTCGCCATTCCGGACGAAAAACCGGTCAAGTCTGCTTTGGCACTTTTTTATGGAATGGCTCAGGCCAAATCGCATTTATGACGTCCGCCGACCCTGACAAATATGCTGATGACAGCAGAGCCAAGCATTTCGGGTTCAAGCCTGTTTCCGAAGAGGAAAAAACACGTCTGGTTTATTCCGTCTTCGAAAAGGTCGCAGATCGCTACGACCTGATGAACGACCTGATGACGGTGGGTCTTCACCGGGCTTGGAAACAGGCCATGGTCGACAAGTTAGGGCCGCCAAGAAATGATCGTCCCTGGCACCTGATCGACGTTGCAGGCGGCACCGGCGACATCGCCTTTCGTGCGCTGGATCGCGCTGGACCAAATGCCCAGGTCACAGTCTGTGACATTAATGATCACATGCTGGAGGTGGGACGGGCCCGCGCTGATGAACAGGGCTATGCGGATCGCACGGAGTTCATCTGCGGAGATGCCGAGACACTCCCATTCCCTGACCGGCATTTTGATGCTTATTCCATTGCCCTTGGCATTCGCAATGTCACCCGCATGCAGAACGCCCTGCGCGACGCCTATCGGGTGTTAAAACCAGGGGGGCGGTTTGTGGTTCTGGAAATGTCCCACATGGTCACGCCTGAACTGCAGCAGGTTTATGATTTCCTCTCGTTCAACGCGATCCCGCCGATTGGCAAAGCGGTGACTGGAGATGCGGGGCCCTATCAATATCTTATCGAAAGCACGCGTCAGTTTCCGAAGCCTGATGTCTTTAAAACGATGATTGAAGATGCGGGTTTTGAGAATGTTCAGTATCAGAGCTTAAGTGGCGGCATTGTCGCTCTTCATTGGGGCTGGCGGATTTAACCTTATGGGCGCGTTTCGCAACATGATCCGACTTGTGCGCGCAGGCCGTGTGCTGGCGCGCTATGAGGCTTTGTTTCCGCCAGAGTTCGAAGACGATGTTCCAGCGGTTGTGAAAGTCGGTCGATCCCTTGCCTCTATCCGTCTGCCTTGGGAACCCAAGCCCGACGCAAGCGACGATGAGGCAAAACGATTGTCCACCGCCCTGCAGGTCTTAGGCCCCTCCTATATCAAGCTCGGTCAGTTTTTGGCGACACGTGCCGACATTATCGGCACCGACCTTGCCGGTGACCTGGCGCTCCTTCGCGACAAGCTGCCGCCTTTCGATCAATCCATCGCCATCAAGACGATTGAAAGTGATCTTGGCCAAAAGGTGGAGGATCTTTTTGTCGACCTTGGTGAGCCCGTCGCGGCGGCCTCAATCGCGCAGGTTCACAAGGCGACTATTGCAGACACGGAATATTCCGACGGGGACCGGCCCGACGGGCTTGCCTATCGCCCTGTCGCGGTCAAAGTGCTGCGCCCTGACGTGGAAAAACGGTTTGCCGCTGATCTTGAGAGCTTCTTCTGGGTTGCGCGCCTGATTGAACGGCTTCAGCCGTCCGCGCGCCGTTTGCGGCCCGTCGAAATAGTGCAAACCCTGGCAGACAGTGTGGCCCTTGAGATGGATCTGCGTCTTGAAGCTGCCGCCATGTCAGAAATGGCGCAGAACACAGCAGGCGACAAACATTTCAGAGTTCCCGAAATCGACTGGGAACGCACCGCGCGGCGCGTCATGACCATGGAATGGATCGATGGCATACCGGCCAGCGACGCAGAAGCCGTCGCGGCTGCCGGTCATAAGATGGCGGAGCTGGGCACACGTGTTATCCAGACCTTCCTGACCCATGCGCTCAGAGATGGTTTCTTTCACGCGGACATGCATCAGGGAAACCTCTTCGTCGCCGCGGACGGATCGCTGGTCGCAGTTGACTTCGGCATTATGGGTCGCCTCGATCAACGGTCGCGACGGTTCCTTGCTGAAATTCTATTTGGTTTTGTGCGGCGGGATTATCGCCGTGTTGCGGAAATTCATTTCGAAGCCGGATATGTTCCTGAAGACAAGAATGTCGATACATTCGCCCAGGCGCTGCGCTCAATTGGAGAACCCATCTTCGGGAAAGACGCGAAAGATGTCTCTATGGGCCGTCTGTTGGCGCAACTCTTCCTTGTTACCGACCAGTTTGACATGGAGACACGGCCTGAGCTGATCCTGCTCCAGAAAACAATGGTCGTTGTTGAAGGTGTCGCGCGTCATTTCGATCCAGAACATAATATCTGGGATAGCGCAGAGCCGATCCTCGCCTCTTGGATGGCGGAACGTCTTGGACCTGAAGGCATGATCCAGGATGCCACGGACAGCGCTGCTGCGCTGGGTCGCGTGGTGACACATCTGCCTGACTTTATTGATCGGGTCGACAAGACCAGTCGGTTGGTGAGCGAGAGCATTGACGGTGCCGGCATCAAACTTCACCCCAGTACCGCTGATGCCATCGGCAAGGCACAGCGGACCGAAGAACGCTGGAGTCGAGCGGCTTTGTGGGTTGCGGCGCTGGCGCTCGTTGCCTTGGCAATAGCACAGATCCTCTAGGTCCACCCCGATCAACCGTCGCAGTCTTACAAGACAAATCCCATGTCTTCGCCTAAGGTCAGATACTCTGTTCGGCCATTGGCTTTGGAGATGACATGCAGGTTCTGGTTCTGGGTGCGGGCGGTATGGGGGCTAAGGCGGCTGAAACGGTTGCTGAATATGATGAAGTTTCCGCGCTCACCCTCGCTGACCTGGATTTTGAGTGCGCCGATCGCGTCGCCAAAAAGTGCGGGCCCAAAGCAAGTGCGCTCAAGCTTGATGTTACAAATCAAACAGCGCTTCACGGGGCTCTCAATGAGGCGGATGCGGTGCTCAATTGTGTCGGACCGTTTTTTCGGTTCGGCGTCCCCATTCTCACTGCCGCTATTGAGACAGGGACCCCCTATTTCGACATTTGTGACGATCCAGAGCCAACGCTCGAAATGCTCGCATTGAACGACGAGGCACAAGCCAACAATGTGCTCGCCATTGTTGGTATGGGAGCGAGCCCTGGGATTTCAAATCTGCTTGCAGCCAAAACATGCGGGGCGCTGGATAAGATCGATCACTTGATCACCGGCTGGAGCCTTGACGATGATCCGGATGGGCCGATAGGCGATCTTGATCTCAATGAAGAGGGCGGGAATGCCGCCTTCGTCCATTGGATGGAACAATGTTCCGGCAACGTCACGAGTTGGGTCGATGGTCGGCTCGCATCTGTGAAACCTCTACAACCTTTGAAGGTGACCTATCCTGGCATCGGGAAACGAACATTATGGACGGTGGGTCACCCTGAACCAGTCACGCTTCCCCTGAGCTTCAATCATGTCACCAAAGCGTCGAATGCCATGGTGCTCAACCGGGTGGATGCGATGGGATTGAAAGACCTTGCCCGCCGCATTGATGCAGGGCGCATCACAATTGATGCGGCAGCGGCAGAAATATCGGGCTCTTTCGCCGACAGGGGTGGATCACCCCTTCAGGCTTTCATTGGCTGGCTTGCATCCAAAATCTCCGGGCCGAAATTTCCCTCCCTCTTTGCCGTCGCAGAGGGTCGCCGCGACGGGCGCCCGACTATTGCCGCAGCGGCCATCACCGCGCTGCCGAAAGATGGCATGGCGGGCATCACCAGCGTGCCCCTTGCGGTGGCATTGAAGCTCTTTATTGAAGGGAAGATCACGGGCACCGGGGTCAAGGCGCCAGAAGCCGTCATCGACCCAGACGTCTTTTTCCCAGCCTTCCATCCTTATTGCGTCTCTCCAAGCCCTGTGTCGCCGGAAAAACTCGTCTCATTTGCGGTGAGTTGACCCGGTTTCACGTCCTTTCCCTCTAACGGGAAATTGATCTACACAAACACAGCGTGAAACCCTATATTCCCCAGTAACAGATTGCATTGGTCCGTTGATGTCCAGCGAACAAGGTGCTTTCGAGGAGTTTTACATATGTCCTCACCTGAGTCCCCACCGGGCCAGAGTCTGAATGGTCGCCGGATCTTGTTGATCATTGGCGGCGGCATCGCAGCCTATAAAAGCCTGGAGCTCATCCGGCGGTTGCGTGAACGTGGCGCCAGTGTCCGCGCAATCATGACCCAGGCTGCTGGTGAATTTGTGACACCGCTCTCCGTCTCGAGCCTTACGGAAGATGTGGTCTATCAATCATTGTTCGACCTCACCCAGGAAAGTGAGATGGGTCATATTCAACTCTCGCGGGACGCGGACTTGCTTGTTGTGGTGCCTGCCACAGCGGACCTTATGGCAAAGATGGTCGGCGGGCTTGCAAGCGACCTCGCCACGACCGCGCTGCTTGCAACTGACAAGCCTGTCCTTGTTGCGCCCGCCATGAATGTGCGCATGTGGGAGCATACAGCAACGCAGCGCAATATTTCGACGCTCCGGGGTGATGGCATTCACTTTGTAGGTCCCAATGATGGGGACATGGCGTGTGGCGAATTTGGCGCTGGCCGCATGGCAGAGCCGATGGAAATTGTTCAGGCCATTGAAGAGCAGCTTGCCAACCCCGCTGACCGGCCCCTTTCGGGAAAATCTGCGCTGGTGACCTCCGGGCCCACCCATGAACCAATTGATCCGGTGCGCTACATCGCAAACCGATCCTCCGGCAAACAAGGCCATGCGATTGCCGCCGCGCTTGCGCGGCTTGGCGCCGATACCACACTTGTGGCTGGACCAACGGTGCAAGCTGATCCCGTTGGCGTTCACGTGAAACATGTGGAGACGGCGCGTGAAATGCTGGCTGCCAGCGAAGCGGCGCTGCCTGTAGACATCGCGGTCTGTACAGCCGCTGTGGCCGACTGGCGGGTTGACCAAAGCGCCAACCAGAAAATGAAAAAGGACGGCAGCGGCACACCGCCTGCGCTCGCCCTGGTTGAAAACCCCGACATTCTGAAAACCCTGTCTCAACATGCGAGCCTGCGCCCCGGATTGATAATCGGCTTTGCGGCTGAGACAGAAAATGTTGTCGACTACGCACAAGCCAAACGGGCACGCAAAGGGTGTGACTGGATTATCGCCAATGATGTGTCTCCAGGCACAGGTATTATGGGGGGCGACATGAACCGCGTTCATCTCATCACCTCTGATGCCCACGAAGACTGGCCTTCAATGTCGAAGGCGGATGTTGCGCAGCGTCTGGCGCTCCGCGTCGCAGATCACTTTTAGGGAATCGCCATGAGTTTTTCGGAAGTTTCCGTTCCCGTTCAACGTTTGACCCATGGGCGCGACTTACCACTGCCAGAATATCAAACGGACGGCGCCGCAGGCCTTGATCTGCAGGCGGCGATCCCTGAGGGCGAAGATGTGGTCCTTGCGCCAGGTACACGCGAAATGATCCCGACTGGTATCGCCATGGCTCTGCCCCATGGATATGAAGCGCAGATCCGCCCACGATCTGGCTTGGCTGCGAAGAACGGTGTGACTGTGATCAACTCCCCCGGCACGGTCGATTGTGACTATCGCGGCGAGGTGAAAGTTGTCCTGATCAATCACGGACAAGACCCGCTGGTGATCACACGAGGCATGCGCATTGCGCAAATGATCATCGCGCCGGTGACACGTGGTATTTTTGAAGAGTATGACAGCCTGCCGGAAACCGACCGAGGTGCCGGTGGCCATGGCTCGACAGGCATCGGCGGCGCTTGAGCGCGGCAAGAGGAAGGGCATCAAACAGTGCGACTATCGAAAAAAACACTCCTGGCTCTTGAAGCGGTATTGGATGTTGCGGTGAACGCGCGGCCTGACCCGGTTCAATCGAAAGACATTACCCGACGCCAGGGCATCCCGCAGCGATACCTTGAACAGGTCATGCAGCAATTGGTGCACGCAAACATTCTCAAAGGTGTGCGGGGCCCGAAGGGCGGATACCGCCTTGCGCGTGAAAGACGGCGGATCTCCATGGGTGATATTGTTCGGATCGTGGGCACCATGGAACTGGCGGATGAACCGCGCGACACGCCTTCTGTGTTGAGCGAAAAGGTCATCGGTCCCATATGGGATACAATACAATCAGACATGATGGAAAAACTTGATGCCGTGACCATTGAGGAGCTCTGCCGAAACGCGGCCGATGTTGGCGCGGACGGCGAGATTAAAAGCGACGCAGACTTTACGATTTAGAACAACTCATGGAAGATGAGTGACCTTCTCACATAGGGAGCAAGACTATGAGCCAGGCAGACAATAAGCCGGGACGCGGCCGTATCTATGACGACATCACCGACACAATCGGCAATACACCTCTGGTGCGATTGAACAAACTCGCCAAAGAACGAAACGTCAAAGCAGACATTCTTCTGAAGCTTGAGTTTTTCAATCCATTGGCCAGCGTCAAAGACCGCATCGGCGTCGCCATGATTGAAGATCTGGAGAGCCGAGGTCTCCTTACGCCGGAGACAATTATCATTGAACCCACATCAGGGAACACGGGGATCGCTCTTGCTTTTGTTTGCGCGGCGAAAGGTTATCGCCTGATCCTTTGCATGCCGGAAAGCATGTCGATTGAACGGCGGAAGATGCTGGCACTCCTGGGCGCAGAGCTTGAACTTACACCTGCCGATAAAGGCATGAAGGGCGCGCTTGCCCGCGCAGAAGAACTGCTCAACGAATATCCTAATTCGGTTATGCCTCAGCAGTTTGACAATCCGGCAAACCCCGCCATTCACCGCGCCACCACGGCGGAAGAAATTTGGAACGACACGGACGGGGCGGTTGACGTCGTCATCTCTGGCGTGGGGACCGGCGGCACGTTTACTGGTGTTGGGGCGACACTTAAAGAGAAAAAACCGTCGTTCAAAATGATCGCGGTTGAGCCAGAAGACAGCCCTGTGCTTTCGGGCGGCGCACCAGGCGCTCATAAAATTCAAGGGATTGGCGCGGGCTTTGTGCCCGGCAATCTCGACAGCGCGCTCATCGATGATGTGGTTACCATCGGCAATGAAACCGCCTTTGAGATGGCGCGGCGTGTGGCGAAAGAAGAAGGAATGCCGGTCGGTATCTCTTCGGGTGCTGCTATTGCTGCGGCGCTCGAAATCGGCAGTCGCGTCGACATGGAAGGAAAGACCATTGTGGTGATCATTCCGTCTTTCGCGGAACGCTATCTTTCAACAGCGCTTTTTGACGGGCTTTAAGCCCCACTGACAATTCGATCTGTGGACCAGGCCTTGCTCTTGCTAGGCCTGGTTTTCTTTTGCCCAGAACGTTTTGTGGGGGAAACCAGGCATACAAAGCGTTCTAACTTGTTGAGTTGCCGCATTTTCGAACCGCGAAAGCAGGGTCACTTTCGCTGAAAATGCTCTAGGAAAATCCGGGGCCGATTTCGACGGTCAACTCTCTGGCGTCCAGCTCTTCACCACAGTCAGAACAGACCATCTTTCCCTCAACAATGTTTCCGCACGTCTCATGGCGGCGAACGATGGGCGCCCCGCGCTCATCTGCCATGTGTTTGTCGCCCCACTGCACAATCGAGAGCATGACGGGATAGAGATCAAAGCCCCGCTCGGTCAGGCGATATTCTTCGCGCACAGGTGCCTCGCCATAGGGCACCTTTTTCAGGACACCTTCATCAACAAGTTTTTTCAGCCGGTCCGCCAATACGTGGCGGGTGATGCCGAGACTTGCCTCGAAATGCTCGAACCGGCGAAGGCCTACAAAACAATCGCGCAGGATCATCAGGGTCCACCGGTCGCCGATCACGGACAGGGTCCGGGCGACGGAGCAGGGTTCATCTTTCAGATCGCGCCAGCGCATATGTTTCGTCCTTTTTTCTCATACTTGAGAAACTAGCTTGACAAGTTCTGAAATGGAACCCACTTTATCATTCAAGTTCTAAAAAAGAACTTATCTAATTGAGCGACAGCGGGAGACGGTAAATGGCTGACAAGAAAGCAGTTCTGGTGATCGGAGCAGGCGATGCCACAGGTGGCGCGATTGCTAAACGCTTCGCCAGAGAAGGGTTTGACGCCTGCATTGTCCGCCGGAATGGCGACCAGCTGACGCCTCTCGTAGATGAAATCACCACCGCTGGGGGCAAGGCCCACGCTTTCGGCGTGGATGCCCGCAAAGAAGACCAGATGATCGATCTTGTTGAAAAGATTGAGTCTGACATCGCCCCCATTGAGGTTGCTGTCTTCAATATCGGCGCCAATGTGAACTTTCCAATCACAGAGACAACGTCGCGGGTCTATTTCAAAGTCTGGGAAATGGCCTGTTTCGCAGGCTTCCTGATGGGCCGCGAGGTCGCCAAAAAAATGCTGCCCCGGGAGCGCGGCACCATGCTCTTTACGGGCGCCACGGCCAGTGTCCGAGGCGGACCCGGCTTCTCCGCGTTTGCCGGTGCAAAGCATGCGCTCCGTGCGCTGGCACAAAGCCTTGCCCGCGAGCTTGGGCCAAAGGGCATTCACGTTGCCCACCCGATCCTTGATGGTGCCATCGACACCCAATGGATCGCAGAGAATTTTCCGGAACGCTATGCGCTGAAAGATCAGGATGGCATCCTGAAACCCGATCATATTGCGGACGCTTATTGGAACCTTCATTGCCAACCCAGAGATGTGTGGACCCATGAGTTGGACCTGCGCCCCTGGATGGAAACATTTTGATCGGTCAGGCGGCCGCAAGGATGAAACGCCCGACACCCAATTTCAAAGAAGCTCACAACTAAGGGGAAAAATGATGGGAAAGACCGTCGACTTTATTTTCGATTTCGCGAGTCCAAATGGGTATCTCAGCCACAAGCTGGTGCCGGAAATTGAAGCACGGACGGGTGCCACGTTCAATTACATTCCAGCTTTGCTCGGCGGCATTCACAAACTCACCAACAATCAACCACCGATGATTGCGTTTGGCGGCGTGAAAGGGAAACTTGAATATGAACAGATGGAGATGGCGCGCTTTGTGAAAAAGCACAAGCTCGACAAGTACGCCTTCAATCCGCACTTTCCCATCATGACAATGCTCATTCAGCGCGGGTTGATCGCTGCTGAGATGGACGGCAAAAAGATGGAGTACATTGAGGTTGTTTCAAGGGCGATGTGGGAAGACCAACAGAAGATGGACGACCCTGCAGTGGTCGCCAAGGTTCTCAGCGCTGGCGGATTCGATGCGCAACGGCTCCTTGCCCGAACACAGGAACAGGAGGTGAAGCAGAAGCTCATTGAGAATACGCAAGCCGCCGTGGATCGGGGGGTCTTTGGCATTCCGTTTTTCTTTGTTGGTGATGAAGGCTTTTTCGGGAAAGACCGGTTGGCCCAAGTCGAGGAATTGTTGATGGAGGGCTGACAAACCCTCAGTCAACCGCCGGAGCCTTCCAGTTTTGATGGAATCAAAAACCGGGCTCCGCTTATTTCTTCGCGTTTCCGGGCGGTTCATTGGAGCCGCCCGTCTCCTATTTTGGCCCCTACAGATAAGGGCGACTGGACTGGTTTCCGTCTCTCCCCTGTCTTATGTAGACACTCGCTCGCATAGAAAAGGGAATATCCCATGAATGCTCCAACAAGTTCGGCCGTCTTCACACCCGCAAACGGCAAGTGGCAACCAGCGCCCCAAAGCATGGGACCGTTTGGCGGCATGCATGGTGGCGCCGTTTCTGGTCTCCTGACCGGCGAGCTTGAGACACTTGCGAGCAAGGCAGGCCATGGCTCTGCCATCTCCGCAGCAGTTTACCTCCTGCGCCCCGCCCCTGCGGCGCTTGTTGAAACGCGACCCATTGCCATCCGCGAAGGTGGCCGCGTCGCCGTCTATGAGAATGAGCTTTGGGCAAATGACAAGCTCCAGGCCAAAGCATCCATGTGCTTTTTGAAAGGTGTGCCGGAAGGCTCGGAAATTACTGAGATTTCAGAAACCATTCAAGGGAGTGTCCCAGGTATTCCGCTTCTTGATCCCGCAGATGTGCCCAAATGGCAATTCCCCCGTGAGCCGATGGCGGCCTCGTTTTTGAACGCGGTCGACATACGCGAAGATGAGGACGGCACTATCTGGATGCGCGCGACCCGTCCCCTGTTTGAGGAGGCAACGCCTTTTTCCTCAACGATCAGTTTTGCTGACTTCTCAACCCTCTTTTCAGTTGTCGCCACTGGCGCGCGGCCCAATGCAGGGGGCTGGCCCAATGCCGATCTTTCCATGCACCTCTCCCGGCTGCCGGTGGGCCCGTGGGTCGGCATTAAAACCCGCTCTGACTGGTTTGCCGATGGACGCGGCGTGACCGAGTCTGAAATTCATGATGTTTATGGTCGGATTGGTCGCTCAACACAGACGGTTGTCCTGGCACCGGCACGTTCTGCATAGTGGCTCTGCGATTGACATTTTCTGCCGTTCGTGGCGGATAGAGGCAAGCCCGTTTACCGGAGAGACCCATGGCCTTCAATGACGATCAGCTGGAGCGTTACGCGCGGCACATTGTGCTGAAGGAAATTGGCGGGCCGGGCCAGCAGAAGCTGATGCAGTCGAAAGTGCTGGTTGTGGGCGCGGGCGGGCTTGGCTCTCCGCTATTGCTTTATCTTGCTGCTGCCGGTGTCGGCACCATCGGCATTATAGATGATGACCATGTTTCGCTCTCCAATCTGCAGAGACAGGTTGTTCACGGCACGGAGGATGTCGGTCGTGCCAAGGTCGAAAGTGCGGCGGACGCTATTGCGCGCATCAACCCAGACGTGTCGGTCATCACTCATGAGGCACGCCTCAATGCGACCAACGCCGCTACACTGATTGGGCAGTATGATCTTGTGGCTGACGGTTGCGATAATTTCCAGACGCGGTTTCTGGTGAATGATGCCTGCTATTTTGCGCGGGTGCCGCTCGTGTCGGCTGCGGTGGGTCGTTTTGACGGCCAGCTCAGTACCTATAAGGGATATGAAAAAGACGCGAACGGCGTGCCGCTGCCCACCTATCGCGACTTTGTCCCCTCAGCACCGGCGGATGGCTTGGTGCCGACCTGCGAGGAAGCAGGGGTTCTGGGCGCACTCACCGGCGTTATGGGGTCCATGCAGGCGCTTGAAGTGATCAAGGAGCTGACTGGCACTGGCACCGGTCTCGCCGGAAAGCTTCTGATCTATGATGCACTTGATGCGCGGGTCCGCACCATCACGTTGCGCCATGATCCAGCCAATCCGCTCACTGGGGACAATCCGACCATCACCGACCTGACAGCGCATGCGGGTTAGCCCGCTTTATCTTGTCGCGTTTTCGAACCATAAAAGTCTGCAACTTTTGCTGAAAACGCTTTCGTCAGAGAATTGCGGGGATGACCCTATCAGGGGGCTTGTGCCCGTCGACCCAGGTGCGGATATTGATCAGTACCTTCTCGCCCATTTCCAACCGGCCTTCAATTGTCGCCGATCCCATATGCGGCAGGAGGACGACTTTGCGATGATTGATGAGAGACGGGTTCACCGCGGGTTCCTGCTCAAACACATCGAGCCCCGCCCCCGCAATCTCGTCATTCTGCAAGGCACCTACGAGCGCGTTCTCGTCAATCACTTCGCCGCGCGCGGTATTCACGATATAGGCTTCGGGCTTCATCAGCTTCAAACGCCGGGAATTGAGAAGGTGATAAGTCGCAGGCGTGTGCGGACAATTGATGGATAGAATGTCGACCTCCGCCAACATGCGATCGAGGCTCTCCCAATAAGTCGCGCCAAGCTCTTCTTCGACTGCAGCGTTGACTGTATGTCGGTTGTGGTAGTGGATTTCGAGACCGAACGCCTTTGCGCGCCGCGCCACTGCCTGCCCGATACGCCCCATGCCAAGAATGCCCAGCTTCTTGCCCCAGATGCGCCGACCCAACATCCATGTTGGTGACCAGCCCGTCCAGGTGGCCGCGCGTTCCTGAAGGTAGTCGACCCCTTCCACCAGACGCCGTGGCACAGACAGGATCAGCGCCATGGTCATATCGGCTGTGTCTTCTGTCAAAACGCTCGGTGTATTGGTGACGGTTATGCCTCTGGCAATTGCGCTTTCCACATCAATATTGTCGACACCGGTTCCAAACTGGGCAATCAGCCGAAGCTTATCACCCGCCTGCGCCAGAAGCCGCCCATCGATACGGTCGGTGACGGTCGGCACCAGAACGTCAGCCTCGCGCATTGCGTGCGCCAGCGCCGATTGGCTCATAGGCTCATCACGCTCATTGAGCCGGGTCTCAAAGAGTTCACCCAAACGCGTTTCGATGGCATCCGGCAATTTGCGGGTGACAATGACAAGGGGATTTTCGGGCGTTGCAGCCATGAACAGAAGACGCCTTTCCTTTTAAACGAGACACCCTGTCTAGCAGAGCCCGCTTGCCGTCGCAAAGTCTTGCGGTTCCCGCCACCCTCTCCTTGACCGTGTGAGCGCCCGCTTGCATAAGGGTAAACGTGATTCATTCCGTGGCTAAAGAGCGAGGATTTCCCGTGCGCGCGGCGCTGCCTTTTTCGTCCCTTAAACGCAGCTTCTGGGCCAGCGGTCTTGCGGTCGCCCTGGTCTTGACGGGTTTTGGCGAGCTGGAGATACCTGTCCGTGCGGAAAACGGGCCTGTGGGAATCGAAACAGGCCTGCCGCTGCCCCGATTTGTGAGCCTCAAAGCCAATAAGGTGAATGTGCGTGTTGGACCCAGCCGATCCCATCCAGTTCGCTGGGTTTATCAGCGCAAGGGCCTGCCGATTGAGATATTGGCGGAGTTTGAAAATTGGCGCCGCGTCCGTGACATGGATGGGGACGTTGGCTGGATCTATCACACACTGCTGGACGGGCGGCGTCACGGGCTCGTCAAACCCTCAAATGGCGAAGAAACAGCTAAGCTGTTTGATGGACCCGGCGGCGCCGGCAAGACAATTGCGGCGGCGGAGCCCAATGTGGTCGTCGCCCTTGAGGCGTGCGGCGCTGACTGGTGTCAGGCGCAAGCGGGTGGCTATACCGGCTGGATCGCGAAACGCGACCTTTGGGGTGTCTATTCAGACGAGCGCTTTGAGTAGGCCTGCGCTCTAAAGCATTTCGCGCTTGTATTGACTTGCAAGCTGCTGTCCAACTCTTTTTGTTTGTCACATTTTCTAACCACAAAAGTCTGCAACTTTTGTTGAAAAATGCTTTAGTCAAGGTCACCACCTAGTGCAGACCGCACAGACTTACTAAGACCTGCCGCGTGGGCGTAGTTCTCATGTCCGATGCCAACGGATACGACAACGTCTCCGTTCTTGAACGCCTCGGCCTGATCATCGCTCAGATCGAAATGCAGGAAGTGAATGGAGGATGTTTTGCCATCATCCTTTGTACGTTCCACATCATCTTCGGCCCGCGCCATGATCTTCTGATCGCCTACCTGCAGGTAGCAAGTCTCTTCCACATGGGAGAGCTGACGCAACATGCGGTCGCGGCGGACCTCGTCGTCAATCTCGAACATGAGCGTCGCCACCAGGTCCCTCCCTTGCGGGATCAGGGGATTGTAAGCTTCCAGTTCATCTTTCAACTGTTCGTCACCGCCACCCTCAATGCGCAGCATCTCGTGGATCTGGTGCAGCATGGTGTCGTAGTTTTCGAAATAGAACGTCGCACAGGGCCCAATCTCGACGCGTCGGTCGCGTTTGATATCGCGCAGGCGCGCGCGACGATCGTTCCGCTCACTCTCATAGTTTTGCATGTCGAGAATATCGTCGGGCGAGATGGATTTCCGGGCAGCACTCATTCTATGTCTCTCAGTCAATCAGACCGTAAGCACGGGCCATAATTTCAATCGGGTGTTGGGCTTGGGGAAGCGGTTTGGGATCTGCATCGCCATTCAGCGTTTCAATTTCATGCACCAGATGCTTGGCGGCAAGCGGGCAGTCGGATGTCACATATTTGTTTTCGGCTTTGGCGACATTGCGCGCGGCCGTCTTGCCGACTTTCATTGCAACGTCGAAGGTTTCCTTCATCACGCCAAAAGTTCCACCATGGCCAGAACAACGCTCGACCACATCAATTTTTGTATCAGGAATGAGCCGCATCATCTCCGCGGACTTCGGCCCCATATTCTGAGCCCGGGCATGGCAGGCAAGATGGGCTGTCACACCACCTTCAACAGGGATCATGCCGTCGGGCAAGCCAGCTTTTTTGGCGATGTCGACAACATATTCATCCACGTCAAAGGTCGCTTCTGACAAGGCTTTTACATTCTCGTCCGCGGGCAGGATAAGCGGCCACTCAAACTTCAGCATCAGGCCGCAAGATGCGGTGAGCGCGATAATGTCATAGCCCTCATCGATCAGCGGCTTCAACTCAGTTGAAACCTTGCGCGCTTGTTCTGCCACCTTCTCGATATTGCCGCTTTCAAGGTGGGGCATGCCGCAACAGCCAGGATAGGCGGACTGCGTGTCGACACCGATATGCGCAAGCAATTTACGCGCGGCCTCACCGACAGTTGGATTGTTGTAATTTACAAAACAGGTGGCAAAGAGCGCTGCTTTACGGCCTTTGCCGGGTGCGTCCGCATTCACAGTCAGAGTGCCCGCGGCATCTTCCGCCTTGGCGCGCATCATAAAGGTCTTGCCGGCAAATTTCGGGAGCTCCGCACGGGCATCAATGCCCGCGATTTTATCCATCGCCGGACGCGTTAATTTGTTGGAGCGTTTTGACCCCCAGTTTGCAATCCCGGCGACGGGTGCCGCGAGCCTTCCATTGCGGTCCATCTTTGCGAGCTGTCCTGGCACAAATGGCGGACCGCCCGCTGCCTTGGTTTCAATCGCACGGTAGCGCAACATCAGATGGGGGAAATCAAGATTGAATTCGTGAGGTGGCACGTAAGGACATTTGGTCATAAAGCACATGTCACAGAGTGTGCAGGCCTCCACCACCGGACCAAAATCATCGCTGGACACACTGTCCAGCTCACCGCTGTCGCTGTCATCAATCAGATCAAAGAGGCGCGGAAAACTATCGCAGAGATTGAAGCAGCGCCTGCAGCCATGGCAGATGTCGAACACTCGACGAAGCTCTTCGTCCAGTTGATCTCGATTGTAAAAGTCGGGGTTCTGCCAATCTATCGGATGCCGCGTTGGGGCATCCAAGCTGCCTTCTCTGCTCATGCCAGACTTTCTCTATTCGCTGCGCGCCTGTTCGCACCTGAAAAACGTCTCAGGAGCGGCATAAGAAGCAGGGCAGGCTTTTTCTGAGCCTGCCCTGGCCCATTTAGTCGTCGAGATTGTCGAGGGCTTTTTGGAAACGACCCGCGTGGCTTTTTTCAGCTTTTGCAAGCGTTTCGAACCAGTCTGCGATTTCGTCAAAACCTTCTTCGCGTGCTGTGCGCGCCATGCCCGGATACATATCCGTGTATTCATGGGTCTCGCCAGCAATCGCCGCTTTGAGGTTCAGGTCTGTGCTGCCAATCGGCTCGCCCGTTGCCGGGTCACCAACGGCTTCCAGAAATTCCAGATGACCGTGCGCATGGCCGGTTTCGCCTTCCGCCGTTGAGCGGAACACGGTTGCCACATCATTGTAGCCTTCTACATCCGCCTTTTGGGCGAAGTAGAGATAGCGGCGGTTTGCCTGGCTTTCGCCTGCAAACGCATCTTTGAGATTACCTTCGGTCTTAGACCCTGCTAGCGACATTTGCGTTCTCCTCGCCTTTGCGCTTTTCCACACGCCTCCCGGGGCGTAGTCACACAGAAGCTAAGACGCACCAACAGGTTCGTCAACTCTTTATAATTCTTCTAAAGAGAATGAGTTGCAACAACAATTGCTGAAAATCAGGAGCTGTTACGCACCCGAACAACAACATCAACGCGGGACAGTTCGGTCCCCTCCGGCACGTCCGGCAGGCCCGCCACGTCGATCATCTGGCCTGAAATATCGGTCAGGCTGCCCTCATCTTCGTGGAAGATATGGTGATGATCAGAGATGTTGGTATCGAAATAGGTCCGTGAGCTGTCGACGACAACCTCACGCAGAAGCCCCGCCTCAGTGAACTGGTGCAGCGTATTGTAGACGGTGGCCAGAGACACAGAGACGCCCACTTCCTGCGCCTGCTCGTGCAGCCGTTCAGCGGTCACGTGACAATCGCCCTCGTCAAAGAGCAGCCGTCCAAGCGCGAGGCGCTGGCGGGTGGGCCGAAGTCCTGCCTCACGAAGGCGGGCCAAAGTCTGACTATAAGGACGATCTGTCATGTCCAACCTGTCTGTCTTGTGCGTCCATAGCGAATACCTGCCAACAGATCGCGCTTCCTAGTTTGTAACGATTACAAACAATACTCTACCATGTGGGAATTGCGGGCGTCTTGTCAAGTGGGTGGCCCACAGGCCGCGTGACCGTCCGAGTCCGGCAAAATGGCATTCTTGCCATAAAAATCAAGGGTTTGCGGGGCTTGCCGCGTATGTTACCAAGCGCTCAACAGATGCTGACCCGGTAGGAGCCGGAAAACACTCAATATGTCAGCAAACAAACGGGCGGGGTGATTGAACGGACATGGCTGAGCAAAAGTCGAGCTATTCATATGAAGACCTGTTGGCATGCGCGCATGGGGACCTGTTTGGCCCCGGGAATGCGCAGCTGCCACTTCCGCCTATGCTGATGATGGACCGCATTACCCAAATTGCAGATACAGGCGGCGCACACGACAAAGGTCTTATCCGGGCGGAATATGACATCACTGAGGACCGCTGGTTCTTCCCGTGTCACTTTGAAGGCGACCCCATTATGCCAGGCTGCCTTGGCCTTGATGGCATGTGGCAGCTGGTTGGCTTTTATCTTGGCTGGATGGGCGCACAGGGTAAGGGACGCGCCATTGGTGTGGGATCGGTACGCTTTTCGGGCATGGTGACGCCTGAGGTCAAGAAGATCGAATATGAGATCGACCTGAAGCGGGTCATCAACCGCAAGATTGTTATGTTGACCGCTGACGGCATTCTGAAAGCCGATGGCGAACCCATCTACAAGGCAGAAGACTTGCGCGTTGTGGTCGAAGGTCCGTCAGAATAGGAAATCTGGCTGAACAAATTCAGTCGGATTGCGATTTCTCAGAAAAGCCACTTTCGGGTTACAAAAGAGGTAACCGAAATTGATTGCGGGTTTTCCCGCCCAGCCATGGAGTAGAGCCATGAGGCGTGTTGTCGTTACCGGAATGGGCATTGTTTCCAGCCTTGGCAATAATGTGCAGGAAGTTGTTTCCAGTCTTCGCGAAGCCAAGTCGGGCATTGTCAAAGCTGAGAAATACACAGAGCTCGGCTTTCGCAGCCAGGTGCACGGATCTCTGAAGATAGATCTGGAAGAAGTGCTCGACCGCAAGACGCGCCGGTTTATGGGTGATGGTGCAGCCTACACTTACATCGCCATGGATCAGGCGATCCGGGACGCTGGACTTGAAGCGAACGAGGTCAGCAATGACCGTACGGGCGCCATTCTGGGTTCCGGTGGACCATCGACAAAAGCGATTGTCGCTGCAGCTGACATCACCCGCGAAAAGGGCCCCAAGCGGATTGGCCCAACGAGCGTACCAAAGGCCATGTCGAGCACGGTTTCTGCAAACCTTTCGACCCTCTTCAAGATCAAAGGCCCGAGCTATTCCATCAGCTCCGCCTGCACGACATCGACCCACTGTATCGGGAACGCGGTTGAGCAGATCCAATGGGGCAAACAAGACATGATGTTTGCTGGCGGCGGTGAAGAGCTGGATTGGTCTCTCTCCTCCCTCTTCGATGCCATGGGTGCGATGTCGTCTAAATATAACGACACACCTGCCGTTGCGAGCCGTGCCTATGACGTGAACCGGGATGGTTTTGTCATCACAGGTGGCGGTGGCACCTTGGTGCTTGAAGAACTGGAACATGCGAAAACCCGCGGCGCGAAAATCTACGCCGAAGTGGTGGGCTATGGCGCGACATCCGATGGCGCCGACATGGTGGCGCCCTCCGGCGAAGGCGCCGTTCGTGCCATGAAGCTTGCGCTCGAAGGCGTTGGCGAAAAAATCGACTATATCAACCCGCATGCAACCTCGACGCCTGTAGGGGACATTCCCGAAATCACGGCGATCACCGAAGTGTTTGGCGATGACATGCCGCCCATCAGTGCGACCAAGTCTCTGAGCGGACACGCGCAGGGCGCGGCTGGTGTGCATGAAGCGATTTATTCTCTCTTGATGATGGAAAGCGGCTTTATTGCTGAATCTGCCAACATTAAGGAAATCGACCCGGAAGTGGCTCACGCAAATATTGTCCGGGAACGGATCGATAATGTGGAGCTGAACACAGTCCTGTCCAACAGTTTTGGATTTGGTGGAACCAACGGATCCCTGGTTTTCCAGCGTTATAACGGCTAACCGGCGTTGGTGGGGAAACCATCCGAGGCCCAACCCGTTAACGAGGCACAGAGCTTGCTGCCCCCAGTAGTTGAGTGACCAGAACGTCTCATTTCGGCACACCTGCTCTCTTGTGGGGGCCGTAACAGAACATTTGAGGAGTGGCATCAGAGATGACACGCGGAAGTGCATTTCAGTCGGGCGACCTGCTTGCAGGCCGAAAAGGCCTCATCATGGGCGTCGCAAACGACCATTCCATTGCCTGGGGTATCGCTAAAGCCGCGGCTGCCCATGGCGCCGAACTCGCTTTCACCTATCAGGGGGAAGCCTTTGGGCGCCGGGTGAAGCCACTGGCTGAGTCTCTTGGCTCAGACCTGCTGCTGCCCTGCGACGTGATGGATGAAGCGAGCCTTGATACGCTGTTTGATGCGCTTAAAGAGAAATGGGGCACGATTGATTTCATCGTCCATGCGGTCGCCTATTCTGACAAGAGCGAACTTAAAGGCCAGTATGTGGATACGACCCGGGACAATTTCCGGCAGACCATGGAAATCTCCTGCTATTCCTTCACCGACATTGCCCGCCGTGCGTCTGAAATGATGCCGAACGGCGGCTCCATGATCACACTCACCTATGCGGGCGCTGAGCGGGTGATGCCGAACTATAATGTCATGGGTGTCGCAAAAGCGGCACTGGAAGCCAGTGTGCGCTATCTCTCCGTTGATCTTGGCCGCAAAGGCATTCGTGTGAACGCTCTGTCAGCCGGGCCCATGCGGACCCTTGCTGGCTCCGCCATCGGTTCCGCGCGCTATGTGTTTAAGTGGAACAAGTCCCATTCGCCGCTCAAAGAGACGGTCGAGCTTGACGATGTCGGCGGCTCCGCCCTTTACCTTCTGTCAGATCTCTCCAAACGAGTGACCGGCGAAGTCCATCACGTGGATTCGGGCTTTAATATTGTCGGCATGCCGCAATGGGAAGACATGCAAGCAGAAGAAGCGCCGACGCCTTCAAAAAAAGCCGCTGAGTAAGCCTTACACTGCCGCCAACTCTTCCAGAACCTCTGCTGTCTTCTCAGGCATTGAGAGGAAGGGCGAGTGCGCCGCGTCCAGCGTTCTTATTTGATCAAAATTCGAATAGAGCTGCATCTGTCTCTGCAGAGCGATGGGGATCGCCTGGTCGCCTGCGCATTCAATGAAGGCCTTGGGGACGCCACCAAAACGTTCCGGCGTGATTCCCACCTTTGAGAAAAGAGGCCGTACCGGCTGGGGAATGAGAGCCTCTGTCGCTTCCTTCTGAATGTCAGCCGTGCAGTCTGTGTAAAGAAACTGTGGCGCGGTTTCAGGCCGCACAGAATTTGTCCCGCCTAAAAAATCGAAATCGCTGTGGAGTATCCTCTTCCGCAGAGATCGGTCTGCAATGATCATGGGCAACAGGCGACCTCGTCCATTAGGCACCAAGGCTGTCAGAAAGATGAGTTTTTGAAAAAGCTCGGGGTGCCGCTCTGCTGCCATGGCGAGGATAAACCCCGCCATCGAATGGCCAACACAGATCGGCTTTTCATCTGCCTGAGCTGCTACATCTGCAACGGCTGCTGCGTATGCTTCCATGTTGATGGACCATGGGCTGAGCTGGTCTTTCTCATGGCCGGGCCCATGTACGGGCCCATGTCCCGGCAGTGTCGGCGTCAGGACCTTATGGTCGGCACCGCGCAACACCCGCGCGAGACGATGCCAACAACCGGCATCATGCCACGCGCCATGAACTAAGATGAATGTCGCCACGTCCCCTCCATGCGGCCGACCTTTGGGACGACTAGTTTGGCCGCTTCAATTCGAGCACGTCATAGGTGCTTTCCAGAACCGACCAGGGGAACACCACTCTCAGCCGTCCATCGACAAGCTGGCTCAAAACGCCTAGCTTATCCTGACGCTGGGGGTCGGTGATACCGCCTTCCGGCCCTGAATAGGCGCGCTGAGGCTCGTCATTATAGGTGGGGGCGGCTAGCAGCACGCGCCGGTCAGATCCATCCTGATAAAGACGGCCCGACAGCCGCTGCGACCCGGAGCGTTTTTCGAAAAACAAGAACCCGTCTCGGACACTTACCTTGCAGTCAAACCAGCTATAGACGACGAGGCCGGAGAATTTGCCACCCACTTTGATGGTTCGGCACGCCCACCAGCCAAGCAGATCCGCATCATTGATAGGCTTTGTCTCCGCATCCATCACTTTGTGAAAAGCGGCGCGCTCTCGAATGGTCGCCGATGCGCCATAGGATTCCTCGGTGCCCAGTGCCACGGCCTCATCAAGGCGGGACAGCCTGTCCCTGTCAAAGTCGGTGACGACATTGGTCCACATATATTCAGGCGGAATACCCTGAACATCGTCCGTGGCGCCTGCAGCCGGTGCAGCGGTTGTCGATGGTTGCGTACCTGCTCCCTGAGGCGTTTCGGCGAGTACGCCTGTCGACAGAGCCATTGTGATGGCCAGTGCGGCCACAAAACCGGATATCATCCCCACATCCTTCTCAAACCCCGAGTCTTTCTCAGGCTTTTGTGTCGTTGGCATTGTTCTCCATGAACCGTTTCCAAACTGTCTAGAAACGCCTAGCTAATTGTCTCAACGCACTTCCCGAGCGGCGAACCGCGCACACTTCGCCTGGAAGTGCCCCCCCCAACAAAAAAGGGCCCCCGTAAGGGAGCCCTTTATCTTGTCGCGTTGGCGGCATGCCGCCAAGACTTATTCGGATTTTTCTTCCGCAGGCTTGCGACGGCGTGGCCGGCGTGGCTTGTCGCCATCGGCCTTTTCACCACCCTCAGCTTTGTCGCCTTCTTCGCGAGGAATTTCCTCGCCCGTTTCCTGATTAACGACCTTCATCGACAGGCGAACCTTACCGCGATCATCAAAGCCCAAGAGCTTCACGAACACTTCGTCGCCTTCCTTCACAACGTCGGTCACCTGCGCCACTTTGCGAGGCTCAAGCTGCGAAATGTGAACCAGACCGTCTTTTGGTCCGAAGAAGTTTACGAACGCCCCAAAGTCCACTGTCTTCACGACCGTGCCTTTGTAGATGACGCCCACTTCCGGCTCAGCTGTAATGCCGGTGATCCAGTCAATCGCTGCCTTGATACTTGCGCCATCCGAGGAAGACACTTTGACAATGCCTTCGTCATTAATGTCGACCTTGGCACCGGTTTCTTCAACGATCTGACGGATGACTTTACCGCCTGCGCCAATCACATCCCGGATTTTGTCGGTTGGCACTGTCATGGTTTCAATGCGCGGTGCATATTCGCCAAGCTCTTCACGGCCTTCGGAGATCGCTTTCGCCATCTCACCAAGAATATGCAACCGACCGCCCTTCGCCTGGTCAAGCGCGGTTTGCATGATGTCTTTGGTGATGCCGGTGATCTTGATGTCCATCTGAAGGGACGTAATGCCTTCTTCAGAGCCAGCGACCTTAAAGTCCATGTCGCCGAGGTGATCTTCGTCGCCAAGGATGTCAGAGAGAACGGCAACGCCCTCCTTTTCCTTGATGAGACCCATGGCAATACCCGCAACCGGGCGCACCAGTGGAACGCCAGCATCCATCATCGCAAGCGATGAACCACAGACAGTCGCCATGGAAGACGAGCCGTTTGATTCTGTGATCTCAGAAACGAGGCGGATCGTGTAAGGGAAGTCTTCGCGAGTCGGAAGAACGGCCCGCAGGGCACGCCATGCAAGTTTCCCGTGACCAACTTCACGACGTCCTGTGAAACCCACACGACCTGTTTCCCCAACCGAGTAAGGTGGAAAATTATAGTGCAACAGGAAGTTTTCTTTGTAGGTGCCTTCCAGTGCATCGATGAACTGCTCATCATCACCCGTACCCAGCGTTGCAACCACAAGACCCTGTGTCTCCCCACGGGTGAAGAGCGCGGAGCCGTGCGTGCGCGGCAGGATGCCCACTTCTGAAACAATCGGACGCACTGTGTCGAGATCGCGACCATCAATACGCTTGGATGTTTTCAGAATGGAGCCACGAACGATCTTCTTTTCGACACCCTTGAACGATCCGCCAACCTTATTGGCAGGGTAGGCGTTTTCGTCTTCTTCATTCGCCAGTTCTGCCATCACCTTGTCGCGGGCTTCAGACACTTTGGCCTGACGCTCCATCTTATCGGCAATGGAGTAAGCCGCTTCGAGGTCAGCTTCGACGAGAGCGGCAACCTTGCCGTCAAGTTCGCTTGTGTCTTCTTCGGCAATTGCGCGAGGCTCTTTTGCTGCCTTTTCTGCAAGGCGAATGATCGCATCAATCACAGGCTGGAAGCCTTCATGACCGAACATCACAGCGCCGAGCATGACATCTTCTGGAAGCTCTTTCGCTTCTGATTCAACCATCAAAACCGCATCTTCCGTGCCCGCAACAACGAGATCGAGATCACTCTCAGGCAACTCGTCGATCATTGGGTTCAGAACATATTCGCCGTCAATATAGCCAACACGTGCCGCACCAATCGGGCCCATGAACGGGATGCCGGAAATGGTGAGCGCTGCGGAGGTTGCCACCATGGCCACGATGTCTGGATCGTTTTCCATGTCGTGGGAGATCACGGTTGCAATGATCTGCGTTTCGTTTTTGAAGCTCTTGTGGAAAAGCGGGCGGATCGGCCGGTCAATCAGACGACAGACGAGCGTTTCTTTTTCGCTTGGGCGACCTTCGCGCTTAAAGAAGCCACCGGGGATTTTACCGGCAGCATATGTCTTTTCCTGGTAGTTCACGGTCAGCGGGAAAAAGTCCAGTCCCGGCTTTGGCTGACGTTCAGCCACCGCTGTTGCGAGCACTGTTGTCTCGCCATATGTCACCATCACGGCGCCATCCGCCTGACGGGCTACCTTACCCGTTTCGATGATGAGGGGCCGTCCGCCCCATTCAATTTCCTCTCGGACAATATCAAACATTTCAGTTTCCTAATTTGCGCCTTCAGTTCTCGTATCATCACATCCAGATCGGTTTGTTTGGCCGGATGTGTGGCGCGTCGGTTATGCCGCTTTCACGTCAGCGGCCGGATTGTGGACGGGGTCGTTCCGAAATTTTATTTGCCCAAACTCAAGAGACAGAAGCATCAAGGGCAGTTTCGGATGAACCCGCGTCAAACGGACAGAGTCTCTTTCTTACTCAACTTGATTACATTGGTGCGAAACACGAAAAGCGCTCGGCCCGATTTGGAGCGAACGCTGTTTCATGGGTCGAGAAGCCAAAGCTTCCGCCTTATCGCCGGATACCGAGGCGTTTGATCAACGCTTCGTAACGTGCCTGTTCTTTGCCCTTTACATAGTCGAGCAAACGACGGCGCTGGCTCACCATTTTCAGAAGGCCGCGGCGGGAGTGATTGTCTTTGCCGTGGGTTTTGAAATGGTCGGTCAGATTGGTGATCCGTTCTGTCAGGATAGCAACCTGTACTTCCGGCGAGCCGGTATCACCCTCGCCTTGGGCGAATTCTTTTATCAGTTCTTGCTTGCGATCGGCTGAGATCGACATCGGCAACTCCTTAAAATTGACCGGGAAATTCCCGGGACATTTCAGGGCCGTTCGCCGGATGCCGCATGCGACGTCCGAGTGAGACCCTGATCGGTCAGGTTAAAAACGCGGACCGGCTTCAATTCGCCCCGGTCATACTCTGCCAGGGCAACCGGCGTGCCGCCTGCAACGGTGAGGGCTACGCCCTCCAGTACCGGTGCATCACGGCCGCGTAACAAAATCGCCTGTCCCTGCTTCAATCGGGCTGCATCCTGATCGCTCACGGCCACCGCCGGGATGTCGTCCAGCGCGGTCTCAAGCGGATGAAGATGGGCCCACAAGGTCGGGCGAGCGGCGGCACTATTGCCGAACTCTTTGAGTTTATCCAGCGAAATCGACGCTTCTTCGCCAAAAGGTCCGGTTGAGAGGCGTCTTAGGGCCACTACATGACCAAAACAACCCAAAAGCTCGCCTAAATCACGCGCCAGGGACCGGACATAGGTGCCTTTTGAGCAGACTATTTCGAAGGCGGCATGGTCGGGATCGGGCACCTCCAGAAGCTCAGCTTCATGGATCGTCACGGGCCGTGATTTCAGCTCCACCGTCTCCCCGTCGCGGGCAATGTCATAGGCCCTCTCGCCGTCCACCTTGATGGCGGAAAATTGGGGTGGCACTTGTTCAATCTCGCCTAGAAATCCTTCCAAGGCGGCCTCTATGGCGTTTTTGGAAGGTCTCTCGTCGCTGGACTGGACAATCTCCCCTTCAGCATCGTCGGTGGTCGTCGCCGCGCCCCATTTCACGGTGAAGCGGTAGACTTTCTCACTATCAACGACGAAGGGAATGGTTTTGGTCGCCTCGCCCAAGGCAATCGGCAAGATGCCTTCCGCGAGCGGGTCAAGTGTGCCCGCATGACCGGCTTTTTGAGCGTTAAAGGCTCGACGGACCGCGCCCACAACTTGGGTGGATGTCGGGCCCACGGGCTTGTCGACAATCACCCAGCCGGAGACTGGGTCGCCCTTGCGTCGTCCCATGCCCTTAGCCCTCGCGGTCCGGATCAGGTTCTGAGTCTTTCAGGTCCTTGGTCAAATCCTGAGCCACTTTCGGCGAGCTAAGCATCGCGTCAACGCTTTCGGCATAATCGAAGGTCGTGTCCTCTGCAAAGGTGAGGTCGGGCATGTGCTTCAGGGTTACTGCCCTTGAAACCTCTCCACGAAAGTATTTTTTCGCGTGATTGAGAGCGTCCACGACTGATGTGGGATCGTCGTGGCCCAAAGGCACAACGTATGCCACCGCGTTTTTCAGATCCGGGCTCGCCCGTACTTCCGACACGGTGATGATGGCCTCTCTCAAAATAGGGTCCAGCACATCGCGACGGGTGAGGATCTCCGACAGGGCTGCCCGCAATAATTCTCCAATGCGCAGCTGTCGCTGGCTTGGAGCTCTGCCTGATGGGGCTTTGATGGTGCCCTTACGACGTTGGCTCATGGCTCTCTACTTCACAAAAGGGGAGAAGACCGCCCGGTTTTCACCCAGTATTTCTCCAAAAACTCCGCTGTCATCCCGCACTTGATGCGGGACCCATCAAGCATTTCGGCTTATTGGAGCGGCCCCATGGACCCCGGCTCTAGCGGCCGGGGTGACAGCTTTTGTGTTGAGGCACCTATCTTCAAATTAAACCAGATAGATCTCACTCAATTTCAACAAACCAAACTGGTTAGCCTAGAATTTTAGTCCAGGGTCCGGGCAATCGATTCCACATCGAAGCACTCGATCACATCACCAACACGCATGTCCTGATAGTTTTCGAAGCTCATACCACATTCCTGGCCGCTACCAACTTCTTTCACTTCGTCCTTGAAGCGCTTCAGCGTGGAGAGCGTGCCTTCGTGGATCACAACATCGTCGCGAATAAGGCGCACTTTCGATCCGCGCTTCACGGTGCCTTCCGTGATTTTACACCCTGCAATACGGCCCACTTTCGAGATGTTGAACACTTCGAGAATTTCGGCATTGCCGTTAAAGGTCTCACGTATCTCTGGCGACAAGAGGCCAGACATGGCCGCCTTCACGTCATCAACCAGATCATAGATCACCGAGTAGTAGCGGATCTCAATACCGGTGGCGCGCGCAGCGCTTCTGGCCTGTGCATTTGCACGAACGTTAAAGCCGATAACCGGTGCCCCTGAGGCATCCGCCAAGGTGACATCTGCTTCCGTGATCCCGCCAACGCCAGAATGGATGATTTTGGCAGAGACTTCGTCGGTGCCAAGTTTCTCCATCGCTTGCACGATGGCTTCTGAAGACCCCTGAACGTCAGACTTCACAACAATCGGAAGTTCCTGACGATCTGCTTCTTTCAGTTGCGTCAGCATCTGATCAAGCGATGTCCGTCCAGAACCACCTACGCGCTTATCGCGTTGCATGCGCTGACGATAGTCGGCCACTTCCCGGGCACGGGCTTCGTTTTCAACGACAACAAAAACGTCACCTGCTTCCGGCGTGCCGTTCAGACCAAGCACCTCTACAGGCTGCGAAGGTCCAGCGCTTTCAACGCTTTCGCCGCGATCATTAATGAGTGCGCGAACTTTACCCCATTCAGCACCTGCGACGAGGATATCGCCAACCGCAAGCGTGCCGCGCTGAACAAGCAGCGTGCCCACTGGGCCCCGACCCTTGTCGAGCTTCGCTTCCACGATCACACCCTCACCAGGGCGTTCCGCGTTTGCTTTCAGTTCAAGAATTTCCGCCTGAAGCACGATGGCCTCTTCCAGCTTGTCCAGACCTGCTTTGGTGTGGGCCGAAACTTCAACCGCCTGGATGTCGCCACCCATGTCTTCTACGAAGATTTCGTGCTGGAGAAGCTCGTTCTTCACACGCTGCGGTTCGGCCGCAGGTTTGTCGCACTTGTTGATAGCGACAATGATCGGCACCTCGCCCGCTTTGGCGTGATTGATCGCTTCAATGGTTTGCGGCATCACACCATCGTCGGCCGCGACCACAAGGATCACAATGTCTGTTGCTTGCGCACCACGAGCCCGCATGGAGGTAAAGGCTTCATGGCCTGGCGTATCAAGGAAAGTGATCTTGTCACCAGAAGCGATGTTCACCTGATAGGCACCAATGTGCTGGGTGATGCCGCCGGCCTCACCTGCGACGACATCTGTCTGGCGAAGCGCATCAAGCAAGGATGTCTTACCATGGTCGACGTGACCCATCACAGTGACAACTGGTGCACGCGGCTGTTTCACTTCATCCGTGTCGTCATCAGTCACCAGACCTTCTTCAACGTCTGCCTCGGAAACACGTTTCACCGTGTGTCCTAGTTCTTCGGCGATGAGCTGTGCGGAGTCACTGTCGATCACATCATTAATGGTGACCATCTCACCCTGTTTCATCAGGATCTTGATCACGTCGACGGCACGCTCTGCCATCCGGTTCGCGAGTTCCTGAACCGTAATTGCTTCGGGGATCACAACTTCACGGACAACTTTGGCTGCAGGGCCGGTTTGGCCCATAGCTTTCTTTTTCTCGCGCTCAGCGCGACGGCGCATAGCTGCGAGAGATTTCTGACGGTCCCCATCTGACCCACGAAGGGCGCTGTCGATGGTGAGCTTGCCCGTGCGACGGCGCGGCTCGTTGCGACGTGTTGGTGTTGGCGCCGGACGCGCATCGCCTGGACGGCCCCGAGGTTTCTTGTCGTCTGCCTTGGCTGCTTTCGGCGCCGTCTTCGCGGCAGGCTTTACCTCTTCACCTGGCGGTGGCGGCGGCGTCGCATCAAGGCGTTTTTGCGCTTCAATTTCTGCCTGGCGCTTGGCTTCTTCTTCCGCCTTCAGACGCTTAGCTTCTTCGGCTTCACGCTTGGCCGCCGCTGCCTCTTCTTTTGCCCGGATTTCATCTTCTTCCGCACGGCGCACAGCTTCAATTTCTGCGCGCTTGCGATCTTCTTCTTCCCGCACACGCGCCATATCAAGCGCACGACCGCGGGCTTTCTTTTCTTCTTCCGTCAGGGTGCGTAGCACCATGCCACTGCGGTCTTTTTTCGGTGCAGGCGCCGCTGCTTTTGGAGCTGCAGGCTTCGGCGCAGCCGGTTTTTTCGCCACCGTCTTCGGCGTTGGCGTCGCGACCTTCTTCTCTTCCGCCGCCGGTGCTGCCTTGCCTGTTGGCTTGATCGTGCGCTTCCGCTTTGTCTCAACGACAACCGATTTGGAGCGGCCATGCGAGATGTTCTGGCGCACATGGCCAGAGTCCACCGTCCGCTTCAGGCTGAGAGTTTTCCCGCCTGCTGGCTTCCGTTCGCCGTCGTCCGTCTGATCGCTCATTCTATTCCTTTACGTCGCCCGGATCTGTCTGATCGTTCCAGGCAGCAAGTCTGGCAAAGTCCGCCAGCACCTTTTCCTGCATACGTCCCGTTTTCAGGGCTGCATGTACCACATTTGACCGCCCCAATGCCAAGCCCATTTGGGCAGAACTGAGGCCTCGTATCACCGGCAGATCGTTTAAATCCGCCGCTTTTAGCTTTGCGCGGAGCCTGCGGGCCCCATCTCGGCCTGCATCCACCGCCTCAATCATCAATGCGACCGGCTCCCGGTCGAGGGTCTCAAACGCCCTTTCGAGGCCCATGATCAGCTCTCCAGAGCGCCGCGCCAACCCTAAGGTTTCTGCCGCACGCGCCTCCAGAAGCCGTTTCACGAGATCCGCCAGTCCTTCCGGGACTGTGACCTGTTGTTTCGCCGCCCTGGCAAATGCCTTCTTGGCAATTGCCTGATCAAGCGCTTCTTGGGTCCCTGTGACCCAAATGCCTCGCCCGGGCAGCTTTTCTGCCAAATCCGGCCCAATGGTGCCGTCAGGCCCTAGAACAAAGCGAATAAGCGCTGTCTTCGGTTGGCTTTCGCCCGTCGCGATGCACCGACGCTCAGACTTTGCCTTGCCAAGCTCCCGGTTCGGCGAGCCCTCCCGAGGCTCGTCCAGCGGTGGGTCGTTTGCCGGGGCTGCAGTCATTGTCAGCGCCCCTCAACCTTCGGCCTATGCCTCAGCCTCCGGTGTTGCTTCACCTTCGCCAGCTTCGTCGTTTTCTTCCTGCTCCTCAGCTTCCGCTTCAGCCGCTGCTGCAGCCAGCTCTTCTTCTGTCACCCATCCCGCTTTTACACGGGCCGCCATGATCATGGCTTGAGCTTCTTCAGCACCGAGGTCGAAGCCGTCCAGGATACCATCCATCCGGGTGCGTTCTCCATCGACATGCTCATACCACCCAATCAGATCATCGGTGACACAGCCTGCAACATCTTCAACGGTCTTGATGTCGTTTTCGCCGAAGGCGACAAGCATCGCTGTCGTCACACCTGGGACTTCTGTGACTTCATCCTGCACACCCAGCTCACGACGCTTGGTGTCAAATTCGGCATTCTGACGATCGATAAAGTCGAGTGCACGGTTCTGAATTTCCTGTGCGGTTTCTTCATCAAATCCTTCGATCTCGGCAATTTCCTCAACGGGCACGTAAGCAACTTCTTCAACAGTGGAGAAGCCCTCTGATGCCAGCAACTGCGCGATCACTTCATCCACATCAAACGCCTGGATAAAGGTTTCAGAGCGCTGCAGGAACTCAGCCTGGCGACGTTCAGATTCTTCCGCCTCCGTCAGAATGTCGATATCCCAGCCGGTGAGCTGCGAGGCGAGGCGAACATTCTGACCGCGGCGCCCGATCGCCAGTGATAATTGTTCGTCAGGCACCACAACTTCAATACGCTGTGCGTCCTCGTCGAGCACAACTTTCACAACTTCTGCCGGTGCCAATGCATTGACGATGAAGCCTGCAAAATCATCCGTCCATTGGATGATATCGATTTTCTCGCCCTGCAGTTCATTCACCACAGCCTGAACCCGGCTGCCACGCATACCGACGCAAGCGCCCACAGGATCAATGGAATGATCGTTTGACGTCACGGCGATCTTTGCACGCGAACCGGGATCACGGGCCACCGCACGCACATCAATAATGCCGTCATAAATTTCCGGCACTTCCTGAGCAAAGAGCTGCGCCATGAATTGCGGATGTGTCCTGGACAGGAATATCTGTGGTCCGCGCTGTTCGCGGCGCACGTCGTAAATGTAAGCTCGGATGCGGTCGCCTGCGCGGAAAGCTTCGCGCGGCAGGCCTTCATCGCGACGGACAATGCCTTCGCCGCGGCCCAAATCGACAATCACGTTGCCATATTCAGCGCGTTTCACAATGCCGTGGACAATCTCACCGATACGGTCTTTGTATTCTTCGAATTGGCGTTCGCGCTCTGCATCCCGCACTTTTTGCACGATGACCTGTTTTGCGGTCTGGGCTGCAATCCGTCCAAAATCAACGGGTGGCAGCTCGTCTTCGATCAGGTCGCCCACGCGCGCTGCCGGGTTCCGGCGCTGCGCATCTGTGACTGTGATTTCTGTTGCGTCATTGTCGATGACGTCCACAACATCAAGCAATCGTACGAGACGAATTTCGCCGGTATTTGGATCGATGCGGGCGCGGATTTCATTTTCCGCTCCGTAGCGAGACTTGGCCGCTTTCTGGATCGCTTCGGCCATTGCTTCAAGAACCAGTTCGCGTTCGATCGATTTTTCCCGCGCGACTGCATCGGCAATCTGCAGAAGTTCCAATCTATTCGCGCTCACAGCCTGAGCCATTGTCTCGTCTCCATCTTAAGCCCCGGGACTTTGCGTTCCCATGTGAAAGGCATTCGTTATGTCAGTTTCACCTGATCGTCAGGTGTCGGCTCCCGAGAGCCGTTTTCCGCTTTCTTCAATCAATGTATCGGTCATCACCAACCGCGCGTCGCTTACAAGCCGGAAGGGCAGACCCACAATCTGTGGCTCGTCATGACCTTCAATCTCCATGCGCAGCAAGACTTCCCCATCTTCTATGCCCTGCAAAAGGCCACGGAACCGTTTCCGTCCTGCAAGCATTTCGGAAAGTTCCACTTTGACTTCAAAGCCCGCCCAGACATCAAAGTCTTTTTCCCGCGTCAGCGGGCGACCAATGCCGGGAGAGGAAACCTCCAGTGTATAATTATTCTTTATCGGATCTTCCACATCGAGGATCGCCGATGCGGCGCGGCTCACGCTTTCGCATCCCTCAACTTGCATTGTGCCGTCTGGCTTCTCCGCCATGAGCTGCAGGACAGAGCCCCCCTCACCGGTAAGACGCACACGTACAAGCTCAAAGCCCAGATCTGTAATCGCCGGTTCGACAAGATCGGCAATCCTGCTCGCAACAGCGCCCGGCGCAACCAAATGGCTGCGGTCGCTCGTTTTTTCTGTGTTGCTCTCGCTTTGCACGCGTCAAATAACCCTGGCAGGCCCTTAAAACAGGAGCCCAGATAACAAAAAAAGCGGGGCCCCGGTCTGGAGTTCCCACTTTCAACAATCAGGCTCAAGCCTGCTATGTGAAAATTCGTGTGTACACTACCCCCAAAAAGGGGGACTTTTCAAGCGGTTTGTTGAAAGAGGCTATGTCTCTATTCAACGGAGACTGGTCGCGGTTTGCGTCGAAAGGTCAGGTAGACCGGGATCCGGCCTTCCCGGTCCGCTTTTGCCTCATAGCGGGTCCCTGGCCAATCGTCCGGACGGATACGCCAGTCATCGGCGCATTCTGCCTGCCACTCAAAGACCCCATGGGCTCTTACTTCTCGAAGCGTCCAACGGCTATAGTTTTTAATGTCCGTTGCGACCCGAAACTCAGCACCGTCCTTCATAATGCGGGCCAGTTGATCCAGAGTTTCAGACGAAACAAAGCGGCGCTTATGGTGTCTTTTTTTGTGCCACGGGTCTGGGAAAAGCAGGAAAACCCGATCCAGTGAGGCGTCTTCTAACCGCTCAAGCACGTCACGGGCATCATTGTGATGAATACGCACATTTGTGAGCTCTTTTGCCTCAACTTCAGCCAAGAGCTTCGCAACGCCATTGATGAACGGTTCGCAGCCGATCAGTCCAACATTTGGATTTGCTGCCGCCTGGGCCACCAGATGCTCGCCGCCGCCAAACCCTATTTCCAGCCAGACCTGCTCTATAGGGCGGTCATACAAAGAGGCGGGGGAAAGATTGTTCTTATCAAGCGGCACGGCAAGCGTCGGCAGCAGGTGCTCCATCAAGCTTTCCTGATGGCTGCGCAGCTTATGGCCCTGGCGGCGCCCGTAAAGAAGACGCCGCCGACCGGTGCTATCGGCTGGCGGCGCTTGTTTTTCTGACATTGGTTTTAAGCTCAAGTGCCTTAAGGCAATTCCGCCTTGATGGCATCTACCAGGTCTGTTTTCTCCCAGGAGAACCCCCCATCTGCATCCGGCTCGCGGCCAAAGTGGCCATAGGCGGCGGTGCGCGCATAGATCGGACGCGACAGATTGAGGTGTTCGCGAATGCCGCGCGGGCTTAGGTCCATTGCCTTGGAGATGGCTGTTTCCAATGCAGCTTCCTCGACGTTGCCCGTGCCATGTGTGTCCACATAGATGGAAAGTGGCTTGGAGACACCGATCGCATAAGCAAGTTGCAGCGTACACTTGTCTGCAAGACCTGCCGCGACGACGTTTTTGGCTACATAGCGGGCTGCGTAGGCTGCTGAGCGGTCCACCTTGGTTGGATCTTTCCCGGAGAAGGCGCCACCGCCGTGAGGGGCCGCACCGCCATAGGTATCAACAATGATCTTACGACCCGTGAGGCCTGCGTCGCCATCAGGTCCACCGATCACAAAGAGACCGGTTGGGTTCACATAGAATTCGTCTTCTGGGCACATCCAGCCATCTGGAAGTACTTCTTCCACAACAGGGCGGACAAGCTCGCGAATGGCTGCCTGATCCAGGCCTTCATCATGCTGTGTCGAAACCACAACAGATGTGGCCCCCACAGGCTGGCCATTTACATATTTCAGGGTCACCTGGCTCTTGGAGTCCGGTCCAAAGCCTTTCACTTCGCCGGTATGGCGAAGCTCAGCCATGCGCTTGAGGATCAGGTGCGAATAATAGATCGGTGCTGGCATCAATACCGGGGTCTCTTTGCAGGCATAGCCAAACATAATGCCCTGGTCACCTGCGCCCTCGTCTTTGTTGCCAGCAGCGTCAACGCCCTGTGCGATGTGTGCGGACTGAGCATGGAGGTGAATGGCGACGTCAGCATTTTTCCAGTGGAATCCATCCTGCTCGTAGCCAATGTCTTTCACGGCGGCGCGCGCAACTTCCTCAATCTTCTGAGGTGTGATGTTATCAGGTCCGCGAACCTCTCCAGCCAGTACAATCCGATTGGTTGTTGTCAGCGTCTCACAGGCTACGCGTGAGAACGGGTCCGCTTCCAAGAAGAGGTCCAAGACAGCATCTGAAATTCGGTCGCAAACCTTGTCCGGATGTCCTTCGGAAACTGACTCACTGGTAAATAAATAATCTGATCGTGGCACGCTCATACGTCTCCCATTTTTGCCTACAAATGCTCTTATACAAAGCTTGCTGCAGGCGCGCTTTAGTGCGGTGGGTGTTCTGGCAAGGTTTTAGGATGGGGTCAAGGTGAGACATCGCCCCATAAGATGCCTCACTGTTGGCTGGATGGGGTTCGCGCCAAAACCTTGACCAAATCGAGGACGCGTTTTCTTACATCTGCGTCTTCGATCGACGAAAATGCGGCTGTGAGCGCCACCCCTTCGGCTGTCGATAGAAAATCCAGGCTGAAATCGGCGGCGGGTGTATCTGAGAATCCCGATGCGGACCGCTGGCCATTTGTCGCCAGGCCATCGTAAAAATAGTCGACAGGCACATTAAGTGTCTGGGCGATCTGATAGAGCCTGCTTGCTCCAATGCGGTTGGAGCCTTTTTCGTATTTTTGCACTTGCTGGAACGTCAGGCCCAATTGTGCACCGAGCGCTTCCTGGCTCATACCGACCAGCATGCGCCGCATACGGACCCGGGAGCCGACGTGAATATCGATGGGATTGGGTGTCTTTTGCGGCAAATCTAACCTCAATTGTGCTTTTTTTCGATTGTTCAGGCGCCCCACCAAGGGCTTTTTTCCAATATCCGCCATATCCCCTGAGAACTGCTCCCATGGGTCATGAACCGATGGCTTTTGCCGGGCACTCTCTTGCGGTCTTTGGCAAAAAACGCATTGCACTCCAAATACAACCATAGGTTAAAGCCTTTTTAGATGGCCTAAAAGTCTTATTCTTGAAAAGGGCCTATCTCGCACCGGCGGGTTTCACGCGGGTCAACGCCGCTATCACACCCAGCAGGAGGAGGAAAAGCCAATCGCCTATGCGCGTGTAGAGGGTCGGTGGCAGCGCTTCTGGTAGTTTGGAGTCAATCACACCCTCGCGGTTTAACGGAACAGCGTCCAAAATCCGCCCAAAAGGGTCGATCATCGCAGATATGCCCGTGTTGGCAGCGCGGGCGACAGGCAATCCCTGCTCAACGGCGCGCAGCCTTGCCTGCGCCAAATGCTGATAAGGTCCTGCCGAACTGCCAAACCAAGCGTCATTGGTCACGTTGACCATCCAGCCAGGGCGCTCTGAGCCAACGACACCGCCGGAGAAAATGACCTCATAACAAATCAGCGGACTAACCGGTGGGGCACCTGGAACTGCCAAGGTCCGCGGGCCAGGTCCGGATTGATATCCACCACGCAACCGGGTGAGCTGCCGCAGTCCGATTGCCTCCAGCACAGATTGGAAGGGTAGGTATTCCCCAAAAGGGACCAGATGGGCTTTGTCATAGGTTTCCTGGATTTCGCCGTCTGGCCCAATGATATGCAAAGAATTGAAAAACCTTCCAAGCTCCCGGTCTGGTCTGGCTTCGTCTGGCTCGCCGCGAACAGCGCCGAGCAGCAATACGCCGCCTGGTGCCAATACGCGAGAAATAGCAGATCGCAGGACAGGTTCCCGGTTAACGATGAAGGGCAGCGCAGATTCCGGCCAAACAATGTGTGTTGGCCTAAACCCCTGATCACCGGGTGCATCGCTCATGCGTAAAAACTGTCCGACAATTTCCTGGCGGTTTTCCGGTTTCCATTTTTCCTGCTGAGGAACATTTGGCTGCACAAGCCTCAGATTCACCCCTTCGACCCATGCTTCGTCGGACGCCATGAGACGAACGGCCCCGCCGAACCAGACGAGGCCCAATATTGCAAAGGCGACGGTCACCGGACGCCAAACGCCAAGCTCCCTCATGCCTTTATCATCGCGTACTTGTCTCCGCCGCGGATCATAAGAAGCAATTGTCAGGAACGTCCCCAAGATAAGCAGCGTCGCGCCGTAAGGGCCAAACAGGGCAACGCTCTGCATGAGTGAGTCTGATGCAGTAACGACATGGCCCGGCAGGTTCCACGGCAGTCCCGTCAGTACATGTCCGCGCAGCCATTCGGCGACAGCCCAAGTCACCGCCAGCGTCAGTGTTCGACGATAACCCTCCCCCCAATGATAGCGCGCAGCCGCAAAAGCGGCGGCAGTAAAAAGCGCCAAGCCAGCGGGGAGACCGGCGACTGCAAAGGGCAAGAGCCATCCAAACATTTCGGCTTCGACGAGAAATGCCTCGCCGATCCAGTAGAGACTTCCGAGAAAATAGCCAAATCCAAACCACCAACCGATGGCAGCCGCCGCCCGCGCAGGCTTCCAGTTTCCCCTGGTGGGCGTATCGGTCCCATCAAGAAGCCAAACCACGCATGGCAGCGTAAATAGCAAAATCGCAAAGAGATGGATCGGCGCGTGCGCCGCGACTGTCAGTAAGCCCAACCCAAATGCAGTGGCGAAACGTCGCCAGCCCGCCAGCGCCTGTAGCCAGACCGCTAGCCGCTCCAGCATGATAAATCCGCGACCGACAGTATCGGTCATTCTATTGGCTTCAGGATTTTTCATTTAGATCGAGCGAGGCATCAATTGGATCGGCGGACGAAACAGGGTCTGCTCCCGGATCAGGCTCCGCGTCCGTCTCTCCCGATGCTGCTTTTGGCGTGATGGTTTCTTGATGGATAAGGAGACGCTTGATCCGGCGCGGGTCGGCGTCGCGGATCTCGAACTCAATGCCCACAGGGTGAGATATCAGCTCACCCCGCTGTGGGATACGTCCGACCAGCGAAAACACCAGCCCCCCGAGTGTGTCAGCGTCATCATCTTCTTTTCGATCGACCAGCGTGAGCTGCAACATGTCTTCAAGGTCTTCGATTGGGGCACGAGCCAGAGCATCGATGGAGCCGTCGCTTAACTGGATCAGGGGAGCGCGTTCCGCAACATCATGCTCGTCCTCAATGTCGCCCACGATTTCCTCTACCAGGTCTTCAATCGACACCAACCCGTCCGTGCCGCCATATTCATCCACCACGAGCGCCATATGAATGCGGGACGACTGCATCTTCAACAGTAGGTCACGCGCCGGCATTGAGGGGGGCACAAACAGGACCTGGCGGCGGATCGCTCTCAAATCAAAGGACCTGCGTTCGTTTGGGTGTGATGCCATCCAGGCGAGCACGTCTTTGATGTGCACCATGCCGATGGGCTCATCGAGCGTTTCCCGATAGACGGGCAAGCGAGAATGGGATTTTTCTCGCGTGAGTGAAAGCAGATCGTCCAGCGAGGCAGAAATATCTACCGCAACAATATCAGCGCGCGGAACCATCACATCGTCGACCCTCTGTTCGGCGAAGCTCAAAATGTTCATCAACATATGGCGCGCCTGCGGCCCCAGTTCCTCGGTCGCCTCATGGCCCCCAATCACTGTTTCAATGCTTTCGCGCAGGCTCTGGTCTTCCGCCCGACCCGGAAGCTTTTTCACAAACCAGTCTAGAAGGTGCGTCAACGTGCTTGGCTGACGCGCGGCCTCCCCATCCTTCGCCCTCATGTGACGTGCTTTCCCGTCCCCCCTGTTGCTCATTTTTTCTCTTCCTGGGGCCTTTCATCCTGCCTAAGGGCGTAGGGATCTGCGATCCCAAAAAGCTTCAACAGATCTCGCTCGCGCTTTTCCATTTTTTCTGCGTCTTTATCATCCATGTGATCATACCCCAAAAGATGTAGAACGCCGTGTACAACAAGATGCGCAAGGTGGTCATCAAAACTCTTGTGATGCGTTTTTGCCTCTGCCTTCACCGTCTCATAGGCAAGCGCGATGTCTCCAAGCGAAGAGGGTTCGTCATCGTGAGCGCCTGCTGGCGTGGGTGCATTTGGAAAGGAGAGGACATTTGTCGGTTTGTCTTTTCCCCGAAACTTCCGGTTCAAAGATTGTACAAATGTATCGTCTGCCAGAAGCACGCTGAGTTCCGCTGCCGGAGAGGCTCCATCTTGCTCAAAAGCGGCCTGGGCCAAGCGAAGCACAATCTCTTCAGCAGCAGCATCCCAATCGCCGCCCGCCCGAGAAATCTCGACCGATAGGTATGGAGCGTCGACGCTCAAACCAGATCCCTCATTCGAAGATTCCACGCTCACGATCTATCACCGGCCTTCTTGCCGCTATTGGAGAGCAGGTCTTTTTCCTCTGCCCCATAGGCTTGAACAATACGGGTCACCAATGGATGCCGCACGACATCCCGGGCAGTGAAATGCACGGTGGAGACCCCGTTGACGCCCTCAAGGACACGCAAGGCGTCGCCCAACCCGGACTTTGCCCCCAAAGGCAAATCAACCTGGCTTGGATCGCCTGTGATGGCCATACGGCTGTTCTCGCCAAGACGGGTCAGGAACATTTTCATCTGAACCGGGGTGCAGTTTTGTGCCTCGTCCAGAATGACAAAAGAGTTGGCGAGGGTCCGACCACGCATGAAGGCGAGCGGTGCGACTTCAATCTCTCCAGACTCAAGCCCCGCCATCACCTGTTCGCCTGGCAGGCTGTCATAGAGCGCGTCATAAAGCGGGCGGAGGTAAGGGTCGATCTTTTCGCGCATATCGCCCGGCAGGAAGCCCAGGCGTTCGCCCGCCTCTACGGCTGGGCGCGACAGGATGATCCGGTCGACCTTCTTTTGAAGCAACATAGACACGGCCACAACAACCGCAAGATAGGTCTTGCCGGTGCCCGCCGGGCCAACGCCGAAAACAAGTTCATTTTCCAAAAGGGACTGCAGGTAAGTCCCTTGTGTCGGGGACCGTGGTGAGATCACGCGCTTACGCGTTGTAATCTGCAGCTTTTTGTTTGCCCCGGATCCGCGTTCACGCTCTGCTTTTGGCGCATTGGCCATTCGAATAGCCCCATCTACTTCGCCGGGTGTCACTTCGAGACCCGATTTCAACCGCGCATAGAGATCCTTGACGACAGCTTCGGCCCGTTCCCGCGCATGCACTGTACCCGTCAAGACCAATTCATTGCCGCGGGACGTCGCCATTACCCCGAGCTCTTGCTCCAGGCGCGCAAGATGCCGGTCATGCTCCCCAAACAATTCACTCAACAGCCCGTTGTCATCAAAATTGATAACCAGACTTCCCCTTTTTTCATCAGGGCGGCCTTCGGTCGATAAGGTCAAGTCTGGTTGGCTCCTTGATCGCGATGGGTTGAAATAAGTGTCGCAGACAGAGAATTCGCAAATCCCTTGTCGATTGTCACTTCAGCAAAATGCCCAAATGCAGCGTCGGGCGCATCCACATGCACTGACTGAAGGTAAGGGGATCGTCCGACGAGCTGCCCGTCTTTCTTTCCGCGACGATCCAGGAGCACGCTCATGGTGCGGCCCTCACAGGATTTGTTAAACGCAGCTTGATCAATGTTCAATTTGTCCTGCAGGCGGGCCAAGCGTTCGGCTTTAACAGCCTCTTCAACCTGTACAGTTTCTCCTGCGGCTGGTGTTCCTGGCCGCGGCGAATATTTAAACGAATAGGCTTGTGCGTAACCAACCTCCCCGACGAGAGACAAAGTATCTTCGAAGTCCTGATCCGTTTCACCTGGGAAGCCGACAATAAAGTCAGATGACAGAGCAATATCGGGACGCGCCTCACGAATGCGTTCAATCAGACGAAGATAGGAGGCCGCATCATGCTGCCTGTTCATCGCGGTCAGAATATTGTTCGAACCCGACTGCACCGGCAGATGCAGGTAAGGCATCAACACGTCTACCTCTCCATGGGCGCGGATCAGCTCATCATCCATGTCTCGCGGATGGCTGGTCGTGTATCGAAGGCGATCAATGCCATCAATCTCCGCCAGCGCGTAAATCAGCCGACCAAGGGACCAGTCTTTACCGCCTGATCCTTCTCCGTGATAAGCGTTGACGTTCTGGCCGAGGAGCGTGATTTCACGCACACCGCCAGCCACCAGGTCTTTAGCTTCCTGAATAACATTGGCAACGGGCCTCGAAAACTCAGCGCCCCGGGTATAGGGAACAACACAGAAAGCACAGAATTTGTCACAGCCTTCCTGAACGGTGAGAAATGCTGTGCGACCCCGCGCAATGGTTTTCTTCTTGTCCAGCGCTGGCAGTGCATCGAATTTGTCTTCGACAGGAAAATCTGTTTCGACAATGCCGCGCGAGCCATTGCCCGTTCGCTTTAGAAGGTCAGGCAGGCGGTGATAGCTCTGGGGACCGACGACGAGGTCAACGACCGGCGCGCGGCGAACCATCTCTTCGCCTTCGGCCTGGGCGACACAGCCTGCAACGCCGATGGTCATCGACCCCCCGTGACGTTCACGCTCCTCTTTCAGGGCGCGTAGACGGCCTAGCTCTGAGTAAACCTTCTCGGCGGCCTTTTCGCGAATGTGGCAGGTGTTCAGAATGACAAGGTCGGCGGTCGCCGGGTCCAGCGTTTCCGCATAGCCAGCCGGTGCCAGAACGTCCGCCATGCGGTCGCTGTCATAGACATTCATCTGGCAGCCATAAGTCTTAATGAAAACCGACTTCTTTTCGGTCCCCGTGGCGGATTGTGTTGACTCCTGGTCAGCCAACCGGTCTGGGGTCTCACTCAATTGATTTGGCACTGTCGGCGCTTTGAACTCCGCTCGGATGCTGCTCTAGCTGGTTGGTTTTTATCGCACGTCCAGGCGGTGAACTGGGTCCACATCACCTGAAAACGCTCTAAACCGGATCATATAGAGCCAATCACGCGATATTACCATGACGGAAGGGTTTTCGGCAGACCTATTCGGCTGCAATGGTGGGTCGGCTTTTTTCGTCAGAATTCCCGGTAGGGGCCGGATTTTCATCGTCGGTCTCTGCCTCAGTGGTCAGCACCGCCCCCGCAAGGGCCCGTTTCATGCCCATACTTGCCTGGGTTTCACAATAAGCAGCCAGCTTTTTCCGGTTACCGTGGGTATCGACGGTCACCGGTTCATGGAACTCCACAACCACTTCAAACGGACCAAGGCCGAAGGCCTCCCAAAGGTGGGGGCCTAAGTCCATATCGCCATACCAAGCGAAATAGGGGCGAAACTGGCGTCCCATAGGCATGCCGCAGAGCTTTGTATAGGTAATAGACACCGGCTGAACATGGACCGGTTTGGCGTCTTCCCCTGCCCCGACAGCCATTTGGGCGACGGCCATGAGCGCACTCTTGAACGGCAGGACCCGATTGCCATCACTTGAGGTGCCTTCTGGAAAGAGAACCAGCGTGTCGCCGCCGGAAATACGGTCATGGATCTCATTTGCTGTGGCGGCGGCCTTCGTCCGACGCTCCCGGTCAACAAAAACCGTCTCCTGCAACCGGGCAAGCGTGCCAAAGAACGGCCACGCCGCAACCTCTTTCTTCGCAACGAAAGAAAGTGGCATCACAGAGCCCAGAACCGGGATGTCTAGGTAAGAATTGTGGTTAGACGCAATGAGACAGGGGCCGTCTCTAAAAGGCGTTCCACGCACCGTCACCTCAATGCCGATAATCCCGCAGAGAATGCGATGAAACCGAACGGGCAGGTTTTTGGCATAGGGCCGGTTGAGCTTGACGCCCAGCCACTGGACCGGTGTCACCATCAGGGCAGTCATGACAAAAAGGAAGAGTTTGCTTCCAGCGCGAACATTTTTCACGAGACCCATCCTCCCGCTCCCCTACCCGTTAGGTGGCACGCCGCGCGGTATTTTCACCGCTACTTAGTGCTGGGAGCCTTTTTTGAATCGGCGAGTGGAATGCCATACAGCTCCAACCGGTGATCCACCAGATTAAAGCCCAGCTCGCGCGCAACAATCTGCTGAAGTCGCTCGATTTCATCATTATGAAACTCGATGACTTCCCCTGTCTGCAAATTGATCAAATGATCATGGTGTTCTTCAGTGACCTGTTCATAGCGAGAGCGACCATCGCGAAAATCATGCCGCTCCAGAATGCCCGCCTCTTCAAACAGGCGAACCGTGCGATAGACTGTGGCAATCGAAATCTTGTTATCAATGGCCGCAGACCGGCGATAGACCTCTTCCACATCAGGATGATCGCTCGCCATGGACAGAATGCGCGCAATCACACGGCGCTGTTCTGTCATCCGCATGCCTTTTTTGACACACAGGTCCTCGATGCGCTGAGGATCATCGTCTGTAGATTTGATGCGTTCTGTTTCAGGCATCTCTTGTCGTTCCGGCCGCCACTGTTAAAAGTCTCTCAAGTTTAGTCTTTCGGGTCTCCCTTGTCACCCAACGACACGCTTCATTGTCAGGGAATCGACCCGCGCCCCATCGGCCCGCTTGTAATAGGCGGAACGTCGGCCGACCACCTCAAAATCCAAGCCCTGATAGAGTTTAAGTGCTGCCCCATTGTCCTCCGCCACATCAAGAAAGACGGTTGAGACGGCCTCTTCAAGCATTATCCCCAGAAGAAATGTGCCAATGCCTGCTCCTCTGGCCTCCGGCAGAACACCAATAGTGAGGATCTCAGCTTCACCGTCAATAGCGCGCATCAGGACAAACCCAACAGGCTGATCCGATGTGCTGTCGGTCGCGATCACCCCGAGCATGCCAGGTGTTGCAAAAAGCGAGGCCATGCTTTCAGGAGACCAGAGCTCCTCGAAACAACGGCCATGCAAAGCTGATAATATCTCAGCATGGGCGACACTCGCCTGCTCAGTGCGGAGTGTGTCGCTCACGATAAACCGCTGGGAGACGCCGCCAAAGGTTTGATCGGAAGTTTTGCGTCGGGCGCGCGCAGATAGAGCGGCCCTGGCAAACTTTCCGGATCCGCCGGGCGGTCCGCTGCGATCTCTGCAACGATCCGCGCGTCTGGAAGCGCAGCTGCGGAAGCAAGACCAATATCGTGGGCGTGTGACGTCAACCGATCTCGTACAAGCGCCGCGCCCGTCCCCACGCAGATGAGAGGTCTGTCAGGGACATGGGCGGCAACGTCATCCAAAGATACCAAGGCCGCGTCCATCATCCCAGTGCCATCGGCTGCGAAGCATTGAAGATAGGTTTCATTCCGGCGCGCGTCGAAGGCAGCAACGATTGCTGCACCGTCTTTTGCCTCTTGCCTCACAGGCCAGGCGATGGCTTCCAGCGTGGTGACCCCGATCAGTGGTTTGCTTGCTGCCACAGCTAGACCTCGCGCGGTCGCAAGCCCGACACGAAGCCCGGTAAAGGTACCGGGTCCGACGGTCACCGCAAACGCATCCAGATCCTCAAAAGCGAACTCTGCCTCTGCCTGCACCTCTTTGATCATAGGCACCAGGGATTCGGCGTGGCCTTTGGGCATGGGCGCCCAGCGATGGGCAACAACCGAACCGTCCCGCCAAAGTGCGACGGAGCAGGCGGCCTGTCCGGTATCAATGGCAAGAAGAGAGGTCATGTGTTTTGTGTTCAGCGACGGTTGTCAGACGATGGAACAGGCATCATCGAATGGGAGGCGCGGCGAACGCTCAAACATTTCTCTACCCGCGTCCCCATATCCGATATTACAGATGAAGTTCGCTTTCACCTTGCCATCTGGAAAAAACGCGTCGTTGACGGCGGCCGGATCGAAGCCAGACATGGGACCGCAATCAAGACCGAGCGAGCGGGCCGCGATCATGAAATAAGCGCCCTGCAGACTGGAATTGCGAAACGCCGTTTCCTGAATGAGCGGATCATTGCCCGCAAACCAGTTCCGCGCATCTGGGTTGTGCGGGAAGAGCTCCGGGATCTTTTCAAAGAACTCAAGGTCATAACCGATGATGGTGCAGACCGGCGCTTCTTTCGTCTTACCCTGGTTCTGCGGCAGGAGGGCCGGCATCAGTTTTTCTTTGGCTTCATCAGAGCGCACAAAGACGATACGCGCGGGCGAACAATTGGCGCTGGTCGGCCCCATTTTCATCAGGTCATACAGCTCTTTTAGCGTTTCGTTGGAAACAGGTTTGTCCGTCCACGCATTAAATGATCTGGCATTCCGGAAAATTGTATCCAGCGCTGCTCCGTCCAACGTCCCCATAGTCTTTCCTTGTCTTGGTCTTTAATGCTCGGTTAAACAGCGCGAACTTCTTCGATCTCTGGAACGAAGTGCTTCAACATGTTTTCAACGCCGTGCTTGAGCGTCTGCGTTGATGCCGGGCAGCCTGCACAGGCACCCACCATATTGAGATAGACAACGCCTTTATCAAAACCCTGGAACGTGATGTCGCCGCCATCCTGTGCCACGACAGGGCGCACACGGGTATCGAGCAATTCTTTGATCTGGCCAACAATCTCGGAATCATCTTCCATGACTTCATTGGGGTCCACAGTGTCGACATTATCGGTCATCAGCGGTGCGCCGGAGGTGAAGTGCTGCATGATGGCGCCCAAGAGTGCGGGCTTAATGTGCTGCCATTCCACGTCACCTTTGGTGATGGTCACAAAGTCCGCGCCAAAGAAGACACCGACGACCCCGTCTACCTCGAACAATGCTTTGGCGAGCGGCGAGCGCTCAGCGGCGGTGGCATTGGGGAAGTCGGCGGCATGACCGTCACCCAGAACGTCCTGTCCGGGCAGGAATTTGAGAGTTGCGGGGTTTGGCGTTGATTCCGTCTGAATAAACATGCGCCTGCTCCTTGAAGGGGATGGGTCGGATAACCCCTTGGATGACATGGGATTTTGGACCGCTTCTAATCTTTATACTATCGCACTTCCCGACGGCGAGACCTACGTCCTATCACCTGGAAGTGCTTTAAATGGCCGAAATGGCACCGGTATTCAAGCCCAAGTGGCGTACTCAGGTATTTCAGCGGTAAAATCAGCTGGAAACAGGCGAAAACTCACGCCAGATCGTGAATTTCATCTTCCGTAAGCGATCCTGGAACCACGGTCACAGGGATAGAGAAACCTGCCCCAACACCGCCTGCGGCCATTTGCACCAGCGGACCAGGGCCTTCTTTGCCGGTTCCAGCGGCAAGCACCAGAATGGATATGGCCGGATCTTCTCTGATCATGGCCTTCACGATATCTGATTTTGTGCCTTCGCGGATTTCGAGCTCCGGCATCAGGCCTGAGACCTCATTCACCCGGGCCGCATGGCGATGAAGAATGCGCTCGGCTTCTTCCCGGGCCTCCTCTTTCATGAGGTTTTCGACACCGAGCCAATGCTCAAAGCCACCGGGCTCAAGCGCTGCCAGCAAGACGAGGCCGCCTTTTGTGTGGCGGGCACGACGGGCGGCGAAATGGATCGCCACTTCGCATTCAGACGTCTCATCGACGACGACCAGGAACTTCCGCCGCTTGATTGGGGAAGCGTCCGTGTCTTTCGCCATTTCTGTTTCTTTGGCTGTCATGAGCCACATGCTGCCACCCTTTCGGGCGACACGTCTACGGCCAAAAACACATCAAAGCGGGCTTACTTCAAAAGAATATTTGTGATTTCGCGCAGTTGCGTGCGGGCGCGGAGAAGGTAGAAGCCTTGCGAAGCCAGGTGGCTTGGCTGAATCTGCGCGTCCGGTGCACCGTTTATGACGACCATGGGTGACAGCATGGCCGCTTTCAGCATGCTGTCGAGCATCTGCTCCCAGGCTGTGTTCAACTCGCGCTCTGTTATGAGCGCGTCAAAGTCTTTGCCCAGTGCATCCAGCAAAAGGTAGTAGGCATAAAGTTGGCCCTTCACATTGTAGAAGTGATCGTCGGCGGACGTGTCGATGAAGCTGCCGGAATTTTCTACGACCGCCTGGTCCAGCACCGCAGAGGATGAGCCGATGTCGAGGGCGATGCGGTCAAGGGTTGCCATGAGATTATCACCGCGGCGCTCAAACACGGCTTCGCCTGCGGCCAGACGCACATTGTATTTGAGCAAGGCACTGCGGGCTTCGCGATACTGCGCTTCCGACGACGCGCGGGGCATCAGCGACACGGACGGGTCCCAGACCCAGACGTCACCTGCATATTGCAAAAGGCCAGAGGCAGACTGCAGATCCGGGTCGGCCTGGCTGGAGCCGCGGGTGCGGCCCAGTTGGTCAGTGAGTTCAAATGAGAAGCGCGCTAAGGCCGAGATCACACCCTGCTGATAGTTGGGCATATTGTCGAGAAAGGCCGACGGCACAAACCACGGGTCGTTCGAGGTCCAGCGCTTGTCACTTACTTCCCGCTGGATCAAGGCAGCTGCCATGGCGACGGCATTAGAACCGCCAGGCACCATATCTTCAGCTGCCGGACGGAAGTTCGGATCATCTTCAATGTCATTGATCCAGAGCCCACCGGCCACATAATAGAGAAACAGAAAAACCAGGACGCCCATACCGGTCTTGCGTGCTGCCCCGCCTTTGAAAAACCGTCCGAGATTGCCGATCTTGAATGAGGGCTTGAATGAGGGGAAGGAGCCGCCCTTTCGGTAGATCCAGCGATGTTTCAGACGATCTTTGTAACCACCGAGCGTATCACGGAGGGTCATGCGGCTTCCTTTTTACCCGTTCTTCAAGGGCCTTATCTGGTCGCGTTTTCGAACCGGAAAACCCCAAGTCCGTCTTGGCACTTTTCTTGAAAACGCTCTTAGCAAAATGTGGGCGCTTTAACTCTCTTGTTCAAGCTCTGCCACCAAATGGTCAAAAAAGGGGTCAGTTCTTTTAACGTGTTTCCGGACGGTGAGACCTAAGCCCACTTCACCTGGAGACACTTAGTTTCCATTCATAATGGGCTTAACCAGTTCGTCCACCGCTTTCACCTGGCCCAAAAGTTTTGGCAGGTCTTCAAACGACAGAGCACTCGGCCCGTCACATTTCGCATTGTCCGGGTCTTCATGTGCTTCAAGGAAGAGCGCCGCAACACCTACAGCAACACCCGCCCGCGCCAGATCATAAATCTGTTCGCGGCGACCGCCAGAGGCTTTTGACCCCGGCGCGCGGGTTTGCAGTGCGTGGGTCACATCAAACACGATGGGCACATCGTTGTTTTCGTTTTTGATGACACCGAAGCCCAGCATGTCGACCACAAGATTGTCATAGCCAAAGCTGGAGCCACGCTCGCAAACCATGATCTGATCGTTCCCACAGGATTTGATCTTATCGACAATGTTCGGGATCTGCTGCGGGCTTAGGAATTGTGGCTTTTTCACATTGATCGGCAGACCTGCTTCAGCGATTGCGCACACAAGGTCTGTCTGGCGTGCCAGGAAGGCTGGTATCTGGAGGATGTCGAGCACTTCGGCAGCGGGTTTCACCTGTTCGATCTCATGAATGTCGGAAATCACCGGCACCCCAAAAGTCGATTTGATCTCCTGGAATATCTTCAGGCCTTCTTCAAGGCCGGGACCCCGAAACGAATCCACCGACGAGCGGTTGGCCTTATCGAACGAGGCTTTAAAGATGTAGGGAAGCTCAAGCTTCGTCGCCTGCTCTATGTAAATCTCCGCCGCCTTCATGGCCATGTCGCGGGACTCAATGACGTTCACACCGCCAATCAAAGTCAGCGGTCTGTCATTGCCGATTTCAATGCCTGCGACGGTGACTGAATTCATCACGATCTCTCCTAACAAATGGCTCGTGCCTCAGGCGTGTTGCTTACATGAGCACCAAAAGTTGCGCCACGGTTGCGCATCTTTTGGCACATCATTTGTAAATACCGAACGCAACCCGCCCTAAATAAACCCAACAATCTCTTTGACGCGTGCCACAACCGGCTGAGCGATGGCGCTTGCCCGCTGACTGCCCTTTTGTAACACGCTGCCAATGTAGGTGGTGTCTTCCATCAGGCGGGCCATCTCACCGGTGATCGGTGAGAGCTTCTCGTTAGCAAGGTCTGCGAGAGCCGGTTTGAAGCTTGAGAATTGCGACCCGCCATGTTCCTGAAGCACTGCTTCTTTTGTCATATCGGCGAGAGCCGCATAGATGCCCACAAGATTGTCCGCTTCCAGACGGTCTTTCAGACCATCGAGTTCTGACGGCAAAGGCTCAGGGTCCGTGCGCGCTTTGCGGATTTTTTTTGCAATGTCATCGGCGGTGTCGGTCAAGGTGATCCGGCTCATGTCTGAGGGATCTGACTTGGACATTTTCTTTGAGCCATCGCGCAGGCTCATGACCCGTGTCGCCGCGCCCATGATCAGAGGTTCTGGCTGCGGGAAAAAGTCTTCACCGCCGAACTCTGCAAAATCATTGTTGAACTTCTGGGCAATATCGCGGGCGAGTTCCAGATGCTGCTTCTGGTCATCACCGACCGGCACATGGGTTGCCCGGTAGGCCAGAATGTCCGCCGCCATCAGCACCGGATAGTCATAGAGACCGACTGACGCGTTCTCGCGATTTTTGCCCGCCTTTTCCTTGAACTGGGTCATGCGGTTCAACCAGCCGATCCGAGCTACACAGTTCAAGATCCAGGTAAGCTCTGCGTGTGCGGAGACTTTAGACTGGTTGAAGATCACCTGTTTGTCGGCATCGACGCCCGCCGCGATATAGGCAGCAGCCACTTCGCGTGTGTTGTGCGCCAACTCTTTTGGGTCCTGCCAGGCAGTGATCGCGTGCATATCGACGACGCAATAGATGCATTCATGGGTTTCCTGCAAACCGACAAAATTTCGGATTGCGCCCAGATAGTTGCCGAGATGCAGGTTTCCGGTGGGTTGCACCCCGGAAAATACACGATTGGTTGGCTGTTCCATTTCTTCTACTCATCCTTAGTCTCTCGTCGCGCTTCCCGGGCGGCGAACCGCACACACTTCGCCTGGAAGCGCTTTGCTGCTGTCGCTTTGGACCACGACAGGCGCTTATTTCGTCGCGTTTCCACCTTAAGTCTTTTGGCGAAAAACCGGGCTCCACTTTTCCTGGAAACGCTTTAGGAGGGTATGCGCTGCCAGGGCGGTCCTTGCAATACCCTCAGGACCCGTTGGCCGGTTTTTCTCAACGTTAACCGCGTCGGAACATGGCTTTTAACTCGCCAAACTGGGCCGCGCCGGTGGCGATAACAGCGAGCCCGAGCAGGAACCCTCCTCCAGCGATCAAAATGCCGAGGGCGATGACGCCTTCCAGGAAGCTTGCGGCGAGGTAAGGAGCGGCTACGCCCATCCCATACCAAAGGCCGATACCCATTGCCGCGGATGAGGCCAGAAGCCGGGGGAGGCGCGATTTCAATCTTGCATCCATCTGGTAGTGGCCTTCGCTCATAAGGCGGCCGCCCAGAAGCCCGGCATTGACCCAGGCCGCTGCGGACGTCGCCAGGGCAATGCCCACATACCCAATCCAATAGAAGAGAATGAGAGAGCCTGTGATGTTCACCGCGATGCCGATGGCAGCATAGCGCATGGGCGTTACTGTGTCCTCGCGGGCAAAAAAGCCGGGCGAGAAGACTTTGGTCAGCACGAAGGCTGGCAGGCCAACAGCAAATGCGGAGAGGGCCAACGCCGTGCCTGCGGTGTCGGCGGCCGTGAACGCGCCGCGCTCGAACAGAACCTGAATGATGGGGGCCGGGATCACCGCGAGGGCCACAGAGGCGGGTACCGTCAGCAACATGGCAAATTCAAAGGCGCGGTTCTGCGCATTGTTGGCCCCGCTGGCATCGTCTGCCCGGAGCCGCCTTGAGAGATCCGGCAGGAGTACAATGCCAATGGCGATGCCCACCACGCCCAGGGGCAGTTGGTAAATCCGGTCTGCGTAATAGAGGAGCGACACCGCACCGTCCTGAAGGCTTGCAATGATAGAGCCGATCAAGAGATTGATTTGTGTGATGCCACCGGCAATTACACCGGGAATGCCAAGGGTGATGAGCCGCTTCACGCCGGGGGTCATGCGGGGCCGGGCCAAGCGAATGGAAAAGCCTGCGCGTTTCACTGCAATCATCATCAAAATGAATTGCGCTGCCCCCGCCAGGGCCACACCCCAGGAGAGGACGAGACCCGGGTTCTCAAAATGGGGCGCTGCAAACCAGATGGCTGCGATCAGCACAATGTTGAGCAAGATTGGGGCTGCGGCAGCGGCGGTAAACCGACCCACTGAGTTCAGGACAGCCGACAGGAGTGCCACCAAGGACATGAACATGAGATAGGGGAAGGCGACGCGGGTAAAGAGGATGCCCATCTCAAACTTGTCTGGCGTGTCCGCAAAACCCGGGGCGATCACATACATGAGCCAGGGCATGGCAAGTTGCGCTGCGAGCGTGAGCAGGATCAGTGTCGTGAGCAGCACCGACAGGGCCTCTTCGGCAAAGCGCTTGGCAGACGCTTCCCCCTCTCCTTCCAGGCGCTTGGCAAAGAGTGGCACAAAGGCGGAGTTAAAGGCCCCCTCTGCAAAGAGGCGCCGGAAGAGGTTCGGAAATTTAAAGGCGACAAAGAAGGCGTCAGCGATGGGCCCGGTGCCCAAAACGCCCGCAATGAAAATGTCCCGGATAAAGCCCAGCACCCGGCTTATCATGGTCATGCCGCCCACGGTCATGGCAGATCGGACAAGGTTCATGGGGCTGGCTTAACTCCGGTGCGGCGATTCGATTGCTCTGAGAGTACGGCGCAGAAACCAAAATTGAACTTAAAACTAAGCTGCGATAAGGCCCATTTCCTCGAAGAGCTCAACGAGGAGAACTTTTATCGCATTCCGGAATTGCCGATTCGGCGCGCCAGTCCCAGTTTCCATCTCAATGTGGGCGTGATGACGTCCTTCGGAGGGAAAGTGTGCAACCTCAAAACTATGACCCTCTACACCCTGGATTGCTCGGACTGCCGCTACTTCCGCCGTCAGAAAACCTAAATAGGAGATACCGCGCTGGGGATTTTCAATATTGTCAGCAGTAGCCTTGCTCCGCCCCAATTCATGTACTGCTTCCGAAGACTTGGCAACCTCTCGCCAAACCACAGATTCCTTGCGGCTACCAGCCTTCTCCTGGAACTGAAAAACCTTTTTCCGATGCAGCCTGCCTCCCTGTGCCATATGTGGCTCAAAGAGCAGCCTGCTTACCTGATGCTTATCAAGGATTGGTTCTTCCGGCGGTATCACTTTTTGCCTGGTGGTGTGTTCTAAGTCGAATCAAGATTTCACTTGGAATGGTAGACTTTCTGTATTGGATGTCATGCAAATAATGCTCTTTGGAATCAGCAGGCCAGACTGAAAAATGAAGTCGATCTCTCTCAATTGTCAGAACAGAGGCGCGCTTCTTTCCCCACAACAACATAATGCCGCCCTCACCGTCCGGAGCATATTTTACTTCTGCTAAGTCTAGCGGAAGGTTTGCGATGAATCTAACGCATGTGTCTATTGCTCCACCTTCAACAAAGGAACCATCGTCTTCATCATCCGTCAATGATCGGTCAGCCCGAAGAGAACGGATGATTAATGCACGGGGGTCATTGATCGACATAATCTCTGACGATGAAAAATATGCAGCACCTTCAGGCATCGCCCATGCAGCTATTTTTTCATTTTCTTCAGTGTCTCCTGCCCCAACGCCCGATGCCAAGGACACTGTCGACCAAGTCATCTGCTTGAGACTAAGATCAGCGGAAGCATCACTATATGCAAAGTCACTCATATTTGTTCCATGGTCCAGTTTGAAGGCCTTCATCTGTTACGTCTGCGAAAGCTTTGACAATCCATTCATGTGCAACTGCAAACCACTCCTCAATACTCGAATCCCCAGTTGCATTAATCCCACGTGCCGTCAGCTCAAGTCGCAACGCAGGTCGGCCCGTTTTCACATTCAGCGCACTGCCCGCAGCCAAATGAAGTCGGCCCAAATTTTCGGGTAACAAAAAACTTGAGTTAAGCGCTACGTGCTCTGGTTCCCTGAGCAGCCGCGACCCAGATTCGCGCCAGGCTAAGTCTGGAAGAATGGAATGGATACTTTTTATCTGTCCGTTTACTTCTTCTCTGTCTATGCCATTTATGTACGTCAACTCAAGCTGATTAATCTTTGGACGGACGATTTCATTTTTGTCCAAAAAGGCTCCGAAAATCTCAAAGGTTTGCATGAACCTACTGAAAACAGCCTCAAACCTTGGATAGACTGGAGCTACATCTTGCTTTCTCCAGTTAAACAAAAATCGGTCTGATTGTAGTTGCACCAGCTCAGTCTCGTCCGCCGATACAAACCATATTCGAGGAAGAGGCGGTAGTGTTGAGAATGCAAGCGTCATAGCCTGAGGCGACCCTTCACCCGACAAATTTTCCCGAACAGGCTCCAATGTTGGCTGCATCTGGACCGTTGGAAAGTCATTCTCAATTTCCGCCCAAAACTTACCGGTCAACGGCGCATGCAGGTCATGAATTGTCTCAAATTGAACTCCGCATACGACCTCAACGATCGGTGGGTTCTCATATGAAGGCAGACTATTTGCCATGCTAATTTACGCGTCGCCCCCCAGAACGTGCCTTTCGTTTAATGTATGTCTAACATTGATTAACATCGCTGTGAATCCCCTAATAAATTGGAAATTTCGGCTTAAAATCAACGGGGATAACTTATATTTGCGCCTCAAGCGGCAACTTCTCGTTTTTGGGGGCGGGATTTTTTGATCGGGTTTTCCAGGGCTTCGAGCAGCTGGCGTTCCACCGCCTTCTTTTTGTTTGTATTGGTGACTTTCTGGCCGATCAGGTCCTTCACATAGAAAACATCCACCGCCCGCTCCCCGAAGGTCGCGATATGGGCCGAGCCAATGGTGAGCCCCAAATGGAAGAAGGTGCGGGTGAGCGCATGGAGAAGCCCCGGCCGGTCGAGACCGTTTACCTCAATCACCGTGAATTCTTCTGATGCCTCATTGTCGATATAGACATTGGGCGCAATGGTGAAAGCATCCAGCATGCTCTGACGCTTATTGCGTTGCTCAATTGCATCTGGCGGCAAGATGTCCCCAGCTAAGACTTTGCGGATGGTTTCTTCCAGGCGATCCAGCCGACGCGGTTCGCGAAGGGCCGTTTTCTGATCGTCCTGCACCCACAGCGTATCAAGCGCCATGCCGTCGCGGGTCGTAAAAATTTTGGCATCCACAATGGTGACGCCGCCTGCAGCGCAAGCCCCTGCAAAGCGGGAAAAGAGGCCCGGGTGGTCTTGCGTAAAGAGCGTGATCTCTGTCACGGCCCGCTCGGTATCCGGGCGCGCCTCTACCACCAGCGGCTCTTCCCGTCCGGCCCACATGAGGTTTGCATGGCGAACATGAGCGTCCGTATCAAAGCCCAACCAATAACCCGGCGCGTGACGACGCAATTGAGTGTCGATCCGCGTTTTTGGCCAATCACCCTCCAACGCTTCAGACAGCGCTTCTTTTGCCGCCGCAATGCGGCCTTCGCGATTGACGCTCGTCTCGCCCGACAGCACGCCCGCGGTTTCGAAATAGAGTTCGCGCAGGAGCTGTGCCTTCCACCCATTCCAGGTGCCTGGTCCCACTGCCTTGATGTCGGCAACGGTGAGGACAAGCAGAAGCTTGAGGCGTTCCGGGCTTTGCACGATGTTTGCAAAATCCTGGATGGTTTTCGGGTCAGACAGATCGCGCTTCTGGGCAATGTCGCTCATCACCAGATGGTTTTCGACGAGCCAGGCAACTGTTTCTGTATCGCCCTTGCTCATGCCGAGACGTGGACAGAGTTTGCGGGCAATGGCAGCGCCTGCTTCGGAATGATCCTCCGGCCTGCCTTTGGCAATATCGTGCAGGAACATGGCGACAAAGAGCACGTCGCGCTTGCCCGTCTTCGACATAAGGTCGTTGGCGAGCGGATATTCTTCCGCCAAATCGCCACGCTCAATTTCCGACAGAATACCAATGGCGCGGATCAAATGCTCATCAGCCGTATAGTGGTGATACATGTTGAATTGCATCAGCGCGACGATGCGGCCAAAGTCGGGCACAAAGCGGCCCAGCACACCTGCCTCATTCATTTTGCGCAGTGTGCGTTCGGGATTTTTGCGCGAGGTCAGAATTTCCCGGAAGAGGCGGTTGGCCTCCTCATTTTTGCGCAATTTCGCATCGATCAGTTTAAGAGAGCGGGTGAGCAACTGAAGCGCGCTCGGATGGATCTGCAAACCATGCTCATCGACCACATGGAAGAGACGCAGAATGTTGACTGGATCTTCCTCAAAGAAGTTTTCGCTTTTGACAGACAGACGCCCGGCAGCCACTTCAAAGCCCTGCACATCTTTCTTGCGGCGCAGCGCAGCCATGAAGCGGCCAATGCCCGGCTTTTTCTTTCGCTCCTGATCTTCAAGGATGGAGCAGAGGATACGGGTCAGATCCCCCACGTCTTTCGCCACCAGAAAATAGTGCTTCATGAAACGTTCGACGCCGCGCAGACCCCGATGCTCCTGATAGCCCAAGAGCTCTGCCATTTCCGTTTGCACATCAAAGGAGATGCGTTCTTCGGCCCGGCCCGTCACAAAGTGCAGCTCGCAGCGCACCGCCCAGAGGAAATCCTCTGCCTTGCGGAAGAGACTGTATTCCTGTCGACTGAAAACACCGGCCTTCACCAGGTCGCTTGGCTTTTTCACTCGGTAGACATATTTCGCGATCCAGAAGAGCGTGTGGAGATCGCGCAGGCCCCCCTTGCCTTCCTTCACGTTGGGCTCGACCAGATAGCGGGACATGCCCGTGCGCGCATGCCGGTCATCGCGCTCGGCAAGCTTTGCCTCGACAAACTCATTAGCGGTGCCTTTGACCACATCCTTGTCGAAGGCCACTTCCATATCGTCGAACAGCTCTTTGTCGCCGCATAGGTAGCGGGATTCAAGAAGCGCAGTGCGGATGGTCATGTCCTCTTTGGAGAGGCGAATACAGTCAGCGATGGAGCGGGTGGCGTGGCCAACCTTCAGCCCCAAGTCCCAAAGCGCATAGAGGATAAACTCTGCGAGACTTTCTCCCCAAGGGGTCTGTTTGTAGGGCAGCAAAAAGAGCAGATCCACGTCTGATCCGGGCGCCAGAGCACCCCGGCCATAGCCACCTGTGGCGACGATGGTCAACCGCTCTGATGAGGTTGGATTGGTTGCCCGAAACTGAGTCCGGGTCGCAAAGCCGAACAATTCCCGAATGATGGTGTCCTGGAGGTAGGAGAGACTTTCAGCGCAGACGCGCCCCCTATGGGCGCCCTGCTCCAACCGCTCACGTGCCTTTTCCCGCCCCTCGGCCTGGGCCGTTTTCAGGACCTCCATCATGGCTTGACGCTGGGCCATATCGTTGCCTGCATGAGCCTCATACGTGGCGTCCAAGGCGCTACGAATGGCAGCCGGATCGGCGATCTCGAGCATGCTTGGAAGGCTTCGGCCCATGGACATTCCTTTCAGCTGGTCGGCTGGCGCCGCATCAGCGCCTTTGGTGCCTGTCTCATGATCTATAGCAGGGTGCTTCATCTATAGCAGGGTGCTTCATCTATAGCAGGGTGCTTCGCACGCATCCCGTGCCAACCACTCTAACAGCTTGGACAGTAATTTCGATCTTAATGAGTCAGTGTTACTGACTAAAAACTATCCTTAAGTTTCAGTCGGTTACTAGAAGCTCCGAATGTTCGCTGGCAGCAAATATTAACAGGCGTAAACCTTTAGCTCTTCTTAACGATGTTAAGTGCCTGACTCTGCTGGCGAATCTGCGTTCTGGTGAAAATAGGATTCTAGCGAATTTATAGCTGCCAAGCCTTTGATTTAGTTACCTGAATCAGGAATTTTGGCTTTGAGCGCATAAATGAGCTCAAGCGCCTGTTTCGGGCTCAAGTCATCTGGATTAAGCGCGGCCAGTTCCTGCTCCACCACACTTGGCTCAGCGGAGCGTCCACTTTGAGGTCTGGGGGCGCTTGAGAAGAGCGGCAGGTCTTCCACTAATGTAGCCGCACCACTGCTTTCCGAACCCTCTTCAAGGGCGGTGAGCACTTCATGGGCCCGCTCAATGACCGCTGGCGGGAGCCCGGCGAGCTTGGCCACCTGGATGCCGTAGGATCGATCAGCGGCGCCTGCTGCCACTTCATGGAGGAAGACCACATCGCCCTGCCACTCTTTCACCTTCATGGTGGCATTGGCCAGAGAGGGAAGTTTTTCATTCAGCGCGGTCAGCTCGTGATAGTGGGTCGCGAACAGCGCCCGGCACTTATTGACCTCGTGGAGATGCTCCACCGCTGCCCAGGCAATGGACAGCCCGTCAAAGGTCGCGGTGCCCCGGCCGATCTCATCCAGAATGACGAGCGCATGGGCGCCCGCCTGATTGAGGATCGCGGCGGTCTCAATCATCTCCACCATGAAGGTGGAGCGGCCGCGCGCCAAATCGTCGGCAGCGCCGACGCGGGAGAAGAGCCTGTCCACAATGCCGATGGAGGCTTCGCTTGCGGGCACAAAACTCCCCATTTGGGCCAAAATGGCGATCAGGGCGTTCTGGCGAAGGTAGGTCGACTTACCAGCCATATTCGGGCCCGTCAGCAACCAGAGCCGTCGCGCCTCTTCCCTGTCAGCCGAGAGGTCGCAATCGTTCGCGACAAAAGGACCATCGCCGACTTTTTCAAGCGCGGCCTCCACAACCGGGTGGCGCGCGCCCTTAATGTCAAACGCCAGCGACCCATCCACATGGGGTCTGGTCCAGCGCTGTTCTTCGGCCAGTTCTGCAAGGCCCGCAGCCACATCGAGCACTGCCAGGGCGTCGGCGGCATTCGCAATCGCTTGCGTGTCATCGAGCACACGGGCTGAGAGCTTTGCAAAAACATCGAGTTCCATCTCCAGCGCCTGGGCGCCAGCACGCGACAGTTTTTCCGCGAGCTCTGACAGTTCCACTGTCGTGAAGCGAACGGCGTTCGCCATGGTCTGGCGATGAATGTAGGTCTCGTTAAGAGGCGCGGACATGAGCGCATCGGCATGTCGGGGTGCGACCTCAATGAAATAGCCCAGCACATTATTGTGCTTGATCTTCATGGCGGTGATCGATGTCTCTTCGGCATATTTTGACTGCAAGCCCGCAATCACACGCCTGCTTTCATCGCGCAGCAATCGTGTCTCGTCCAAAGGCGGGTGATACCCCTTGGCCACAAAGCCGCCGTCGCGCGCCATCAAGGGAAGGTCCACACCGAGTGCGCGGGACAATTCGTCTTTCAGCGCGGCGGCACAGGCCTCCATCGACCGACGGGCGTTTTCAATCTCGTCCGGCACCCCCTCAACGCCCGTGTCCAATAGCTGCAAACGCGCCGCGATCTCATGAGCCTGGGCGAGCCCGTCGCAGATAGCCGCGAGATCTCTTGGCCCACCACGCGCTACTGAGAGGCGCGAGAGAGATCGGGCCATATCCGGGGCGGCTGTAAGATCACGGCGCAAGTTTCCCCGCAGCTCGCGGGCTCCGTGAAGAAAACTGATGGCGTCCTGACGCGCGCGAATGTGTGCCACATCTGTCAACGGCGCGGCCAAGCGGCTTGCCAGTTCCCGTGCGCCAGCACCGGTCACCGTGCGGTCGATGGTGGCAAGCAGTGACCCCTGTTTCTCACCAGCAAGTGTCTTGGTGAGTTCCAGATTGGCGCGCGTCGCCGCATCCATTGCCATGGCTGCGCCCTGCCCCAATTGGGTGGGCGGTTTCAGCGCCGGCATCTGGCCCACTTGCGTCAGATCCAGATAGTCGACCAACGCGCCTGCCGCGCCAAGCTCTGCGCGCGTGAAGGTCCCGAACGCATCCAGCGCGCTGACATTTAGTGTTTCTTTGAGACGGCGTTCGGCGCGTGTTGAATCAAACCGTTCACCAGGCAGTGGCGTTACTGCGCTCTGCATCGACAGGGTGAAGGCAATCTGTTCATCGGCAAGCAGGGCCTGAGGCAAAATCAATTCACTTGCACCAAGCCGCGCAAGTTCAGCGCCTAAGTTTTCTGCGGTCACTTCCGTAACTGAAAAGTCGCCCGTGGACACATCTGCGTAAGCCAGCCCGAGTACACCGCCAGCTGCAGTGCGCGACAAGGCCGCGAGATAGTTATGTGCGCGTGCATCAAGAAGCGTGTCTTCTGTCAGGGTGCCCGGTGTCACAAGGCGCACCACCTCGCGCCGAACGACAGATTTGGAGCCACGCTTCTTCGCCTCTGCCGGATCTTCGGTCTGTTCGCAGACGGCGACCCGGAAGCCTTTACGAATAAGGCGCTCAAGATAGGCGTCAGCGGCATGCACCGGCACGCCACACATGGGAATGTCTTCGCCCAGATGTTTGCCGCGTTTGGTGAGCGTGATGTCGAGGGCACCTGCGGCCGCAACCGCATCTTCAAAAAAGAGCTCATAGAAATCGCCCATCCGATAGAACAAAAGCGCGTCCTGCTGACCGGCTTTCAGCTCCAGATATTGCGCCATCATGGGCGTGACGGCATCGGCCTTGCTCGCGGTCGCTTTTTTGTTTTTCTCAGGCGTACTCATGGGCCGGGAAGGTATCAGATACAGGGGCGATCTGAAATGAGGTCAGCAGCAAAATCCTTATTCTGGTCATATTCGCGCGGTCTAACGGCCCCATGAAAATCAAAACCCTCACAATCACCGCAATTCTGGCGGCGTTCCCCTTATCGACATCGCTTCACGCTGACGATGCCGTCACCACGCACGAACCTTCTGCGCCGCTCATTCTTGACCTCGGCACCCCGGCACCGCTGGAGCATGACTCTACTACCCATGGTCTCACCCAGGATGTGGCGAGGCCCGGCGACGCCCCCCAAGAGACCACTATTCTTCAACGGAACGGTCTTGACCCAGCGATCAGCGCGGACGTAAACAGCGTGGGTGCCAGCCAACGCCTTGACCTAGGCGAGCATCAGGCCGCTGACCAGGCTGTCAACATTCAGCCCTATGTGGAGCTGGGTGCGGATCTGGAGGCGCGCGACGATCATCTCATCCGCGGGGGCACCGGCCTTGCCGCCGATACAAATGCCTCGCTAGGTGGTGGCACAACAGTCAACGTGAATGATCAGATTGACTTGCGGGTTGGCTATACGCGCAAAGAAGCCATCAGCGGGACCAATCGCGAGCTGGACGGTAAAGACAGTGTAGAAACAGGCGTCTCGATCAAGTTCTAAGGTTTGACATGCACCGCTTGCATCAAGGACGTGGTTTCATTTAAACGCTGAGCTCAATCACCAAGGCATTGGCGAATTGCATCCTTGTCTGATTGCCTAATGGTGGAGATAGAATCAAGCATACTACAGATAGCTGCTGCATATGAATTGTCGAGCTCGCCATACAACCCTTTTTCGTCAAGAATTTCATCAACAACAAATTCATCTAGCTCAATCAATTCACTGCACTGTAGATAACTATCATGGTGTAAAAACGGATTGCTTCTCTTCTCTATCAGGATCGATGCGGGCCAATGGCCTTTGGTATTGATACGAAAGAAAAAGCCCAAATCAGGCTCTACACATACCATCATCTTTGGGCCCGGCGGTCTAATCAGACGATCATGAACAAAGATCACTTCAAGAGGCTGAATTTGCAAAGCGACTAAAGCCTGAGAACTGGGGCGGCTTCTTTGAGATATGCAACAAGATCAGTCTTCTCTTCTGACTCTTCGATCATATCTTCGTAATTCATCATACCCAATCTGGCTGACTGCCAATCACGGCCATGAGTAGCCGCAGTTCTTTGGGTAAATGACATTGCCATCGACTTTTTTAACGCCGCCGCTATTTCCTCTTTGTCGGAGTCACTAAGAGATTCCATAAGCGGTTCAGCGTTGTCGAGCAATGAAAGCCGGTAACCATCTATCCCCCATGGATATCTGTCCTGGCCCAAATCAGCCAACCAGATTGGATCAGCTTTCGCCATCTCATAAATCTCAAGCGGCACTGGCCCAAACTTCATCGCACGATATGAAGCACCAAAAATCGGACGACCGTGCTTGTTGAGATGCTCCTTGTCGGCGAAGTAGCATGCTTTGAGCAGGGTATGCAGATCTATGTTTGGCCGCTGGATTACCATCCAGTGAATTGCGTCCCATGCTTTGTCGGGTGCAAACTTAAAGCGTATCTCGGACATGTGTTGAAGATAGGGATTTTTCCTTAAGAATCAATGCCTTAATATTCCTGAATCAGATCAACAACTTAGCGGCGACCATCATTGATGTTACGCCGATTTATGTTGCAATTTACCTATGACTTTCGACATAGCGCACGCCAGTATCGGTAGCGATAGAGCTCGGTTTCATATCCGAGTTTCTTGTAGAGGCTGAGTGCAGGGGCGTTCGCCGCTTCCACCTGAAGGCAGGACAAGGTCGCGCCCTTACCTGCTGCCCAGGTCATGAGAGACCCGACAACCTTCCCCGCCAGGCCTTTTCCTCTATGAGCCGGGTCGGTCACCACAGACTCAATCACCAGAATGCCATCGACAAGGGCGCCATAGGCGAGCGAGAGCCCTTTTCCCTTCTCAACAATTCGCGCAAAGCAGGCAGGAACAGATATTCGGGCGAGCATGGTGCGGTAGGCTGTCTCTTGCAGGGGCGACATTGGGCTCAGTCTCAACTTACCAGCAATCCATTCATCTGAAGGGTTGGAGTACAACTCTATTCCAGAGAAATCTATTGCACTGGCCTTGCTCAAATCGGCCTGCAGTGTGTGGGTCTCCCCTTCTGGCTGAAACCCTTTGGCCGCCAGCTCCTGCTCAACCTCGGGCATGAAGGAAACTGTCCGAAAAAGCAAAGGTTGATCCCTGTGGTCATAGAATTTAGCGACCAGGCCCACGACATCTCGAATAGAGCATGACTCCAGGGTCGCATTTGCTGAGTTCGTGCGCCTGGTCTCACCGCCTGAGGCGCGGCACAGCCATCCACCGATCATCTTATCTTCAGCCGATGGACAAGCCGTCCAACACGCGGTTTCCACGCGCCAGAGATGAGTGTTTTTCATTTGGGATGCCTTCAAAACCCGAGGATAAAGCCACATTTCCGGGTCAGCAAGGCCAAAACAGGATGAAAAGCCCCACTTTCTATCGGAATTTCAGAATCAGGGCTAGCCAGCCCACGCAATATGAGGTACGCCTACGCGCCGTTTGAGTTCATTTATTGCGCGGAAGGCCCGAAATGGGAAAGAAAAGACAGCTTAGTGACGAAGAAGCCCTGCGATTCCACTCGCGTGGCAAACCCGGCAAGCTGGAGGTCACCCCCACCAAACCCATGGCGACGCAGCGAGACTTGTCGCTCGCCTATTCGCCAGGTGTGGCTGTTCCTGTTCGCGCCATCGCTGACTCCCCCGACTGTGCGTATGACTATACGTCTAAGGGCAATATGGTCGCCGTTATCTCAAACGGAACTGCGATCTTGGGGCTCGGCGATCTTGGCGCGCTTGCGTCAAAACCGGTCATGGAGGGGAAAGCCGTTCTCTTCAAGCGGTTTGCAGATGTCGACTCCATCGACTTGGAAGTCGATACAAAAGACGTCGACGAGTTTGTGAGTGCGGTTCGGTATCTCGGACCCACTTTCGGCGGCATCAATCTGGAAGATATTAAAGCGCCGGACTGCTTCATCATTGAAGAACGTCTGCGCGAGATGATGAATATTCCCGTCTTTCATGATGATCAGCATGGCACGGCGATCATCACGGCAGCCGGCCTTATCAACGCGCTGCACCTGACGGGCCGCGATATTAAAGACATCAAGGTTGTGGTGAACGGCGCAGGCTCTGCCGGCATTGCCTGTCTTGAGCTTATCAAGGCAATGGGGCTGCCGCATGACAATGCGCTTCTTTGCGACACCAAGGGCGTCATTTATCAAGGCCGCGCTGAAGGCATGAACCAATGGAAGAGTGCACATGCCGCAGCAACGGACGACCGCACATTAGAAGATGCGGTGCGCGGCGCAGATGTCTTCCTCGGCCTTTCTGTGCAAGGTGCGCTCACCGGACCCATGGTTGCCAGCATGGCAGATCAGCCGATCATCTTTGCCATGGCGAACCCTGATCCAGAAATCACACCGGAAGACGTGGCTGCCATCCGCGATGACGCGATTGTGGCGACCGGCCGGTCTGACTATCCAAACCAGGTGAACAATGTTCTCGGCTTCCCCTATATCTTCCGTGGCGCGTTGGACGTGCGGGCGACCACCATCAATGAAGAGATGAAAATCGCCTGCGCAGAAGCACTCGCTGCCCTCGCACGCGAAGACGTGCCAGACGAAGTGGCCGCTGCCTATCAAGGGGAGCGGCCAAGGTTTGGCCCCGGCTACATTATTCCCGTCCCATTTGATCCACGGCTCATCCGCGAGATCCCACCAGCTGTTGCGCGCGCAGCCATGGATAGCGGTGTTGCCCGCAAGCCCATTGTCGATATGGAAGGCTACCGCCATGAACTCTCGGCCCGACTTGATCCAACAGCCGGGTCCCTCCAGGTCATTCATGAGCATGTAAAGCGCGATCCAAAACGTGTGGTCTTTGCTGAAGGTGAAGAAGAACGCGTGATCCGTGCAGCACTCAGCTTCCGCGATAGCGGGCTTGGCACACCGATCCTGATCGGCCGGGACGAAGTGATCCGAACCACCATGAAGTCCATTGGTCTTGACGCTTCGACGGATCTTCAGATCATCAATTCCCGCCTGTCCGATCGTGCCCCAGTTTATGGCGAGTTCCTCTATAAGAAGCTTCAACGCAAAGGCTATCTGCTGCGCGACTGCACACGCATGGTGAACAATGATCGCAACGTGTTTGGTGCTGCGATGGTTGAGATGGGCGATGCGGACGCCATGGTCACCGGTGTGACGCGGAACTATGCGGTTGCCTTGTCAGAAATACGACGTGTCATTGATCCGCTGCCCGGCAAATGCGTCATGGGTCTTTCCATGATCATCTCTCGGGGACGCACCGTTCTTATTGGCGACACGAACGTACACGACATGCCGGAGGCAGAAGAACTTGCCGACATTGCCGAGCAGTCCGCTGAAGTTGCGCGCCGTCTCGGCTATGAGCCCCGCGTGGCGTTGCTTGCCTATTCAACGTTTGGACACCCAACCGGCGAACGCTCAACCAAATGCCGCGAAGCCGTTGAGATATTGGATGGGCGCAGCGTCGATTTTGAATATGACGGCGAAATGGCCGCCGATGTGGCGCTTAATCGCGAAGCGTTGGCCCTGTACCCGTTCTGTCGCCTGACAGAACCAGCCAATGTGCTCATCATGCCGGCCATTCATTCCGCTTCCATCTCCACCAAGATGTTGCAGGAACTGGGCGGCGCCGACCTTGTGGGACCGCTGCTTACCGGTCTCTCAAGGCCCGTGCAGATTGTGAATATGGGAGCCACCGTCTCTGATCTCGTCAATATGGCGGCTATTGCGGCTTATGATCTCGACCAGACGGCGAAAGTGGTTCGGTAGTAGTTGGGCGAAGAACGCGGTTGCAGAGCCGCGCTCAGGCTTTCTTGAACTTCGATGAATAGCGTTCGTTGATCTGCGACACCGGGAACAGGATCAGCACATCAGTTGTGCCAAACTGTTTGTCAACGACGGCCCCATCTCCGATGAAACAGCCCGCACGGATATAGCCTTTGATCATGGGTGGCATAGCGCGAAGTGCGGGACGAAGTTCGACATCGTCTTTGGGCAATCGGTTCATTTCCACAAATCGCTCGGCGCGGGCCCGGACGTACCATTCCTCCGGCGTCTTGTGCTCGTGATAAAGATAGGCAAGCGGCATATCAAGCACTGTCGGGTCTGTCGTCTCGAATGAAGCACAGCCGAGCATCACATCCATGTCGTAATGGGCGACATAGTGCATGATGCCATGCCAGAGCAATTCCACGGTCGGCTTGTTGCGATAAGGCTCCAGGACGCAGGAGCGGCCGAGCTCAAGAAAACGTATATCGGGGCCAGCCCGTTTCAGCAGTGGCTCAATCTCAAATTCACCCGCCGTGTAAAACCCGCCATTTGCTTCCGCAACATCCTGACGCAGCAGGCGATAGCAGCCCACCACCGCATCCAGTGGCGGCGTCTCTTCCAGACCTTCCGGAACAAGATTGTGGTCAATGACCAGCAGGTGGTCGCAGAACGTGTCGAAGCGGTCGGCGTCGAGCTTCGTGGCGAGCGTTTCCGCATCTGCCTCCGCCGACATTTCTTCGTAGAAGACATGATAGCGCAGCGCCTGCGCCGCTTTGATTTCTTCCTCGGTGCTTGCCAAACGCACCTCGAGATTTTTGCGGCGCCCGAAACTCAAAGGACCCGCCGGAAAGCGTTCGCTGTGGTCCGCGCCTGAGGTGCTGGTCTCATCAGTCGTTTTTGTTTTTGTCGTGGTCTCAGTCATGCGTGGGTCAGGGTCCATCGTTCCAGCTGGCAGGGCATCCAATTGATCGCCCAGTCGCATCATCCTTGCCGCGTTGTGGCGCTTTTCGCAAGCATCATCGCACTTGTGCGCGCGCATTATGACCGCAGTGTGTCACATTCAACCTATTGATTTTCTTGGTATTTTCGGCCTGCGCTCAAGGGGTTTACCCCATCAAGCAGTTTTTTGTGACCAAGCCATGCAAGCAGAATGAGGCCAGGAACCGCCGCCAGTGTGGTGAGAATGAAAAAGGGGACCCAGCCAATGGCGGCGGCGACAAAACCCGCGCTCGCCGACAGGACAGTTCGACCAACTGCCGCCAAAGCCGATAGCAAGGCAAACTGTGTGGCTGTAAACTCGCGTGAGGCGCAGAGGCTCGACAGGTAGGCAACAAAGATGACTGTGCCCATGCCGCCGGTGAAAGCCTCAACGCCTACGGTGATGGCCAGCGCTTCCGTCACCGGGCCGACCCAGGCCAACCAGCAAAATGCCAAGTTTGAAACCATCTGAAGAATGCCGCCAACCCAAAGTGCATTCCGCATGCTGATCATACGGCCCAAAAACCCGCCTGCGAACCCGCCTATCAGCGCAGCAGGCAGTCCAATCCCATTTGCGACATAGGCATAAACTGTTTTCTCAAACCCGATATCGATCGCAAAGGGCGTCACCATGGCGCCGGCAAACGCATCGCCAAACTTGAACAAAAGAACAAAAGCCAAAACCAGGAGCCATCCCGGTTTTTTCATAAAGTCCACAAAGGGGCTAACCGTTGCGTGATTGAACCGTTCTGCCCAGCTGAGCGCTTCGCGCTGACTTTCAATCTTTTCACTATCAGCGGGTTCGGTTGCGAAGAAAGATGCCGCGAGCCCAATGCCCATCAGCGCCGCCATGAGGCCATAGGCCCAGGACCAAAGTGTGGCTGAGGGTGCACCCAGACCTTCAAATATGCCGAGAGCTGACACAGCCCCTGCACCCGCAACCAGCAGGGCAACCCGGTAGGCGGCAACATAGTTCGCCATGCCCGCGGCATATTCGGTTTCATCCAATGTCTCGACACGAAAGGCATCAATGACAATGTCTTGAGTGGCGGACAGGAATGCGACGATGATGGCGGCGAGCGCCATCAACAAAGGCGCGCGAACGGGATCAACCAAGCCCATTGCCCCGATCGCCATTGCCAGCGCGACCTGTGTTGCAACGAGCCACCCTCGCCGCCGCCCGAGCCAGCGTGTGAATACCGGCACTGGCGCCGCATCGACCAATGGTGCCCATAGAAACTTCAGGACATAGGGCAAGCCAACAAGAGAGAAGAGACCGATGGTACCAAGATCAACCCCTTCGTCCGCCATCCAGAGAGATAGCGTTGACCCAGTCAGCGCCAGCGGCAATCCAGATGAAAACCCAAGCAACAAAATGATTAACACATTGCGCTCAGTATAGACCTGCCAGGCTGCATTCAGTTTTTGCAGTAGCGACGTGTCTTCTCGTTTTTGTATCTGTTCGCTAATCGAATCAGCCTCTCACTATCCTGAGCCATTTGCTAACATGAGGGACAAAGCGGCCCAACCATATTGGAAGAGAGAGAATGGCCCAGTCGATAATCCTGCGCCCAGCAGTGTCGGACGACGCGAGAGCTCTCACGGCGCTGGCGCTCCGCTCCAAAGCCTATTGGGGCTATGACGACGCTTTCATGAAGGCTTGTGTTGCAGAACTCACCATCACGCCCAAGGGGATGGCGGACGAAGACATAACGGTGGCGGAAGCAGATGGTGTAATCGCGGGAATGGTCTCTCTGGCTCAAGGTGACAGCGACGATGCGCGCGAGCTGGAAGACATGTTTGTGGACACACCCTTCATCGGGTCCGGGCTTGGGGCGCGGTTGATGGCCCATGCTGAGGACACAGCGCGGACGCAAGGTGCTGCCCATATTGACGTTGATGCGGACCCCAATGCGCAAGGATTTTATGAAAAGTGCGGTTATAGGCTCACCGGCTCTTCGCCCTCAGCGTCCATACCAGGGCGCACGCTACCTCGCTTGAGACTGGACCTTTAGCGTATTGCGCATCGGTTGCATTCTCCGGTGCTGAAGTCCGCACCTTTTGTTGGAACCGCTCTCGTCTTTTTTAGTCGCGTTTCCGAACCACAAAAGCCTGCACCTTTTGTTGGAACCGCTCTCGTCTTTTTTAGTCGCGTTTCCGAACCACAAAAGCCTGCACCTTTTGTTGGAACCGCTCTCGTCTCTTTTAGTCGCGTTTCCGAACCACAAAAGCCTGCACCTTTTGTTGGAACCGCTCT
>Ga0189286_100042_pt1 | contig 112179 bp, 112 predicted proteins | sample UW69minimetaG_FD_130330 | JGI IMG/M metagenome (GOLD analysis project Ga0189286, IMG submission 130330) | Marine microbial communities from the Costa Rica Dome - UW69 mini metaG | ecosystem: Environmental > Aquatic > Marine > Oceanic > Photic zone | place: Costa Rica: the Eastern Pacific... | reverse complement strand
GTTCTGCGCGTTGCTTCGAATTAAACCACATGCTCCACCGCTTGTGCGGGCCCCCGTCAATTCCTTTGAGTTTTAATCTTGCGACCGTACTCCCCAGGCGGAATGCTTAATCCGTTAGGTGTGACACCAAAGGGCAAGCCCCCTGACGTCTGGCATTCATCGTTTACGGTGTGGACTACCAGGGTATCTAATCCTGTTTGCTCCCCACACTTTCGCACCTCAGCGTCAGTATCGAGCCAGTGAGCCGCCTTCGCCACTGGTGTTCCTCCAAATATCTACGAATTTCACCTCTACACTTGGAATTCCACTCACCTCTCTCGAACTCTAGACTAGTAGTTCTAAAGGCAGTTCCGGGGTTGAGCCCCGGGATTTCACCTCTAGCTTTCTAATCCGCCTACGTGCGCTTTACGCCCAGTAATTCCGAACAACGCTAACCCCCTCCGTATTACCGCGGCTGCTGGCACGGAGTTAGCCGGGGTTTCTTTACCAGGTACTGTCATTATCATCCCTGGCGAAAGAGTTTTACGACCCTAGGGCCTTCGTCACTCACGCGGCATGGCTGGATCAGGCTTGCGCCCATTGTCCAAGATTCCCCACTGCTGCCTCCCGTAGGAGTCTGGGCCGTGTCTCAGTCCCAGTGTTGCTGATCATCCTCTCAAACCAGCTATAGATCGTAGACTTGGTAGGCCGTTACCCCACCAACTATCTAATCTAACGCGGGCCGATCCTTCTCCGATAAATCTTTCCCCCGAAGGGCGTATACGGTATTACTCTTCGTTTCCAAAGGCTATTCCGTAGAGAAGGGCACGTTCCCACGCGTTACTAACCCGTCCGCCGCTCACCCGAAGGTGCGCTCGACTTGCATGTGTTAGGCCTGCCGCCAGCGTTCGTTCTGAGCCAGGATCAAACTCTCAAGTTGAAAAGCTGTTACCAGCTTAACCTTGACGTTCGAACCTCTGCACATCACACGACGATGTCCCGGCTAGGAAACATCATCGAGTATTCTCTGTTTGTTGTGCTTCTGGTTATCAAAGACAACCGAAAGCCGTACAAACAGTGAAGCTGACACTAAATCATCGAACCGAAGTTCTATTAGCGTGATATACAGACGTTGATCCATCGAATGAACCAAACCGCCCACATATCTCTTCAGATATTCTCAATTTCAAACAGCGTAGAGACAAAAAGAACAGTGTGCGCCCTAACTTCTTTGGCGCGCCCCGCCCTAGATACCTCTGATATTCTTATGCGTCTCGTTGCCGTGTGGCCCGTTTGGCGCCCCGTTGTCGCTGTGGTGTGTGCCTCAGCGCCGCCGGTGAGGGGGGTTCTACGGTTAGTGGCTGGTACCCGCAACCCCTTTTTTCGAGAAAAATGCATTTTTTCCAAAAAACATGAATTTCCCAATGTTTTTATATACTTAAGGTAACATTCGTTCGGTGACCTTAGGTCTCTATGCAATTTTCTTAGGCAGAAAAAGAACAATGAATACAATATTTGGGGTTATCCACCGCTTTACCCACAAGACAACCGGTGAATCTCCTATTCAAACCTAGCTAGATTCAGTGAATCTCTGCGATTCAGTCGGAATGAATCGGCTTTTCCGGCCGATTCACTGGTCGGAGGCATCCAGCAATGGCGATTCCGGCCAATAATCCCGGAATCAAGGCCGCCAAACCGACTCGCAGATTGAAAGCTTCTGCCAGGAACCCGATTGCAGGCGGCCCCACGAGAAATCCGCCAATTGAGATCGACGACATTATGGCAATGTTCGCGCCTTCATATTCATCATCCAAAGCAGCTGCTGCTGAAACGCCAAGAGGGAATCCTACAGAAGCACCAAGGCCGACCAACCCAAACCCGACGAATGCAAACCCAAGCGGAAGCGGTAGAACCAAGCAGAGCAATCCTGCGATCGCGCAGATGATACTACCGCGCGCAAGTACAACAGGTCCGGTGCGCATATTCACGAAATCTCCGCACAGCCGTCCCAACGCAAGTGCACCTGCAAAGACAGTCACACCCATACCAATGTATAAACTGTCTGCCGGCAAACGCTCAGACATATAGACCGCGCCCCAATCTGCCATCGCGCCTTCGGTCAATGCGACCGCGAGTGTAAGAAAAGAAATCAGATAGAGCCTTTTGGGAACTTGCTTGAACGATCTACGCGGTGGGCTGGCTTGAGCGGCCTCGCTTCCCAACTGAGGAAGGAGTGATGCGACCACCGCCCCTGCCACTCCGGACATAATACCGATCAAGATCAAACGCAGCCCGTCGTCTAGAAATGCAAGCCAAACGACCAGCAAAGATCCAAACATCAACCCCAGCGCCCAAGCCCCGTGGCAGCGGTTCATCACGATCACACCGAGCTGCTTTTCAAGTCGTCCGGCATAGACGTTTAAACAAACTTGCATGAACGCCATCGCGACACCAAACATCATCAAGGCCAAAAAGAGTGTCGCCTGCGATGTCGCCATAAACGGCGAGATCAAAACCGCGCCCTGTATCGGGAACATGACGCGTAAAATTCGCCGAGGCCCGAAGCGCGGCATCACACGACTTGCGATTTGAAGGCTGGGAACAGTGGCCACCGGCAGACCCAAAAGCGCGATGGCCAACTCAGCTTTGTTCAAGCCAAGGTTCGCTTTCACTTCTGGGATCAAAGCAATCCATGCGCCAAACGCCAAAGGGTGCAGCGCGAAGATAAGCATTGTAAGAAGTGTGGTGCGTTTGGCGTCAATCATGCGCCGACACTACTGGTGCATGTCAGGATTAAAAGACGAGACTTTAGGCCCGGCTCATGGCCCGATTTTTTGACCGGTTCTTTGGGCGATAGCGATAAGCGACCAAGCCAATGAGAATTGCCAAATAAACGAGCGGTTCGATCTGGAACCCTTTGGCCAACCAAACATAGTGAAGCGCGCCAAGTATCGCTGCCGGATAGGTCAGCCAATGAAGTCGTCTCCACGCAATCGCACCCATTTTGCGGACGGAATAATTGTTGGACGTGATAGCCAAGGGGATCAGAGCAACGAAACTGATCATGCCAACCGTCACATAGGGACGTTTTACAACCTCGGTCCAAACCCGTTCCAGGCTTTGAACATCCAAGATCGCGAAGACGAGGAAGTGGGCCAGAATGAAGAAAAAGGTCATGACCCCGATCGCGCGGCGGAATTTGATCAGGCTGATCCCGAAGGTTTCGCGCAGCGGGGTGATCAACAAACCCACAACAAGCAGTTGGAGACCAATTTCACCATATTCACGTTCCAACGCATTGATCGGCTCAGGCCCAAACGCGCGCGTGAATGCGGCGAGGTAGAACAGGTAAACCAGCCAACCTGCGCCGACTATATATATAGTCCACGCCGGAACCTTCCGCGCCGCGGTGTTTATGGTCCCCACGATATCCATTAGTAGAATTCAGATAGGTCCATGCCGTCATAGAGGCTGGCCACTTCTGCTTCGTACCCGTTGAACATCAGCGTCGGTTCACGGCTGGCAAACAATCCGCCGCCGATTACACGGTGTGAACTTTGGCTCCAACGTGGGTGATCCACATTGGGGTTCACATTACTATAGAACCCATACTCCCGCGCGTTTGCTTTGTTCCAGCTGGTTGGCGGCTCATAATCTGTAAGCGAGATGCGGATGATGGATTTGATCGACTTGAAGCCATATTTCCAAGGCACGACCAAACGCATCGGTGCGCCATTCTGCTTGGCAATTGGTTCGCCGTAGATACCGGTTGCCATGATCGTCAGCGGGTGCATCGCTTCATCAATGCGTAGACCTTCGACATAGGGAAAGTCCAACACGCGGCGCTGCACGCCAATCATGTTCTCTGGCTGAACGACGGTTTCAAAAGCGACGTATTTTGCTTCCGACTGAACGCCGACTTTATTCAGGATATCTGCCAGCTCGATCCCGTTCCAAGGCACAACCATCGCCCATGCTTCAACACAACGGAAGCGATAGATCCGCTCTTCCACAGTCAGACCATCCAACAGGTCTGCCAAAGAATATTCGCCGGGATTGTCGACCAAGCCGTCTACTTTGACGGACCATGGTTCGATCTCAAGCTTGTGGGCATTGGCCGCCGGGTCGCTTTTGCCAGTACCGAACTCATAGAAGTTATTGTAGCTGGTGATGTCTTCGAGGCTGTTTGGCTGCAAGTCTTCCTGAGCTTCTGCCAATCCAGCAGCAGCAATCGCGCCCAAACCTGCGGTTCCAGCCAGAATCTGGCGACGGTTCAAGAACGCCTCTTTCGGCGTTACGTCAGCATGGGTCAGGTCGTTCTTCCAGCGGTGTGCCATTCAGGCCTCCAATTCAATTCTTATCACTACTTAGGAACCCTATACGGCATTTGCTTGGAAATGAGTCTCACGTTGTCGCCAGCGATTTGTAACGTTCCTGCAATATATCAAGTGGGACAGAGGATCCGTCGGCCTGAACAATGCGCACATGGCTGCGTTTCATCTGCCTTGGCTCACTCACGCCGACGGAATGGGCGATAACCTCGACCTCCTTCACAATGCTTTCGGCATATTTGGCCACGTGCTGATATTTCTCTTCGACCACCAATCCCTTTTGGAACCGAGGATCATGGGTGGTGATGCCAGTCGGGCAGGTATTTTTGTTGCACTTCAAAGCTTGGATACATCCAAGGCTAAACATGAAACCTCTAGCGGAGGTTACAAAATCCGCACCAGCACACATGGCCCATGCCACATCGCTAGGGTTCACAAGTTTACCACTGGCGATCAGACGAACGCGGTCCTTTAGACCGGCTTCATTCCTAAGGCGCGCGACATGCGGCAAGGCTTCCCTGATTGAGACACCTACGAGATCAATCAAAGGCATAGGCGACGCACCCGTTCCGCCTTCACCGCCATCGAGCGTGATAAAGTCAGGCGCTGAATCATGGCCGCGTTCATTGATAAGGGCGAAAAGCTCTTCAAATGCAGCGCCGCTGCCCATGACAGTTTTAATACCAACAGGCAGGCCGGACACCTCTCTGACCCGCGCGATGAAATCCAACAGGTCTTCGAAATCATCAATCTCGACGTGGCGATTGGGGGAGAGACTGCTTTCACCAATCTTGATCCCGCGGATTTCTGCAATCTCGGCGTTCACCTTTGATGCGGGCAAAATGCCGCCCTTGCCAGGTTTTGCGCCCTGCGCGAGCTTAATCTCGATCATCTTAACCTGATCATGTGCCGCCACTTTGCGAAGTTTATCTTCGTCCAGGTTCCCTTCTGCATCGCGCACCCCATACTTTGCGGTGCCCATTTGGAAGACCAGATCGCAACCACCTTCCAAGTGATAAGGGCTCACCCCGCCCTCACCTGTGTTCATCCAAACGCCAGCTTCCGCGCAGCCTTTAGATAAGGCACGCACCGCAGGCTTTGATATTGCGCCGTAACTCATGCCCGATAGATTGAAGATTGACGGAGCCAAATAAGGCTCATGCGCGTTCGGGCCGATCAGCATCGGTTCGGTTTTAGCCGCTTGCTCATCCAAAGGCGGAAAGGCCGCATTTACAAAGATAGGAGTGCCCGGTGTCGCCAAGTTGCGGGTCGACCCAAAGGCGACTGTATTCCCTTTGCCGCCCCCCGCTCGCGAAATCCATTCACGCTGCGCCCGGTTAAATGGTAGTTCCTCGCGATCCATCGCAAAGAAATACTGTCGGAAGAATTCGCCCAGCGCAGAGAAGTAGTGCCGGAAGCGCCCCAAAACGGGGTAATTCCGTCGGATCGCATCCGCGCGTTGGCTCCGGTCAATGATGAAGGTGATGATGACAACCAGAACAATCAACCCGACAACGAGAATGAACAGAACCGCTAAAACAGAAATCACGTTGATCGTGAAGGCAGAGAACATGGGCGACATCATGGGCGAGTTCCTTTTGTGATTGCTTCGCACAAAACGCAGCCACCCCTTTCAGGTCAATCCCACCCACGGATTTGAGATAATTCTCACGTTTTCGATCACGTTTTTGTGAATGGAAAGTTTTTCAACCTGCGGCTTAGTCCGCAATCCTTTGTCGTCAAATGCCATCAGCAACAATCCCCAGTGATCCATTGTGAACCACCTGCGTACCCACGGCACGAAACATGAAAATTGAAAGGGAACTTCCTATGCTACGCAGAACAGTACTCGCACTCACAGCTTCCTCCGCTTTTGCCTTCCAGGCGTTCGCGATGGGCAACGACAAAGACATCGTCGACACAGCTGTTGAAGCTGGTTCTTTCACAACATTGGTTGCCGCCGTTCAGGCAGCTGGCCTTGTTGACACACTGAAGGGCGACGGCCCATTCACTGTGTTCGCTCCAACTGACGAAGCGTTCGCAGCTTTGCCAGAAGGCACCGTTGAAGGTCTGCTCGCAGATCCAGAAGCGCTTGCAGCGATCCTGACATACCACGTTGTCCCAGGCAAAGTGATGTCCGGTGACCTGACAAACAACATGATGGCACCAACAGCAAACGGTCAGGACGTTACAATCATGACTGAAGGCGGTGTTATGGTGAACGACGCTAACGTTTTGACTGCTGACGTTGAAGCATCAAACGGCGTTATCCACGTCATCGACAAAGTGATCTTGCCTTCCAGCTAAGATCAAATTGGGGCGCCGCGACTTCCCACGGCGCCCCACTCCCAAATCAAAGCCTAGTGGACGACGGCATCGTCCGGCTTTGGCTTATTGCTGACCGACAATCGGTCCCCAACGATCAGCCCATCAGCACCTGCTGATACCGACACGGTTGATCCATCCAACACATCACCCGCCAAGATCATCTCGGCCAACTGGTCTTGTAAGGCGCGTTGGATCACCCGCTTCAAAGGTCGTGCGCCAAAGACAGGGTCGTATCCTTCGTCCGCAAGCCATGTCATCGCCCCTTCATCAAGGTCCAACGTGATGTTCCGGCTCGCAAGGCGATCGGTTAAACGACGCAGCTGAATCTCTACGATCCCAGCCATATCGTCCCGCACCAAGCGGTCAAAGATAACTGTCTCGTCCAAACGGTTCAGGAATTCCGGCCGGAAATGGGCGCGAACGGCATCCATCACATCGCGCTTTGCATCAGAAGCATCTGCCCCATCCGGCAACTGGCTCAAGGCCTGCGCTCCAAGGTTTGACGTCAAGATGATCAGCGTCTGCTTGAAATCGACCGTCCGGCCCTGACCATCGGTTAGAACGCCGTCATCCAACACCTGCAACAAGACGTTGAAGACATCTGGATGGGCCTTTTCGACTTCATCGAACAGCACGACCTGATAAGGCCGCCGCCGCACGGCTTCGGTCAAAACGCCGCCTTCATCGTAGCCGACGTAACCCGGAGGGGCACCAATCAGGCGTGCGACCGCGTGCTTCTCCATGAACTCAGACATATCGATGCGCACCATCGCGCTGTCGTCGTCAAAGAGGTACTCGGCCACCGCCTTCGTCAATTCGGTCTTACCAACACCAGTTGGCCCAAGGAACAAGAACGACCCAAGCGGACGGTTTTCATCATTCAGCCCAGCGCGCGCACGTCGGACAGCATTGGATACGGATGTCAAAGCCGCCTTTTGGCCGATCACGCGTTTGCCAAGCTCTTCTTCCATGCGAAGCAGCTTTTCACGCTCGCCTTCCAACATTTTTGATGTCGGAATGCCTGTCCAGCGTTCGACAACCTCGGCAATCTGCTCAGGTCGCACGGCTTCTTCGACCATCAGGTCGTCTTTTTCCTCGGCTTCAGACAGCTTGCGCTCCAGCTCCGGGATCACGCCGTAAGACAGTTCCCCCGCTTTGGCCAAATTGCCTTCGCGCTTGGCGATGTCCAATTCAGCACGTGCACGGTCGAGCTGCTCTTTCAGCTCGCGAGAGCCTTCCAGCTTCGCCCGCTCTGCTTCCCACTTCGCGGTCATCTCTGTCGCGCGATCTTGCAGGTTGGCCAGCTCTTCCTGAAGCTTGATCAAACGGTCTTTGGAGGCTTTATCGTCCTCTTTCTTCAACGCTTCTTGCTCGATCTGAAGCTGCATGATCTGACGATCCAGCGCGTCGAGCTCTTCTGGTTTGCTATCCACTTCCATGCGCAAACGTGACGCGGCCTCATCCATCAAGTCGATGGCTTTGTCTGGCAAAAACCGATCCGTAATGTAGCGGTGCGAAAGCGTTGCCGCAGACACCAAAGCGCTGTCAGAAATCCGCACCCCGTGGTGCAGCTCATACTTTTCCTTAATCCCACGCAGGATCGAGATCGTATCCACGACCGTCGGCTCTTCTACAATCAACGCTTGGAAACGCCGCGCAAGTGCTGCGTCTTTCTCTACATACTTGCGATATTCGTCGAGCGTTGTCGCACCGATACAATGCAGCTCGCCCCGTGCCAAAGCAGGTTTTATCAGGTTCGCCGCATCCATCGCGCCATCGGTCTTACCCGCGCCAACAAGCTGATGCATTTCGTCGATGAAAAGGATGATCTCACCCGCGGCCGCCTCGATCTCTTTCAAAATCGCTTTCAGGCGTTCTTCGAATTCACCACGATACTTCGCACCAGCAATCAACGCACCCATGTCGAGCGACATGAGTTTCTTGTTGCGCAAGCTCTCCGGAACATCACCGTTCACGATGCGCAGCGCAAGTCCTTCAGCAATCGCTGTCTTCCCTACACCCGGCTCACCAATCAGAACCGGATTGTTCTTTGTCCGGCGTGACAACACCTGCATAGAGCGGCGAATTTCTTCGTCACGTCCTATGATGGGATCGATTTTCCCTTGCTCAGCCGCTTCGGTCAGATCGCGGGCATATTTATTCAGCGCGTCAAAACTGTCTTCGGAAGTCGCGCTATCAGCTGTCCGCCCTTTGCGAAGCTCATTGATTGCTGAATTGAGGCCCTTGGCCGTCACCTTGCCAGCGTCCAAAGCCTCTTTAGCTTTGGATTTCACCACTGCCAGAGCGGTCAAAAGCCGCTCTACAGGCACAAAACTATCGCCCGCCTTACTCGCCAATTTCTCAGCTTCGGCTAAAACACGACCCGTCGCCGCATCCATATAAATCTGGCCAGACGCTCCCGTCACCTTTGGAAGTCGGGCAACCGCTACATCCACAGATTGACGGACGCTCGCCGCGTCGCCAGCAGACTTCGTAATCAAATTCGCAGAAAGCCCTTCCTCATCATCCATGAGAGCTTTCAACAAGTGTTCTGGCATCAAAGATTGGTTGTTCTCGCGCATCGCAATAGTCTGAGCAGCTTGAATGAAGCCGCGCGAACGCTCAGTGAACTTGTCTAAGTTCATCTTTCTCTCCTTCTCAAAGCACCCTCTTCTTCACGCCTGCTTTGCAGCACATGACCTATTCGGGCCTCCCACTCTAAATGGGGATCGCAGGCCTAGCTTACAAGCTAAACGATGGGTGTCGGGGAAAGGTTTGAGATTCTTCCCAGTACCGCTCCCACGAAGAGAAACGCATAAATGCTGCGTGAGTGGAGGACATGCGTTTTCTGCCAAAGTGAGCACTAAGGGATGAGGGTTCTTCTCATCTCACCTTCCAGGTGTGAGCCAACGCAGAGTTTCGGCGTCTTAGGAGGTCAACACGGGTTCGACCCAACATAGCTGTTAAGCCGCGGTTGCGACCCAACCAAAGCTGTTTTCGGTTTCCGGCGTTCGTATGTCCCAGTGTGGCGTCGGAATTGTGAGGTAGGTAACTGCCGCACGTGAGGGCGCAGTCTGCCCCAATCAGATTGCGCCCGACCGCACCACATCAGAGAATTGCGCCTAGATCGCAGAGCCGCTACACGGCGATGAACCGATTTAAGGAGCTTCCACATGTCTGATGATCGCCTCATAGTCGCGCTTGATGTCCCGAACGTTCTCGATGGCCTCGCGCTGGCAGAGAAGCTCGGCGATACAGTGAGCTTCTACAAGATCGGGCTTGGGATGCTGACAGGAGGCGGCCTCGCCCTTGCCAATGAACTCAAGCAGGATCACGGCAAACGCATTTTCCTAGACATGAAGTTCTTCGACATTGGCGCGACTGTTGAAGCAGCCGTGAGAGGGATAGCACAATTCGATCTGGATTTTCTAACAGTCCATGGCGACCCATATGTTGTACGAGCAGCCAAAGAAGGGGCCGCTGGCAAAGACCTCAAGATTTTGGGGGTGACCGTGCTGACGTCTCTCGAGCGGAGCGACCTCGACGATGCTTGCATCAAAGACGGTGCAATCACCGATCTGGTGCAGGAAAGAGCCGGAAAAGCACTAGATGCTGGTGCAGACGGTGTGATCGCCTCCCCTCAAGAGGCCTCCCTCATCAGGGCACTTCCCGAAGCTGCAGGCAAACTGATCGTGACGCCGGGCGTGCGCCCGTCCGGTGCCGACTTGGGCGATCAAAAGCGGGTCGCGACACCAGCTCAAGCCATCGCAGATGGTGCGGATCATATCGTGGTGGGGCGACCCGTTTGGAGAGCTACCGATCCTAAAGCAGCGGCTCAATCCATTCTTTCTGAATTGAATTCACCGCAAGCTCTGACACCCAACCGGTAAACTGCTGCCACGTCAGCGTGACACCCTCTTTCGTTTTGTTTCGCCTTATCCAATATCGGATTCAGACGCAGAACAGGCACGAGAGAGGAGGCCAACATGCAACGCATTCAACTTGGCGACGTCCGCTACAACGCCAAACATGGTGCATTTGAAGCGCGGGTAGACATTCACTGAGACGGGCAAGTTTTCCGATACCCTTGCGAAGTCAAAGGCCCCTTGAACATGGACATAGATCGGGTTCGCGAGCACCTCATGCAGCGCGCCTTGAACATGTCGGACACCCCTCCAAGGCTCCACTCACATTTTTAGCCTTGCAAAGTGAATATCTTCGGGATGTCCCCACCTGAAGGTAACTGCCCTTTGCAACTGGCCCGATACCTGACGTATCGGGCCATTTTTTGTTTAGTCGTTGATGTCACGATCCCAGATTTTGACCTGACCGGTCTTAAGACCAAAGATCTTGCGCATGGCAAGGTAAGCGATCAGGGACAGGACCGCGAAAATCACCAACAACAACGGTAGGGAAAGCCCGGATAAGCCAAGCAGCAGAAGCACGCCCATCACCAAGGCTCCGATAGCGAAACCAAGGAAGATGTAGCCGGGCACGATGACTTCTAGTGTCGCCAGCGCTAGAGCCGCCGACATCCACACCCACCATTCCAACCAGAGCGGCATTACCTCGATCCTTTCAACATTTTGAACGCATCCGCAAAGGCTTCGATAACATTCGCAGGAAGCAGAATGGTTTGATTGCCTTCACCATCGCCTAATCTATTGAGCGACTCAACTTGCTTGAGCGCCACCTGATACTGCGCTGCCTCCAACCCATTATCAGCAATCGCTTTCGCAACGACCTGCGTCGCATAGGCTTCAGCGTCAGCCGCAACGCGGCGCGCCTTGGCTTCTTGCTCTGCGGCATAAAGATCGGCATCCGCCTGAAGCTCAACCGCGCGTTTGGTGCCTTCGGCTTCCGTCACCTGCGCCCGACGGGCACGTTCCGCGTTCAATTGCTGCAACATCGCAGCCCGCGTTGCATCGTCCAAGTTCACGTCGAGGATTTCGGCACGCGTCACCTCAATACCCCAATCGTCAACCTGTTGGGCGACCTGACCGCGCACCGCTTCGATCAAGTTCGCACGGTTCGCTTGCACCTGATCCAACTCCATCCGGCCAATTTCAGAGCGGACGATACCGGCAACGGTCGTCATGATCGCCCCGTCTACATCGCGGATACGATAAACCGTCTTTTCCGGTTCGGTAATCCGATAGAAAACAGACGTCTCCACCTGAACCAGCACGTTGTCAGAGGTGATCGCGTCTTGCGTGCTTGTCGGCAGCTGGCGTTCTAGGATGGACACCTTGTGACGCACGCGATCCAAAAACGGGACAATGAAGTTAATTCCCGGCCCGAGAACCGACCGTAGCCGTCCTAGACGCTCGACAACATACTTCTGAGACTGAGGGACGATCCGAACCCCGGCCAAAATACAGATAATGATAAATACGGCGAGCAGCAGATAGACGATATTCTGTCCGATCAATTCTTCAAATTGCATAGAGTAATCTCCTTATGGCTCATTCACATATTTGTGTTCTAAGCCCAATTTTCAATGTGTCGGCGCTTTAAAGGGAAGAAATGCGACGGACTTAAAGCTTTGAAAAGTATAAATGATTACTCTGGAATATCCGCTTGAGAACGTCTGGTTTGCCAATCCTCCAGACGGGATGTGTACGACGGCACCATGTTGTGAATAGAGTGGAATTCGCTCATCGTGACCAACTTCCATCCCTGCCCTTCATCGCCAAAAACGATCTTGGCTTCATACGACGCCGGCAGTCGCGCAACAAAGAAATAGACGTGAACATCGGGTCGAAAATTGGCGCGATACCTGCGTTTCCAAATCAAATCTTCGGGCTGAAGATCCAACCCGACTTCCTCTTTTGTTTCTCTGATCAACGTGTCTTCGGGTGTCTCGTTCCCCTCGCGACCGCCGCCCACAAAATCCCACATGTTCGGATAGGGGATATCCGGCTTGTCATCGCGCAAACTGATCAAAAGCTTATCGCCAATAAACAAGGCGACTTTGCAACCGTGGAAACTATGTTCTGCCATTGTTCTCGTTTCTCAGCTTTCGTAAACTGCTAACATGCAAGCCCTATGCAGAGACTGTTTGACCACCTTCGACACCGAAGGGCGATGTCCGGCCTGCCGCAGCCCACGGGTAACACGGCATCCTGAGCTTTTCGAGCTATCCATTGCGCATATGGACTGCGATGCCTTCTACGCGTCTGTTGAAAAACGCGACAATCCCGAGCTGGCGGATAAGCCCGTGATTATCGGCGGTGGACGCAGGGGCGTGGTGTCGACCGCCTGTTATGTTGCGCGGATCAAGGGCGTGAAATCGGCGATGCCGATGTTTCAAGCCTTGAAGCTTTGCCCTGAAGCTGTGGTCGTTAAGCCAAGGTTTGAAGCCTACACCGAAGCCTCCAAAGCGATCCGCGCGATGATGGATGTGCTTACCCCGGTGGTCGAACCTTTGTCGCTGGACGAAGCGTTCATGGATTTAACTGGGACGGCCCGTTTGCACGGTGCCCCACCCGCAGTGATGCTTGCGAGGTTGGTCAAACGCATGAAAAACGAACTTGGCCTATCGGGTTCAATTGGCCTCAGTCACAATAAGTTCTTGGCAAAGGTGGCATCTGATCTGGATAAACCGCGCGCATTTTCGATTATCGGGAAGGCCGAAACAACCGAGTTTCTCCGGCCAAAGTCAGTCCGTCTGATCTGGGGCATTGGCCCAATGGCACAAGAAAGCCTCGCAAAAGCAGGCATTCGAACCTTTGATGACCTCCTCCGCTGGGATCGACGAGATCTGCATGACCGGTTTGGAGGCATGGGGGAGCGATTGTATTCACTCGCTCGTGGTGAAGATGGTCGTCGGATTTCGTCCCATACGCCGGTCAAAGGTCTCTCAAACGAAACAACCTTTCACGAAGACACCAATGATGTCGGTATTCTTGATGGCCATATCTGGCGCATGTCCGAAAAGGTCAGCGCGCGCGCCAAGGCAAAGGATATGGCGGGTCGGGTTGTGACCCTAAAGCTCAAGAAATCCGACCATAAGCTCGTGACGAAACGGCAATCGCTTTACCACCCTACTCAATTGACCGACGTCATTTATCGCACCGCGCGTAGCCTCTTTGATCAGGTTGGTGACAAGGGGCCTTATCGCCTGTTGGGGGTCGGCATCAGCCAACTCGCCAGCGCGGCTGACGCGGATCGCGAGGGGGATTTGCTGGACCCGGGCGCGAACCAGCGCGCGCAGGCGGAACACGCGGCTGATGAAATCAGAGAAAAATTCGGTAAGGACGCGATTATCAAGGGGCGAGCGCTGCGTTAGGCGTTCAGAAAATTAAGAAATTTTCTGGCCAAAACTCTTTTCAAGAGTTTTACTGCACACAGGATCAACACCAACCAAGGGAGGGCACAAGCTGAGCATGCGTATCATCCGCCGACTTCAGCATGGTCCCCGTTCTGCCCTGCAAATCCGTTTGTAGGGCTGACCAAAAACCGGTCTGCCCAGTCCCGCGCCTTGGCGCGCATGTCATACTGAAAGACCAAAGATGTCCCTGATCCAAATAAACTCCCTCGGCGTTACACTAAGCGACCCGCTTTTTTCTGACCTCACCTTTACGCTCAACAAAGGCGACCGCCTTGGGTTGATCGCAGCCAACGGCCGAGGGAAATCGACGCTGTTGTCGGTAATTGCAGGCAATCTGGAACAAACCACTGGCGAAATCACCACAGCGCGCGGCCTGCGTGTCGGCGAAGTGGCGCAATATATCTCGGCCGACCAATTGAACCTGACACTTTATGATTTGGTCCTCGCCGCCCTTCCGCAAGATCAAGCCGACTACGAAAACTGGCGTGTCGATGTTGCGCTTGATGATCTGAAGGTCCCTTACGATATCCAACATACACCTCTTTCGGAGCTTTCCGGCGGATGGCAACGCACCGCGCTACTTGCGGCGGCTTGGATCAAAGAGCCGGATGTTCTGCTCTTGGACGAACCGACCAACCACCTCGACCTTGGGCGGATTGGCCTTCTTCAAAACTGGCTCTCCGGTCTTCCGAAAGATACAGCCGTCATCCTCACCAGCCATGACCGCGCTTTCCTCGATGAAGTGACAAATCGCACGCTTTTCCTAAGGCCAGAACGATCGCGGATCTTCAATGCGTCGTTCAGCACGGCACGGCAGGAACTCGACATTGCGGACGAAGCGGACGCACGCAAGTTCGCCAATGATCTCAACAAAGCGCAGCAGTTGCGGAAACAAGCCGCGAAACTAAAGAACATCGGAATAAACTCAGGTTCAGATCTCTTAGTTGTAAAGACCAAGCAGCTGAATGAACGCGCAGCCAAGTTAGAAGCCGCTGCCAAGCCCGCCCACACAGAGCGGAGCGCAGGCGACATAAAACTCACCAACTCCGGCACTCACGCGAAAGCACTGGTGGCGTTGGATGAACTCGACGTCGAAACTCCAGACAGCCGCCTTCTATATACGACTGGAAAAAAATGGATCGCACGCGGTGACCGTGTTGTTTTACTGGGATCAAACGGAACTGGAAAAACCACGCTTGTACGTCTCGTTCATGAGGCGCTGTTAGGGCAGGAGTCCCCAATCAAATCTGCAGCTTCGGTTCAGCTTGGATACTCGGACCAGCATCTTACGCAGTTGGACATGACAGACACGCCAATGCAGGCCGTTGCCGGTGCATTCGATATCGGCGATCAGCGCGCGCGGGGCCTTTTGGCGGGTGCCGGTGTCTCAATTCAGATGCAAGATACTAAGATCGAGGCGCTTTCGGGGGGGCAAAGGGCTCGTCTGGCAATGCTGATCCTTCGCCTGCAAAACCCCAATTTTTATCTTTTGGACGAACCGACCAACCACCTCGACATCGAAGGTCAGGAAGCGCTGGAACATGAACTTTGCGAGCACGGCGCTTCTTGTTTGCTCGTCAGCCATGACCGGAGTTTCGTCCGCAATGTTGGCAAAAGGTTTTGGCAGATCAAAGGAAAGAGGCTCGAAGAAGTCGACGGACCTGACGACTTTTTCGCGCAGGAGCTTCGTACCTCAGATTAACCTTGTCAAAGGGGTCAGCAGTCACCGCCCGCGACCATCTCGACTTCGGAATAGCGGCCTTGATCCGTCGTGATTTTGGCGCATGCACCGGTCGCTGGATTGAACCAATAGTTTGTTAGTCCTTCAGACCTCGCCAATTGAAAGCCCAATCTTTGAATGCCGAATTCGGCCTGACCGGCACGCGCACCTTGAAAAGCGGTTAGGTCTGATGGACTGCCAATGGTGGGAAGGTCAACTTCGCTGACCACTTCTGGCTCGTTACAAGCGGTCAAACCAAATGCCGAAATTACGATTGCGGTTGATACTAAAGTCTTCAAAAGTCTGTCCTTTCTAAAGTTTAGCGGATCATACAATTCCGATGCCGATGTCAAAGGTGACGGGCTGCGCACCTGCATTAACCACCTCGACAACATGATTGCCAGATTGCCACAACTGCCCTTGGTACGGCGTGTCAGAGGAAATCAAATCCAATAAGAGAGAGCCATCGGGATTGTAAATCATGTAGTCCAACGCACCGCCCCGAGAGCCGACATCGACACGAAGAAATTGCCTATCTGCCGCGCCCAATAGGTACCGAACAGAAGTTTCAGGGTTTAGAGTTGCGGACATGACTGTCCCACTTTCACCGGATGCAAATTGAACACGTTGATCGCCTGATACGATGGGAAGGCCCTCAGACAGCGCCATCACATCCGACGCTGCAGAGCCGTCAACGATACTGAGTTCGGCGACAACACCATCGTTGGCCACGAGGCAGCGCCAGATGGTATCACCGCTGTCTTGCAACATCACCAGAGAGTTCGCTTCGGAATATTCGCGCGACAGCACCGTCCCACTTTGGCCGTCGGCGCCACCAACGGCGCGCAGTTGGTCGATACAGCCATCAATCGCAGCCTGACCGACTTCGGCGGATTGTAGCAATGTTGGTGTCACGGAAAGACAAAGTGCAAAAAGATAAGGACGCAAAATTCATACTCCCGAAAAAAGGGATTCATAAAATTGTGCTCAATGGTGCCATTTCAACTTCAAGCTGTCAAAAATTGATCCATTGGAAATAAACGGACTAAACCATCAAGGCGTCAATCGCGGTCTTGGCTTGTTCCTTTAATGCTTCAGTCTCGTCCAAAATTTCTCGCGCCTTATGGAAATCCAACGCAAAGAACTCATCGACCGGCGGGCGGAGAAGAACGGTGTTAGGGTGTTTCGCCGCATTTGTACGAACGATGGACTTCTGCATAAGCTGCCCAGCCACATAGTTAACGTCGAATAATCCGGGCCTTTTTGTCGGGTCACCCGTCGCACCGCCAGTTACATCTACTGCAACCACATGGTCAGCCAGATCATGGACGACTGCGATAGGACAAGGATCTGTTGCGTTGCCGTCGATGAAAAATCGACCGTCCTTCTCAACTGGCAAGAACACACCCGGGATCGCGGATGATGCGGCAACCGCAAATCGGAGATCGCCTTCGTCGAAAACAGTAGCGCACTCACCAAAGTAATCCGTCGCAGACACTTTCAGCGGTATTTCAAGCTCTTCAAATGTCCGCGGAAATTCATCCGGCAAGACGCCTTCAAGCAGGCGCTCCAAATCCAACTGACCGAAACGAAACCCGCCTTTCTTGAAGAATGACGCGAAACTTTCGCGATTTATCCTCGTCATATCACGCAGAAGCCCGAGCGGATCATCGAGACCGCTCTCAATCTCTGCAACGAGTTCATCAGAGGTTATACCCGCGCAGTAGGCCACTCCAATGATCGACCCAATTGAAGACCCTGAAACCGCAACCGGTCGAATTCCGAGTTCTTCTAACGCTCTTAGAACGTGAATGTGGGCCAACCCCCGCGCGCCGCCGGCGCCTAACGCCAAAGAAATCGTTGTCATGTGCAATCTCGCTTCAAGAAATGCCAAATTGGCGAAGGCTTAAGGCGGTTTATTACTCTGCCGCTAGCTGATCTTCGGTCGGCCGACCAATTGCAGCAATCTCCGCAATCACGCCCATGAGCAAACGCCGCAAGTTCTCGTAATTTTCGTTCGGTTCTAATGTGGTTTCGTTCAAATAAAGCCCGCGATCGATCTCAATTTGGATCGCGTGCTGGCCGCGCGATGGTCGGCCATAGTGCTGCGCGATAAACGCACCGGCAAAGGGCATATTCCGCGCGACGCGAAGCCCTGCATTGGTCATCGCAGCCTCAACACGCTCCATAACTGACGACGCAGCCGTCGCGCCAAACCGATCCCCAAGAACGATATCTGGACGCGGGGCACCGGGTGGTCCGACATTCTCTAAAGCCTCATGCGGCATGGAATGGCAATCGATCAGGATCGCTTCACCAAATTTGTTTTGGCTTTCATCCAGAAGCGTTTGCAGCATGTCATGGTAAGGCCGCCAATAGTGCGAAATCCGATGATGCGCCTCGTCCAGCGTCATTTTCCCACGATAAATCGCGCGCCCGTTTGCGACGACACGTGGAATGACGCCCAAACCGCTGGCGACCCTTGGGTTATGCGTAATCCGACGCACGCCTTCGATCAATGCCTGATCGAGCTCTTCGGGGGCACGGTTCAAGTCGACATATGACCGAGGGGCCAAAGCTGTCAGCAAAGGCGCGCCAAATTCCGGTGCGCTTCTAAATAACTGATCAACAAAAACATCTTCCGAAGAGCGGATCTGCTGTTCATCGAGGACCGATTTCCGTAAGAAAGCGACAGGATAGTCGCGACCACTGTGTGGCGACGCAAACACAACCGAGGTTGTGCGTTCCTCTGGACGCCGTAAGTTGTAGGTCGCTGCGCTCATTTCGCCTCCTGCTTGGGATATATGATAGACTGATTTGCAGTTTTATCAAAAGGCCTTGATCCCCTAAGCGACTCCTTTTATAGCACGCAAACCTGACGCGGTTCGCCCCGCGTCCTGTTTGTTTATGGGACAAGGGCGGCAGCATTAAGGCCATGGACGATTAGCTCAGCGGTAGAGCACTTCGTTGACATCGAAGGGGTCACTGGTTCAATCCCAGTATCGTCCACCATGGAATTCACCGCACCTTTGGGTGCAAACGTAACTTCGGCGTCACCGCGCGCCGCGACAATGAGGACAGGTACATGAAAGTACGTAACTCCCTCCGCTCGCTCAAGCAGCGTCATCGCGATTGCCGCGTCGTGCGCCGTAAGGGCCGCGTCTATGTAATCAACAAGACGCAGCGTCGGTTCAAAGCCCGTCAGGGTTAAGAAATACGAACCAAGAGTTTTGAAAAGGGTCGCCTCGCGCGGCCCTTTTTGTTTTTGAATGGCCTGACGAAACAACGAAATTTGGCATTCTTCATCTTGCTGCTGGTCAGCGGTCCACCATTTGGACTACGGTACCTGCAATTTAGTAAGGTAAAGGACTTTGTTCCATGAAATCATTCCAACTTAAATCAGCGGCTCTTTCATGCGCGATGTTATCGTTCGCCGCGCCATTGGCAGCCCAAGAATTTTGTGCAGGGCTTGGCAGCAGCGGCGTCTGGATTGGCGGCTCTGAAGGGTCCTCCGACATTGCGACGGCAGACAACTACCGCGAACAAATGGCACTGGTTTTGGGTGGTTCCGAATACGTTTCCGTCTTCACGTTAAGCCAGCCGTCAAATGTGCGCATCGAAGCACAAGGTCGTGGTTCCGGTGATCCGCTGATTGACGTTCTGGATCAAAATGGCTCTCTGGTCGTGTCCGATGACGACTCCGGTGGGAATGGAGCCTCCAGAGCAGAAATCCCTCTCGATGCTGGCACATATTGTGTGTCGACGAGAAGTTATGACTCCTCGCCGATGACCGCGTTTGTACGGATCGGGCGTGAAGAACAGGAACCGCTCACTGAAGGTGTGGCAAATACGTCCACGAATACGGGATCAGGTTCAGGAGCGCTGGGGTGTGCAGAGGCAGACTCAATCGGTGTCCTCTCCACCACATTGCAAAGTGAGTTGTCGGTGAACCAAGCGCCATTCCTGCGATTCACCTTGGATGCGCCGCTGGCGTTGTCGCTCACGGCGGAAAACCAAGACGCCGATCCGGTACTTACTCTTTATGACGGTGACGAAAACTACATCGACGAGAACGACGACTCGGATGGGTTGAACTCTCGCATCGATGTCACCGAAACACTTCCTGCTGGAGACTACTGCATCGGACTTGACGCTCTGAACGACGCAGATCTTCCGATCCTAGTGACCGTTTCAGAGTATGATCCGGCCGCTGCGCTTATGGCCTTGGTCGATCGGGCTGAAGCTGCTCCACCACTCGACGGTACTGTCGAAATCGCAGATTTGGGTGATCTGGCCACTCGGATCAGACGAGATGCGCAAGTCACTGACAAAGCAATGTGGTTCAGTGTGAATGTTCCAGAAGGTGGGCTGATGTTGATCGAAGCGATCTCCGTCGATGGCACCGGCGATCCGCTTGTGGCTCTCTATGACGACTTTGGGCGACAGGTCGCTTTGAACGACGACTACGGCGACGGGCTTGATTCTCAAGTCGCGGCGCGCATCGGTGCAGGCACCTACTACATCGGTCTGAAAGAAGTTTCGCCCGACTCACAAAGTTTCATCCGCATGGGGCTGGAGCGGTGGGTGCCGGCGAAATAGCCAAACACTCTAAGTGAATCCGCCAAGCAGCGGATTTGCTTACTCGACCCTCAAAAAATATGTTTTTTTTGCGGCAGCTTTTTGTTGCAAAGTTGTCGTAGCGCCTTACTGTTTGGGGCGTTTGGTGTGGAGTGTTACCTATTTTCTGAAGTTTGCTCTACGAATTGATGGAGTAAACTTATGAAATTCAAGACAATCTTGAGTGGAGCATTTGCTGTTATCGTGGCAGCGACTGGAGCTAGTGCAGCGACTTTGGACTTCACATCTGACAGCATCAACGTAGCGTCTGCCATCGGGTCACAGGATGGCGTTGGCTATGCGATCACCGGATCAGGTGGAAACTTGCGTGACTCTACTCACCGGAACAACGTGGGATGTGCGCCAGGGTTTGAGTGTACTCAGGGCGACAATGGCCGGTACGATGTCGGCTTCGGCATCACAGGGCGCAACAACAATGAGATCGACACCACTAGGCAGATCGCGGAATATGTGAGCGTTGCTTTTACGACCGGTGCGGTACGATTGAACAGCTTTGCGGGCATGCTGACCTAAGAACGGGGATCTGCGACTTCAGATAGAAACCCTGGTTCTGGAGAGGCTGTGCGCCTCGACTACTACCTCAACGGCATGCTGAAGGGCACATTGACTGCATTGCCATCTTTCTTCGTGAACGAGAACGGTGGCAACTTTGACACTGTCGGCCTCGCATCATACGCTCTGGATGGTGACGGTGTATTGACTGACGAAGTACGCTTCTATGCAAGCGGATTTGGTTCTGGTGGCGACGACGGTAGTTTGAATGTGACTGCTGCTGGTCTAGAAGTTACGGCTGTACCTCTGCCTGCTGGCGCTTTGCTTCTGCTAACTGGGTTGGGCGGACTGGCCGCTATGCGCCGCAAAAAGTCGAATGCTTAAACAAACCAAAAAACAAAGCAAAAGGCGGGCAATTGCCCGCCTTTTTTGGTTGAGCCTAAATGAATGCAGATGTCAGCTCTCTATTCTGCGGCATACGAAGCCGACGCCTTTTCCACCCGAACCGCAGAATATTTGAACTCCGGTATCTTCCCGTATGGGTCAATCGCTGGGTTCGTCAAAATATTCGCCGCTGCCTCTACATAAGCAAACGGCACGAAAACCATATCGGGTGATACGGCTCGATCCTCGCGGGCCATAATGGTGATCGACCCTCGCTTGGTCGTCAGCGTCACATGCCCACCGGGCTCGACGCCTAGCTTCCGCAACGTAGACGGATGCAAGGAACAATTCGCCTCTGGCTCCACGGCATCCAGCACTTTTGAGCGGCGGGTCATCGAACCGGTATGCCAATGCTCCAACTGACGACCGGTGGTCAGCACCATTGGGAATTCAGGCGTCGGCATATCATCAGGCGATACGACCTCCGCCGGGGTAAACTTCGCACGGCCTTCGCTGCGTGGGAAAGCATCGCCAAACACGACAGCCTGACCCGGGTCTTCCGGTGACAGCGATGGATACGTCACCGCACCTCCTTCGAGGCGTTCCCATGTAATATTGTCGAGGCTGCGCATGTTAATGGCCATCTCAGCGAAGACCTCGCTTGGGTGTTTGTAATCCCACGGCAAGCCGCAGCGTTTTGCTAGCTCAACCTCAATCCACCAATCCTCTTGCGCTTCACCGGGAGGCGTCACAGCAGGGCGCAACATTTGAACGGTGCGGTTGGTGTTAGAGACTGTACCACTCTTTTCATATAGCGCCGAGGCCGGAAGGATCACATCGGCGTAGTTGGCGGTTTCGGTGATGAAGATGTCTTGCACCACAAGGTGATCTAGCTTTGCCAAAGCATCCCGCGCATGTTCCACATCGGGATCAGACATTGCTGGGTTTTCTCCCAGGATGTACATCGCCTTGATTTTGTCCTCATGCACCGCGTCCATAATCTCGGTGACGGTGAGGCCCTTTTCATTACTGAAATCGCCCGAATTCCAAACGTCTGTAAAGGCCGATCGCAAGCCATCGTCCGTCACCGTCTGATAGTCCGGCAAGAACATTGGGATCAGACCTGCATCAGAAGCACCTTGCACGTTGTTTTGCCCACGCAACGGGTGCAGACCCGTACCCGGCCGCCCAACATGGCCGCACATCAAGGCGAGCGAGATCAGGCAACGGGAGTTGTCTGTACCGTGAATATGCTGGCTGACGCCCATACCCCAGAAGATCATGCCTGCCTTGGCAGTCGCAAAGTCGCGCGCAACTGCACGAATGGTGTCTGCGTCGATGCCGCAGAGCTCTTCCATTTTCTCAGGTGGGAAGCGTTTCAGGTGTTCTTTCTGAGCGTCCCAATCTTCGGTGAAAGCGGCGATGTACTGTTCATCGTATAGCCCCTGTTCAACGATCACGTTCATGATGCCGTTCAACATGGAGACGTCGGCGCCCGGCTTGAACTGCAGCATATGCGTCGCAAAGCGGCGCAAACTTTGGTTCCGCGGGTCCATCACAATCAGCTTGCCGCCACGCTTGGTGAACTGTTTGAAATAGGTCGCAGCAACCGGATGATTCTCCAGCGGGTTCGCACCGATGACGATGGCGACATCTGCGTTTTCGATCTCGTTAAATGTCGCTGTCACAGCACCAGAGCCGACGTTCTCAATCAACGCCGCAACGGAAGACGCGTGGCAAAGACGGGTGCAGTGGTCGACGTTGTTGTGACCAAAACCCTGACGAATGAATTTTTGGAAGAGATAGGCTTCTTCGTTGGTGCACTTTGCAGAGCCAAAGCCCGCAACCTCACGCCCGCGCCCTTTCAAGCCGTTAGCTGCGAAATCCAAAGCCTCGTCCCATGACGCTTCGCGGAAGAATTCTTGCCAATTGTCAGGGTTTACGTTCAAACCCTTCGCTGGCGCATCTTCGCGGCGGATCAGAGGTTTCGTCAGGCGGTGCTGGTGGTGGATGTAGTCATATCCAAACCGGCCTTTGACGCACAAACGCCCCTCGTTGGCTGGGCCGTTGATGCCCTCCACATATTTAACCTTGTTGTCTTTGACCTTGATCGAAATCTGACAACCAACACCGCAGAACGCGCAAACGCTTTTCACTTCACTGTCATAGTCGCTCCGGTCCCCAACCTGATCGCCATCCATCAAGCTCGACGGCATCAAAGCTCCGGTGGGGCACGCCTGAACGCATTCACCACAGGCGACGCAGGTAGAGGCACCCATCGGATCATCAAAGTCGAAGGTGGGGTAGGCATTATGACCACGACCGGACATCCCGATCACGTCATTGACCTGCACCTCGCGGCACGCGCGCACGCACAGGCCGCACTGAATGCAAGCGTCCAAATTCACGCTCATCGCGACATGGCTGTCGTCCAAAAGCGGGATGTGGTCCTGTTCCATCGCGGGGAAACGGCTGTCAGAGACATCTTGCTTTGCCGCCATATCCCAAAGGTGAGAAGACTTATCGCGCGCAACCTCTTGTTCTGGCTGGTCTGCGACCAAAAGCTCCATCACCATACGACGCGCCTGAACCTCGCGTGGCTGGTCGGTAGTTACAACCATGCCTTCGGAGGGTTCGCGGATACAAGACGCCGCCAGTGTACGCTCCCCTTCGATGGCGACCATACAGGCTCGGCAGTTTCCGTCGGAGCGGTATCCCGGCTGCGGCTTGTGGCACAAATGTGGGATCACCAAGCCCCGCCCGTTGGCGACTTCCCAAATGGTTTCACCCGGCTCTGCCGTCACCTGTTGCCCATCCAGAGTGAACGTAATCTTCTCTGACATCGGGTCTCCCTTCCTTAGCTTAGGAAGGAATAAAGCACAGCTGGCAAGGTTACGTCAGCCCATGCACGACATGCGCACATGGATTTCCGCCACCAGAGTGCAAGAAAGTAGGACTTAGGTTTCCGAAAGAAGACAGCGCTTAGTAGAATAGAGCGACGTTATTGATCAAAATGATCCTAATAATCTCAATCCCGATCAGCGCGACAATGGGCGAAAGATCGATTCCCCCCATGTCAGGAAGGATATTGCGGATCGGACGATAAATTGGCTCCAGAATACGTTGCAGGCCATACCAAATTTGCCCAACAAGAGGCTGACGCACGTTCAAAACATCGAAGTTGATCAACCAACTCATGATGAAATGAACAAAGATAAACATGCGTGCTACACCCAGCAGCAACATCAAGATATCAAAGATCGACGCCATTCCGTCCTCCGTATTCCGTGACACCGCAGGTAAGCCTTACATTTCGAAAGAACAAGTGCCTGCCGTGAGGTCAAGGTTGACGTTTACGTAAACGTAATCACATTTCTTTGTGAAAGGAGATCGCCATGTATCCTGTGATCCGCATGGGGAAAGAGTTTTTTGCCCATCGAAACGCGCCCGACCTACCCGTTCTAGGTATTCACGTGTCACACCATCGGTGTTGGCCGCAGGATATCGATGTATTCATCGAAATGAACAATGGGCGCATCCTGACGATCCTCGATCTTGGGCGTACTATTCTAGCCAAACGGGTCGGCTTGCTGCGCACGCTCAAAGAAAACAGCTGGGGCATGACCATGGCGGGGGTGTCTGTCCGCTATCGGCGTCGGATCAAACCTTTTGTCAAGTTTCAGATGGTGAGCCGTTTTATCGGCTGGGACGACAAATTCTTCTACCTGGATCAGTCGATCTGGATTGGGGAAAACTGCGCTGTGCAAGCCCTCTATCGATCTGCCATCACGGATGAGCATGGTATCGTGAAACCCGATCGCGTGTTCGCGGCGGCAGACTATACCGATGATCGCCCTGCCTTGCCCGATTGGGTCCAAAACTGGATTGATGCCGAAAGCACACGCATTTGGCCACCGGAGGCCGGAGAAAACATCTAAGCTTTCTCAGGGGGTTGCGTGCCTCAACATCTCGTTGTCTAGTAGCCGAAAGGGATGAGGGGCGATATGGCAGCTGTGAGCAAAAAGCGCATCTGGGGATGGATGACGTTCGATTGGGCGACGCAGCCCTACTACACTCTGGGCCTGACATTCATTTTCGGACCTTATTTTGCTGTCGTCGCAACGGATTACTATCTTTCTCAAGGACTGGCTGACGCTGAAGCAAGAGCGCAAGCCCAAAGCATTTGGGCCGGTGGCCAGACAGTGGCTGGTTTGGTCATTGCTTTCACCGCTCCATTCCTAGGCGCTTTCGCTGACAACACCGGGAGGAAACGGCCGTGGATCGCACTATTCTCTGTCATCTATATCATCGGTGCGGCCGCTCTTTGGTACATGAAGCCCGATACATCTTCGCTCTTCCTGTTCCTCTTTATCTTCTACATCGGCTTTATCGCAGCAGAATCCGCGTTGAACTTTGTCAACGCGTATCTGCCTTCAATGGGTGACGATGATGAAGTTGGGAAAGTCTCAGGGTCCGGTGCAGCGTTCGGCTATTGGGGCGGCTTGGTGAGTGTTATCATCATGCTCGCCTTCTTTGCGGAAAGTGGCGACACAGGAAAAACGATCGCAGGCCTTAGCCCCGTCTTTGGCCTAGACCCAGACCAGCGCGAAGGCACCCGCGCCGTCGGTCCGTTTATTGCGATCTGGTATGTCCTTTTCATCATCCCCTTCTTCATGTGGGTTAAAGATGACCCAGAAGATGCCGGCGAAGTGCCGAAGATGTCTAAGGTAATCTCTGACCTCGTCACAACGTTGAAGCGCGTTGGACAGCACAAGAGTACAGCCAGTTTCTTGATTGGCGGCATGTTTTATCGCGACGCCTTGAATGCGCTCTACGCGTTTGGCGGGGTCTATGCGACTTTGGTTCTGGGTTGGACTGTCGCAGAACTCGGGCCATTCGCGATAGCGTCAATCATCGCGGCAGCGGTCTTCACTTTCGTGGGTGGGCGTTTTGATGCAAGGGTTGGTCCAAAGCCTGTGATCAAGGTCTGCATCTACTTCCTGATCTTTGTATGCGTTGTCACCGTTAGCCTGTCGCGTGAATCTTTATTCGGTATTCCACTACCAGAGGGGTCCAATATTCCGGACATCATCTTCTTCATCATCGGATGTATGATTGGTGGCGCAGGTGGTGCGCTCTACGCTGCATCAAGGTCGCTCATGGTACGACATGGCCATCCGGATCGACCTACCGAGACATTTGGCCTTTTTGCTTTGTCTGGAAAAGCCACCGCGTTCCTTGCGCCCTTGCTGATTAGCGTATTCACAGCGGCGACGGGGAACGTCCAACTCGGCTATCTTCCGCTTATCTTCCTGTTCCTCCTTGGGCTTATCCTGCTAAGGTGGGTCAACAAAGATGGGGACCGCGCAGAATGGGCCGCTTCGCAGCAGTAATCGCATTCCTTCTCGCTTTGGCCGCGTGCCAAGGCGACAGCGATACGACGTCAATTTCGACACAAAACAGCAACGACACGCGTGTCGCAAAGAACCTCTTTGGCGCTGCTGATGTCGGGAGCCAACAGCGCGCGCAGGCCTTCGGCGGATACTCCCGCGGTTGCATGGCGGGTGGAGTGGAACTGCCTGAAACAGGGCCTACATGGCAAGCGATGCGGCTTTCGCGAAACCGCAATTGGGGAAAGCCGGTTCTCATTGACTACGTGCAAGACCTCAGCCGTTTTGCGGCCACTCAACCAGGGTGGGAGGGGCTCTATGTTGGCGATCTTAGTCAGCCTCGCGGCGGGCCAATGCTTTCTGGCCATGCCAGCCACCAGATCGGATTGGATGCGGACATCTGGATGCTGCCCCCAGATCGTTTGAACCTGACGCGGGACGAACGTGAGAACCTGTCTTCTATTTCAACACGACGTGCGGGAGGCGCTTATACCAACAGCAACTGGACGCCGCAGCACGAAGCCATTCTGAAAGCGGCCGCATCAGACCCTCGAGTTGCTCGGATTTTTGTCTTCGCCGGTGCAAAAGTTGCAATGTGTAACTCCGCCACCGGAGATAGAAGCTGGCTCAATAAAATCAGACCATGGTGGGGTCATCACTATCACTTCCACGTTCGTTTGAATTGCCCAGCAGGTGACGCAAACTGCACGAACCAACCTCCGCCGCCACCGGGCGATGGCTGCGACGATGCACAAGGTTGGGTCGACCGCATCCTGAACCCGCCACCACCCGACCCAAATCCGCGCCCACCTCGCGGACCTATCATAATGGCGCAACTTCCTGGTCAATGTGCAGGGGTTCTGACGTCTAACTGATGAAACGACTTTGCCTATGTTTCGCGCTTTTCTTAAGCGCAACGTCTGCCTGCGCTGGCGCAGAGCTTATGTCTGAAACCGTTTGGTATCGTGACACGCCGCGTTTCGGGGGAATATCAGCGATCGAGGTGGATGAGAACGGATCGAGTTTCGTCGCGATGTCGGATAAAGCCCATGTCATTCGGGGGACGTTGGTTCGATCCGAAGGCGAAATCTCCCATATTGAAAGCGGGCCACTCATAAAGCTCAAGAACCGATGGGAACGAAACCTTTGGACTGGGCACAATGACTCTGAAGGCCTCGCCATCAACGAAAACGGCCGTCTTTATGTCTCTTTCGAAGGTCCAGCACGTGTATGGTTTTATGCCGATGAACGGTCTGCCGCAGTAGAACCGCGACCACACCCAGACTTTGAGAACATGCAGGACAATTCGAGCCTCGAAGCCCTCGCAATTGATCAAGAGGGATGGGTCTATACACTTGCAGAACGATCTGGCCGGATCACCCGACCATTTCAAGTGTATCGGACGAAAGGGCTGGACTGGGAGAAATCCTTCCAAATCCCGAGGCGTGCGCCCTTCCTTCCTGTTGGTGCTGATATTGGACCCGACGGCTTGTTTTACCTGCTTGAACGGGATTTCACAGGCATCGGCTTCCGCTCGCGCGTGCGTCGATTTGACCTCGAAGGCGGCAATGAAGAAACACTCCTCGAAACTGCCAATGCCACCCACGACAACCTTGAAGGCATAGCCGTGTGGCGCGACCCTGAAGGGTATATCCGCATTGTCATGGTCTCCGACGACAATTTCAAATGGTACCAACAAACTGAGATCGTTGAATACCGTTTGACGGACGATCGATAGAACGGTACATGCCCCCGTCCGCGCATGGTGTGCGGACCAAGTGCCGCACCCTTGCCAAAACGGAACACATGACATGACACGTATCCTTCCCGGCGTTCTCGCCATGGCCGCCATCGTGGTTGCCTCAAACATCCTCGTTCAATTTCTGATCCTCGACGGATTGCTCACCTGGGGTGCCTTCACCTACCCGCTCGCATTCCTTGTGACGGACGTGATGAACCGCGTGTATGGCGTCGGCCCTGCGCGGAAGGTTGTGTTTGCTGGGCTTGTGGTTGGGATCATTTGCTCGCTCATCGGATCTCAGATCCAACTTGAGTTTGGTCCCGCGGTGCCGATCCGCGTGGCCATTGGCTCCGCAACTGCGTTCCTTGTTGCGCAGCTTTTGGACATCTCAATCTTCGATCGGTTGCGCGATGGCAATTGGTGGACAGCGCCTCTGGTGTCGACATTTGTCGGATCAATCGTCGATACATTCATCTTCTTCAGCTTCGCATTCTCTAGCTTTTTCAATGGTTTCAGCGCGGCGGCGGCTGAGCAGATTAGCTGGGCGCAAGAGATCGTGCCGTTCTTCAACACGGGCCCCGACGCCCCGCTGTGGGTCACGCTGGCTGTGGCTGACTGGTGTGTGAAGATTGCCGTCGCTTTGATCGCGCTGATCCCGTTCCGCATCATTGTTGGGCGGATTACACAACCGGCCACATAACCGCGAGATGTTGTGAGAATTATCTTGATTTAAACCAAATCTATGCCAACCTCCTAAGCAGGCGAAACATTTGAAAGGAGGTGATCCAGTGCATCATGACGTATTGGAGAAGGCAGTCGGGACAACTTATGAGGTTCGCAACTGAGGCAGTCCTTGGTTGAAAACACCATAAGGTGGGAAACCTAACCGACCCACCTCCGAAAAATCAGGAAGGGCTGTCCCAACGCCGGGGCAGCCCTTTTCCGTTGCATCCTTCGGATACAACGGAAGCGCCCAAAACCCTTATTTTACGTGTACACCGTGCGTACACACGCCGTACACAGGGCGTATGTACATGTGGCACACGAAGGACGCCTGCGGCGGGCAAGTATTTAGGCTCAAAAGACGATGACGTTACGCATCAATGATCAGATTGAGATTGCCGATTGGGAGATCTCGGAACAGTTCACCCGCAGCTCCGGCCCCGGCGGGCAGAATGTGAACAAGGTCAGCACGGCGGTGGAGCTGCGGTTTGAGGCGGAGCGGTCCCCTGCTCTGACGGCGGCGGCGAAGAAACGCCTGCGCCGGATCGCGGGGCGGCGCTGGACGCAGGACGGTGCGATTGTGTTGTTCGTGCAGGACACGCGGAGCCAGCTACGGAACCGAGAGATCGCGCGGGAGCGGTTGGTGGAGATGATTGAGAAAGCCCTGGTCGCGCCGAAACGCCGGATCGCCACGCGGCCCACTCGCGGGTCGGTGCGACGGCGGTTGGATGGGAAGAAGAAGCGTGGGGAGGTGAAGGCCTTGAGGGGGAAGGTTGAGGAGTGAAACACCATTAGTAGTTTAATCTATGTCCCCGCTAATTTCTTATTTTTTGGTAGTCGCGCCTCAATAAGAGTGACATCGCAGAAGGCGGGCGATTGCCGGACCCCTTAATTTCAGCTGCAATTTTCTTGCCCTCTTCGCGGAATTCTCCCAGTCGTTTTTGAACGTCACCTATCCTAGGTACGTGTAAGTTAACTTTGACTAACGTTCCTGGGAACGAAGTTGCGAAATTCATTTTTGTCTTCTCTGAAAAATAGATACCAGTATCACCGCTAACAATCATGAAGTTCCCGCCGTGCCCCGCGAGACGATTGGTCATATACAGGCCATATCCTGAATTGAACCAAACAGAAGACTTACGAGGTAAGTGAGTTTTTCCGGATACGCCTGGAAGGAGAGCATATTCAAGCGCTTCCTTATCGGTTGTAAATCGAAAATTTGGGTTGGTTCCAAGATCCTGACGGATGCCTTGACCGAAGTCAGCCACTGCAAATTCTACCTTTTGCGTTTTGGGCCAGAATTGAGCGCAATAGTAAAGAGAGTCAGCTCCGCTATGTTCAAAAACATTTCTAAAAATCTCGCGGATTGAATAAGATAAGACGTCAAAAATTACGTTGTTGTACTCCTTGTCCCGAGCCATCACCTCAGCAACCCTATCTACATGTCTTTGAACTAAGTCGGGCAACTCCTCATAGTAATCCTTTTCCTTTTCATAGAAATCGCCTTCACGGACCATGGTGATCGGCAGATAGTTTTGGCTTCCCCATGCTTCACCCAAGTCGCGACCATGTTCAAATCCACACAATGAAAAGAAACCCATGTGGGAGAGATATTCATGTTTCTCCCAACCATTGAATACAAATGTCAATTTTGGGCACTTTTGCCTCAAATAACTGATCTTTGCAGAGATCAGTAACATTGTTGTTGGCGAGAAGAATGCCTTTTCCGGCAAATCAAAAATTACTCGGTCATGTTCCGAATAGTAATCAAGCTCCCTAATGAAGCTGAGAACCTCGGATGGCGCTAACGACTTTGGTAACTCAATGGTAGCATTAGGCTTGTTTTCTCCTACTTTTATTTAACACAACCCTAGATTTTCTAAACCACCACCTCAACCTCAGCCTGTTCCCCTACCCCGAACACCCGCTTATACCGCTCGATCTCGGCCTCAGGCCCCATGGCCTTCCTTGGATTGTCGCTCAGCTTAACGGTCGGTTTACCGTCGGCTGATATGGCTTTGCAGACCAAGGAAAACGGCGCGAGGGTATCGTTATGGGTTAAGCCTTTGAAATCATTTGTCAGCATCGTGCCCCAGCCGAAGGACACGCGGCAGCGGCCGGCGAATTGGGATTGAAGCTCTAGGATTCTATCGACGTCGAGGCCGTCGGAGAAGATGACGAGCTTTTGCGTGGGATCTTCGCCCCGCTCTTTCCACCAATTGATCGCCGTTTCCGCCCCCGTAGCCGGATCGCCTGAGTCCACGCGGATGCCTGTCCAACCAGCGAGCCAGTCGGGCGCCGCGTCGAGGAAGCCTTTGGTGCCGTAGGTGTCGGGCAGGATGATGCGCAGGTTGCCGTCATGTTCGGCGTGCCAGTCGGAGAGCACGTCATAGGGCGCTTGGCGCAGCTCGTCGTCCGTCTCGGCCAGCGCGGAATAGACCATGGGGAGTTCGTGGGCGTTGGTGCCGATCGCCTCGAGGTCTCGGTTTTTGGCGATCAGGCAGTTGGAGGTGCCGATGAAGCTGTCGCCAAGCCCTGCATTCATCGCCTGCACGCACCAATCCTGCCAGAGGAAGGAGTGGCGACGGCGGGTACCGAAATCAGCGATGCGCAGGTCGGGGTTGCCTTGCAGTTTCTCGACCTTTTCCCACAGGCGGGTCATGGCGCGGGCGTAGAGGACTTGGATTTCAAACCGGCCCATTTGATTGACCACGGCGCGGCCACGCAGCTCCATCAGGATGGCAAGGGCGGGGATTTCCCAGAGCATGACCTCGGGCCATGATCCTTCGAAGGTGAGTTCATATTGACCGTCTCGTTTTTCGAGGTGGTAGTCCGGCAGGCGCAGGTTTTCGAACCAGTCCATGAATTCGGAGGTGAACATCTGGCGCTTGCCGTAGAAGGTGTTGCCGCGCATCCATGTGCTTTCGCCGCGGGAGAGCGAGAGGGAACGGACGTGGTCGAGCTGCTCGCGCAGCTCGCCCTCGTCAATCAGCTCGGCAAGGCGAATGGTTTTGGTACGGTTGATCAGGGAGAAGGTGACTTGCGTATCGGGGCGATTGCGGAACACCGACTGGCACATCAGCAATTTGTAGAAATCGGTGTCGATCAGCGACCGCACAATCGGGTCGATCTTCCATTTGTGGTTCCACACGCGCGTCGCAATATCGACCATGTCCATCTTTCCCTGTAGCTAAGGGGTGTTAGAGCAATTGGGGCGGTCAAAGGCAAGATGTGGCAAGTCGCAGCAATGGTTGTGGGCGCGATGTTTCTGATCGTGGGCGGCGATACGGCGGGCACGATCTTGACGCGCGACGGGGTGAGCCCGGCGTTTGTGGCTTGGTCACGGTTTGCGGTTGCGGCGGTTGTTTTGGCTCCGTTTTGCGGGGTGGCCATGCGCGAGTTTCCTTCGTTTTTTGACTGGCGACTCATGGTGCGGACGCTGCTGATCGTCTGTGGAATCTTTTGTATTTTGACAGCGTTGCAGACGGAATCGATCGCCAATGTCTTTGGTTCCTTCTTCGTCAGCCCGATCTTTGCGTTTGTTTTGTCGATCATACTGTTCAAGGAACGTGCGGGCTGGATGCGCGCGGTTCTGTTGCTGGTGAGTTTCGCCGGTGTCTTAATCGTGGTGCGGCCCGGTTTTGGAATGACCGTTGGTTTGGCCTTCGCCTTGGCGGCGGGGCTGTTTCATGGCAGCTATTTGGTGGCTACGAAATGGTTGGCAGATCAGTACCGTCCGCGTTTTCTTCTTCTTTCACAGCTTCTTATTGGTGCCGTTCTCCTCGCTCCCCTTGGCATCGGAGACATGCCAAATCTGTCGTGGCCTGTCGTCGGCTTGCTTATGGTCAGCGCTCTCGGGTCGGCCTTCGGTAACCTGCTGATCGTATTGGCAAGCCGGATAGCGGATGCGAGTTTGATTGCGCCGCTGATCTATAGCCAGTTGATCCACGCTGCGTTTCTGGGATGGGCCGTGTTTGGGGAGTGGCCGGATCGTCAAAGCTTCATTGGGTTGAGCATCATTCTCGCATCAGGATTCGCCACATTGATCCTCGCAAAACGTGCTTAGGTCTGCGCCGCATCATCATGCAGCCGTTTTGCCGTTGCCGGAGAAACCCCTAGGACCGCTTCGATTTGATGGAGCAGTTCGTCTTCGTTTTCGTGTTCGATCCCGTCCGCAAAAACGACCTTCCAAAGGGCGGCGACGGTCGCTTCTTTTTCCTGATCCGTGATTGCGGTCTTTAAGATCGCGGCCAACTCTTCGGTCGGGGGCATTCCGGCTTCCAGTTTTTCGCAAGCCGCGCGCATTTTGGCGGAGTCCACGGGGTTAAGGCCGTTGCGTTCAGCCAGCACTTTGTCGATTTGCTGCACTTCTTCGAACAGATACAGGTGATCGGCTTTCGCAGCCCGCACGAGCAGGGCACCTAGCGCGTGGCGGGCATCCATTTCGGGGAGTGGGGTTTCATAGTTTTCGGGGGTCTGGAAGAAGGCGAGGAGGCGGTCAATCATTGCGGTCACTCTGACGGTGGGTTTGGAGCAGGCTAATCTAAATCTTTTGTGGGTGCCAAGCCAGTTATGCGCATGAAGGCACGAAACAGGACCGGCGCAATTGCAATGACGAGTGTGATACGGATGAGGTGAGCGATGGAGACAAAGGCTACGTCTTCACCGATTGCCAAGGTCATCAAACTCATCTCAGTCACGCCGCCAGGGGCGAAGGCAAGGAAGGCTTGCGCTTCGGACATGCCAATGATTGCCGCGGTAATAAAGGCAAAGAGGCCTGTTGCGAGGAGCGCGATGATGGTGACGAGTGCAGCTAAGGCGAGGTCTTTGCCAACCTCGCGTAGGGTTGCGCCAAGGAAGCGGCAACCGATGATCGTGCCGACGACGATTTGAGCGGTGATGATGAAGAGGCTCGGCGGAGAAACATGGGTCCACCCGAGGATATGAACGAGGCCGCTGAGGATCATAGGTCCAAAGAGGCCGGGCGCTGGAAACCGTGCCAAACGCGCCAAGGGGACGCCAATGACGGCGCAACCGATCAAGAGCACGTAATCTTGCACCGTTGGTGCAGTGAGGGTCGTCCAATTCCCGCCACCCGCGCCGGTTTGAACGCCGAAGAGCAGCCCAAAGACCATGGCAACAAGGAAGATGATCAGAAGCACGCGGGCCGCGTGGGCCAAAGCGATGCGGCGTTCGTCACCGCCAGCAGCGCCCCCCATCAGGAGCATTTCGTTCAAGCCGCCAGGCATGGAACTGTAGAACGCTGTTGTCGGGTCATAGCCGCCAATCCGGCGATAAACTGTGTAGCTGACAACACCGGCTGCTGTCAGAACGAAGGGCAACACGATAAGGGTGCCGGCCCATTGGCCCAACTGGCTAAAGATCTCTGCCGTCATGCCTGACCCAAGCATGACACCAATGATCGGTATCACAATCGGGCGCAGTCGGTTGGGCGCTTTTATCGGCGCACCGGCCATCGCAACGATGGTGACGCCGATCATCGAACCGAGCATCCATGGCAGTGGCATATTGATGAAGTAAGCGAGGGTGCCTGACATCAGGCCGATGATAAGCGCCAAGAATGGGGGGGCGAGGCGCTGGGGCATTCCTAAAACTCGCCCATATGTTTCTCGCCCCGTTCGGCAGAGAGGCGAATTTGTTTTTGCCGTTCTCGGAATCGGTTCTTGGCGTCTTCGGTCGTGGTGTCAAAGCACTGATGGCACGAGACACCGTCCTCATATTCAGGACGGGATTTGTCAGATGGGAGGATCGGTTGCCGACAGGCGTGACACAATTCATGCGGGCCTTCTTTGAGGCCATGGCCGACGCTGACGCGGGCATCAAAGACAAAGCAGTCGCCGTTCCATGTGCTGTCTTCTTCCGGTACGTCTTCGAGGTATTTCAGGATGCCACCTTTGAGGTGATAGACCTCATCCACTCCCTGACCCAGAAGGTAGTTGGTCGACTTCTCGCACCGGATGCCGCCGGTGCAGAACATGGCGATGCGCTTGTTGTGGAAGCGGTCTTTGTTCTCTTCCCACCACGCAGGGAATTCGCCGAAAGATTTTGTCTCAGGGTCGATGGCCCCGTCGAAAGTACCTATCGCGACTTCATAGTCGTTGCGCGTGTCGATGACAGCCACATCTGGGGCGGTGATCAGCTCGTTCCAGTCTTCGGGGGCGACGTATTTGCCGACCTTCTCCACCGGATCAACGTCTGGCTGACCCATGGTGACGATTTCCTTCTTCAAGCGCACTTTCATGCGGTTGAAAGGGGGGACAGTTGCGAGGCTTTCTTTATGTTCCAGATTGGCGCAGCCGGGGAGCGCGCGGATCACTTTAAGGATGGCTTCGATGCCGGTTGCTGAACCTGCAATCGTGCCGTTGATCCCCTCCTTCGCCAGCAAAAGCGTGCCGGAGATACCGTGTTCGCGGCAGGCGGCCAGCAGCGGTTCCTTGATCGCGGCAGGGTCGTCAAAACGCGTGAAGTGATAAAGGGCGGCTACAGTGTACATGGGGGTCAGATACGCCTGTCAATTTGAATGGGCAAGGTCTAGCGGCTTTGCGCTGCAGCCATGGCTAAACCATCCGCAACGGCAGTAAAGGCGGCGGTACGTTCTTGGGCCGCGTCTGGGAGGACGGATGTGATAGCCTCGGTAACAGAACGCATCAGGCTTGAACCACCAACATAGACAACTGTGCCGATATCGTCGGACGACAGGTCGGCCATGTCGAGAGTGGCCCGTGCGGCGTCAGAGATTTGCGTGGTAAGCGGCGCGAGTGTCGTTGAGAGGATCGCGCCAGCGAGTGGTACACCCAAATTCGGTTCGATGAAGCTGAGGTCTATTTCGGCGCTGTCGCTTTCGTTCCGCGCGATTTTTCCTGCCTCCACCGCAAAGGAAATATCGTGACCCATTTCCATTTCGATCACCTCTGCCAGCCGCTCAAAGGGCGGTTTGTCGAGGGCGAGCTTGGCGTAGCGTTTTGTCAATCGTTGGGTTTCCGGCGTGTAGAGGAAGGGGATCTTTTCCCATGTCGCAAGATCTTGGAACAGCGCGTTTGGGGCGGTGTGGGTGCCGGGGCCCATCTCATTCCTGAGCTCGCCGTGATACCCTAGGAGCGGCATAACAGTGGCGAGGTTCAGCGCGCGATCAAAGTTGGTGCCGCCGACGCGCACACCGTGGGAGGCGACCACCCGTGTTTCGCCCGACGCCTTTTCAAAGATCGTGAAATCCGAGGTGCCACCCCCAATGTCGACAACGAGCCCGTATTTCCCATCGAGATTGGCAGTGCTGGTTTGTGCGGCAGCCTCTGGTTCGTACATGAACGAGATGTCGGTGAAGCCCGCGGTTTCATAGGCGCTGCGCAGATCATCCTCGGCGCGCGCGTTGCGCTCTGTGTCGGGGTGGAACCGGACGGGACGGCCAGACAGGACGCTGTCGATAGTCAGACCCGTCGCCTGCTCGGCGCGTTGTTTCACGGTTGTTAGGAATAGAGCCACTACTTCGATCAAGGTCACGCGCTGGTAAGAGATCAGGCGGCGTTCATGCATCAGCGGTGTGCCAAGTACGGATTTCAGCGCGCGCATAAACCGCCCTTCTCGCCCGTCGATCAAAGCCGAATTGGCAGCCGACCCGTAGACGGCATTGGCGCGGTGGGTGTCAAAGAAGACGGATGTCGGAAGGGTGGTTTTGCCATCCTCGACCGGAATTAGGAACGGTGTGTCCCCCGCCATGATCGCCGCGGCGGTGTTTGAGGTGCCGAAATCAATCCCAAGCCTGTGTTTCATCTGACCAATCCTTTGAAAAAGACGCCCGACCTATGACATTGACGGCCCTCTGCCAAGTGGAAAATCAAATGCAACGCGTGATGATCGTCGGTGGCCCCGGATCGGGGAAAAGCACCCTCGCCCGTTTGTTGGGCGAGAAGACAGGTTTGCCTGTCTTTCATATGGATCATTTGCATTGGAAGCCAGGTTGGGAGCCGCGCGATGATGAAGAAAAGCGGCTGATGGCGTTGGAGATCATCGCGAAGGATCGATGGGTTTTCGAAGGGGGCATGTCCTCGACCTATGCCGAGCGACTGGCGCGTTCAGACACAATGATCTGGCTCGACCTGCCGTTTGCTTTGCGGTTTTGGCGGGTGATCAAACGCACGGTTCGGGATCATGGCAAACACCGGCCCGATATAGCTGATGGGTGCTATGAAGGGTTTCATAAGGAAACTTTGCCGTTTTGGTGGTTCATTCTGCGCACACGAAAGAAGAATAGAGCCGTACTCGAAAAGATGGCGATTGATGCAGGCGCGGCAAAATTGGTTCTTCTTCAAACGCGCAAAGATGTCGATGAATACCTTACAAAACTTGACGCTGCCTGACGTGGTGGTAGGCACGCTTTAGGACTAGGAGGCCCGATATGACAAAAGCTCTAATCGTGATCGATGTGCAAAATGACTTTTGCCCCGGCGGTGCACTGGCCGTTGCGGGTGGCGATGAGATCGTCGGTGGGATCAACGCTTTGATGGATGATTTCGACGCCGTGATCCTGACGCAGGATTGGCATCCGGCGGGGCATTCCTCTTTCGCGAGTTCGCATGACGGTCAGGAGCCGATGAGCGTTATCGAGATGCCTTATGGGCCGCAGGTGCTTTGGCCAGATCATTGTATTCTGGGCACTGGGGGGAGCGCTTTTCACACCGATCTACGCACGGATGGCGATTTGATCATCCGCAAAGGCTACAACCCTGCGATCGATAGCTATTCCGCTTTCTTCGAAAACGATCACACCACTCCGACAGGGCTTGAAGGATATCTTCGCACCCGTGGGATCAACAATGTGACGATGGTTGGCTTGGCGTTGGACTTCTGCGTGAACTATTCTGCTGTAGATGCGGCAAAGCTTGGATTCGATGTAACGGTACGGCAAAATCTGTGCCGCGCGATTGATTTTGATGGATCACTGGAGGCGGCGAAAACCGGCATGTCAGTAGCGGGCGTAAAGCTGACCTAAGCCGTTCCAGAATCTGCTTTACAGAGCCCACATTCGATGATCAGGATCATCCTGTCCGCAACGCGCGATTTGGGAGGATACGTGAATGCAGGCTCCGTCAAAAACAACCTATGACGTGGTCATTGTCGGTGGCGCAATGTACGGGTCGTCGATTGCGTGGTGGTTGACCGAACAAGCCGATTTCGATGGCTCTGTCCTCGTCGTTGAACGTGATCCGACGTATGAGTTTTGCTCGACCTCGCACACGAACAGCTGCATCCGGCAGCAATTCAGCGCACCGATCAACATTCAAATCTCTCAGTTCGGAGTGGAATTCATCAAGAACTTCCGCAGCTTCATGGGCGGGGATGAGCGGGTGCCTGACATCACGCTGCAAAGTTTTGGCTATCTCTATCTGGCCGACAATGAAGGTTTTGCGGCGACGCTCAAAGATGCCCAGCAGGTCCAGTCAAAGCTTGGCTCAGGCACGATGCACCTGACGCGGGATGAAATTCAGGAACGCTATCCGTTTTATAACCTCGAAGACATTCTGGCGGGCAACCATAACCTCGTTGATGAGGGGTATTTCGACGGCAACACGATCTTTGACTGGTGGAAGCGGTCCGCCCGCGAGCGTGGCGTCGAATACGCCCACAACGAAGTGGTCTCCATGACACAAGCACCGTCTGGTGTTGTCACTTCCGTCACTCTTGCGACCGGTGAGGAAATTGCCTGCGGCACTGTTGTAAATTGTTCTGGCCCGCGGGCGGTGGAAACCAGCCGGATGGCGGGGATTGACGTGCCGATTGAACCACGCAAGCGCTACACCTTTATCTTCCAATCCGAAGACCCGCTGGGCCATGTTCTGCCGCTTACGATCAACCCATCAGGCGTACATATGCGCAGCGATGGCCCCTATTTCATGGCCGGTTGCCCGCCGGAGGATGATCACGCCGTAGCCTATGATGATTTCGAAATGGATCATGCGATTTGGGAAGATCACATTTGGCCAGCGGTTGCGTATCGCGTGCCGCATTTTGAACGGGCGAAAGTGATCAACTCTTGGGCCGGGCATTATGCCTATAATACGCTAGATCAGAACGCGATTGTCGGACCGCACCCGGAGGTGACGAATTTCATCTTCGCCAATGGATTCTCGGGCCATGGCTTCCAGCAATCCCCAGCCATCGGACGCGGCGTGGCGGAATGGATCGCGACGGGCGCCTATCAATCCATCGACATGAGCCCTTTCGGGTATGACCGGGTGATCGAAAATCGGAAATTTGTAGAAAAGGCCGTCATCTGACGGGAAAGGACGAGAGCCATGAAAATCGTTTTAACCGGAGCGGCAGGGCGTTTGGGCGGCATTTGTCGGGAGCCTTTGTCGAAGATGTGTGATGAGCTGGTCTCAACCGACCGCGTAGACAGCATCGACGGATTGGCCGCGAATGAATCTTACGTGAAATGCGATATTGGTGAGCGGGAGCCGGTTCATGCTCTGCTTGAAGGAGCAGACATGGTCGTCCATTTCGGGTCCATCGCGGATGAGGCGCCGTGGGAGGATATCCTGCATTCCAATATCCTAAGCGCTTACAACATCTGGGAAAGTGCGTATCAGCATGGGGTGAAGCGGATCGTATTTGCCTCGTCCATCCACGCGGTTGGGATGCACAAGAAGCATGATTTCATCGGTGTGGATGCGGCGCACAGGCCGGACACCTATTACGGGTTGGCGAAGTGTTTCACAGAAGACCTGGCAAGCCTCTATTGGGATAAGCGGGGCTTGGAGACGGTCGCGATGCGGATCGCCTCGGCCTCTGGCAAGGTTGGAAATTCGCGCGCCTTGGGGTCGTGGTTGTCGGATGGGGATTTAGTGCAGTTGGTGCAGAAATCCGTGACAGCACCCACGACAGGCTTCACGATTGTCTACGGTGTATCGAACAACGACCGAGCAGGGTTGGACAACTCCGGCGCATCGGCTTTGGGGTATCGGCCTAAGGACAATGCGGAAGAGTTTGCGGCAGAAATCCTCGCCAACGCGCCGCCGCAAAACAACCAAGACCCAGAAGATATGTGCCACGGCGGGCCGTTCGCTGTGGTGCCCTTGGGCGAGAGCGGGGTGGAGATGATCAAAGCTCGCTCGGTCAAGACCTGATGGACAACCGTCGCTGGACAACCGTGTTTGAAGTCACGGGTTCGGTGCTGGCGATGGCCTATGCACTGTTGATCGCGTCAAACACGGGGAACGAGATTTTGGGGTTCTCGCTGCTGCTGATCTCTGCGCTGCTGTTTGCGGCGTGGGGGTGGCTGGATCGCAGGTGGGCGTTTTTGCTGTTGCAGGGGTTTTACGCGACGTCGGCGATTATTGGGCTCATCCGCTGGTCCTAACCCGCTCTTTCATCTTGGCCAAAAAACTCTCCCCGAAGGGTCGGCCAGACACACCACCTGAGCGCATTCTTTGGGCGGCAATTTTCTTATTCAAGAGAATTCTCCAAGAGTTTTAGCTAAAACTCTTGGCCGCCTCAAAAATCCAAATTCTCCACACTCAGCGCATTCGTCTGGATGAATTCGCGCCGCGGCTCTACCACATCTCCCATGAGCTTGGTAAACAGATCATCGGCCTCGGCCACGTCGTCGACTTTCACTTGCAACAGCGTCCGCGCGTCGGGGTCTAGGGTGGTTTCCCAGAGCTGGTCTGGGTTCATCTCTCCCAAGCCCTTGTAGCGCTGCAACGTCAGACCCTTTTCGCCTTCCTCAAGGATCGCTTTCAGCAAGTCTAGCGGCCCGTGGATCAGCTGAGAGCGATCTTTGCGGATCAGCGTTGCGGGGAGGTCGTAGACCTCTTGCAGGCTTTTGGTGAAGCTGCCGGAGCGGCGGGCTTCGCCGGAGCGGAGCATGGGGCCGTCCAAGGTGCGCACCTCTTCCACACCGCGTAAGATGCGGGCGAGGCGGATGCCTTTGTCTTGCGTAATTCGGCCCTGCCAGCCGCGTTCCCATTCAAGCGCGATGAGGTCGAGGCGTTTGGCGACCTTGTCGGCCACGCCTTGCAGGTCGGCGTCCACCGCACCCTGCACGAACGCGCCCGCAATGGCGGCCTGTTCGAGGATGTGGCGCGGGTAGTGGGTTGGGAAGGCCTCCAGCACGCGCTTGAGTTGCCGTGCCTCATCAACCACACGGCGCAGGTCGTTGCCAGTGATTTCCTCGCCATTGCCTTGGCGCAAGATCGCGCCCTCGACGCCCTGTTCGATCAGGTAGTCATCAAGGGCGGCTTGGTCTTTCAAGTAGACCTCTGACTTGCCGCGCGACACCTTATAGAGCGGCGGCTGCGCGATGTAGAGATAGCCGCCTTCGATCAGCTCCGGCATTTGACGGAAGAAGAAGGTCAGCAGCAGCGTGCGGATATGCGCGCCGTCGACGTCCGCATCGGTCATGATAACGATCTTGTGGTAGCGCAGCTTTTCGATGTTGAATTCATCACGGCCAATGCCGGTGCCCAGCGCCATCACAAGGTTGCCGATCTCTTGGCTGGATAGCATCCGATCAAAACGGGCGCGTTCGACGTTGAGGATCTTACCACGGAGCGGCAGGACAGCCTGCGTCCGGCGGTCGCGGCCCGTTTGGGCGGACCCACCGGCGGAGTCCCCCTCTACCAGAAACACTTCGGTTTTGGCAGGGTCTTTTTCGGAACAGTCTTTCAGCTTGGAGGCGTTATAGTTCACGTCCATCGCCGATTTCCGGCGAATTTCGCGGGCCTTGCGAGCGGCCTCACGGGCAGCGGCGGCTTCGACGATCTTGGTGATGATCGATTTCGCTTCGCCGGGGTTTTCCTCAAACCATTCATTGAGCTTTTCGCCCATGAGGTTCTCGACCGCTGGGCGGACCTCGGAACTGACGAGTTTATCCTTGGTCTGAGAGCTAAACTTCGGATCAGGCACCTTCACCGAAAGCACACAGGTCAACCCTTCACGCGCGTCGTCACCGGTCAGCGAGACTTTCTCTTTCTTCGCGATCCCACTTTCTGTCGCATACTTCGAAATCGCACGGGTCAACGCGCCGCGGAAGCCCGCCATATGCGTGCCGCCGTCGCGTTGCGGAATGTTGTTGGTGAAAGGCAGTACCATTTCGTTGTAGCTGTCATTCCACCACATCGCGACCTCGACGCCAATGTCGTCGCGTTCGCCTTTGACGTAGATCGGTGCCTCCATAAGGGGCGTCTTAGAGCGGTCGAGGTATTTGACGAATTCATTGACGCCACCTTCATAGAACAACTCAGACCGAAGCGGTTCTGCGGGGCGTTCATCTTCGAGAATGATGCGGACACCTGAGTTCAGGAACGCCAATTCGCGCAGGCGCTTTTCAAGCGTATCGAAGGAATAATCGAGGTTCGAAAATGTGTCCGTCGAGCCAAGGAACCGGACCTCTGTCCCCGTCTCATCGCCGGCATCGCCGATCACCTTCAAATGCTCTGTTGTCTCGCCATGCTCAAACCTTGCGAAATGGATCTTACCATTGCGCCAGACTTTCAGTTCTAGCCAGACGGAGAGCGCGTTCACAACCGAAACACCCACGCCGTGCAGACCGCCAGAAACCTTGTAAGAATTGCTGTCGAACTTTCCACCGGCGTGCAGCTGGGTCATGATGACCTCCGCCGCGCTGACGCCTTCGTCGGGGTGCATATCGACCGGAATACCGCGCCCGTTGTCACGCACGGAAACAGACGAATCCGCGTGGATTTTTACCTGCACATAGTCTGCATGACCGGCCAAAGCCTCATCGATCCCATTGTCGACAACTTCATAGACCATGTGATGCAGACCAGAGCCATCATCGGTATCCCCGATGTACATGCCCGGACGCTTGCGCACAGCCTCTAACCCCTTCAAAACCTTAATGGAATCGGCGCCGTATTCTTCTGGTGTCTGCTGCTCGTCTGACATGCGGATTTCCCTGCGTTGTATCCCTCAATATATAGAGAATTTGCGACGGAATGTCACGCAATCGGCACAAGATTTTGGGGCATTCGTCGCTAGGTCAGCGGGATCACCAAACCTACTCCGATCAGTAAGACACCAGAGGTGATATTGGTCCGGCGCAGAGCCGTTGGCGACTTGAGAATTGACCGTGCTTTGTCAATGAAAATCGCAAGGCACAGATTGCCGATCAGCGGGATGATAAAGCTGAGAAAGCAGATCACGGCAATGTCCCAACCCGTCAGTGCACGGAGGTCAAAGAACCCGGGCAGGACACCCATGTAGAACAGGATCGCTTTGGGGTTGCCGAGGATAACCGCCAAACCAGCGAGGAACCCCGCCCACGCCCCAGGACGGGTCAAACGGCTGTCGCTTGCGATGGTTTTGTCCGCATTTTTGATCACCATGTAGCCCATGACGAGGAAGATCGCTGCAGCGACCCATCTTAGCACGGTCATGAAGTCTGCGTAGACCGACACCACCCAACTGACCCCGATGATCGCCAGAAATGGCCAGAGGACGTCTCCGACAACGACACCCAGTGCTAGCGGCCACGCCCCATGGAAGCCGCCTGAGAGCCCTCTGGCGATCAAGGCAACCCAGACCGGCCCCGGTGTTAGGAACAGCACCAAAAGCGCTCCGGCATAGAGCAGCATGTCAGACGGCGTGATCGTCATGTCAGAATTTATGCCCCATCAAGTCGACAACAACGCTGTCATTCCATGGTTTGTCGCGCAAAGGAAGCACCATCAGCGCGCCTGTCGGCCTTTGGACGACCTCGCCTGAACGCGCACCCTCCATCGTGGTATAGATGGCGTGGTTCGGGACGGTACGGAAACCATGCCCCGCATAGATTGGCCGATCGCCGAATAAGACGAAGAAATCAGCAAGACTCGCTTTGGCTTCTTCGACTGCGGCATTCATCAGTACTGTCGCCAAACCCTTGCCTCGATAGTTTGGGTCGGTTGCGACTTCGGCAAGTCCAACGGCATCACAAAGATCGTCGCCCAAGCGAATGGCGCGGAAATCTAAAGCCATGTGGGCGACTATCTTGCCGTCATCCCGCAAGGCGAGCCGAAGGTGGTGACGTTGTTGAAAAAACGATCTGCCGCCAAAATCCGTCTCAAAACACCGCGCCATCAGGTCGGCGATCTGAGCCTCATCGTCAGCGGTGAGATCTAACTCGTGGATACGTTCAACCTGCATCGGGTAAAGTCAAACTCCCATCCTCATTCAGCGGCCAAAACGGGTTCATCGCGACCTCCCAGACATGGCCGTCTGGGTCTGCGTAATAGCCAGAGTATCCGCCCCAGAACACTTTTTCGGGGCGTTTCAACTCGGTGGCACCGGCGGAGAGGGCAAGCTCGAAAGCTGCATCAACCTCTTCCTCTGTTGCAAAATTCTGCGCCAATGTGGATGCACCTACGCCAAGCTGCGCATCGGGACGGCCCTGATCCTTTGCGAGACTGTCTAAGCCAAAGAGACCCAGCGCCATGCCATTGATTTGGTAGAACCGCACCTCTGGCAGCCCATCCGGCCGCGCCTTCCATCCGAGTGTTTCATAAAACGCCTCTGACCGCTCAAGATCGGCGACACCAAGGGTAATCAAAGTCACGCGTTGCGGCGTCATAGGCTGCTCCGTTGTTCGGCGACGGAGGCGCCCTCCACTTCGCTCACCTCTATATACTGCGCGCGATCTCCAAGTTCTGCAAACAGCTCCGGCCCGGTTCCTGTCATCCACGCCTGCGCTCCCAAGGCGCAAATTTCATCATAAAGCGCTGCGCGACGACCAGCATCGAGATGCGCGGCGACTTCATCCAATAGAATAATTGGCGGCGCGCCAAAATCGCGCCCCACCGCGCGGGCGTTGGCAAGGATGACGCTGATGAGAAGCGCCTTCTGTTCGCCGGTCGAACAATCCTTCGCAGGCACGCCTTTATCCGTGAACACGGCCTCCAAATCCGCCCGGTGCGGCCCCACAAGTGTCCGACCGGCACCCAGATCGCTTGACCGCCCCTCAGCCAGTGCCGCCTTGAGGGCCTTCGCATCATCTTGCCCCTCAAAAGGGTTGGCATTGCCAAGGCTCAAACCTGCCTGTGGAAAGGCTGTCTTTGCATCCGCCTGCCCTACCATCAATTCAGAGATTGCGTGTTGACGGTTCCGCGTAATTTTCGCGCCCGCCTCTGCCATTTGCGCCTCAAGTGCCACATACCAATGGGCATCGCGCACCATGTCTTTCAGCAAACGGTTCCGCTCTCGCATCGCTTTTTCGTATTTCAACACGGCCTCTGCGTGATGTGGCAGAAAGCTGAGCGTGGCACGGTCTAGAAACCGCCTGCGCCCGTCCGCGCCTTCGATCCAAAGCCTGTCCATCGAGGGCACGAGCCAAACCATGCGCCCGACACGACCCAAAGCAATCTGGGCTGCGGCCTTATCATCAATCCGCACTTGGCGGGACTGCCCTGCCTCGGCGCCCGTTTCCAGCTCATGCGTCTGGTGAAGCGATTGCAGAACACCCTTTACCTTCCACCCCAAAGCTTCCGGCCTGCGCGTCAGATCATCCGGCCCAGCGCGCCGCAACCCGCGCCCCGGCGACAAGAGCGATACCGCCTCAATCAGATTGGTCTTACCCGCGCCATTCGCCCCATAGATCGCAATAGGACGCCCGTCACACTCAAGCTCCACCCGCTTGTGCGACCGGAAATGCGACAGCATCAAAGAGGTCAGTGCGAGTTGTTTCACTGCGCCCTCTCATCTTTTGAGCAAAAAATACCTCCGCCGGAGGCTCCGCCGTCAGCCAAAAGCGGTCACACCCGCATCGGCATGACGACATAAACCGCGCTGGTGTCATTTCCTTCGCGCATCAAGGTCGGATCGCCTGAGGAATTGAACAGGAACACGGCGTTTTCGCGATCCACCTGACTGGCGATTTCCAGCAGGTATTTCGCATTGAAGCCGATGTCCAAACGCTCATCGCCGTAAGACACGGCCAATTCTTCCTCTGCAGCGCCACTGTCCGGAGCATTCACGGACAGAACCAGTTTGTCTTCTTCCAGGGCCAGCTTCACAGCGCGCGAGCGTTCGGAAGACACCGTCGCGACGCGATCAACAGCTTTGGCAAATTCGGAGGCATCTACTTCCAACTTGCGGGTGTTTCCTTGCGGGATCACGCGGGTGTAGTCGGGGAACGTACCGTCGATCACTTTCGATGTGAGCGTGATATCCGGCGTTGCGAAACGCACTTTCGTTTCGCTAACTGAGACGGCGATTTGCGTCTCATCATTGTCGAGCAGTTTGCGCAGTTCGCCTACAGTTTTACGCGGTACGATCACACCAGCCATATCGGCGGCACCATCTGGCAAGTCTGCGTCAATGCGGGCCAGTCGGTGACCATCCGTCGCGACACAGCGCAGCACTTTGCCACCATCCGCGTCAGCGATGTGCATGTAGACACCGTTCAAATAGTAACGCGTCTCTTCGGTTGAAATCGCAAACTTCGATTTGTCGAACAGGCGGCGCAGCATCGGTGCAGGGGCCGAGAAATTCGCAGCATATTCAGACGATGCCATCACAGGGAAATCTTCCTTAGGCAACGTGGCGAGCGAGAAATTCGACCGCCCCGCTTCAATCGTCAAACGGCCGGACGCGCCATCTTCGGTGAGCGTGACCAAAGCCCCATCAGGCAGCTTGCGCACAATCTCATTCAGCGTCACAGCCGACACAGTCGTCGCCCCTGCGCGTTCAACTTGGGCAGGCGCGCGATCAACCACCTCTATATCAAGGTCAGTCGCTCGGAATTGCACCGTGTCGCCCTCGGCTTCGATCAACACGTTGGCCAAGATTGGGATGGTGTTCCGACGCTCCACAACGGATTGGGCTTGGGCGACTGCCTTCAGCAGGCTTGCACGTTCAATACTTAACTTCATAATCCCACGCTCCGATGTCTGTGGCTGACGCCTTTAGGGACGCAAAAACTACCTGTTTTCACGTCCGGCTCAAGCAGAATTTATTTGAACTGTCTGTCAAGGTGCGATGGGCGTCAAGCGCCCAAGACCTTATTCTTCCAATGCGCGGCGCAAGAGTTCCACATCGTCGGCAATCTGGCTGTCGGTGACCATCAGTTCTTCGATCCGCTTCACGCCATGCATGACGGTTGTGTGGTCACGCCCGCCGAACCGACGGCCAATTTCAGGCAGCGACCGGCTGGTCATCTGTTTCGCCAGATACATCGCCATCTGACGCGGGCGCGCAAAGGTCCGCAGACGCTTTGGCCCGATCATGTCGGAGAGACGAATGTTGAAATGTTCACTGACTTTGCGCTGAATTTCCTCAACCGTAACCTTCCGGTCAGAGGCTTTAAGCACGTCGGACAGACAGTCCTGCGTCAGTTCCAGTGTGATTTCGCGACCGACAAGGCTCGCGAAGGCGAACAGACGGGTCAAAGCCCCCTCTAGCACGCGGACATTTGTGGTGATCCGATGTGCGAGGAACTCCAAAACGCCATCGGCGATGACCAGATCGGGATATTGCGCCTGTTGGATGGCAACTTTCGCCTGCAAAACGCCCAAGCGCAGTTCGTAGTCTGTTGGATGGAGGTCAACGACCAAACCACACTGTAGGCGGGAGCGGATGCGATCTTCGAGATCTTTAATCTCACCCGGCGCACGGTCGGCAGAAATGATGATCTGCTTGTTCGCATCTACGAGCGCGTTGAACGTGTGGAAGAACTCTTCCTGCGTGCTGTCTTTGCCCGCGATGAACTGCACGTCATCGACCATAAGCACGTCGACAGAGCGGAACAGCTGCTTGAAATCCATCATTTTGCGTTCACGCAGCGCGGTGATGAAGCGATACATGAATTGCTCAGCAGAAAGGTAAAGCACATTCAATTCAGGCTGACGTTCGCGCAATTCATTAGCAATGGCGTGCATCAGGTGAGTTTTACCAAGGCCGACGCCGCCGTAAAGGAACAGCGGATTGAACGTCACGGGACCACCTTCGGCCACACGACGTGCCGCTGCATTGGCCAATTCGTTCGGCTTGCCGACAACGAAGCTGTCGAAAGTAAACCGTGGGTCGATCGGGCCGCCGGCGGTGTCGTCTGCTTTTTTGGCTTTGCGGGTTGCTTTCGCGGCAGGCTTGGCAGATGCCTTCTCTGGGACGGAGAAGCTCAGGCGCTGAACGTCCTGTTCGTGGCGGTTCAGTTGATAGATGATCTGATCACCGAAATTCTGCTGAACATAGTTGCCGATGAACCCAGTGGGGACTTCGAACGTCGCCACTTTATCTGAGAGACTTTTCAACTCGAGGGGCGCGATCCAGTTCTTATAGCTATTTGCACTCATCCCAGCTTTGAGTGATTGCAAAACCTCGCCCCATACTTGAGTTATCATTGTTCCCTCGTGTCCCTTCGCTCAAACCCTGCCACACAGCCCCCAGGCCATGGCGATCAATCGTAGGAGAGGCCCAGCACAATCACGTTCGCCGAAAGGTCTTTCGACGTCAGGTCTTGCAACACGAACCTTTGGCCCAGACGCCCGTTCACCTGGCTAAGGTGTTCGGCGACATCTCGACATTCTCTAGGACATTGGCGCCAGTTCCCTGACCAACGCCGTGGACACGAATAAATTGATCAAGACCTAGCCCTGTCAAAGTCTTCGCATGAAGTTCGTCAGATTGGCCCTTTGTAGCGAAATCTCGGATGGATCAATGCCACAACAATCTGCCGAATTCCTCCATGTCCCCCCCGGAACGATATGAATCGCATGGCTAACGTAGCAACGTGATTGCCACCCATTCAACACAACAACGCGCTTGACTCATACTTTGACGAAAAAGAATCTCTGACACCTTTGAAACCACTCGGAAACTTTGGCGCCGTTCTGGAAATGCAAAAAGGCGCGCCGTTTCGGACGCGCCTTTAATCGAGGTATTTCCAGCCATGTGTTGCTGGAAAAAGACTGTTTACGCAATGGCTTTCACGCGCGCAGACAGGCGCGACATTTTACGCGCTGCTGTGTTCTTGTGCAGGATACCTTTGGTCACGCCACGCATGATTTCAGGCTGTGCTGCTTTCAATGCTGCTGCTGCCGCAGCCTGATCACCGGATGCGATCGCTTCTTCGACAGCACGCAGATGTGTGCGGATGCGAGAGCGGCGCTGTTTGTTTACTGCATAGCGGGCCGCATTCTGGCGGGCGCGCTTTTTAGACTGTGCTGTGTTTGCCATGGTCGTGTCTTTCGGTCTGGTCCATCAAATACAAATATATGCGCCTAATGGCCTACCGGGTTCTGTACCGGCCGAATCTGCCAAAGCGGGCATCACGCGCATGTTGAGCGAGGCTTTAGCCCTTTCGAGCCATAATGGAAAGAGTTTTCTTAGCGATCCCGGAAATTCGCTTCGCGCTTTTCCTTGAAGGCCGCCATCCCTTCTTTTTGATCTTCCGTTGCAAAGAGTGCTTGGAACATGCGGCGTTCGTAGTTCAAGCCTTCGGCGAGTGTTGTTTCGTAAGAGCGGTTCACGGCCTCTTTGGCGGCCATAGAGGCAAGCAAGGATTTCTCAGCAATCTTCGAAGCGGCGTCTTTCGCCTCTTGCAAAAGCTTCTTTGCGGGCACGACACGGCTGACAAGCCCGCTGCGTTCCGCCTCTTCCGCGTCCATCATCCGGCCCGTCAGGTTCATATCCATCGCTTTTGACTTGCCTACAAAGCGGGTCAAACGCTGGGTGCCGCCGATTCCAGCGATGACACCAAGGTTAATCTCTGGCTGGCCGAACTTTGCGGTATCGGACGCAATGATAAAGTCGCACATCATCGCCAACTCGCACCCGCCGCCCAGCGCATAGCCGGATACAGCTGCGATGATCGGTTTGCGGGTCCGATTGAAACGCGTGGTTTCTGGTTCGAAGAATGCGCTGGTGTAGATGTCGACAAAAGACTGATCTGCCATCTCTGTAATGTCGGCTCCAGCAGCAAATGCTTTTTCGGAACCGGTGAGAACGATGCACCGCACCTTGTCGGACGCGTCAGCCTCTTCCATTGCTTGGGCCAATTCTTTCAAGAGTTTTTGGCTAAGCGCATTCAACGCATCAGGGCGATTCAGGGTAATGGTCGCGACATGATCTTCGATTGCGACGATGATAGTCTCATAGGCCATTCCGGTTCCTCTATTTGGTTTGGCTGGGCTGTTTGTGCCGTTATTCGAACGCGGTAATCAAGTTATCTTTGGCATTGCGGGCAGAAAAAAGAGGATCGGCCAGATTGGACGATTCGCTTGATTTGCTTGCCACAGTCAGGGGTTACACAGGTTTCACCCTCGCGGTCGTAGGTTTTGAAACCATGTTGGAAATAACCCAATTCGCCGTCCGCTTGCCGGTAGTCGCGCAAGGATGAGCCGCCAGACTCAATCGCTTCTGACAAGACATCGCGGATGATCTGCACCATCGACCCGACTCGCTTGGCACTGATTTTTCCGGCTTTGCGCGCGGGATGGATACCAGCGCGGAATAAGACCTCGCACACATATATATTGCCGAGGCCTGCAACAATTCGCTGGTCCAAAAGGGCTGTTTTGATCGGAGTGTTCTTGCCCTTCAGTTTTGCAACCAGATGCGCTTCGTTGAAATCATTGCCCAAGGGTTCGGGGCCAATGTCTTTCAGCAGCCAGTGATCATCTTGCCCCGCCGTTGGCATCAAATCCATCGCGCCGAACCGCCGTGCATCATTAAACGTAATTCGCGCATCGTTGCCCATGTGGAACACCACATGATCGTGTTTCTGGGGCGCGGGATGGTCGTGGTAGAAATCACCCAAAGCATGCCCCGAAACGGTCATGCGACCGGACATGCCGAGGTGGATCAGCAGGGTTTCATTGGTGCTCAGGTCAGCAAGTATGTATTTCGATCGACGTCTGAGGCGCAGAACCTCCACGCCGGTCAACCGTTCGCTCATATTCTCAGGAAACGGCCAGCGCAGATCAGGCCGGTTTACGTCAGCCCGCACAATTACCTGCCCCTCCATCGCGGGGGCGAGGCCGGTGCGCACGGTTTCGACTTCGGGTAGTTCTGGCATCACTGATCCTGCTGTGTCGTTCGGAGAAATAGAGCGCGTTTAGACTGGAATGCAACAGAAGCCGGTCTGATCGGCGGCCCGTGGGTTGGCGACCAACGGGCATTCAGCAATGCTTTATGGTGGCAAAACCCATCTTACATTCGAGAGGCATAGACGATTGGCCAAATCGCCGACCCGTAGGGTCGGGCCGCCGATCAGACCGGCGCGCTGCGCGCTTGATTCCGGTCTGTGCTTACGTGTGGCGGAATGACAATTTGTCCTTTGGGTTCAGAAGGTATAACTCAAGCCTGAAACGAAAAGCGACGTGCTGCCATGGCTGACAAAACCCAATCAACCACACATTTCGGATTTGAAACCGTGCCAGAGGGCGAAAAGGCCGGACGGGTACAGGGTGTCTTTTCGTCCGTCGCCAATAAGTACGACATTATGAACGACGTTATGTCCGTCGGCATTCATCGCATTTGGAAAGACGCGATGATGGATTGGCTTGCCCCACGTCCGGGACAAAAGCTATTAGATGTGGCTGGCGGCACCGGCGATATTTCCTTCCGCTTTCTAAAACGCGCGGGCTCAGGCCACGCAACCGTTCTGGACCTGACCGAGCCGATGTTGATTGAAGGACGTCAGCGGGCAGAGGCCGCAAGCATGGCCGACAGCCTCGATTGGGTGGTTGGCGATGCGATGGCGTTGCCATTTGAGGACAACACCTTTGACGTCTACACGATCAGCTTTGGCATTCGGAACGTGACCCGCCCGCAAGAGGCGTTGAACGAAGCGTACCGCGTGTTGAAACCAGGCGGGCGGTTGATGGTTTTGGAGTTCAGCCAACTGCCGAACGACATGATGCAAAAGGCCTATGACCTGTATTCGTTCAACGTGATCCCGCGCATGGGCAAGCTGATCGCCAATGATGCGGAGAGCTATCAGTACCTCGTTGAGTCAATCCGCAAGTTCCCCGATCAAGAGACCTTCCTTGGCATGGTGAAAACTGCTGGTTTTGAAAATGCGAAGTATCGTAACCTCTCGATGGGGATTGCGGCCTTGCATTCGGGGTGGAAAATCTAGGCGATGCGCGGACCGCACAACATCATTCGCCTGATCCGAACAGGCGCAACGCTCGAACGGACGGGCGCGATGAAAGTCGTGTTAGATGCCTTTGATGCTGGTCCGCTTTTGCGTGTCACTTTCCGGACGATTGTTTGGCCATTCCAATGGCTCGGCTACAAAGGTGACGTTACCATGCCGCCCGCGACACGGGCGTTGACGGCGCTTGGGCCAGCCTACATCAAGTTTGGTCAAGTGCTGTCGACTCGACCTGATGTCGTCGGCGATGAACTCGCGGTACAGCTGCGTGTCTTGCAGGACAAACTGCCGCCATTTTCGATGAAAGAAGCCGAGCGCGAAGTGAAGCGAGAGCTTGGACAGACGGTTCAAGAACTCTTCTCGTCATTTTCGGAACCGGTCGCTGCTGCCTCGCTCGCTCAGGTGCATAAAGCGCATCTGGCGGAAAGCGGTGACGCGGTGGCAGTCAAGATTTTGCGCCCAGGGATCGAAAAGGCATTCCGCAAGGATATTGACGCTTTCTACTTCGCCGCCCGTGCGATTGAATTGCTTTCCCCCGCCTCTCGCCGTCTGCGCCCGATGGATGTGATCGAGCATTTCGAAGGCGTCGTTATGGGTGAACTTGATCTGAGGCTGGAAAGCTCTGCGGCCTCTGAATTTGCGTCGAATACGGCGAACGACGAAGGCTTTGACGTCCCGAATGTGCGCTGGCACCTCTCCGGCCGCCGCGTCATGACGCTGGATTGGGCAGAGGGTATCAACATCGGTGACAATGATGCGTTGGATGTCGCTGGCCATGATCGCCGCGCCCTTGCCGCGAGGGTCCTGCAGATGTTCCTGAATCACGCTTTGCGGGATGGGTATTTCCACGGAGATATGCATCAGGGCAATCTGAAAGTGGCCGAGAATGGCGACATCATCGCCTATGACTTCGGAATTATGGGGCGGATCGACGAGTATACCCGCCGCGTCTATGCCGAAATACTGTTTGGGTTTATCCGCAAAGACTATCAGCGCGTGGCTGAGGTGCATTTTGAAGCTGGCTACGTACCGTCAAATCAAGACGTCGATGAATTTGCCCGCGCGCTTCGTGCCGTGGGAGAGCCCATCTTTGGCATGGACGCGAGCCGGATTTCGATGGCGCGGTTGCTGTCATACCTCTTCGAAGTGACCGAACGGTTCGGCATGGAAACGCGGACCGAGTTGATTTTGTTGCAACGCACCATGGTCGTCGTCGAAGGCGTCGCGCGATCGCTCGACCCCCATATGAACATTTGGCAGGTGTCGCGCCCAACCGTGGAACGCTACATCACTGAAAGCATTGGCCCCAAAGCCTTGCTGAAAGACCTTGGGAAAACCGTGATGATCCTTTCGCGGTTTGGCCCGCAATTGCCAGCGATGGCAGAGGCCGCTTTGATCCGCGCGAACAACCCGCCGCCACCCCCAAAACCGCAGCGCCGCAAAGCGCGTGCAGCGTGGTTCGCTTTGGGTGCTGTGGTTTCAGCGGCCGCTGTTCTCGGGATTCAGCACTTAGTCTAAGCCGAAACCGGCAAAAGGCTTTGGTGAGCATAGACCTCATCCGGTCCACAAAATTCGATCAAGCGATAGCCTTTGGACAGCATGAACTTCCCAAGCTCGGAAGACCCATTGTTGTTCTCAATTGACCAGGTTTTGACCTCATGGTCCTCGAATGGAAAACTCGTGAGGACATCCATTTCTCCGCCTTCGATATCGAGAGAGATGAAGTCGGGATGCTCAATACCAACTTCCTTCAAGATCGCCGCCAAAGGCTTTGTCTCCACCTTTGAGATGCTTTCCTTGTGGCGCTGATCTGAGCGCACATGGGACAGCAGTTTGGTATCGTAGGTGCTGATCAACCCGCTCATTTGCGTGAAGCCAGCCTCGACGGTCAGAAACTCTGCTTCCCCCGCGTCGGCGGACACAGCGTATGGCAAACACGGGCATTGCCGCGCCGCTTTGGCCTTGGTGCGATGCAACTCCACAGGTTCAACCAGAACACCCTTCCACCCCCGCCATTTTTCAAAGAACAGCGAGTTTGATCCGGTCACGCCGTCATAGCCGCCAACATCAATGAACGTACCGCCGATCTTACCTTTGAAGATGTGATCAATAACGCGATCCTGACCGGCTTGACTGGCGAATGAGCGAGCGGGGGAGAGCATCCCTCCGATCTCATGCAGTGACTGAACGATCTGCGCGCGGGCACGGGTTTTCGTTGAACCGAGCGATTCATTCAGCTCCTTTTGCGCTTTGAGCAGTTCCTCACGCGCCAATTTGATGCGGTCTTGTGGCGTCATGTCGGACAAGACGTGTAGGATTTTTCTTCGACAAGAGCTGATCCGAGCAGTGTGTTGATCTTCTTTTTTAACTCAGCACGTCGATCGTTTGTCACATAAACCGCCCGTGCCAAAGCGATGAACGCAGGGCCAAAGTCTTTTTTATCTTCGAACTTTCTAATGTCTTCTTCGATCGTCCATAAATCCACATTCACTTCATAAAGCTCCGCCCAGAGTGTGGATAGCGTTTCATCTGTTGGCAAAACGTCGTCAGCAATCAACTGCAGCCTGCGCTGTTCAAACCGGACATTTTCCAGTTTGCTTGGGTCCGTCATCTTTTCAGATTTGATCCGAAGGATGGTCAGCTTATCGATCAACTCTCCAGGTGAGATAGGGATCAAGATTTCATCCATGTCGCGCGGCCAATTCTGTGGTCAAAGCAGTGCGGACTTTCTCAAATACTCCTGCCCAATCTCGCGGTTGATCTTGTCTGAACAGCCTGACCGACGGATACCAATCGGTTGCCTCACCCGAATGGCGCCACACCCAGAATGGATCCCAATGGAGTAGCACCCAAGTGGGCACGCCGAGCGAGCCTGCGATATGCGCGGTGGCTGTGTCAGATGTGATCACAAGGTCCATTTGCATCATGGTTGCTGCGCAATCCCCGAAATGCCGATCATCGCTGGCTGCGTCGACGATCAAGCCAGAAAGCCCTGCACCTTCAAAAGTACGCATGCCTTTGCCTTTATAGACGGAAAAAAGTTGGACATTCGGCAGTGCGGCAAGCGTAGTGAATTCCACCGGTTGAAAGGATCGGAAGGCGTTTCCTTTGTAGGTCTCCGAGCCGGACCATACGACACCAATTCTGAAAAATTCGTCAAACGGGGCGACCCTTTCACGCGCACGCTGATGCGACGTATCCGGCACCGTAAGCCGTGTCGGATCGGGCCAATGGTCAGAAGATCGGAAATGATAGAGGGCCAGATCGATTAGGTTCACCCAATAGTCGCCGATGATGTTCTCCCGCTCGAAAAGAACCACTTCGTCGGCGTCTTCGAGCTCTGCGACGAGAGGGAGAACCGGCGCCTCAGCGCAAACGCGCACCGTCGCGCCGAGGTCTTTGAGGATCGGGAGGAACCGCATGTAAAACACTGCGTCACCGAACCCCTGTTCCGGCAGCACAACAACGGTTTTGCCGTCCAACGGCTGGCCGGACCATTCAAGTATATCAAGGTTGCGGGGTGTAAGTTCACCCGCAACCCAGCGCGCCCGATAGGCCTCAAATCCAGTGACGTGATCGCCTGCTCCCAAGCAAGCAAACGCAAACTGCATATTGAGTTCGGGATCGTCGGGATGTTTCTTTAGGGCGTCTTTCAGGTGAGCGATTGCGGCGTCATAATCCCCTTTGCCGCGATGACATCGACCCACCATAGCGATATGGTCTAGATGGTCCTGTTTCTCTGCGAGCAGTCCATTTCGCAGCGCGATTGACGCATTGTACTCGCCAAGGTCCGATAAGATATTGGCAAAGTTAGTTTGAATGCCCGTGTCGTTAGGATTAAGGTGATGCGCCTTTCTTTGCAGTTCCAACGCAACACTATGCCGACCGATCGAACGGTTCAGCACACCAAGATTAGACAATGCCCCGGCGTCATTAGGTTGGGTCGTGAGGTGCGCGGCATAGAGTTGCTGGGCACGCTTTAGATCGCCAGCCCGATGCGCGTCGATGGCACGCCTCTTGAGCAACTTACTTTCGGTATTTAGTGCCAAGGTTTGCCCCACCCTGCTTCTCAATCTGAGCACTTAACGAATTAAACCGCAAAGCGTCAGATTGTCAGAGCATAAATGGTAAACCTTGGCAACGGCGTTCGCCTTAGATCGAAACTGGGGTGTTTTTGCCACCATCTCCATCAGACGCAACAGCGGCATCCAAAGCAGTTTGAAGAACAGCGCCACGGTCGAAATCCGGCAAGGCTGGGACGCCCGACTGGATCGCTTCGATAAACCGGCGGTAGTTGGTTTTGACCTCGGGCGTATCGACCTCTTGCCAATTTGCCGATTGCAGGTCGGGTTCCAGACAGGCGTAAAGCTTGCTCGTCTCCCCCACAAACCGCACGTCTAGGCCACCCTTCGTTCCGAAAATTCGGAGCCGCAGGTCATTGATGTGACCTGACGCAAAGCGAGAGGCATGGACGACACCAGCAGCACCGTTGGTCAGGGCGAGGTGCATGTTGAAGCTGTCATTGGCATCCAGCGGGTATTCCCCGATCTGATCCCCCTCAGCCTTGTGGAAAGTCGTCAGGCGGCAAGACACATCGGTCGGGTTAGCGCCCGCGACTAGTGTGGCGAAGTCGAGAATATGAACTCCAACGTCGCCAAGCACACCAAGCGAGCCATGCTTCTGCGACAAACGCCACAGCCATTGGCTTTCGCTGCGCCAATCGCCCCAAAGTGGTTGGGTCAGCCAGCTTTGAAGGTAGGACGCCTCAAAATGCCGAACCTCTCCTATGTCACCGTTGGAGACCATGGTTGCCGCGTGCATTACGGCGGGAACGTTGCGATAGGTCAGGTTGACCATATTAATCACGCCCGCCTCTTTCGCGGCTGCGGCCATTTCCTTGGCGTCGGTTTCATTCGCCGCCAAAGGCTTTTCGCACAGAACGTGCTTCCCAGCAGCAAGCAAAGGAAGCGTCGTTGGATGGTGCACGGCGTCAGGTGTTACATTTGCGACAGCGTCAAATTCACCCCAGTCCAAGGCCTCTTGCACGCTGGCAAAGCCGTTTGGAATGCTGTGTTTCGCCATGAAATCTTCAAGACGCTCCGGGTCCGTATCGACACCCGCAACAACCGCGACATCTGACATTTGCACGTAGGCCTCGACATGGGCGTTTGCCATGCCACCGGTGCCCAAGATGAGAAGGCGAATGGTCAACGGTATCCCTCCTCGCCGTCTTTATGCAAACGCGGCCCGCGCTCCTCGATCGGCTCCAAAGCCTGTTCAACAGGAACATTCGGCGCATCGTTCACGCCAACCACGCGCGGTGCTGGGTTGTAGGCCCACGCAACAGCATTGCGCAGAACGGTTTGTACGTTTTGATCGTAATACGTCGGATAGGTTTCATGGCCTGGGCGGAAGTAGAACACGTTCCCCGCGCCACGCTTATAGGTCAGGCCAGAACGGAAAACCTCTCCACCTTGGAACCAGCTGATGAACACCGTTTCCAACGGCTCAGGCACGCCAAAAGGTTCGCCATACATTTCTTCATTTTCCAACTCGAAATGATCCGGCAATCCAGCCGCGATGGGGTGGTTGCGCGACGTGACCCAAAGCCGTTCCCGTTCGCCTGCTTCGCGCCAAGTCAGGTTGCAAGGCGTGCCCATCAAGCGTTTAAAGATCTTAGCGAAGTGGGCGGAGTGCAAAAGGATCAGCCCCATACCCGCATTCACGTGATCAGCAACGCGTTCAACGACCTCATCCGACACATCCCCGTGGGCGGCATGGCCCCACCACAAAAGCACGTCGGTTTCTGCCAAACGTGCTTCTGGAAGACCATGCTCATCCTCTTGCAACGTCGCTGTTGTCGCAGAGAAGCGGTCGTCCGCATTTAAAGCATCGGCGATGCAGCCGTGCATTCCGTTTGGATAAAGATCAGAGACGATTTTGTTTGTCTGTTCATGGACGTTTTCGCCCCAAACAATGGTTCTGATTGCCATTGGTTCAAACCTATTCAAAGTTGAGTCGCTCGGGACGTTGGCGTTCCAAAATTTCCAAAGCAAACCCAAAATACACCTTTCGCAAAGTTTTTTCAAAGCGCTTTGGGTAAATCACATTTTGTAAATCAATGTTTACACTTGCCGACTCTACATATGTCAATCTAAACTTACAAAATGTCGATAGCCTCAGACATTCCACCGATTGAGCGACGTTGGCCCGAGCCAAGGGCGGCGTTAACGCTGATCAAACCAATCACGTGGTTCCCGCCGATGTGGGCGTTCCTCTGTGGTGCTGTGTCGTCCGGGACTTCTCTCATCGAAGGCATCTGGATGGTGACCTTAGGAATTATCCTCGCCGGGCCAATCGTCTGTGGGATGAGCCAAGCCGCCAATGATTGGTGCGACAGGCACGTTGATGCAATCAACGAACCGCATCGTCCAATCCCTTCGGGCCGTATTCCAGGCCGATGGGGGCTTTGGATTGCTTTAGCAATGTCCGTGCTGTCCTTGGTTGTCGGCTGGCAACTCGGCACATGGGGGTTTGTGGCAACCGTTGCTGCCGTGGCTGCTGCTTGGGCCTACTCCGCCGAACCTGTACGTCTGAAGCGCTCTGGCTGGTGGGGGCCGGGCCTGGTCGGGATCAGCTATGAAACCTTGCCATGGATAACGGGGGCCGCAGTTTTGTCGACTGGCGCGCCATCCACTGAAATTCTCGCCATCGCTCTGCTCTACGGCCTTGGGGCGCATGGCATTATGACTCTGAATGACTTCAAAGCGCTGGAAGGCGATCGTCAGATGGGCGTCGCCTCACTCCCTGTCGCTTTGGGGCCGGAACGGGCAGCAAGATTGGCCTGTTGGATCATGGCCGTGCCGCAAGTGATCGTGGTCACGCTGCTGACCCTGTGGGATAGACCGCTTCATGCCGCAGGCGTCGGAGCCGTTTTGTTGGCGCAACTGGCCGCGATGCGCGTGATGCTGCGCGACCCGAAGGCTAAAGCCCCTTGGTACAACGGCACCGGCGTCGTTCTTTATATCAGCGGCATGATGATCGCCGCTTTAGCCCTGCGCGGGATAGGAGGCTGACATGACCCTCTCTTGGTTCCAAATTGTTCGCTTAGGCTTGGTGCAAATGGCACTGGGCGCGATTGTTGTCCTGACGACATCGACGCTGAACCGGCTCATGGTTGTCGAGCTGGCATTGCCTGCGGTTTTACCGGGTCTGCTCGTCGCGCTGCATTACGGCATCCAAATGACGCGCCCGCAGTGGGGCTTTGCCTCTGACACGGGCGGGAAACGGACGCGATGGATCATTAGCGGTATGGTCGCACTTGCCGTTGGGGCCTTTATGGCCGCTTGCGGGATCCTCGTTTTGGCCAATAGCTTTGCGCTCGGCATGGTGGTTTCGATCATCGCCTATGCTTTGATCGGTCTAGGCGTTGGTGCCTCTGGCACGTCGCTACTGGCCCTGCTCGCGACCACCACAGTCCCACACCGCCGCGCGGCTGCTGCAACCATCACTTGGCTGATGATGATCTTTGGGATCGCGATGACCGCCGGTATCGTTGGCAGCTTGCTTGATCCCTACACGCCCGCGCTGCTGCTGCGGATCGTTGGTGCGGTCGTATTGAGTGCAATCGTCCTCACCATCGTTGCCGTTTGGCGGATCGAAGAAAAGTTGATCGCAATCAGAGAACCTGACCCGACGCCGTTTATGGAAGGATTGAAAGAGGTTTGGCAGGAGCGGAAGGCACGCAACTTCACGCTGTTCGTGTTCCTCTCGATGACGGCCTATTTCATGCAAGAATTGATCCTAGAGCCCTATGCCGGCTTGGTCTTCAATTTTACGCCGGGTGAATCGACATCGCTGTCCGGCGCGCAGAACGGCGGTGTCTTCATCGGGATGCTGACCGTCGGCATCATGGCCACTGGTTTCAAAATTGGCGCTCTGCGCAGTTGGGTTATTGCCGGGTGTCTCGGCTCTGCCGCATCCCTAGGCGTGATCGCTCTGATCGGGCCAATGGGACCAGGCGCGCCGCTGATGCCCGCAACCGTCGCACTTGGCTTCTTCAACGGTATGTTTGCTGTCGCCGCCATCGGGTCAATGATGGCCTTGGCAGGCGAAGGTCGCGAACAGCGAGAGGGCACGCGCATGGGCCTTTGGGGTGCGGCACAAGCGATTGCGGCGGGCTTCGGCGGGCTGACAGGTGCGGCGATGGTCGATCTGTTGCGGATACCGCTGTCGGATGCGCAAGCCTTCGGGTCAGTGTTCATCTTCGAAGCCTTATTGTTCATTGCTGCCACATGGATGGCGGCCAAAATCATGGAGAGGCCTGCACAGGCCCCCGTCATGGTTCCGGGAGAATAACTATGATCTATGATGTTGTTGTTGTGGGCGGTGGCCCCTCTGGCACAACCGCCGCTGAAGACCTCGCTCGGTCTGGCCACACGGTTGCGATGATTGATCGCGCCGGTCGGATCAAACCTTGCGGTGGCGCGGTTCCTCCGCGATTGATCCAAGATTTTTTCATTCCAGACGAACAGATCGTCGCCAAGATCAGCACCGCACGGATGATCTCCCCCACTCAGCGCAGCGTCGATATCCCGATCGAGAACGGCTACGTCGGCATGGTGGACCGCGAACACTTTGACGAATTTCTGCGGGTCCGCGCCAAGGAAGCAGGCGCACATCGCTATACCGGCACGTTCCAACGGATCCAGCGGGATGCCGACGGCACGCATGTGGTGTTCCGCGACAAGATTAGTGGCAACGAACAACGGCTGAGCTGTAAGCTCATCATCGGAGCGGATGGCGCGCGGTCGAATGTGGCTAAGGCAGAGGTGCCGGGTGGAGATAAAATTCCTTACGTGATCGCCTACCATGAGATCATCGAGGCACCGGGGCCAACAGGTACCTATGATCCCAAACGCTGCGATGTGATCTATGATGGAGAGATTAGCCCGGATTTCTACGGCTGGGTTTTCCCGCATGGGAAATCTGCCAGCGTAGGCATGGGTACGGGCGTGGATGGCGTGGACCTGAAAGAAGCAACTGCAGCGTTGAGATATGCCTCCGGCTTGGCAGATTGCCCAACCATTCGGAAAGAAGGTGCTCCAATCCCGCTAAAGCCGCTTGATCGTTGGGACAATGGGAAAGACGTTGTTTTAGCGGGCGACGCGGCTGGCGTTGTCGCACCCTCGTCAGGCGAAGGCATCTACTATGCAATGGTTGGTGGCCGTGTCGCGGCGACAGCAGCAGCGGCGACACTGGTCTCAGGCCGGGTGCAGGATTTGATGTTGGCGCGAAAGATGTTCATGAAAGAACACAAGCAAGTGTTCCGCGTACTCGGCGCGATGCAGAACGCATACTACCGCTCCGATGAGCGGCGGGAACGATTTGTATCGCTTTGCCATGACATAGACGTTCAAAAACTGACGTTTGAAGCCTATATGAACAAAAAATTGGTGAAAGCACGTCCCATGGCGCACATTAAAATCGGCATAAAGAACCTTGCCCATCTAACGCGGTTGGTATCACCGTTGCGCACATGACGAAGACTGTGATCCCTGCTTGGGTCGATGGTGTTCTGACCCCTGTTGAGAAGCTTCTGGTTCATCAGAAGGGGCTAAAGCACAAAGCGATCAGCGTGTTTGTGACGAACAAGGGGCGCGTGCTGTTGCAGCAGCGGGCCATGTGCAAATACCATACGCCAGGCTTGTGGGCGAACACCTGCTGCACCCATCCGAATTGGAACGAGGATCCCTCCGATTGTGCGGTGCGTCGCCTGGATGATGAACTCGGGATCAAGGGGCTCTACCCCAGCCATCGTGGGCAGGTTGAATACCGCGCTGATGTGGGAAATGGCTTGATCGAACATGAGGTCGCGGAAATCTACCTCGCCAACGCGCCAGATGATCTGGTGATCAATCCCAACCCTGATGAGGTTATGGCAACACGGTGGGTCGACTACTACGACCTAACGGCAGAGGTGAAACGCAAGCCAGAGCTATTTACGCCATGGCTGCAAATCTATCTCGCTGACCATGCCGATTCAATTTTTGGGCATGCGATGCAGGCGGGTTAAGCGGCCTGCAAACCCTCTATAAACTCTGAGATTTCAACCGCTGATACTTGCACCAGGAGGTCATGCGACGGCTCTGTCAAAAGCCGAGCACCGCTTTCCTCAACAATAGCGGAATATGCGACGGAGCCTTGGTTGCAGACAACATAGATAGAAGCGCCCAATTGGTCTTCTAGGCTCTGACCTGTGCTCCGAACGGACACAAAATCAGCCTTGGTATCTTCTGGCAGCTTTGCGAGTAGCATCTCAATCGCGATCGGTGCATTCAACTTTGCGCAGACAGCTTTTGTCGCCTCAATTTCCGCGTGGGTCACGGAGTTTACGACATTGCCAACCTCAACCGGAACAAACGACGTGATGTGATCAAGGCTTGTGTCCTTCAAGCTCTCAGGAAGAGTATCGCCGTTCGGATCGATATACTCACGCAGCTCAACCCCTGTTTCGGTTGAAAGGCCAAAGCGCTTGCCTTCGGTCGTTTGCACAAACCACGTCATCGTGTTTTGGCCATCCACGTTCCGGTTTGAGCCGGTTCCGACTTGAAGCAAGGGTTCGATTTTCGCGGCTTTAGCCCCTGCCATGCCCAAACCAAGGAACAGTGGGTTGCTAAATTGGTTCACCAGTTTTGCGATATGGGTCTTTGATTGACGGGTCCGCAGGTTCGGGTTGAGCGTTTTGATCCCCTGAAGAACACGTGGCATCATGCGATCGTCAACGGCTTGCAACACTTCAAGGTTCGCAATCCATTTGGCCATGATTGGGCGAAGCGGGTGTGCCTTCTCAAACTCATAGAACGGGTTATCCAGGGCGGCGAGTTCTGGCGCGATGCCGCCTTCCGCACCCGTTTGTGCGTCAGCGTCCTCTGGGTTCTCTGCAGCCCATTTTGACATCTTCTCGACCAAGGCGAGATGCTCAAAGGCTTTCATCGCCTTCAAGCCGTCAATCACATCAGCCAACGTGTAGGCTAGGTTGGCCCCCGAATTGCCAACAAACTGCGCGTGGCCGCCGTTCTTTACCTGCGCGAGGTAATAATCAACGTGGTAGGCTTGGATCGCTTCAGCAGAAATTTCGAACCGATTGAACTGCGCCTGTTGGGTCAGGAAGTTCACATAGTTCACCATCGCTTCCACAAGCGGATTGGCATCCTCGGGAAAAGCATCCATTGCGGACTCTGGAACAACAATAAGATCCAAATGCTGTTGATACTTCGGCTTTGCCGCTATTGGCTTTGGCGATTCTGATTTCGACTCAAACGCCGTTTTCGCCTTATTCAAAAGAGCTTTAAGCATAATATCGATGCTCCCATCCACGTTAATGGCGAAATTATGCTTAATTTTATGGGTGTCTTTGTGACACCGATTGGGCAACTTTTGGAAACGATCTTAGGTGGCTGTCCGCAGGCCCTAACCGATTTGAAGCGTTTCGTCGGTGACTTTCCGCCCAAGCGCCTCTGCCGCCATCGCGGCAATATCCACGGCGGTCATACCTGCATCCATATACATAGCATCCGGCGAAGCCTGATCGATAAAGCGGTCCGGCAAGGTCATTGTCCGCACCTGACAGGAGCCATCTAGCAATCCGGCATTGGCGAGTTCATGCAGAACCATCGCTCCAAAACCTCCGCGAGATCCTTGTTCGACAGTCACCAGCGCTTTGTGGGTTTTCACCAACTGCCGCAGCATATTGGTATCCAATGGCTTGGCGAAACGAGCGTCCGCAAGAGTTGGGTTGAGGCCTTGTTGCCTAAGCAGCTCCACCGCTTTCCGACATTCGCCAAGGTGACCGCCAAACGACAGGACCGCGACGTCTTCGCCGTCTTCCACGATCCGACCTTTGCCGATCTCGAGGATCTCGCCGCGCTCTGGCATCAAAACACCCTCGCCCTCACCGCGTGGATAGCGGAAGGCGGACGGGCCCTCGTCGTAAGCGGCGGAGGTGCGCACCATGTGCATCAGTTCAGCTTCATCCCCGGCAGCCATCACAACCATATTGGGCAACGCCGCAAGATAACCAATGTCGAAGGCACCGGCATGTGTGGCCCCGTCTGCACCAACCAGCCCGGCGCGGTCGATCGCAAAGCGTACTGGCAAGTTTTGCAGCGCAACATCATGGACAATCTGATCATACCCACGCTGCAAGAACGTCGAATAGATCGCACAGAACGGTTTCAACCCACTGGCTGCCATGCCGGCTGCAAAAGTCACACCGTGTTGTTCCGCAATGCCAACATCAAAGACGCGGTTGCGATAGCGGTCTGCCATGATGTTGACGCCGGTGCCCGATGGCATAGCAGCGGTAACGGCGACAATGCTTGGATCGTCTTCCGCTTCTTTGAGGAGAGCCTCACCAAACACCTTTGTGTAGCTCGGGGCATTGGGGCGGGATTTGTTTTGCGTGCCGCTGGCCACGTCAAACTTACTGACACCGTGGTATTTATCAGCCGAGTTTTCAGCCGGCGCATAGCCTTTGCCCTTTACGGTGCAGACATGGATCAGCACCGGACCGACAGCACGGGTCCGCGCAGCGCGCAGAACAGGCAAAAGCTGAGACATGTCGTGCCCATCAATTGGACCAACGTAGCTAAAGCCAAGTTCTTCGAACAAAGTACCAGACCTGCCTTGAGTCGCGCCCGTCACCAGCTGACGCGCCCGACGCGCTTGGTCACGGAGCGGTCCGGGCAGTGCGGCCTCGAACCCTTCGGCCATTTTCTGCATTTCACCGAACGGCGATGCGTAAAGGCCGGAAAGATATTTCGACATTGCGCCGACAGGTGGTGCGATCGACATTTCGTTGTCGTTCAGGATGACAAACAATCGGCGCCCCTCGGCTCCGGCATTGTTCATAGCTTCATAGGCCATACCCGCGCTGATCGACCCATCGCCGATCACAGCAATCGCATCACCGGTCGGCTGCCCCATATCGCGGCCGACGGTGAACCCGAGGGCTGCACTGATCGATGTACTCGAATGCGCCGCGCCGAAGGGATCGTACTCAGACTCGCTACGTTTGGTGAAGCCGGACAAACCGCGTTCTTGCCTTAGCGTGTTGATGCGGTCGCGACGGCCGGTCAAAATCTTATGCGGGTAACACTGATGGCCAACATCCCAGATCAGCTTATCCCGCGGTGTGTCAAAAACCGCGTGGATCGCAACCGATAGCTCGACCACCCCAAGCGATGATCCCAAATGTCCACCGGTTTGTGAAACCGCTTGGATCACCTCTTGCCGAAGTTCTGTAGATAAGGCGGCGAGGTCTCGATCCGCGAACCCCTTGAGGTCAGCAGGTCCGTTAATGCGATCTAGGAATGGTGTGTTGGTCATGGCTCACCCCGAAAAAAAGATGACGCCGCAGAACAGACCCCTGTGGGGGCTGCCTGCGACGCCAGTTCCTGTAGCCAACAGGAAGGGAACTAGAAGGGTCATGTGGACCCCTCTGGTATCGGACCTACCAGGGAGGGCGGCCCGATGGCGGAGGGCCGGGCAGGCGTCGCGATGCGTGCCCGGCCCAATCTCGTCACCCGATGTTGATCGGGGTTTCCAGCAACTCCAACGACGATCTGTTGATCGGGTCGGGGGTGTTGCGGCTATCCTCTGGAAGTGCGCGGCCAATGCCTGCGATCACTGCGATCACCAGCCAGATGGCTAAGATCAGGACCGCTGCGTAACCTGCGCCTTTCAGCATTAAGAGCGTGATGTCGGCTGACAGTCGTGTGCGCCCTTCGAGGTTTAGGATATTGTCGTCATCCATCGTTCAATCTCCTCAGTTGAGCGGCGCGAAGCCGTGCTGTTGCGCCCAGACGTACCAGTTGTCGACGACCGTGCCGGACAGAAGGATGCCGATACCGCCGGTGAGCGTTGTCAACACTGCGAACCACCACGCCCAGCGGTGGATGCCTTCCATTGTGGCGTTAAAGCCCATAGTCCAGCGCCAGAACAAAGCTGCGCGTTCGGAAGCCGTCCCGCGGTCAACGATCTGTTCGATCTCACGCTCACCACCGAAGCGGCTGACGGCAAGGATCGTCGCACCGTGCATCGCAAAGAGAAGAGCCGAGCCATAAAGGAACGCAATGCTCAATGCGTGGAACGGATTGTAGAACAGGTTGCCATGCGTAATGGAGAACAGGTTCGTCCAATCAAGGTGCGAGAAGACGCCATATGGCACTGCTTCGGACCAAGACCCCATCAGGATCGGACGGATCAGACCCAGTACAAGAAACAACCAGATCGCAGAGGCAAATGCCCAAGAGACATGCTTGCCCATACCGAGTTCTTCTGCCCGCAGATATGTGCGGATCCACCAGCTGCAAACGCTGACCAGCAAGAAGAAGCTAGAGATCAGCCACCAGCCACCTTCTTCAAGCGGGGCCATCCCGAGGCCGTACTCTGGTGCAGGCGGCTCTAGCGAGAACCAGAAGAGGTCACGCAAGAAGACGCCAGGGGACCAGCCCGCTTGGATCCAGAAGTTGATCCCGACGATGAAGAACCACATCAAGCCAGTTGCCAGTGACACGACACCGAAGGTTCCCAGATGAACCGGTCCCAGCTGCGCATTGCCAAACCAACCGAAGAGCTTGGAGAAGCTGGCGGACTTCGTGCGGAACTCCGCCTCATTCACACCCATCTCGGCAGGACCTTGGACCTGAACCTGGGTGAAGATGTTTTGATATTCAGCCATTGTTCATATCCTCCTTATAGGTCCACCCACCAGGGCAGCTCATAGTACCAATCCCACCAGACGATCCATTCGTCGAACCAGATGGTGCCAGAGATCACGATACAAATCGCAGACCACAGAACCGCATTCAGGGCGAGGAACAGACCAAGGCGGTGGATGCCGAGTGGCCCGATCGAATAGCCGATGAGGTCGCGGAAATAGGTGTCTTCGTGATCAGGGGACGCGATGGTTTTGCCTTTGCCGGGGTTCACTGCGGATAGGACGAGCGAGCCGTGCAGGGCGAGGGCAAGACACGTTGTAAAGAAGAACGTGATCGCAACCATATGCGCCGGGTTATAGTGGAAGTTGCCGTAGGCGTAGCCCACGTTGTTGACCCAATCGAGGTGGCTGAAGATGCCATAGGGGAAGGCGTGCCCCCATGCGCCCAAAAGCACCGGACGGATCACAACAAGTGTGACATAGGCAAGGATCGCGATCGAAAACGCGAAGGGCACATGATAGCCCATCCCAAGTTTTCGGCAGATCTCAACCTCTCTCAAGGCCCAACTGACGAATGCACCGATTGCGCATAATGTGATGATTTGCCAAAGCCCGCCATCCATAAGCGGCGCAATACCCAAACCATATTCAAGCGGCGGTGGGTCAATAGAGATCAACCACGGGTTCCAGGTTGGTCCCTGGCTCGCACCGTAGAAGATCAGAATTGTCCCTAGGACGGCGAAAAAGAACGTCGTGACCCCGAAGAAGCCAACGTAAAATGGCCCCACCCAGAAGTCGAACAGATCACCGCCGACCAGCGTCCCGCCTCGGACGCGGTATTTTCTTTCGAAGCTGAGCTGTGCCATCTTCCTACTCCATTCAATGACAAGTCAGGCGACCTGCCGTTAACAGTCTTTGGTATGCTGCGGGCGAGCGGCCCGCCCGCAGCAGAGTCTTAGAAAGCAACCAGTGGTTAGCTTGCGCTGAACGCGAGCGTGAACCAGTTGGTGCTGTCGTTGCTAAGCAGGACGAGATGAATCATCGCTGCCAGCAGGAACAGGAAAACGCCCTGCGCCACGAAAACGCGGCGTGGGTCGAAGACCAGCCAGATCTTGTAGAACTGAGCCATGTGCGATCTCCTTCCTTACCAGCCGAACCAAGGCAGTTTGATGTACGTGAGTACGTGAGCAACTACTGCGATCATTACGAAGACCCACAGTCCGCTCATGTAAACAGCGTGCAGTTCCTGCGCCTGTTCATCGGACAAACCTGTGAAAGACAGGTCGGAATTATCAGCCATGTTTTGTCTCCAAAATTATGAACTGACGCCGCGCACCCCCCGCGGCCGGGTTACGACAGGGGCTCATCCCCTGCCCTAATCCGTCACCCCGGGGGGGAGTGACGAATTTCGTCTTGCCGGAGGCGAGCCCCAGACAAATCTCTGCCAACACATCACCCATGGAAGATGTGCGGCGTAATAATGCGGGCCTGTGACCAAGCCTTTGCGATTGGCCCCTTTTCAGGAAGCGACATCTGACGCGCGGCGCTTAGTCCCCAAGTGAGGATCGCCAGCGGCAGTGTCGCGAGGAAGATGATCCCGAAATATGCGTAATATTCCCGCTTTGGCGGTGCTGCGCGTTCGCGCGCGATCGGCGTGTCCGTCGTAAAATCAGTCATCGTTGTCCTCCCGAGACAGGTTCAAGGGTTTCGACGGTCTCAAGGACTACCCGGTCGTTGCCGGCGTCGAGCGCTGCGCGTTCGGCAGCATCCCGCAACTTTTTCGCTGCTGAAATTCGGGTCAGGATCGGGTGGCTGGCCACGATCTCATCGAGTTTGGCTTGCGCGTCTTCATCCCAAGGGAAATCGCGGCGCAGCGGTGTCAGAGTGGCGTCTGTTGCGTCCATGTCAGAGGCAAGCGGAAGGATATGGAACAAGCTATCGAAGAGCCCGTTGCAGACCTCTTGCAGCACATAGGTCGCGCCCGCGTAGCCCATGAACGGCGTCCCAGTGGCCCGACGGATCGCAGCGCCTGGGAAGCTCGCCGGAATGAAAGATGGCGACGGTCCGTGACCGCCTGACATCTCCGCCAGATACATTTTTTCGTTGATCGACCCGAAGACAACCAAGGGCCGTTTCTGATGGATCAGCTCGCGAACTTCATCGTTGTTGGTTTTCTTGCCACGGCACCGCGCGACGGCAAGGGCACAGGGGAAGCCCAGATCATTTTCGAGGTAATTCTTCAGGCCACGAGTGTAGGTTTCGTTTGCAACAACAGCGAATTCGGCAGTGGCAAAGAAATCCTGTGTGACAGAGCGCCACAAATCCCAAACCGGTTTGATGGTTGAATGCTTTTCTTGCTCAATGAACGGCTCTGGGTCGAGCCCCAGCAAGTCACCCAACTTTCGCAAGAATTTCGTGGTGCTGTTCAAGCCCATCGGCGCTTGCAAATACGGCTTGCCAAGAACCTCAGCCAAGCCGCGCCCAAACTCGCGGTACATGCAGATATTCACGTCCGCATTCACCAAGTTGCGCATTTCGGCCAAATGCGCACCCAACGGCATCACCATATTGACCTCAGCCCCGATGCCTTCGACGAGGCGACGGATTTCGGCCAAATCGGACGGCATATTGAACGTGCCGTACATCGGCCCAAGGATGTTCACACGCGGTTTTGCGCCCTCTTCGCGCTTCTTCTCCGGCGGCATCCGACCTTTGGTCATGCCGAACTCGGTAAAGATCCACGTCATCGCGCGGTCTGCGCATTCCCACTGGTCTTCATCAATGGTGCGCGGCAAGAAGCGTTGAATGTTCGTGCCCTGCGGCGTCACGCCCCCGCCGATCATCTCAGCAATCGAACCTGTCACAACGACTGCAGGCAGAGCTGGGTCAAGCGTATCCCAAGCCCGCTTCATTGCGTCCTCGGTGCCTTCGCCCATCTCGGTTTCAGACAAGCCGGTGACAACGATCGGTAGTTCGTGAGGTGGCAGCCCGTCGGTGTAATGTAACACGGAGGTCACCGGCAAGTTTTCGCAGCCTACAGGCCCGTCAACGACGACCTGCAAGCCCTTAACAGCGCAGAACGCATAAACAGCGCCCCAATATCCGCCCGCGCGATCATGATCGGTGACTAGCATCAGATCATCCTCGCTGCTTCTGCGGCACGCTTGGCCTTGTCGAGTTTCTTTTGGTGTTGCGCACGGAAGTCTTCGCGCACGTTGGGCGCGCCTTCCCAAACACCTGCGGTGTCGTCGGTGCCAACGCCTTCAAAGAAAGCGCGCATGGCGTCCATCTTCTCTTTTCCAGCGATGGCCGCATTCACAACTTGACCGAGCGAACCGGCACCTGCTGGCCCCATCAAAGGACGCGCAGAAATCAAGTTGGTGAAATAAAGCGACGGAATACCTGCCTCTTTCGCATGTTGAACAACCGGTGTTGTGCCAATGGCCAAGTCAGGCTTGATCGCATCAACAGCGGAAATGTCGTCCTCAAGCGAGGCGCGGAACTTCACCTTCACGCCTTTGCTTTCCAGCCATTCCACATCTGCGGCAGACCAAGGGGTTTTCGGGCAAGCTGTGCCGACGTAGGGCAGATCAGCGCCGCTTTCGATCAACAGACGCGCGACGAGGAGTTCTGACCCTTCGTAACCCGAAAGCGTGATCGTGCCGTTGATAGGAACAGTGGCCAACGCCTCTTTGATCTTTGGCAGGAAGGCGTTCTGTGCACCAGCGACTTGGGCCGATGGGACATTGAACGTATCCCCGATTTTGGCCAACCAATCCGCTGTCCCGTCATAGCCCACTGGCGCGGAGCCAACGACAGGGCGTCCAGCCACATCAAATTCACGCACCGTGGCAGTGTAGAACGGATGGATCGCTGCCGCCGCACCGCTATCGAGCGCCGCATAGAGCTCTCGCCATTCGCGGGTTGGAACCACTGGACCGGCGGCCAAGCCAAGCGGGCCAAGCATCGCACCGATCATCATTGGATCGGCTGGGAACATCTCTCCCAAAAGAGCGACTGTTGGTCGATCCGATTTGCCACCAACAGGCGCTTGAACTGGGCCTGCAGCGATCTCTTCACGCGCATAGTTGAGCATCGCGGCCGCAAGAACGTCTTTCGCCTCAGCGTGGGTTGGAACTCCAAAGCCGGGCACATCGATGCCGACGATGCGCACACCGTTAATCTCCTTCGGTAGCAACCGAAGCGGCACCCCAGACGCGGTTGGAACGCACAGGTTGGTGACGACGATGGCGTCATAGCGATCTGGGTCGGCCATCTCATGCACGGAATCGCGGATGTCTTCGTAGAGCTGCCCTGTGACGAGTGTTTCTGAATTGAAGGGCACGTAGCCAACAGACCGACGCGCGCCGTAGAAGTGCGACACGAAGGTCAGGCCGTAAACACAGCAAGCAGAGCCAGACAGAACCGTCGCGACCCGCTTCATCCGAAGACCTACGCGCAAAGACCCGAACGCAGGGCACATGCTCTGCGGTTGATCATGGGGGCCTTGCGGATAGTCCTTCGCGAATTGATCCAAGATGTCGGATTTTCCGGCCTTGCGCGCCGCCGCTTCCATCGTCGCAGCGCCAGCCGTGCAGCCGCCATCAAGCGCAGTCTCTTGCACAATCTCAGAGGCTTCGGGTGTGACACCTTCTATGATCTGGATTTCCCCGCTGGCGTCGTAGCCAACTTCGAAACCCTCACGCGTCGTCATAAATGACCTCCAGCGACTCTTTAGGTTTCGCGTTTTTGCCGCGCATGTCGGCGTCTGTGGCGGGTTCCAGAACGAAATCTGCTCCGGTTTCTTCGGCATCAAACAGGGCCAAAAGCCCATCCTGATCCAAGGCAGTTGGATGTGTTGGAGGCGCACCAGCAACGGCGTCTGCCAAACCGGCAAACATATCGCCCCACTGGCCTTTCTTCTGCGTGCCCACGATCTGGTAATTCGCAGATTTCTTCCGCAGGTCGTCATCTGCCGGGATTGACGCCAAAACTGGAATATCGACAGCCTTCGCGAAAGCCTGAGCCTCACCCGTGCCGTCATCTTTGTTGATCACAAGACCCGCGACGCCGACGTTGCCGCCCAGTTTGCGGAAGTATTCGACGGCGGAGCACACGTTGTTCGCCACATAGAGCGATTGCAGGTCGTTCGAGCCAACCAAAATCACCTTCTGCGCCATGTCCCGCGCAATCGGCAGACCAAAGCCGCCGCAGACCACGTCGCCCAGGAAATCAAGGAGGACATAGTCGAAATCCCAGTCGTGGAACCCTAGTTTCTCCAACAGCTCAAAGCCGTGGATAATCCCACGTCCGCCGCAGCCGCGACCAACCTCTGGCCCGCCAAGCTCCATCGCGAAGACGCCGCCACGCTTGAAGCAAACATCACCGATCTTTACCTCTTCGCCAGCGATCTTCTTTTTCGCTGAAGTCTCAATAATCGTTGGGCAGGCCTTGCCACCGAACAGCAGGCTTGTTGTGTCTGATTTCGGGTCACAGCCGATCAGCAGAACGCGCTTGCCCTGTTCCGCCATCATGTGGCTGAGGTTCGCGAGCGTGAAAGATTTCCCGATCCCGCCTTTGCCATAGATCGCAATGATCTGGGTTTTCGACGTCGGCTCACCCTGCGGCACCTCCAACGTCGGTTCGATCTTCGCTTCGTCCCGCAGACGCTGATCGAAGTCTTTCAGATTTGGCACTTCGTCCTTCATGCGGTTCCCCAGTTCAGGATCATTTTCAGGCAGTCGGCATCGGTGAACGCCGTCTCATAGGCAGAGGCGGCATCAGCGGCGTCGGCGGTATGGGTGATCAGGTCGTCTAGGCGTAGTGTGCCCCCTTCGACCAAAGCACGGGTTGCGGTCATATCGTCGGCATCCCACTCCGCAGCGATGCGGAACCGTGCTTCTTTCATAAAGGCAGGTGGGAATGCGAACTGCAGCGGCTCTTTGTAAAAGCCCGCAAGAACCACCTCGCCGCCTTTGGCCATCCGGCCAACCAACTGGTTCAGCAAATCGCACTGACCCGAGGCATCGTAGATAGAGGTATAATCGCGCCGTTCGTCAGCATCCGCGTTCGTGACGGCGTAACCCTCGGCCCCACCGGTACGACGCGGATCTATTTCCCAAACAGTCGGCGCAGGTGCACCAGCCGCGATCGTGAGCCGTGCGAGAAGGCGACCGAGAACACCGTGACCAACGATCAGGTCAGGTACAGATTTTCCCGGACCCGCCATAGCGTGCCTTGCCGTTGCCGCCAAAGCCAAAAGCGCACCCGCAGGCCCCGTCGCGCTATCAATGCGTGTTACGCGCGATGCTGGGGTGATCAGCGCCTTGGACGCTGCGCCGAACAGGCCATAGGCCCCGTCATAGCAATTCGCACCGGGAACAAAGACCGCTTCACCAACGCGGAATCCGCTGTCAGAACCAGCTTCAACCACCTCTCCGGAGGCTTCGTAGCCAGGGATAAGCGGGTAGCCCATTCCCGGAAAAGGAGGCATTTCACCGGACCAAAACAACTTTTCCGTGCCGGTTGAGATGCCAGAATGGCGAATCTCCACCACAATATCCTGCGGTGTCGGGGGTGTGATTCTCACCGATTGAAGCCCAATTTTCCCGGGCTCACTCAGCACGACAGCCTTTGTTTGCAACGGTTTCTCCCTTTGTCTGCTTGTCCCATCGCGGTGCGACGGGGTGCGACATTCTGTCCTATGTCAGTTTAGCTAGACACTTACGTGTGTCAATCTTTTGATACGAAAAATGTGTCAGTTTGACTTTACAGCTGTGATCGCCGTAGTAACGAAGGGCCGGCGTGTCATCGGCTTGCTGATGTTGGCGAAACCAGCCTGCCGCAACAGATCACTGATTTCCGTTGCCGATCTGACGCGTCCGGTTTGCATCGCGAGGCAATAAATCGCGAAATAGGCATTACCTGCCCGATGCGGCTGCGCGCCACCTGTCATCGGTTCCGAAATCAGGATCCGGCCGCGGGTTGGAAGCGCGTCGTAGACAGATTGAAGTAGGGCCAGAACAGTGTCATCGACGTGATCATAAAGCACCCGAATGAGACTGATCGTATCCGCGCCCTTCGGCAACGGATCATCTCTGAAAGATCCGGGCACAATGCTACTCCGCTGGCTGATCCCCAAATCAGCAAACCGTTGTTTGGCCTCTGGGGCCACTGCAGGCAGATCAAACAGAGTCAGTTGAAGGTTGGGGTAGGCCTGCGCCACATGGCAAAGAAACGCGCCTGTGCCGCCACCAACATCCAAAAGGTGCTCTGTCCGACCAAGATCAACCAAAGACAGCGTATCTTCAGCGACCAAAGCCTGACTGTCGGCCATGAGCTTTGAAAAGGTCGCCGCCGCCGCTGGGTCTTCTGCTGCGCCCGCCCCGAACACATACGGCCAGAACTGCGCGAGTTCCGTCTCTGTCTCCCCTCGGAAGAAGGCCACCGGATCAGCGAGATCGCGATAGAGCACGTCATGATGCGCGATCATCCCCTTCAGCCCCGGAACGCCGCTGAGTGCCGCGCCCCTGCGAGTCAGGGCGTAGCCGCCACGCTTTGCCTTCAACAGATACAATGACACCGATGCATCCAAAAGGATACGCATTCGGTCCGCCGGCACGCCATGCCGTGCGCTCAACGAGTCAAGCGATTGAGGGCCATCCAAAAGATCGTCCAAAATGTCCAGCTTGATCAACGCCTGCAGGATTTGCGCATGACAAAACCCTGCAACAATATCGAACATCTCTTCGCCCTCGCGGCGCACAATCCCTTTTATCAAAGGCAATCGCGCCATACGGCGTTGAAACGTGGGAGAGGCAAAAAGCCTGTTGAGCGAAAACCGTTTTCCGCGCGGAGCGGCTGGTTGGTTTAACCCGATTTCAGACATTATTCGCCCGGAACGGACAGGCTTTCCCGCGCATCAGCTGGAACCAATTTATCGGCATAAGCCCGCACCATCTGCGCCAATGCCGCCTCACCCGGACAAGCGGGAATGGAGGCAATTGCGCCCGCGAGGATGTCATCAAAACGAGCCACCGCGCCCCTGACGCCATAGGTCGCAACCGCATTTGGCCGCCCGTGCAAATCATCCTGACCAGCCGGTTTACCTAGCAATTGCTCATCGCAAAGCGCATCGCGCAGGTCATCGGCGACTTGAAACGCCTCGCCAATACGAGAGCCAAGCTCTTCCCATGGCTCGGCCTCCTGCCCAGCCGCAACAGCACCCATTTGTGTGGCCGCGATGAACAACGCACCGGTTTTGGATTGGTGGTAAGCGGAAAGATCAATCTCCGACTCGCTCTCCCATCCTTGACCGGCACAGATGCCGTTCGGCATTCCGGCGCGGTTCGAGAGGATGTCGATCAAGGCGACCGCCCGCTCTGGATCATGTACGGCAGCCTTGGCTAAAATCTGGAACCCCATCACGATCAGGCTGTCGCCTGCAAGAACGGCCAGCGGTTCAGAAAACGCTTTGTGCAGCGAAGGCTTCCCGCGCCGCACATCCGCATCATCAAAGCACGGCAAGTCATCATGCACGAGGCTGGCGCAATGGATCACTTCCAGCGCAGCAGCTGCGGCATCCGTCAGCTCTGGCTTATCCTCACCACAAGCCATCGCCACCGACATCAAAATCGTTGGCCTGATCCGCGCACCACCTGGTTTGACGGCATAGTCTAGCGACGCGGCCAATCGCGCCGGTGCCATTCCGCCTTGACCCTTGTAAATCGCGTTTGAAACAGCGGTTTCAATCCGGTCTGCCATGCGCATGATACTTCTCCGAAACCTCGATGTAATTGCAAAGTTACATCATATGTGTAAATGAAACTGGACATATTTATGGTTCGAGTCAACACTCCCGTAGGGAGGTAGACGTGATTTCAAACCAACGCATTGCTGTGATTGGGGCTGGCATCGGTGGATTGGCGGCCGCTTTACGGCTGTCCCATCTGGGCGCTGAGGTGGATGTTTTTGACATTAATGATGGCCCCGGTGGCAAGATGCGAACCCTACCGTCAAATGCGGGACCAGTGGACGCCGGACCAACAGTTTTGACGCTGATCCACGTGTTTGAACGCCTCTACGCCGATATTGGAGAGGATATCCACCAACACCTCAACCCATCACCCCTGCACGTTCTCGCCCGCCACTTTTGGGAGGACGGGACCGTTCTGGACCTGACCATCGATCCAAAAGAGAACCACCACGCCATCGCGCAAGTGTTCGGCGCGGAAGAGGCAAATCGTTTCCTAAAATTCGATCAAAGAGCAAAGCGCTTGTTCGATGCCTTTGACCTTCCGATGATGCAAAAGGCCGCACCTGATACGCTGGGTATGGTCAAAACCGTCGCCGGTCAACCGAGCCTTGCCCTCGATATGGCGCCGCACCTGAGCCTCGCTGGTCTATTGAAGGGTAGCTTCAAATCTCCGCATCTTCAGCAACTCTTTGGCCGCTACGCCACTTATGTCGGCGGATCGCCTTTGCAGTCGCCTGCGCTACTGAGTTTAATTTGGAACGCGGAGGCGCGGGGTGTCTGGACACTCAAAGACGGTATGAACGCATTGGCCCAGAACATGATGAAACTCGCACAGGATCGTGGTGCCCAGTTTCATTTTGGCACGCCCGTTAAACGGATCGTTCAGCAGAACGGACGGGTAACTGGTATTGAGACAGCAAGCGGGAAGATCAACGCCGATCTTGTGGTGTTCAACGGCGACCCGCGCGCCTTGGTCGAGGGTGCGCTAGGCCCTTCTGCGCAAGCCGCCATCACACCAGACGCAGTCGAACCGCGCAGCCTATCGGCTTACGTCCACGCCTTCAGCGCAGCCCCCAGCGGCATCGAGTTGAGCCACCACAATGTCTTCTTCAGCAGCGTCACCAATGCGGAATTTGGCCCCTTGACCAAAGGCGAACGCCCAACCGACGCTACACTTTACCTCTGCGCGCAAGACCACGGCACAGTCACCTCTGACGCAGAACAGCGCTTTGAAATCATCATGAACGGCCCCCCTGTTGGCACCGACCCAGGCAAGGAGAAAGACACATGTCAGACGCAGATCTTCGACCGGTTCCGCACGTTCGGACTGTTTTTCGACCGAAGGCCGGGGCCGGACACGCTGACGACGCCAGCGGAGTTCAACCAGCTTTTCCCACAGAGCCTCGGGTCACTCTACGGGCGGAGCCCGCATGGGCTGACCGCCGGGATGAAGCGCCCGCAAGCCAAGACGAAGGTGCCGGGGCTGTACCTCTGCGGCGGAGGAGCGCATCCGGGGGCGGGGATACCAATGGCCACACTCTCCGCCAAGCACGCGGTCGACGCGATCTTGAACGACCTTTCTTCGATATCGACGTCCCCCCAAACGGCTACGCCTGGTGGTATATCGACGGGCTCAGCCACTGTGGCACAAAAGCCATCTCTGTCATCGCGTTCATAGGGTCTGTTTTCTCTCCTTGGTATGCGTGGACGGGTCGGAAAGACCCCGCGAACCATTGCTGCATCAACGTCGGCACCTACGGCAAGGGCGGGCGGTTCACGATGACAGATCGTGGGCGGCGAGCGCTTCGAACGAGCGCGGATACCTTTGAGGTGGGTCCAAGCAAGCTACATTGGGACGGCGAAAAGCTGGTCATCCACATTGATGAAATCAGCAGCCCGCCCATCATCAGCCGCGTGCGTGGGCGCATAACGATCACACCAAAGGCCCTAACTGAGGTGGAACTTCCCCTTGCCAATGACGGAACGCACATCTGGCGTCCCTTCGCCCCGCTTTCGGATATTCAAGTCGATCTAGAAGCGGACGGTTGGCAATGGGACGGCCACGGGTATTTCGACGCCAACTTCGGCACACGCGCCTTAGAGCAGGATTTCAATTATTGGACCTGGGGCTGTTTTCCTTATAGCGCGGGGGCGACAGCCTTTTATGACGTCACCCGCCGCGATGGATCAACATACGAAACCGCAATCCAGTTCAAGCCCGATGGCTCGGCAGAACATGTCGAGGCACCGCCCCTGACCCGTTTCAAGAACTCGCTCTGGCAAGTGCGACGTGAAACCCGCGCTGACAAAGGCGCAATGCCGCACCAGCATTTGAATATGCTCGACGCACCGTTCTATTCAAGATCGGCCGTGAACACGCAGCTCAATGGCGAAGAGGTGACAGGCATTCACGAAGCGCTCGATCTCCGCCGCTTTGCCTCTCCATTTCTGAAACCAATGCTTGCAGTCAGGGTGCCGCGCCGGTCGGGGTGGACATTCCCAACGTGATTACCTCGCCGCCGGCGGCTTTTGCGTCTTCTGCGTCGTGAGTAACCATCAGAACCGGCAGGTTCCGGTCCTTCGCGCGTGCAAAGACCAGTGACCGCACCTGCGCTCGGCGATCCGCATCCAGCCGCGAAAACGCTTCATCTAGAAGCAAAGCGCACGGTTCGGATAAGAGCATCCGCATCAAAGCCACCCGCGCTTTTTGTCCGCCAGAAAGGGTCGCCGGATCACGATCCGCGTAACCTTCAAGCCCTACTTCGGAGAGCGCCTCGTCGATCTTTGCCGTCCGCCCTGCCTCGCTGCCACCGGGTGCGAGGCCAAAAGCGAGGTTTGCACCAACCGATAAATGCGGAAACAGCAGATCGTCCTGAAACAAGATACCAACACGGCGTTTGTCTAGGTGTACATCCGTAATGTCATTCCCTTCCAACAGAATGCGACCCTCTGCTTGAAACGCAGGGGCAAGCGTACCCGTGATGAAAGACAATAACGTCGATTTTCCGATGCCTGACGGCCCCATGATCGTCAGCACTTCACCCGGTTCGATTTTGCGTGAGAGCGACAAAAGGACATTGCCGTCCTTCCGGATGGTCACATCTTTCAGTTCTAAACCATCATGCATGTCTCAGCCCTCTTCGGTTCCGCCATGCCAGCGCGGGGATCAACAAGGCAAGCGCAAATGGCAGTAGCGCGGCACTTGTTTGCATCAACCCGTAAACCCCAATCGCGCGGCGGTCGCCGCCAGAAGACAAGGCAACCGCTTCGGTGGTTAGAGTTTGAACGCGCCCGCCACCGATCAAAAGCGTCGCCAGATACTGCCCAACTGACACCGCCAAACCGACTGCGGCGGCGGTCAGGATGGGACGCAAAAGCATTGGCACCCGCACGCGCCACAGGACGCCGTTGGGGCTTGCCCGCAACGCAGAGGCAATCGTGCCGATGCGCGTGTCCCAAGCCCTGAATGGGTCCGCGAGCGATAGAAAGACGTAGGGCAGGACAAACACCAAATGCGCGGCCATAACCGGCAGGCGTCCGACATCGACGCCGATGGTTAACATGAAGGTCTGTAGCCCTGGCAAGAACGCTGTTTGCGGCAAGAGCAAGGGTAAGTAGAGCAGCCAAATTCCTCGATTAGAGAGCCTCAACCCATAGCGATATTCCGCCTCCAAACACCCAATCGTCAGGACCAAAGCCGCGAGTGTGACTGGGATGGCGATAGCAGCGGTTTCGCCTATGGCTTCTAGAACCCCGTCACTGTGCCGCATCCAGTTTTTGAAAGTGAAACTTTGCGGCAAAGCGTCCGGAAACCCCCAAAACCCCGCGAAGGACCACGCCAGCAGGACGAGTAAACCAAGGAAGATCGCAAGGGCGGCAGCTGTTGACAGCGCAAGCGAAATGCCTGCTGCAACGGTATCTAGCGCACCTCTATTTCCCTTTGTGATCCACATCATCCCGAACCACCCAATGACACGCTCCCCGATGCGCCAAACCACCAAGGCACCAATAACCAAACTCAATTGCAACAAGGCCGCAGAGGCCGCTTGCACCCGCAAAGCCAAATCAGGGTCAGCCATCCAGCGGACAATCTGAACGGAAAGGGTGCTTGGTGTGTTCGGGCCAAGGATCACGGCGACATCGACGACTGACATCGCATAGGCCAAGACAACATAGACCGGCAGTCGGATTTGAGCGTAAACGCGCGGGAACACTGTCTTCAACCAGCCGGTCACGCGCCCATATCCCAAAGCCGAGGCGATGGTTCTGGACCTAACCGCTTCTGCCTGCCCCAAGGCGGCGAGGGTCATGAGCAAAAGAAACGGCACCTCTTTTACGACCAACCCCGTCGTCATCGCGAGGCCCCATTGATCGTTCACGATCAAGAGGTCGGGCGGCCGCTCCCATCCGGTCAGCCAAGGCGAGAACAGCCGAGACAGCCAGCCCGATGGCGCGATCAGAAACGCCAACCCGAAGGCAGCGGCAGCATGCGGCACGGACAAGAGCGGCGATAGCAACCGCTCTAAGGTCTGAAAAGCCTTGGTGCCCGACCATCCGGCTGTAACCAGCATCACAATGCTCAGGGCAATCAGTGTGGAAGCAAAGCCTGTAAAGACTGATAGCAGAACGCTGCGCGGCAACCCCGGCCAATCAAAAAGCGATTGAAACCCGCTCAGGTTCGGCCCCGTCAGCCCCGCAACGGGAAAGTGACCAAACGCGGGTAAGATCGTTCCCCACAATCCGGCCAAAACCGGCCCGAGCATGACCAACACGGTCAAGAGCGGCAAAGCGGGTAGGAATGTGCGTTTGGTCATCGAAAGAAGACCCCCGCCACAAAGGCGGGGGTGATCAGTTCTTATTCAGCAACGCCATAGCGTTCGACCCAATCATCCGCGATGCGGGTCATCCAGCTTGGGTGTGGCTCGGCCTGAGCAGTCCCCAATTCGGCAGGTGACAGCGTGGCGATGCCCAGCTCAAGACTATCGAACACAGCGCGATCTTCATCAGACAGCGCTGCCATGTTCAATACCGTACCGTAGCCAAGCACCTCAGGATCTTGCGCGCGGGCTTGCGCCTCTGGCGACATCAGGAAGTTGGCCACAACCATCGCGCCTTCTTTTGAGCCAGAGTTATACGGGATCGCGACGAAGGACGCGTTGCCGATGGTGCCTTTATCCAAAACAAATGTGCGCACAGTTGGCGGCAATTCATTATTAGCAATCGCGGTGGACGCCGCACCCGGGCTAAAAGAAATCGCCAGATCAACTTCGCCATCTGAGATCAGCTGGAACTGAGCGTTACCCGTTGTCGGATACGCGCGGCCCTGACGCCATAGGTTTGGTGTGAGTTCATCTAAATACGCCCAAAGCGGCGCGGTAACTTCGTCATAGCTGTCGTCAGACACAGGCTCCGCCAAAACAGACGCATCGGGCAGAATGTCGACCAAAACCTGCTTCAGGAACGTTGTGCCCAAGAAGTCAGGCGGCTGTGGGTATGTGAACCGACCAGGGTTTGCAGCAGCCCAATCTTGCAGCGCCGCCATATCCCCCAAGCGATCCGGCATATCGGCCGTGTCGTGGATAAACACCACTTGCGCCATGGCCCATGGGCTTTCGTAACCTTCAACAGGAACGGTGAAATCGGTTTGAACCGTCTTCCCTTCGACATCTACTAACTGCCAGTTCGGCAATTGCTCTGCGAATGGTCCAAAGAGCAGATCAACCTCTTTCATCGCGCTAAAGTTCGCGCCATTGATCCAGATCATATCGATCGCGCCGTCGTCGTTTTCGCCGGCGTCTTTTTCGGCCACAACTCGCGTCACCGCATCGGACGTCGCAGAGAGTTTCACATGCTCAAGCGTCACACCGTAATCCTCGGCGACACGCGATCCGACCCAAGCAATAAAGTCATTGGTTGTGGTCGACCCACCCCAAGCATTCCAATAGACCGTCTGGCCATCTGCCTTCTCAGTCACAGCGGCCCAATCCGCAGGATCGGTATCTGCCAGCGCAGGAAGTGGGGCCAACAGGGCAGCCAAAATTGCGAGGTGTTTCATAGTGAGTGGTCCTTAGTCAGTGAAAGTCTTCTGCGCCCCGTAGATGCGCAAGATTGCTGTCGCAAAGCAAAGCGTGCCGAAGATCCACGCTAGCGGTGCGAAGTATAAGGGGAAAAGGCAAAGCAGGACGAAAAACCCGATGGTTTCCGTACCTTCCAATAGCCCGTTGGAATAATAAAGCGACTTTTGTCCTTGCGCCGTTGTTTCGATGTCGTGTTTTTCGGCCAGAATTGCAAAGCCAAGAAAGCTGGAGCCGTTGAAATAGAAGGACAGCAGCAAGAATGCGCCCGCAATCGCATTGGCGCTTGGGTCCATTACAACAAAGGCGAAAGGGATCGCACCGTAGAATAAGAAGTCGCAGGCAATGTCGAGATAGCCGCCAAAATCTGTCTTTTCCGTAGCGCGCGCAACGGCGCCATCCAAGCCATCAGCTATACGGCTCAAGAGGAGAAACACGAGACCCCAACCGGTCGCGCCAAACGCGATAAGCGCCGCGGCAACAAGACCAAGCGCCAAGCCAGCCAATGTGACACCGTTTGCCGTTCCGCCCATCGACGCGATCTGGCGTCCAATGGCGTTCAGCGGCGTATCAATCAATTGTCGCGCATAGCGATCTAGCATGTAGCGGTGTCCTTGTTCCAGAGGGGTTGTGACAGATCGGTATGCTTTGACGCAATCACCCTGACGAGATCGTGACTACTCTGTTGCAATTCGCGGTCGGCCGCGCGCAAGAACTGTCATATCTGCACTGATGAACATTTCGGCGTTCTCGATCTCTGCTGATTTCTTATCGACGGAGACGCTGAATTGAGGGTCATCAACGCCAGAGGCCGCGGCATCTTTGGCAACACTCGCGCGCAACTCCTCTTCAAGCGCGGCAATGGCCTCGTCTGCTTCGACAAAATTTTGTGGACCAGAAGCAAGATGCGCCACCACCCGCCCCGGACCAGCACCCGTGACGGTTCCTTTGGCCTGCATCGTCACATGACCGACAACGGCTCCAATCGCATTGGCCACATCAGCATGATCCGGCACTTTCATGGTCGTGCCCAGCCTGTCTCCAACAGCGCCATAGTAAGACTTCGCCGACGCCCCTAATCCGATCACTGGCACTGCAAGCGAAACCTGCGTGTTCACAATGTCCGAATGCGCATCCAGTCCAGCCATCGTCAGCGGATGACGCGCCAGCTCCGCCGCAGGCAACTCAAAATCCCGCCCATCTTCGGAAAAGGCACTTTGCAAGATGCAATCCGTGGTTTGATGCGTCACCTGATCTATGATCATCCGGGCCAAGGCCTCAGGCGTTTCCGCCAGCTTATCGCCACCGCCGGTCCGTTGCCGCGCGAATAAGGTGAGCGCTTTATGGGCCGCATCCCGATCCCAACTGTGCGAAAGCCCCAACATATGAGCTGCATCAGAGGGCGTCACACCCGCCTCTATCACCAATCCACGCGTGACAAGCCGACCCAGCGCTGGCCCTTCGATCCGAGAGGTCACCGCCTCCCCCAATCGGATCGGACCGGACCGCAAACGCTCTGCAATCGCAGCTTCACGCTTGTCCAAGCCATCGGGCGGGGTATCCGACCAAAGCGGGATCACAAAGCGCCCGCCATCAATCATCGGCAGATCGCTTGCCAGACCGCGGTCATAAACTCCATGCACCAGTTCCGGCGCTTGTGTCGCCAACAATGAAATCGGCATGATCCGCCTTGGCCCAAGCCGTAAACCGATCTTCAATCCCGCATCGACATGCACTTCGCTGTCACCGCCCAAGCCAAACGTACGCATCGCGACCGCTTCGACCATGGTGCGATATGGACCAACTCGTGCGCCTTGCGGGTCAATCTGCGGTCGACCATCGCGCAGCAAGCACACATCAGTCGTCGTCCCACCGATGTCACTGACCAAAGCCGTGGTTTCATCCGTCAACCAGCGTGCTCCCTCAATAGAAGCCGCCGGACCGCTGAGGATCGTTTCAATCGGTTTCCGCCGCGCAAGTTCCGCCGAAATCAACGCACCATCGCCCCGCACAACCATCAACCGAGCCGTAATCCCAACGGCATTTAAATGCGCTTCGCAGGCTTTGATCAGCCTATCGATCATACCAATCAACCGCGCATTCAAAACCGCCGTCAGCGCGCGTTTTGGCCCGCCCAGCGCGGACGACAATTCATGCGAACACGTGACTGGAAGGCCCGTCACCTCGCGCAACACTTCCCGCACGCTTTCCTCATGCGCGGAGTTGCGCGTCGCAAAGTGGGACGCAACCGCAAAGCCGGTTATGCCCTCGGGCAATTCCGCCACCTCTGATCGCAATTTGCCCAAATCGAGTGGCGCCTGTTCGCTTCCCGCATGGTTGTGACCGCCCGCAAGCGTGATCAACGGATCTCCGCCAAGTGCGTCTTTCAATCCGTTTCGTTCGAATTCTGCATCATCAAACCCAATAAAGATCAACGCCACACGCCCGCCTTGGCCTTCAACCAACGCATTCGTTGCCAAGGTGGTTGAGAGAGACACCAAACCCACTTGGTTCGCGGGAATTTGCGCCTCCGCTAGAGCTGCATCAATCGCGCCACTTACCCCAATCGAAAGATCAGGCCGCGAGGTCAGTGCTTTGCTTTTAGCAATGACGGCTTGCGTCGCATCATCAATGACAACAGCGTCCGTATAAGTGCCGCCGGTATCCACGCCCAAAAGGTAAGCCATCACTGATCCTGTTCAGAATTGCTGGACCAAAGACTAGTGCTGAGGCCGCGGAAAACCGCTAAGAAACCGACATCGAAAGATCAATGACCGTCGCTTACGGAGCTTTAAGTTTTTAGCGTTAGTGGTTTTGCATGGCAGGCTTCTTCAAATACGTCTTTACGTGCTGTGCAGTCATAATTGCGTCTGCGGGTCCGGGCCGCAGCGAAAACTGGCTTTTGGTACAAACCAATGTCTTCCCAGCGGGATGCCCGTCGTTGGTTGATTGCATCGATGCCTCAACTCAAGAGCTGCGTAACCTTATGGCTTTGGACCCCGAGGAAACCACTGCATTCTTGGACGTGATCGCGCAACTGTCAGATGTTGAGGACATCCCCGATCTGCCTGTGGCATCGATGCCTGCCGACTTTCCCTTGATGGACATTGTCCCCCGCCTTCAAATGTTGGAGGTTCAGGGAAAAGAGGATGCCTTACGCGGATTGCCGGGCATTTACTTCGATGCCGCGCGCGTCGCCGGCGACGGATTGCCTGAGGTTTTTACCTCCTATTTCACTGACATGCTGACGACCGCTGGAATCCCCGTCTTGACTGAAGAGGAGGCTTTGCTTTTACCAGGGGCGGCGCGTATGTCCGTCAGTCTTTCGCTGACCCGGGATAATGCAGGCTGCATCTTTCCCTTTCGGGCGTCGTTGTCCCTTAAGGAAGAGGTGGTCCTCGTGCGCGACTCATCGATCAAGCTGGAAACCACGACGTGGAGCATGAGCGTCGCGCAGAATTTTACGAACACGAATTTCAATGCTGAAATGGCCCTACGAGATGCTGCGCAGCGATTTATCGACGACTACAAAAACGCGAACGCAATTTAGAAGTGAAAAGGCTCCACGATGGTTCGGCGCCCCAATGTAAGCGCGTCGGAAACATGGATCATCGGCGCAAGATCGACATCCGACTGGCCTGACTGCACAAGTTCGGCCATCCGATCATAGAGCGCTGGATATTCCCTGTTTTCGCCCACGTCGATCACTTCGCTACCAATGGACAACAGGCTGCCACCAGCATCCAAAATCACGTCTCCATCCGCAGTTTGCACTTTGATCTGCCACGTCTGCGGCCCCTCTTGCCGCCAATCCAAATCAGCACTCACATTGCCTGAAAACTTCAGTTTGGCAGCTATCGGGGTCTGACGGTTTTCGGGGAACCCAAGCTCTGCCGAACGCAAGAAAACCGCTTCAGGAAGGATTTCGGTCAAGATCGACAAAGCATTGATCCCCGGATCGAAAACCCCCATGCCACCCGGTTCAAACACCCATTCTTGTCCCGGATGCCAACGGCGCACATCTTCTTTCCAGACGATCTGAGCACCTAAAATCTCGCGACCAGCCAGCCAACCTTTCGCCGCAGCCACACCGCAAGCCATCCGACTGTGCCAAGTTGCAAAAAGCGAAACGCCTGCCTCCCCCGCCAGCCGCTGCAATTCCTGCACCTCGGCAATCGTAGCCCCGGGCGGTTTTTCGAGCATCACATGCCGGCCCGCTGAAATGGCCGCTTTCGCATAGTCAAACCGCGGCACCGGCGGCAAACACAGTGAGATCACTTCAATCTCGGGCCGCTCTACCAACATCTGAGCAAAATCCTGATAGGCCGGAACCCCATTGACCGTTCCAGCCCTGCTGACCGTTGCGGCCAAGTCCCAATCCGCACTTCCGGCAATCGCTGGCACATGCTGATCCTTGGCGATCTTCCCAATTCCAACAAGACATATCGGGGCAGTCATCGGAGGCTCCTTCTTCGCTTGAACCGGCCATACTCCGACCAGAACTCACCTGCAAATCCAAAAAACATGTCGCTTTTCGAATAGCTTTGGTTGGTTTGGCATTGAGTTGCCCCCGCAACCCCAGCACGCTTTCCTAAATCGAGGGAGGTCAGAATGAACACCATCGCACATCACAACATGACCCACTACGCCGAGCGCACTGATTTGGCCGCTGCCTTTCGCTGGACCGCAAGGATGAACCTGCACGAAGGCGTCGCAAACCACTTTAGCTTTGCAATCAACAATGATGGGACGCAGTTCTTGATGAACCCCAACCAGATGCATTTCTCCCGCATCAAAGCCAGCGATCTGATCACGGTCGACGCCAATGATCCCGACACTCTGAAAGGGCCTGACGCGCCGGACCCAACCGCATGGGGCCTGCATGGTGGCATTCACCGCCTTGTGCCGCACGCGCGGTGCGCGATGCATGTGCACTCGATCCACGCGACCGTTTTGGCCAGCTTGAAAGACAGCCGCCTGCCACCGATTGACCAAAACTGCTGCACCTTCTTCAATCGCTACGTGATCGATGAAGACTACGGCGGATTGGCATTCGAAGAAGAGGGCGAACGCTGCGCGACTCTTTTCACCGATCCAAAGAAACGCGTGATGATCATGGGCAACCACGGCATTCTGATCATCGGCGAAACCATCGCGGAAACCTTCAATCGGCTCTATTACTTTGAACGCGCCTGCGAGACCTACATTCGCGCCTTGCAAACTGGCCAGCCGCTGCGCGTGATCCCTGATGACATCGCCGAAAAAACTGCGCGAGAGTTGGAGGAATATCCAGAACAAGATCAGCGCCATTTGGCGGAGCTACGGGCCATCTTGGACGACGAAGGGTCCGACTATGCCCACTAACAAAGAGTGGAACTATCACCCTGATCTGCCGCTCGAGGACCCATCGATCTTTTCACACCCGACGGATGCAAGGTTCCTCGCCGGATGGTTCGCGCGAAATTGGCTAACCCTCTCCGAGCGGGTTCTGATGTTTATCCTTGCGGTTGCAGCCTACTACACGCTTTACCCCAGCCTTGCCGCGGCCCAGAGTTTCGCACCGGGCTGGATGATACAAATCCTCATCGCCAACTACATCTTAGTGATCGCGGTCGCCGGTGGCCTGCATTGGTATTTCTACATCAAGCGCGGACAGGGCAAGAATCTGAAATTCGACCACCGCGATCAAACGCGCAACAATCGCAACTTCAAATTTTCAGATCAGGTTAAAGATAACATGTTCTGGACCTTGGCGAGCGGCGTTCCCCAAATGTCGGCCTTTCAAATCGTGACCTATTGGCTGATGGCGAACGGCTACGCGCCGACAATTACATTCGCGTCAAATCCGATTTGGTTCGTGTTGGCCATAATTCTGCTGCCAATCTGGTCAGCATTTCATTTCTATTGGGTGCATCGGTTTCTACATGTGCCGTTCATGTACACGCGGTTTCACGCGCTGCATCATCGCAACATCAACATCGGCCCATGGTCCGGCTTTTCGATGCATCCGGTGGAGCATCTGCTCTATCTCTCGACCTTGTGCATCCACTGGATCGTCGCCAGCCATCCAATCCACGTGATCTACCACGTGATTTACCAAGGGCCGGGGGCCGCGATGACTCACACCGGCTATGAAGATTTGTTGGTCAAAGACAAACGCAAGCTGGCGCTGGGGACGTTTTATCACACGCTCCACCACAGGTATTTTGAGTGCAACTACGGCAATCAAGAGATGCCTTGGGATCGCTGGTTTGGAACGTTTCATGACGGAACTGCCGAAGGCACGGCGGAGACGCGTGCGCGGAAAAAACGGATGTATTCCTAGCGTTTGCGGGAGCGAAATTCGCAACGGTAGGTTCGCGCCCGATCCCAAGGGCGGCTTGAAACTTGCTCCGAATTCACTGCAAAGAGCCAAAGGTTCAAACCCTTGCTTGTCTCGCTATTTCGCGCCCGCCCTGGGGGGGGTGGGGTCGGGCGCGAACCGGATCGCAGGCGATCCGGAGGCGAAACGCAATGGACTGAGCTTAGGCTCCCCAGCCTAGCGTTTCCGAAAGGACAGAAGCGCTGCAAGATCGTCGCGATGATCCTCATCCGCGCGGTCGTCGTAAATCCGGAAATCGCGCAGCTTAACATCAGTGATCTTGTCCGACAGATCATCAATCGCTTGAGCAAAGCCGAGGTTCTCGTAGTGCTGTCTATTCACTGAAAGGGCAAAGACCGCTCCGGTCTCTGCAATGTCCAACAACGGCACCAAACCCTCCGGACCAACATGGCCGTGGGTAAACGTGCCTGCGCTGACCACACCTTGATACCTGTTCGGCGTATCAATCGGTTGCGTGACATCCGCGACAATCAAATCGCGATATACCCCTTTGGACCGCGCGACATCCAGCATCCCAGCCGATAGATCGACGGCATCAATCGGCCCGATCTGAGCCCTTGCGAGGAATTCGGCCACCAATCCGGTGCCCGCACCCACATCCAACACCGGCCCCTTCCCGCCTAGTCCGATGAAACCCAGGGCCACCTCACGCGGCGATTGATAGCCCTGCGCTTGGCCAAAGCCTGTGTCATAGCTCTGCGCCCATTCCTCATAAAGCGCCTCAACTTGCGCGTTTGAGGTCAGCGCATATGCCGATTTCAGGTCTGGTTCGTCGCTCATAGAGAAAATGGTACCACAGACTTGCGACTTCGCAATCTCTGCGGCACGAAGGGCCCCATGGAAAAGACACTGCTTTCGTTCGGCCACGGCTATTCCGCTGCCGCCCTCGCCCGCATCTTCGAACCGCAGGGATGGCGGATCATCGGCACCTCGCGGTCTGAGGATAAGCTGGCAACCTTTATGGAGGCCGGTGTCGAACCGCGCCTCTGGCCCGGTGCAGATATGACCCCCGCGCTAAATGCGGCGACGCATCTTTTGATCTCTCCCGCCCCGACGGAAGCGGGTGATCCTGTGCTGGCGGAATTGCGCGACGAAATCACCAAACGCGCCGATCAGTTCGAATGGGTGGGTTACCTGTCGACCACTGGCGTTTATGGCGATCATCATGGCGGTTGGGTTGATGAAAACAGTCCGCTAACGCCTGCCACCAAACGTGGACAACTGCGCGTCATGGCCGAAGAGGAATGGCGAGCGATCCCGAACCTGCCGCTGCATATCTTCCGCCTTGCTGGCATATATGGCCCAAGGCGCGGCCCATTTTCCAAGGTTCGCAACGGCACCGCCCGCCGGATCATCAAGGAAGGCCAAGTCTTCAGCCGTATCCATGTCGAGGACATCGCACAAACCCTCGCCGCATCGATCGAAAACCCCAATCCGGGGGCGGCCTATAACCTGTGCGACGACGATCCCGCCCCGCCGCAAGATGTTATCGGATACGCGGCAGAACTGCTCGGGGTACCCATCCCAGAAGCCGTGAACTTCGAAGACGCAGATCTCTCGCCCATGGCACGCAGCTTCTACGCCGAAAGCAAGAAAGTGCGGAACGATAAGATCAAGAACGAGCTAGGCGTTACCTTGAAATACCCTGACTATCGCACTGGCCTTAGGGTGCTACTGGCGCAGGAGACCTCCGCCTGACCAACCAAGCGATGCCTGCAAAGATCATCAGTAACACCAATGCAATCACCATGTTGGCCCCATAAAAGATCAATCTGTCCGACAATTCCATGTTGTTCAGGAACGGATAGGGAATGCCAGATGTCACGGACCCTTCTGGTTTGTCGTTGTTCCAACTGACCAAGGTTTCGCCCCACGTCAGATAAAGCGTAATCACGCCTGCCAACCAAGCAATCGCCGCTGGAATTTTGCGGAATGATTTGTGGATAAAGATGGCATCGATCCACTGCAACAATGGCCCCAAACCGTGAAGATAAAGCTCAAGGTAGAACTCCCCCAACTCACCATCTCGGGTCACGGACATCGGGTCCGCGAGGAACAAGCGCCAATAGAGAAACACCACCATCGCATTGATCACCGAGGTCATGGCGACAAAGCCATCCCACCGTTTCTCGCTGCGTCCTTCCATCAAAGCCATCATGCGGCTGGCCGCAAAGAGGGACAGGAACAAGGCCCAAATCGTCAGATACCGAAACGGGCCGCCGAATTCACTGAAGTCCGACAGAAACAGCATTCGGATGCAAAAGAACCCCGCCAAAAGGAACACGATCCAACGGTAGATTAGAACTGGTTTTGATGTCATGCGTCTCTCCCTTCGCAGACCTTCTGCGATGGCGTGATCCCGCACCAGCATAACCTAACGTCAGATCAACGCTTGCGTTGTAGGCTAGGTCTTCGCATATGGAAGACAAGCAACCATAGGGATGAGGCAGACCGTGCGCGCACAAGTAGCAGAGTTCATGGACAGCGCATTGGCGCGCAACACGATCATCGGCGTCATTGTCTTCAACGCGATCATTTTGGGGTTGGAAACCTCTCCGACGGTGATGGCGCGGTTCGGGGGCATCCTGACGATTGTCGATCAAATCTGCCTTTGGATTTTCGCCGTGGAAATCCTTTTGAAACTCTACGCACACCGGCTCGCATTCTTCAAGAATGGCTGGAACATCTTTGACTTTATCATCGTGGGTATCGCTTTGGTGCCCGCAAGCGAAGGCTTCTCCGTCCTCCGTGCCTTGCGCATCTTGCGCGTGATGCGCGTGATGTCCGCCGCCCCCTCGCTACGCCGCGTGGTCGAAGGGTTCATCACCGCCCTGCCGGGCATGGGCTCGGTCTTTCTGTTGATGGCGATCATCTTCTACATCGGCGCGGTGATAGCGACGAAGCTGTTCGGCCCCGACTTCCCGCAATGGTTCGGGGACTTGGGCCAATCGGCCTATTCCCTGTTTCAGATCATGACGCTGGAAAGCTGGTCCATGGGCATCGTACGCCCAGTGATGGAGGTTCACCCTTACGCTTGGGCATTCTTCGTCCCCTTCATCATGGTCACGACCTTTGCAGTGGTGAACCTACTCGTCGGTTTGATCGTGAACTCGATGCAAGACGCCCATGCAGAGGAAGACAACGCTGCAACCGATGCTTATCGGGATGAAGTCATGGCGAAGTTGGAGGCGATTGAGAAGCGGTTGGAGGAGCGGGGCTAGCCGACTTTCGACGAACAGAACGGTCCGAAATCAAGCCGAAGACGCCGGACCAACACCTGTCCGCCCCTGTGGGCTGTTGTTTTGGTTGACGTCGCTGACAGGAGCTCCGTGAAATGTGTTTGGCCGCCATAAAGTGATTTCGAATGAAAGTTGGAACACCACCCCGCGGACAGGCGTTGGTCATCTAGCCCAAAATCAGCTCAAAAAGAGCTAAGCCCGTTTCCCCAGCACATCCACACCCAGCACCTCAAGCACCTTCGCTCTGATGTCCTCAGCGTTCAGCCCCGCCACCGCGTACATATCCCGCGGGCTGGCTTGGTCGATGAATGTATCCGGCAGAACCATCGACCGGAACTTCAACCCGTGATCAAACACGCCTTCATCGCCCAGCAACTGCGCAACATGGCTGCCAAACCCACCCACAGCACCCTCTTCCACAGTGATCAACGCCTCATGATCTGCCGCCAACTGCAGGATCAATTCGCGGTCCAAAGGTTTCGCAAACCGCGCATCGGCCACGGTCGGGTTCACGCCTTTCGCGGCCAAAGCCTCACACGCCGCCTCTACCTCTTGCAGTCGTGTCCCGAACGATAAGATCGCCACGCCGGACCCCTCTCGGATCATCCGGCCTTTGCCAATCTCCAACGGCTCAGCATCCCCGGGGATGTCCACACCGACACCTTCGCCGCGCGGGAACCGGAATGCGCTCGGCCCGTCGTCATAGGCCGCGGCGGTCGCGACCATGCGCACAAGCTCCGCCTCATCAGCAGCAGCCATCATCACCATGCCCGGCAGGTTGGTCATAAATCCCACATCAAACGCACCCGCATGCGTTGACCCATCGGCCCCGACCAGCCCAGCGCGGTCGATGGCAAAACGCACGGGCAATCGCTGGATCGCCACATCATGCACCACCTGATCGTAACCCCGCTGTAGGAACGTCGAGTAAAGCGCACAAAACGGTTTCATCCCACCCGCCGCCAAAGCCGCCGCAAACGTCACCGCATGCTGTTCGGCGATGCCAACATCAAAACAGCGAGAGGCATAGCGCTCCATAAACTTGTTCAGCCCCGTCCCATCCGGCATCGCGGCAGTAACGGCACAAATTTTGTTGTCCTCTGCCGCAATCTTCACCAGCGTGTCGGCAAAGACAGACGTATAGGACGGCGCATTGGACGGCGCTTTCTTCTGCTCTCCGGTCACAACATCGAACTTGCCAACGCCATGCCCACGATCCCGCGCAGCCTCTGCCGGGGCATAGCCTTTGCCCTTCTTCGTGATCGCATGGATCAAGATCGGCCCCGTCGCGCGTTGTTTGACAGTACGCAGCACCGCCAAGAGCTGATCCATATCGTGCCCGTCAATCGGCCCAAGATAGCTAAAGCCCAACTGCTCAAACAACGTCCCGCCAACGGTCATATGCTTGACCATATCCTTGGCCCGCTTAGCACCCTCACGGAACGGCTCAGGCAAGAGGGACACCGCCCCCTTCGCCGCTGCCTTCAATTCCTGAAACGGCTCACCTGCATAGAGCTGCGACAGATAAGACGACATCGCGCCCACCGGCGGCGCAATCGACATTTCATTGTCATTGAGGATCACGATAAGGCGTTTTTTCAGATGCCCTGCATTGTTCATTGCTTCATAAGCCATGCCTGCGCTCAACGCCCCATCGCCGATAACGGCAATCGCGTCTCCGCCTTCACCACCAAGATCGCGGGCGACCGAAAAGCCCAAAGCAGCGGAAATCGAGGTCGAAGAATGCGCCGCCCCAAACGGATCGTATTCGGACTCAGACCGCTTGGTGAACCCACTCAACCCATCCTTCTGCCGCAAGGTGCGAATGCGATCCCGCCGACCCGTCAGGATCTTATGCGGATAGCACTGGTGCGACACATCCCAGATGATCTTGTCTTTGGGCGTGTCAAAAACCGCATGCAACGCGACGGTCATCTCAACCACGCCAAGCCCGGCCCCCAAATGCCCGCCCGTGACAGACACGGCAGAGATCGTCTCTGCCCGCACTTCGTCGGCCAGCTGCGACAGTTGCGCATCCGACAACACTTTCAAATCAGAAGGTGCCGCGATGGTATCCAGCAAGGGTGTGTTCGGTCGGTCCATGGGCCTGCCTTTTACTTTGAACGGCTCACAACAAATTGGGCCGCCTCGCGCAGCGTTTGCGCATCATTCCCATAGGGACTTAGTGTGTCACAGGCCTCATCCACAAGGGCTTGAGCGCGACGTTTGGCCTCATCCAGCCCCAAAAGCGAAACAAATGTCGCCTTTCCCGCCGCTTCATCTTTCTGCGTCGCCTTGCCGACCTCGGCAGCGTCGCCTTCGACATCGAGGATGTCATCGGCGATTTGGAAAGCCAGACCGATCTTATCGCCATAGCTTTTTAGCGGTGCGAGATCAGCCTGCGCCATTCGCGCACCTGCCATACACGACCATGTCAAAAGCGCTCCCGTCTTCCCTGCCTGCAGTTCGATGATCTGATCTAGGCTCAATGGAACCTCTGCCGTCTCAGCTGCAATATCCAAGGCTTGACCTCCAACCATGCCGTTCGCACCTGCCGCCTTGGCAAGCGATCCGCTCAAGTCCAGCCGCGCCTCTGCCGCCCCTTCAAATCGAACCACTTCCTCAAAGGCAAAGGCCTGCAAAGCATCCCCGACCAACACTGCAGTCGCCTCATCCCATTTCACATGCACCGTCGGCTGTCCTCGGCGCAACGCGTCATCGTCCATGCACGGCATATCATCGTGAACAAGGCTATAGGCGTGAATACATTCAATCGCAGTCGCAACCGCACCTGCATCTTCATAGCTCAGCCCATGCAGCCGAGCGCTTTCGCAGGCAAAGAAACCACGCAGCGCCTTCCCCCCCACAACCGCATATTTGATCGGAGCGCCTAGGCCATTTCGCAAACCATCAGCAAACTGAGACACGCGCGCCTCCACGATGTTCGCGGCATGTTTCCGTCCATCGCTTAGTAAATTTACAGTCATAATTTTGAGGTGCCGTCACTCATCCAACGGCACAGTCCCAACCGGCTGCCCAGACCCGTCCAGCGTGATCTTCGCGACCTTCTCTTCCGCTTCTTTCAACTTCGCCTCGCAACGGGCCTTCAACGCAGCACCGCGTTCATACAAAGCAATTGAATCGTCCAGCGCCACATCGCCGCGCTCCAACTGACCGACAACGCTTTCCAACTCGCGCATCGCGTCTTCAAAACTCAGCTCATCCACATTCACGTCGCTCATTTGCTGCGCTCCTTCAATACGCTGACATGGGCAAGGGCAGAGGCCCCCAAGGCCTCCAGATCATAACCACCTTCCAGCGCAGATACCACACGCCCCTGACAATGCTCATCAGCCAGATCGCAAAGCTTCTCTGTGATCCACTTGAAATCATCCTCAACCAGATTGAGCCCCGCCAAAGGATCCGCCCGATGCGCATCAAATCCCGCTGAGATCATCAACAACTCTGGCGCAAAGCCATCAACTCGCGGTAACACATCTCGCTCCATCGCAGCCCGAAACTCAGCCGACCCACAGCCCCCCGGCAAGGGAACATTCAAAATCGTATCATGCGGGCCGGTCTCGTGCGTGGCCCCGGTCCCTGGCCACAAAGGCGACTGATGCGACGAACAAAACAAAATCCGCGCATCATCCTCCACGAGGGCCTGAGTCCCATTCCCATGATGCACATCAAAATCCATGATGGCGATGCGCTTCAGCCCATGATGATCCAACGCATGTTTCGCCCCAATCGCCACATTGCCAAAGAAACAAAACCCCATTGGCGTTTCCTGCTCTGCATGATGCCCCGGCGGGCGCATCGCGACAAAGGCATTGCCCGCCTCGCCCGATAACACCGCATCAACCGCACGAACCGCACCGCCAGCCGCCCGATAGGCCGCGGCCAGCGATCCTGCCGACATATGCGTATCCGCATCCAAAGATCGCCACCCCTCTGATGGGGCCGCCTCCTTAATCGCCGCTACATGATCCGCCGTATGCACTCGCAACAAATCATCATCCGCCGCCATCGGTGCCTTAGCGGTGTCCAACTCTAACGGAGCCAGCGATCCCAAAACAGCATCAAGCCGCGCCACCTGTTCAGGATGGCCCGGCGGCGTCACATGGTCATAACAATCGGGGTGGGTAACAAGAAGTGTGCTCATAGCCCCAAAAAGCCCGATTGAGCCCAGAAACACAATGACTCTTTTGAGCGAAAATACCTCCGCCGGAGGCACAATAAATGTCGTGCGCGGACGATCAGTCCGCGCTCCGTTGCCCTAGTCGGGGGCGAGCATGTATCCCGCACCGCGCACCGTCTGCAAATACCGGGGCTGCTTTGGATCCGCCTCAATCTTCCGACGCAAGCGCGTGATCTGAACATCCACCGCTCGCTCCTGCGTCTGACCACCAGACCGGCTCAGTTCTTCCACCAATCGCGCCCGTGTCATCGCCTCACCCGGTGCGGAAGAAAAGATCCGCATCAACTGGCTCTCAGTTGCGGTTAACCGCACAAGGCTTTCGCCCTGCCACATCTCACCGCGCGCAATGTCGTAGCGAATGTCACCAAGGTTCAGAACCGTCGGCGCAACCGTCGTCGGTTCCGCCGCCGGAACGCGCCGCAAAATCGCATTGATCCTCAGCAACAACTCCTTCGGCTCAAACGGTTTGGCAAGGTAATCATCCGCACCCGATTCCAGCCCATTGATCCGATCATCCGTCTCACCCTTCGCGGTCAGCAACAGGATCGGCGTCTCGATCTTACTACGCAGATCGCGGCACAAAGACATCCCATCCTCACCTGGCATCATGACGTCCAAGACGATCAGATCAAACTCCAACCCGCTCAAAATCCGCCGCGCATGTGCCGCATCCCGCGCACTGCTCACCAAGAACCCGTTGCGCACAAGGAACTTTTGCAAAAGCCCACGAATGCGCTCATCATCATCAACAATCAACAGATGCGCGTCTTCAGAGTTCATTCTGTCCCTTCCTTCAACGTGGCATAATTCCGACGCATGTCCTCATCCATCATGGCCTCTAGCACGGTCCGAAATCCCGCAACGGCCTCGGGCCCTGCTGACCGAAACGCCGCCCGCATCCGTGCCCTTTGCGCATCTGACAACGTCCGTTCCAGCGTTTCACCCGCCTCGGTTAGATGCAAATGTCGCTCACGACGGTCCTTCTGTCCAACAGTATTCGATACCAAACCGTCTTCTATCAAAGTACGCAACACACGATTCAGCGATTGCTTCGTCACCCCAAGGATCGCCAACAGATTGTTCACCGTCGTTCCAGGGCTGCGATGGATGAAGTGGATTGCCCTATGATGCGCCCGCCCATACCCCTTTTCGGCCAGAATGCGGTCAGGGTCAGCGGTAAAGCCTCGATAGGCGAAAAACATCGCCTCAATCCCGACACGCAACTGCTCGTCGGTCAGAAACAGCAGGCTTTGGCCCGTCTGCGACTGATTGGGTTGACCCATCGTCAATCCTCCCTGGTCTTTGAAACAGAATATGTCAGTGTTGTTGACATTCCAAGATCAAATGAGTAGTGATTCTCACGTTTTGCGAAATTTTATGTCCGATACGGACCCAGTATCGCAACAATTGCAAAAGGAGAGGCCCAATGGCTGCTTATAATGATCGCGATGGAAAGATTTGGTTTGACGGCCAGATGGTCGATTGGAGAGCGGCAAACGTGCATGTGCTGAGCCATGCGATGCACTACGCCTCTTCTGTCTTCGAAGGGGAGCGCGCGTATAACGGCAAAATTTTCCTCAGCCGTGAACACTCAGAACGTTTGCATTTTTCCGCCGGGGAGCTGGATTTCAAAATCCCCTACACCGTAGACGAAATCGAGGCCGCCAAGGCCCAAGTCTTGCAAACCAACGGCCTGACCGACGCCTACGTGCGCGCGGTTGCATGGCGTGGCGCTGGCGAAGATATGGGTGTCGCCTCTGCCCGCAACCCTGTCCATTTGGCTATCGCAGCTTGGGAATGGGGCAACTATTACGGCGACGCCAAGACCAAAGGCGCGAAAATCGACATCGCCAAATGGAAACGCCCGTCGCCCGAAACCATCCCCGTGCACGCCAAAGCCGCTGGCCTTTATATGATCTGCACAACGTCCAAACACGCCGCCGAAGCCAAAGGCTGCTCCGACGCCCTCTTCATGGATTTCCGTGGCAACGTCGCAGAATGTACCGGCGCGAACATCTTCTTTGTGAAGGATGGCGAAGTACATACACCGATGGCAGATTGCTTCCTCAACGGCCTGACCCGTCAAACCGTCATCAGCCGGTTGAAAGAGAAACAGATCAAAGTCCACGAACGCGTCATCATGCCAAACGAGTTGGAAAGCTTCGAACAATGCTGGCTCACCGGCACTGCGGCTGAAGTCACCCCCGTCGGCCAGATCGGCGACTACAACTTCGAAGTTGGGTCACTGGTTCTGGATGTGGCGGATGACTATGAGAAGTTGGTGAGAAGTTAAGGTATGGCCCCAAGCAGATCATAAAGGTCTACTTGGAGCCCAGATCGGATGTTCAACTGACTTTTGGTCGCTGACGCATTCTGCGCATAGCGAACTCTGTGAGAGCAATCATCAAAGTGGTGAACACAATCGTCGAAGAGACAGACTTGCTCATGGACGCGTAACTTGCCGCTGTAACCAGTGCTTCGGGAACGCCGAGACCAGCATAAAGCATCCATACGATCAACCCATTCTCAGCGTAGTCCGCGATTGCCGCAAGATAAGCGACAGATGCAACAGCTCGATACCATCGAGCAGTTGAGCCAAATGATTGCGACAACCAAAAAAGCGAGCTGGCGCTCGCAATCGCCAATAGTGCCGGGTATGCCGTGTCCAAGGGAATTTGTATGGCAAGATATATGCGTTGCCCTTCTTCTCCGAGCGCAGAAATTAAGGCCAAGGCATAAGCGTAGGAATAGCCCGTTGGGCGCATGTCAAATGCCCGGGCCCCGGAGATCCGTTCGATATCTGCAAGCGAACCGAAAACCATAAGACAGTATACGAGCACCGCGGCGCACCAGAACAACAGTATCTGCGAACCACGTTTTGGGTAGGAAAGTAGGTTATTCATAGGTTTTCTCCAGCATTGATGATGCTGGACTATCAGTGCGCATCAGAATCGCGCATTATCATTTGATAACGTGAGCTGGGGGCGCATGAAGTGGAAAACCACCAGAGTACCATCGAAAAACTCATAACGGGCCTCAGGAACACTGATCGGGAGACGTTAGTAGGTGCATTCGAAATACGCAACTGGCCCGTCGGAAGCTATTTATCGAGCCAAGGTGAGCGAGAGGAGAACGAGTATCTCCTACTCAGTGGACGTGCGCGAAGCGTCGTCACCGATGCCGAAGGGACCGAGGTAAACCTGAACCTGTACGCCGCTCCAATGGTGATAACACCAAATATGGCAAGAATGTCAGGCGGACGCTCGTTTGTGGATATTGAGATTTTGGATGACGCCGCTGTCGCCTCAATGCCGACTGCACAGTTGATGGATCTGATGGTAAATCTGGAAAGTGTACGCGAATGGGGCAACGACATAATGCGCGAGGAGTTAGCCCTGAAAGTCGGACGAGAGTGGTGCCTTTCAGCATTGAGCGCACGGCAACGTCTAGAGTGGTTCCGACAGGCGCACCCTAGGTATGAGACGTTGTTCGCTCATTTCCATATTGCTTCATATCTGGGAATGACGCCCGTTACACTGAGCAGAGCTCGCAATCTGTGATTTCTGGCAAGTGTTATTGGCCTAAGGCTATCGCAACTCGGAACCAGTCGGTCGCGAGGAAATGACCGCTGTGTCCACAACCCATACACCTACCCCCTCGGCCTAACTTCCAAAACCTCCCCACCATCAACCAACAGCAAAACACGCCCGTCCGCCAGCACCTCAACATCCCGCACACGGCCCACATTTGTCAGCATTCGCTCTTCACCAACAACCCGATCTCCGCTGATCTTCAACCGAACCAGCCCACCGGGGTTGAGCGATCCGATCAGCAAATCCCCCTGCCACGCAGCATATGGTCCATCATAAAACGACATCCCCGCAGGCGCGATCACCGGGTCCCAGTAATAGACCGGCTGCTCGGTCCCTTCCAAAACAGCAGCGCCTGACCCAAGCGCCCGCCCCGAATAGTTGATCCCATAAGACACAATCGGCCAGCCATAGTTCCGCCCCGCCAAAGGCCGGTTCAACTCATCACCCCCGCGCGGCCCATGCTCGATCGTCCACAAACGCCCGCGCCCATCAGTCGCGGCGCCCTGCATATTTCGATGCCCGAGCGACCAAATCTGATCATCCCCAGCACGGCCTACAAAGGGATTGTCAGAGGGCACCGAGCCATCCACATTCACCCGAATGACCTTGCCCACCGTGCTGTCCAATTGCTGAGGCATGTCCCCACCGTCGCCCTCACCACGATCCCCCGTGGTGATCCAAACGGTGCCATCTGCCATCAGAATGATCCGGCTGCCAAAATGCCGCCCTCCAGAATTCGGATCGGTCTGCACGAATATATCCCGCACATCGCTCAACCGCCCATCAGCGCTCAAAACACCCCGCGCTGCCGCGGTCACAATCCCGCCTCGAACAGGCTTGGAGTACGTCCAGAACACCAACCGATCCTGCGCAAATCGCGGTGACACAGCCACATCCAGCAGACCACCCTGCCCTGTCGCATTCACCTGAGGCACCCCAGTCAAAGGCCCAGACACGGACCCATCTGCCGAGACAACCCGCATGGTCCCACCGCGCTCCGTCACCAGAAACTGCCCACCCGGCAACGGCGCGATCCCCCAGGGCCGCTCAAGACCGTCCGCAAAAACGGACACCGCCAACCGCGTTTCCGCCAGCGCAGGCGCCCGCGTCTGGTTCTCAAACGCTGGTGCGAAATACGCGTTCGGCGCGCCTTGTTCGACTTGCGCAAATGCCGCCATGGGCAAGGCACATAAAACCATAAACAAACGAAGCATGATCAATCCTCCAGCTGTTCCAACGCCCAGCGCGCACCGTCTGAGACGGCCTCATCCGGATCATGAATCAAATCACGCAAAACCGGCACCGCCTCGGGCATCCCTGAGTTCCCCAAAGCATAGGTCACATTGCGCACAAATCGATCCCGCCCGATCCGTTTGATCGGCGAGCCAGAGAAAAATTGCCGAAACCCCGCATCATCCAACTGCGCCAGACCGATCAAATCCGGCGCCAACAAATCCTCGCGCGCGGCAAGCTTTGCATCCCGCCCCTCTTGCGCAAACTTGTTCCAAGGGCAGACCGCCAAGCAATCATCACACCCGTAAATTCGGTTGCCGAGTGCTGTACGCAAGTCAGGATCAACCGGCCCCTTATGCTCAATCGTCAAATACGAAATGCACCGCCGCGCATCCAACTGGAAGGGTGCGGGAAAGGCATCGGTCGGGCAAATGTCCAAACAGGCGCGACACGACCCACAGTGTTCCTCTTCCGCCGCATCCGGCTCCAACTCAACAGTGGTGAAAATCGCGCCCAGAAAAAACCAATTCCCCAGATCACGCGATAGAAGATTGGTATGCTTGCCCTGCCAACCCAACCCCGCAGCCTGCGCGAGCGGCTTTTCCATCACCGGCGCGGTATCCACGAAAACCTTGATTTCAGCCTCCGGTTTCTGCTCGATTAGCCAGCGCCCCACCCGTTTGAGCCGTTTCTTCACCACATCATGGTAGTCGCGTCCCTGCGCATAGACACTAATCGCCGCTTTCTCAGGATGGTCCAAAATCGCCAGCGGATCATGCTCCGGCGTATAGCGCTCCACCAACATGATCACTGATTTCGCCTCGGGCCAAAGCGCCGTGGGATCGCCACGCCAGCCCATCCGCTCGGCCATCCATCCCATCTGCCCGTGACGTCCGGCCTCTACAAACGCGGCCAAACGATCCGCAATTTGCGGCGCAGCATCGGGCCGACAAACGCCCACTTTCGAAAACCCCGCATCATGCGCAAAAGAGACCAAAGCCTCCTTCATCACAGGTTTTCCTCTTGCCAAAAATACCTCGGGGGAGCGGCGCAGCCGCGGGGGCAGAGCCCCGGTTTAGAAATCCAGATCGGCATAATGCGCAGGCTGCGGAAATCCGGGCACCTGATCTGCCAAAAGCGACCGGAATGCGGGCCGCGATTTGATCTTAGCATACCAATCTTTCACCACCTCCGAGCGGTTCCAATCCACGTCAGAGATATAGTCCAAACAGGACAAATGTGCAGCCGCCGCAAAATCCGCCAGCGACATCTCATTGCCCGCAAGCCAGCGGCTCTGATCCAACAGCCGCGCCATATAGTCCAAATGATACTTGATCGCCTTGGCCCCAGCTTTGACGTTTGCGCTGTCAGGATAGCCCGTGCCCATCACCTTACGGAACATCCGCTCTCCTAAAAGCTTCGATGTCACCTCATGGTGAAACTTATCATCAAACCACGCCACCAGACGTCTGACCTCATAACGATCTTCCGCGCCACGTGGCAGCAAGGCAGGTGTTGGGTAAGCGTCTTCGAGATATTCACAAATCGCCGTGCTGTCCGACAAAGTTTGCGATCCCATTCGCAAGACAGGCACCTTGCCCGCAGGATTGCGCAGTAGGAAATCCGCATCTTGCTCCCAATACCGCTCCTCGACCAACTCAACTTCGATCTTTTTCTCAGCGAGTGATAGCCGAACTTTTCTGGAAAAAGGGGAAATCGGGTAGTGGTAGAGGCGGTTCATGAAACATCCATTGCGCTGGGGTGCCTCTTCAATGCCATCGACCACAGATCGGTTCAAGCGCCTATCCGTCTTCAAAACAGGCCGCGCGCCCATCCGCCAAGATCGTGGCCGCCCCATCCATGATCGACGCCGCGCGCCTCCGCACGGATGCAGATGGATTGGAGGCCGACCGTGTCTTCGGCGCGGGCAAAATCGCCGCCAAACGCGCCGCCTGCACCGCGGTGAGTTGGTCGGCATCCACACCGAAATAATGCTGCGCTGCCGCCTGAACGCCAAACACACCTTCATCAAACTCCGCGACGTTCAAATAAACCTCTAGGATCCGCCGCTTTGGCCACATCGCTTCCATTAACGGTGTCCACAGCGCCTCCATCGACTTACGGACCCAAGATCGCCCATGCCAAAGGTAGACGTTCTTCACCACCTGCTGGCTGATGGTGGACGCCCCACGCGTCCCACCACTGTCAATAGCGGCCTGAATGGCGTTCACATCCAACCCCCAATGCAAGCAAAAGTTCGCATCTTCGGCAGCCACAGCGGAACGCGCCATCACTGGCGCAATCAACTCCATATCGACCCACTCGCGCTCAATCCCGCCAAGCCGCCGACTTTCAGAAAACGCATAAGGTGTCGTCGGTGGATCGACGAAACGATACAGCAAGGTCACGAAAAGGATCAGCAGCACAAACGCCAAGACCCCACGAAAAATCCAACGCGACGCCGTGCGAAAGGCGTTCGCTACGGGGCTGGTTTTCTCGGGCTTCTTTTTCTTAGACTTAGAGCCTGCTCGTGCCATAGGTCCTTATCCCCGCGAAGCTGTCACGCGGTCAAGGGTTGGCATCCCTGCGCGCACCGATGGTCGCGCAGGGTCATGCTTCATTCCGCAGGAATAGCCGCATCTTCGATGCTTAACGGATGCGGTATGTGAACCAGCATTTCCTTCGGACACACCTGCAAGAAGTGATGCTTCTCAATGTCCCAATCCTGCAAGATCTGGGCCGCTTTCTGGCTGCCCGTCTCTTTGGCGTGCATCTGGATCAACCCGTGAAGCTGATCCATCCAATAGTCCACGGTCACTGGGCAAGTCACAAGCGTTTCCATATTCACCAACTCGGCAGAAGCGCCGTCCGGTTCATAGAGATACGCCATACCACCGGTCATACCGGCCCCGAAATTTGCACCAATCGAGCCAAGGATCACCGCGACACCGCCGGTCATATATTCACAGCCATTGGTGCCACAGCCCTCGATCACGACCTTCGCGCCGGAGTTTCGAACCGCAAACCGTTCGCCCGCACGACCCGCTGCAAAGAGATAGCCGTCCGTCGCACCGTACAAAACGGTGTTGCCGATGATCGTGTTCTCAGAGGCCACAAGCGGGCTCGCCATTGGTGGGCGCACGACGATCATACCGCCCGACAGACCCTTACCGACATAGTCATTGGCATCACCGCTGACTTCCAGTTTCAACCCGGGCACCGCAAAAGCACCCAAGGACTGACCAGCAGAGCCGCGCAGTTTCACCGTCAGGTGGTCCGGCTGCAAATCGTTCCGCATACCGTGTTCTTGCACGATATGGCTTGAGGTCCGTGTGCCGATGGTCCGCAGCGTGTTCTGGACTGCGTAATCCAGTTGCATCTTCTCACCATCTTTCAGGAAGCGTTCGGCATCCTTCACGATCTGAGCATCCAACGTGTCGTCAACAGCATTCCGAGGCCGGTCACGATCATAGGTGATCTTTGACGCTCCATCGACGGTGATCAACAGCGGGTTCAGGTCGAGGTCATCCAAATGTGCCGAGCCACGGCTGACCTGCGTAAGAAGGTCCGCGCGTCCGATGATCTCATCCAACGACCGCGCCCCAAGCTCCGCAAGAAGCTCACGCACTTCCGTCGCATAGAAGGTGATCAGGTTGACCACCTTATCGGCGTTGCCAGTGAACTTCCCACGCAACGCTTCGTCCTGAGTACACACGCCCACGGGACAGGTGTTTGACTGACACTGGCGAACCATAATGCAACCCATCGCAATCAATGCTGCGGTGCCGATGCCGTATTCTTCCGCACCCATCATCGCCGCCATGACAATATCACGGCCCGTGCGCAAACCACCGTCGGTCCGAAGTGTCACCCGCTCCCGCAGGTTGTTCATCGCCAGAACCTGATGCGCCTCAGTCAGGCCCATCTCCCACGGAAGACCCGCGTATTTGATCGAGGTCGCGGGCGACGCACCCGTGCCGCCATTGTGGCCCGAAACAAGGATGACATCTGCCTTTGCCTTAGCAACACCCGCGGCAATCGTGCCGACGCCGGAGGACGACACCAGTTTCACCGTCACCTTACAGCGAGGGTTAATCTGCTTGAGGTCATAGATGAGCTGCGCCAAATCCTCGATCGAATAAATGTCGTGGTGCGGCGGAGGAGAGATCAGTGTCACGCCTTTTGTCGAATGCCGCAGACGCGCAATCAGATCGGTGACTTTCATCCCCGGCAACTGACCACCCTCACCCGGCTTCGCACCTTGGGCGACCTTGATCTCAAGCTCTTCACAGTGGTTCAAATATTCGGCCGTCACACCAAAGCGCCCCGACGCCACCTGCTTGATCTTCGCGGATGGGTTGTCGCCGTTGGGCTCTGGATGGAAATGCGCCGGATCTTCGCCGCCTTCGCCAGAGTCTGACTTGGCCCCAATCCGGTTCATGGCCACGTTCAGCGTTTTATGCGCCTCGGGGCTCAACGCACCAAGCGACATGCCTGGTGTCACGAACCGCTTACGGATCGAGGTGATGCTTTCCACCTCCTCAATCGGCACCGGCGCGCCAAGCGGTTTGATCGCCAGCAAGTCGCGCAAGTGGATCGGCGGATTGGCTTGCATCTTCTTCGAATACTGCTGCCACATCGCGTAAGAGGCGTTGTTACAGGCCGCCTGCATCAGGTGCATGGTTTGCGCTTCCCACGCATGCTTTTCGCCAGACCGACGCGCTTTATAGAAGCCACCGATGGGCAGAATATCAGTGCCATTCTTCCAGCCTTTGACGTGAATCTCTTCCAACTTCGACTGGATACCGCTGACACCAATGCCGGAAATCCGGCTGTGCATTCCGGGGAAGTACTCCGCCACCATCGCGCGGGAGAGGCCAACAGCCTCAAAATTCAGACCGCCACGATAAGATGACAGAACCGAAATTCCCATCTTTGACATGATCTTGAGCAAGCCTGCATCAACAGCCGCCCGATACCGGCGCATTGCATCGGTCAGTGATCCATCGATCAAGCCGCGACCGATACGATCAGCAATGGAATCTTGCGCGAGATACGCATTCACGGTGGTCGCACCGCAGCCGATCAAAACCGCGAAGTAATGCGGATCAATACACTCCGCCGACCGCACGTTGATTGAACAGAACGTCCGCAACCCGTTCTTCGTCAAACCGGAATGCACCGCCGATGTCGCAAGGATCATCGGCATCCCGATGCGCGCTTGTGACTGATGCTGATCGGTTAAGACAATGTGCCCTGCGCCGGATCGCACGGCGTCTTCGGCCTCGGACCGAATGCGCGCAAGACCCGCACTCAACGCGCCTGCCCCAGCCTCAAATGTACAATCAATGATCGCAACATCATCGCCAAACTGTTCAACCATCTTGTCGAACTCGGCATTTGCCACGAACGGGCTGTCCAAGACTAGAATTTCTGTCTGGCTACTGCTTTCATCCAGCACGTTCTTGAGGTTCCCGAACCGCGTTTTCAGCGACATCACGCGGCTTTCCCGCAAGCTATCGATCGGCGGGTTTGTCACTTGAGAGAAGTTCTGCCTGAAGAAATGGCTGAGCGGACGATAGGTTTTTGACAGAACCGCGGACGGTGTGTCGTCACCCATAGACGCGATCATCTCTTTCCCGTCCTCGGCCATCGGGGCCAGAACTTGTTCCAGTTCCTCAATGGAGTACCCGGCAGAGACCTGACGCGTCCGTAGGTCATCACCGCTAAACATCGCTGTCTCGGGTATGTCCTTGAGCATGCTATTCAGGTCAGTGACCTTGCCGACCCATTCCCCAAACGGCTGCGCCGCTGCCAACTGATCCTTTATCTCAGTGTCATGGAAGAGCTTGCCCTCTTCCATATCAACGGCGATCAACTGTCCAGGGCCAAGCGCGCCCTTCTCTACAACAGTGGCCTCATCAATTGGCACCATGCCAACTTCGGACCCTGCAATCAGCAGCCCATCACCAGTGACGACATAGCGCAAAGGCCGCAAACCGTTTCGGTCCAATCCGCCGCACACCCAACGACCATCGGTCATCGCCAATGCAGCCGGACCATCCCAAGGCTCCATCACCGCGTTGCAATAGCCGTACATGTCCTGCCACGCCTGCGGCATATCCACCGCCTGCTTCGACCACGCTTCTGGCACCATCATCGTCTTCGCCATCGGCGCGTTGCGCCCAGCGCGCACCAGCACTTCGAAGACGGAATCCAAAGCCGAGGAATCAGACGCGCCAGCCGGAATAATCGGCTTGATGTCTTCGGCGGAATCTCCGAACGCGCCAGAGGCCATACGGATCTCGTGGCTGCGCATCCAGTTGACGTTGCCTTTCAGCGTGTTGATCTCACCATTGTGCGCCAACATGCGGAACGGCTGCGCCAAAGACCACTGCGGGAAGGTGTTCGTCGAATAGCGCTGGTGGTAAATCGCAAACGCACTCTCGAACCGTTCGTCCATCAGGTCGGGATAGAAAATCGCCACCTGCTCAGCGAGCATCATGCCCTTATAGATGATCGACCGACACGACATCGAACAGACATAAAGGTCGGGCCCAGCCGCTTTCTCGATCCGGCGACGGATGATATAGAGCTCACGCTCGAACTCTTCCTCGCTGATGTCCTTTTCATTGCGGATCAGGATTTGTTCAATCTCTGGCCGCGTCGCGTTCGCCTTCTCACCCAGACAGTCATTGTCGACCGGCACGTGACGCCAGCCGTAAATATAATGACCCATGCGAAGAACTTCGGCCTCAACAATAGTCCGGCTCTGCTCCTGAGCGCCAAAATCCGTCCGAGGCAGGAAAATCTGACCAACCGCAATCAGCTTTTTGTCATCCGGCTCATGCCCGGTCCGCCGCACCTGATCATAGAAAAACGGCACAGGGATCTGCACGTGAATACCTGCGCCATCGCCTGTCTTCCCATCCGCATCCACCGCACCACGGTGCCAAACCGCCTTGAGCGCATCAATACCGTTCTCAACCACGCCACGCGACGGAGTTCCATCGATGGACACAACAAGACCAACGCCACAAGACGCATGTTCATCTGCATCGCGATAGAGGCTGTTTTCAGCCATCCAATCCCGCTTTGCCTTTTCGGCTTCTACCCAAGCATTATCAAAGGTCGACATTTAGATACTCCTTCAGGGCAGTCATAGGGCTGCTGGACAAGGTCAATCCACACCCATGCTTTGGGTTCACCGACAAAAAGCCGGGCTCGCCGGGGAAAATGTATTCCACCGGGCTGTCATCTTCTTCGTAGGTTTCGCGGGGCGTGGTCACGGTGCCGGGCCCCGCTTGGAACATGCGCCAGTCGCGGCTGATGTATTCATTGCCTTCGGCGGACCACAGCTCTGTCCCGTCCTCGGCATAAGCGGTGATGTTGAACTGCGTCTCTTCCAAGGTCACGCCATCGATCGTCACAACGCGACCGGTCAAGGAATCCTGTCCAACAAAGCGCGTCGCGCCCAGCTCTGGCGACAGGGTGCGGAAATCGTAGGTGTCGATCCCTGTCTCGATCAGCTCAGTCAATGACGCCCGATCACGCGGGTTGTCTTCCAATTGCTCCGTGTGGCCGGACCGTGGGTGAAAGCTTCTGATCCACTGCGATTCATCATCAGTCGCACCCAGATAGGTCATCCCTTCCTCATCCATCGTCACCCGCTGTTTCAGACCTACAGGATCACCCTCGCAGGTGAAGTTATGCTCCACCGTGCAGTCTTTGGCCTGAACAGTGACCCAAGCCTCACAGCCCGCCGGAAGCGAAAAGGTCTCTGCTGTCTGCGAAAATGCAGGCGTTGCCGTTAACCCGATAGCAACCAAAAGGGTCAGCATCCCTGCCCCAATGGTCGCAGTGTGTGTACGATGTGTATGTACAGCCTGTGTAGGCTCTGTATACGCTCTGTGCATCATTCTGCCGCCACCGCATTTGCACTGCTCAGATAGTCCAGAATGGCATCGGCACAGTCGCGCCCGTCTTTAATCGCCCAGACAACTAGCGACGCTCCGCGTACGATATCGCCCGCTGCAAACACGCCCTCAAGGCTGGTCTGACCGGTTGTAAATTCTGCCTTGATCGTGCCCCATCGGGTCACTTCTAAGCCATCGACACCCCAAAGCGCGGGGAGGTCTTCAGGCTCAAAACCCAGCGCTTTGATCACAAGATCAGCGCCTTCCACGTAGTCCGCCCCTTGGATAACTTCGGGGGCCTGACGCCCTGTCGCATCTGGCTGGCCAAGGCGCATCTTTTGAACAGTCACGCCCGAGACCGCGTCGCCTTCAAACCCAGCGGGGGCAGAAAGCCAAACAAACTCAACACCCTCTTCCTCTGCATTCGCAACTTCCCGCTGCGATCCGGGCATGTTGGCGCGGTCGCGGCGATAGAGACATTTGACGCTTTCAGCCCCCTGACGGATCGCTGTCCGCACGCAGTCCATTGCAGTATCGCCGCCGCCAATAACAACAACGCGTTTGCCAACAGCGTTCAACTGGCCGCTGTCAAACTCTTCAACATCATCGCCAAAGCTCTTGCGGTTGCTCGCGGTCAGATAATCAATCGCACGGACAATCCCGTCTGCGTCCGCATCAGGCAGATCGCGCGACTTATAAACGCCCGTGGCGATCAAAACCGCATCATGCTTGCCTCTGATGGCGTCGAAAGACAGATCTTCGCCGACATTGCAGTTCAGAACAAATTGAACACCGCCGTCTTCCAACTGCTGCATCCGCTGCATCACAGTGTCTTTTTCAAGCTTAAAGCCGGGGATGCCATAGGTCAGCAATCCGCCGCCACGGTCATAACGATCATAAACCGTCACCTGAACCCCTTCGCGACGCAGACGATCCGCTGCGGCCAAACCGCCGGGGCCTGCACCGATGATGCCAACGCTCTCGGCCCGCTCAACGGAAGGAGAGATGGGTTTCACCCACCCTTCTTCAAACGCGGTGTCTGTAATGTACTTCTCCACCGACCCGATCGTGACTGTCCCGTGGCCAGACTGTTCGATCACGCAGTTGCCTTCGCACAAGCGGTCCTGCGGGCAAATGCGGCCACAGATTTCCGGAAAGGTATTGGTCGCTTGGCTAATCTCATAAGCCTCTTGCAAACGGCCTTCTGCCGTCAAGCGCAGCCAATCGGGAATGTTGTTGTGCAAGGGGCAATGAGACTGGCAATAGGGCACGCCACATTGCGAACACCGGCTGGCCTGCTCTGCCGCTTTGCCCCGCGCGTACTCTGCGTAAATTTCGTTGAAATCTTGCTTGCGTAAATTCGGCACACGCTTTTCGGGCATGTCCCGTTCTACGGTGGTGAATTTCAACATCTTCTGGCCTGCCATAACGCAACTCCGCATTTCGGTGGAAACCGCTGTTTAGTCGGCTCGCTTAGAAAAGAAAAGTTAGCAATACTGACCTAAATGTAGGTATTTTCTCATCCAGCGCATTTCATTAGCATTTTTTAGAGAATTTTAGGTAATATATACTGACCTATAGGTGCAAATACCCCAATGCTGCAAGGCCAACGATGATTCTCCACCACCCGAAAAGCGCATACCCATTTTGGGAAATGTAATCCAAAACGACCCGCACAACGATCACCGCCGTGATGAACGCCGTCGCAAATCCAACCGCAATCAACCAAATCGCTGAACCATCCAGCTGATCCCAGTTCTTCAAAAGGTCCACCAAAGTGGCCCCAAACATCACTGGCATCGTCAGGAAAAACGAAAACTCCGCCGCCGCGCGTTTGCTGACCCCCATCAGCATACCGCCCACGATTGTCGCCCCACTTCGCGACGTTCCAGGCATCAACGCCAGACACTGAAACAGGCCAATCGCAAAGGCCGTTTTCAATGGTACTCTCATCGCGTCTTCATGTTTCACTGTCAGCTTCAACCGATCCACGAAAAGCAGGATCACCCCCCCAACGATCAACACAATCGCAATCGCTGTCAGGCTGTTGAACAACGTCTCTTTGATGAAGTTATTGAACGCAATCCCGAGAACGCCGGCAGGAATACAAGCCAGAACAATGCTGAGAAAAAAGCGCCGCGCATCGGGATCATGCGGGGTCCGTTGCGCGACACCCAAAAGGCGTTTCGCATAGACAGACAAGATCGCCAAAACGGCACCCAGTTGGATGACAATTTCGAAGGTATTAGCTGTGCTTTTAAAGCCCAGAACCTCGCTAGCCAAAAGCAGATGGGCTGTGGACGATACAGGAATAAACTCCGTCGCGCCTTCAAGGATTCCAAGAAGCGCGGCAACGAGCGTTGTATTTCCGTCCATCAGGACTCCCGAAGGTTCTTAGCGGATTCCTTGATCGCGTCGTATTGCCCAGACGGCCGGAACCGCCACAAGTAGTCGGGCAAGATCGCCGCCATAGACGACGGCCGAATGCCAAGATCGTCAAGCCCCTTGGCGTCATCAGCTACCACATTATCAACCGCGAGGTTCTTAATCTGATCCGCTGTAATCGCCTTTGGCACAATACCGAGCGTCAGAACATGAGCGACTGAGAAACCGAACGCCATGATACGCGCAATCCAGTTCGGCATGTTCAGGACAAAGCGCCGGCGCCGCACGACATCCAACATGCGTTGCATTAGTTCTCGGAAGCTTTCTTTATCTGGACCGCCCAGTTCATAAACGCCACCATCAGCCGCGCTCAGAACACCCTTTTCTGCTGCCGCTGCCACGTCATCCACAAACACCGGTTGGAAGAGCGTATCTGCGCCCACGACAGGTAAAACGGGGCCAAGCCGCGACATGCTCGCGAAGCGGTTAAAGAAATCATCTTCCGGCCCAAATATGATCGACGGCCGCAAGATCATCGCGTCCGGCATGTGCTCCAATACGGCGGCCTCACCTGTTGCCTTTGTCCGGCTGTATTCGCTTGCGGAGTCAGCACTGGCCCCGATGGAGGAGATATGCACCATCCGCGAAACGCCATGCTCCGCCGCCAAACGTGCAATACGACCGGGGGCTTCTGCCTGAATCGCCTCGAAAGTATTTTTGCCGACCTCGTCCAAAACGCCGACACAATTCACAACCGCATCGGCACCCGCCGTTACAGCAGCCACGCTCGCGTCGTCGCGGATATTGCAGAACACTGGCTCGACCTGACCAACACTCCCGTAGGGCCGCACATAAATCGCCTCATTCGGGTTACGAACTGCAACCCGAACGCGCCACCCTTCTTGGGCCATACGGCGTGCGATGTAGCGTCCGACGAAACCGGAACCACCAAAGATCGTGACCAATTGGGACATGCGAGGCCTCATTTTTGAATCTCAGTCTGGGGTTTATCTGCAGGGACTGTCTCAAACAAGATGAAACCAGCGCCGAAACCCGTTGACAGCACCCCCAACCGCGCGTACATCCCGCCCTCACCAACCCGTGCCCAGATGGCGGAATTGGTAGACGCGCCAGCTTCAGGTGCTGGTGTCCGTATGGACGTGGAGGTTCGAGTCCTCTTCTGGGCACCATCTACTTTCGGTAAGCTGTTGAAATTCCTTCGATTTAAAAATTCGGAGGCGCTCGACATGTCACACATTAAGTACACAATCTGTCGTTCAGGCACATATTATTACAACCGTCGTGTCCCAAAAAATGCCGTTGCTGCTTACGGGCAATTTATCCGTTGCCAGTTAACCAAAGACCCTCTTGATCCTCCCCCACAGAAGTCGTCCGCCCCTATAGTTAGGAAATGGAGGATCAAACATGGGAATCAAACGACATAAGCCGGAAGAGATTGTCACGAAGTTACGGCAGGTTGAGGTGCTGTGTGGGCAGGGAATGCCGCGCGCCG
>Ga0189286_100041_pt1 | contig 112851 bp, 115 predicted proteins | sample UW69minimetaG_FD_130330 | JGI IMG/M metagenome (GOLD analysis project Ga0189286, IMG submission 130330) | Marine microbial communities from the Costa Rica Dome - UW69 mini metaG | ecosystem: Environmental > Aquatic > Marine > Oceanic > Photic zone | place: Costa Rica: the Eastern Pacific... | reverse complement strand
TTTTTGTGTCATGGTGTGAACTTTTTTAAGGATTTTACAATATCTTCAAAGCATGCTTTGAAGATATTAAACTCTCCTATATTAATATCCTTTAACTAGTCCACTTTTATCTGAAAATTTACACTCCACGAGCTAGTAGTTCTTTTTTAGCAGTTTCTACTGCAATAGCTTGATAATTTGAAGCAATTGCTAAGATGTCGAACAATTCTTCATCAGTTAATTGTTGGTAACGTTTTGTAAATTCGGTCATATATGAATATGTGTGTTCATAATCGGTGTTTTGCTACCAGTTACTTCTCTTGGCACGTTGTTTTTCGTGTTCTGCTTGTAAAAATTTTAGAATAGTTTCTACTTGTTTATCTACATTTTTTATACGTAAAACACTAAAAATTAAAGTGCGTTTTCTTCCATCGGTGAGTTTATCAAAAATGGCTTGTCCATCTGGATCTTGTACCAAAAACACTTCCAATACTTCTGGAATGTCAACACCAAGTGGATTGGGATCCACTTCTAGTTTGTATGAAATGTTTTCGCCTGCCTCTTTCCCAATTTGTTTAATATATCGTTTTGCAAGCATAATGTAAAAATCTCCATTTCCCAAATGATTCAAGCCACAGCGCAGTACTACATGATCATCAATCGTACAAATCAGCCTTGTAGCTCGTTTGTTTTCCCATTGATTAACAACAGCGGCAGCGACTTCCAAATGATAATAGCTTCCCCTTTTTTGTAAAGTTTGTGTGCCTTGGTATGTCATTGCCTACTTTTCTTTGCGATAAGTTAATGTACTTCCTCGATCTAAATAACTCAGTACCATACTTTCATCTGAATATTCCAACAATCCGTAAATCATATCTTCTCCAGTACCATTTTTCAGATTTAGATACTCTACTCCGTCTTTTTCAGTCAACGTATAATTAAAAATACTACTTGGACTAGTTTCTATTCCTTTGTAAAACATGATAAACTTTCCATCTTTAATTTCCACACCAGATTTTGAATCGTCTGTACTAATCCAACGCCCATTATTTAATCCAATTGCTTTCTTTGCTACTAAGTTTGAAGCTGTTTCACGTAGTATTTTTTCAAATTCATAAACTATATGTTGCTTAGATTTCCATTGATCCGTTACGTCTACATTTTGAGTATGAGACATATCTATTTCTCCTGACGACTTGACTGTTTTTTCTTTTTCCAACACTCTAATTAATTTTCCATCATGAATATAATAGCGCTTTTCTTTCTTAGTATATGGACCACGCATGGAAGCTTCACTAAATTTTTCTTCAAACACAAAAAACAGGTTGTTGTCCTTTAAATAAAAAGTATGTGATATGGAACCGTGTTCACCATAATTTCCATGTTTTACTTTTTGAGGTATTCCATTATCAAAATATGCTTCATTTCCAATAAAACCTCCTCCTACATCTTCATTTGACACCTTCTTATCTAGTGCAGAGAGCTGATTTTCAACAGCTGAAAAATTGGTCTTTATCATTTTGATTTTATCATCAAGAGATAGTGCTTTTTCGATTTTAGTACTTGCTTCCTTTTCTTTATTCAAAGAAGTATCAGTAGTTGTACTTGTCTTTTCAGAAGTAGTTGTATCTGCTTTCTTTTCTTTTTCTCCACAAGCAAAAAAAGTAGCAATCATAAAAGTATAGAGTAACAATCGTGAATTCATGCGTAGTTTTAGTTAGTTAGTGTTTTACACAAATATAACTGAAACTGTATATAATTACTAAAAGGGAACTTTGATACCATAATTTATGTGCAGAAGCGTTCCAAGCAGAAAATGTTTTGCCATCATGTAAATACTACTTTCTTGAATACGCGACAAATTAAGTGAAGTCGAAATGTTGAATGAGCTCTAATTTCGAAAAGTTAGGATTACTGAGTGATCCTGAGTAAGGGAATGTTGCAAATACTAAGTCTTGATTAGCTACCCTCATGAATCCTTTTTTTATGGAATATATTTTTTTGAGCGAGCTCACAACATATTCCATAAAAAAAGTCCTGCAAATGCAAGACTTTTTATTTGTCGGGGTGGCAGGATTCGAACCTGCGACCTCCGCGTCCCAAACGCGGCGCGATAACCGGGCTACGCTACACCCCGAATATGTTATCTAAAATTGGATTGCAAATATAGGACTTTTATCGAAACAGAAAAGCAAAAACAATTTATTTTTTTAAAATAAATCTCATGGATAATTTACTTAATTTTGTCCCACAATAAAAAAAAGAACATTTATGCTCATCATCGGTATTGGCGGCGGAACAGGAAGTGGAAAAACCACAGTTGTAAATGAAATTATCAAACAACTTCCAGAAAATGAAGTTGGAATCATATCGCAAGATTCATATTACAATGATACTTCACATTTAAGCTACGAAGCGCGAACTAAAATTAACTTTGATCATCCACGATCTATTGATTTTGACTTAATTTGTGAACACTTAAATGTACTTAAGAAAGGAAGTCCAATTCACCAACCTGTATATTCGTTTGTAAAACACAATCGTACAGGAGATACTATACATACTTTACCTAGAAAAGTAATGATTGTAGAAGGTATTTTGATTCTAACAAATCCTGAGCTACGCGACATGTTTGATATTAAGATTTTCGTACATGCCGATTCTGACGAACGTTTAATCCGAAGAATAAAGCGTGATATTACACAACGTGGACGCGATATTGACGAAGTATTATCAAGGTATCAAACCACTTTGAAACCTATGCACGAGCAGTTTATTGAACCTACAAAAGAGTTTGCTGATATTATCATTCCGAATAATAGATACAACACAGTAGCTGTAGATATCGTTCGTACAATTATTAGTGAACGATTAGCCTAATATTTAGTACATTTACACACAGAAACTTAGAGTGCCGCGCATTTGAATATGAAATTAGAAAAGTTCAAAAATATATACATCATTATCTCAGCCATATTTATAGTATGGATGCTGTTTTTAGACGCAAACTCTTGGTTTTCAACACATAGAGAACTTAACAAACAAATTGAACTTTTAGAAGAACAGAAAGCAAACTTGCAACGCGCTATCAAAAAAGATCGAATTAGTATCAAGAATTTTTCAAATATGGAAGAACTTGAAAAATTCGCTCGCGAACGCTATTTCATGAAGAAAGAAAATGAAGAAATCTATATCATAGAATATGAAGATAGCCTAAAAACATCAACCAATGAGTAAATCATTATTTCACGAATTTGATGCTGTTTCGGCAGCACAATGGAAACAAAAAATACAAGTCGATTTAAAAGGTGCTGATTACAATGAAACCTTAGTTACAGCAACTCATGAAGGTATTGATATTACACCTTTTTACCACAGTGAAAACTTTGGAACTACACAAGCCATTCCTACGAAAACAACAGCATGGAAATTAGCGCAATATATCAAAGTCACAAATGCCAGCGAAGCAAATGCTACAATTAAAGACGTGTTGAAAAGAGGTGCAGAAAGTGTGGTGTTATCCATTTCGAATGAAAACATTGCTATCACGGAAACCTTAGCGGATATTGATGTGCAAACCATTCCTATTCATATAGAGATGGACTTTTTATCAGTTTCTTATTGTTCAGATATTCACGCTTTCGCGAAAGCTACTGCTGCAAGTATCACGATTGGAGTTGATTTGATTGGAAATTTAGCTTCCACAGGAAATTGGTTTGAGAATCTTACGAAAGACCATGAAGCCTTAGCACAAATTTTAAAGTTTGATAGTTTTAAAAGCGTGCTTACTGTGCGTTTGGATGTGTATCAAAATGCAGGTGCTACCATGGTACAACAATTGGCGTATGCCTTGGCACATGCGAATGAGTATTTGAATCACTACGGTGAAAATATTTCAAATACAATTACTTTTAAAGTCACTGTCGGCACACACTATTTCTTTGAAATTTCTAAATTGAGAGCCTTGCGCCAATTATGGAATGTTTTAGCAAAAGAATACAATGTGCAAACTGCTTGTACAATTATTGCCTCACCTTCAACACGTAATAAAACGTTATATGATTATAATGTGAATATGTTACGAACAACGACCGAATGCATGAGTGCTGTGTTAGGTGGCGCTGATGTTGTGTACAATCTTCCGTATGATGCATTGTATCATCATGCTAATGAATTTGGCGATCGTATTTCAAGAAATCAACTGCGTATTTTAAAAGACGAAAGTTATTTTGATAAAACCGACAATCCAACAGAAGGTTCGTACTATATTGAAAGTATCACACAGCAATTAGCCGAAAAAGCATTGACACTTTTCAAAGATATTGAAGCTAATGGCGGATTTCTACATCAGCTAAAAGTAGGAACTATTCAACGCAAAATCAAAGAAAGTGCAGCAAAAGAACAAGCGCTATTTGATGAAGGAAAAGAAGTGTTGCTAGGAACCAATAAATACCCAAATCCTGAAGATCGTATGAAACACGATTTGGAAATTACTCCTTTTGCAAAAAAAGAAGCTAGAAAGGTATTATTGGAACCTATTATGGCAAAACGATTGGCTTCTAAACTAGAAAAAGAACGACTTGACAATGAATAGATCTATATACATACTCATCCTTAGTTTTTTCTTCATTCAATGTGGCGAGATTGATAAAGACAAAAAAATTCCATTTAATGACGTAGATGGGAAATACATACACATAGAAAGCGAAAACATCTACCTTTTTGTTCCTAAAAAAGTAAAATTATTTTCGCTAACTGAATACAAAGATTTTATCAATACCATTGAAGATGATAGAATAAAACAAATGGAACGCGCTCGCTACCTAAACATGAAATATGGCCCTGAAAAGTCGTATGTTATGAGAAGTGAAGATTTAAATATCGATGTTACTTTTTCGACAATTCCCTACATCAAAATTGATCAAACCATGTCGCAAGAAATATTGAGATTACTCAATCAACAACACAAAAGAATGGGAAGAGTGCTTGGTTTAGAAAGCTCATTTAGCAGAGCTGGAATCATCAAAAAAGGAAGAGACCGAATTTTTAGAGCCATCTTTTTGTACAAAGGAACCGATTTATTAACGGGTGAAGATGCACAAATTTACAGTTACTATTACGTAGCAAACCAAAAAGGAAAAACGTTTGTGTTAGGCTTCAATTCTAAAGATGCGTATGACTTTGATTCATACGTACAAAAAATCAGATTATAAAATGAGCAGAAAAAATCTTCAACATATTACACTTGACAACGTTACGAAAACGTTTGAAAAACCCAAAACTACTGCTTCATTTACAACAGCAGAAGATATTGAAGTAAAATCGTCGTACAGCAAAGAAGATCTTGACGATGTAACCCATCTAGATTTTGTAGCCGGGATTGCGCCAAACCTTCGCGGTCCATATTCTACCATGTATGTTCGTAGACCTTGGACTATTCGTCAATATGCTGGATTTTCTACAGCAGAAGAAAGTAATGCGTTTTACAGAAGAAACTTAGCAGCAGGACAAAAAGGATTGTCTGTAGCATTCGATTTAGCAACACATCGCGGATACGATAGTGATCATGAGCGCGTGGTTGGTGATGTTGGAAAAGCAGGTGTTGCCATCGATTCTGTAGAAGATATGAAAATTCTTTTCGATCAGATTCCACTAGATAAAATGTCCGTTTCTATGACCATGAATGGTGCCGTCTTACCAATCATGGCGTTTTATATTGTTGCAGCAGAAGAACAAGGTGTAAATCCTGCGCAATTGGCTGGAACTATTCAAAATGACATTTTAAAAGAATTCATGGTGCGTAACACGTACATTTACCCACCTACACCATCGATGAAAATCATTTCTGATATTTTTGAATATACGTCTGCAAACATGCCGAAATTCAACAGTATCAGTATTTCTGGATATCACATGCAAGAAGCTGGAGCAACTTGCGATATTGAGCTAGCTTATACCTTAGCAGATGGTTTAGAGTATATTCGTAAAGGACTGGCTGCAGGAATGGACATTGACACTTTTGCTCCTCGCCTATCTTTTTTCTGGGCAATTGGAATGAATCATTTTATGGAAATTGCAAAGATGCGAGCGGCACGTATGTTATGGGCAAAATTGGTAAAACAATTCAATCCGAAGAATCCAAAATCATTATCCTTACGTACACATTGTCAAACTAGTGGATGGAGTCTTACAGAACAAGATCCGTTTAATAACGTGGCACGAACCTGTATTGAAGCGGCAGCTGCTGCATTTGGTGGTACACAAAGTTTGCATACTAATGCCTTGGATGAAGCCATTGCGTTGCCAACTGATTTTTCTGCACGAATAGCGCGTAACACACAAATATACTTGCAAGAAGAAACCAAAATCACCAAAACGGTTGATCCTTGGGCAGGAAGTTATTACGTGGAAAAATTGACACATGAAATTGCAAACAAAGCCATGCAATTGATTGAAGAAGTAGAAGAATTAGGTGGAATGACCAAAGCCATTGAAGCAGGAATTCCGAAAATGCGTATCGAAGAAGCTGCGGCGCGTAAACAAGCGCGTATTGATTCTGGACAAGATGTAATTGTTGGTGTAAATAAATATAGACTTAAAAAGGAAGATCCTTTACACATATTAGAAGTAGACAACCAAACGGTTCGTAATTCACAATTGGCTCGTTTGGACGAATTAAAGAAAAATAGAAATACTGCTGAAGTTACAGAAGCTTTACAAAAACTAACAGATGCAGCTAGTTCTGGCGAAGAAAATTTATTGGCTTTAGCAGTAGATGCAGCTCGTAAACGTGCAACTTTGGGAGAAATCTCAGATGCAATGGAAAGCGTTTTCGGCAGATACAAAGCACAAATTAAATCATTTTCAGGTGTGTATAGCAAAGAAATAAAAGACGATAGTTCGTTCCAAAAAGCAAAAGAAATGGCTGCCAAATTCGCAGAAATGGAAGGTCGCCAACCACGTATTATGATTGCTAAGATGGGACAAGATGGACATGACCGTGGCGCTAAAGTGGTTGCTACAGGTTATGCAGATGTTGGTTTTGATGTAGATATTGGACCATTGTTTCAAACACCTGCAGAAGCTGCTAAACAAGCCATGGAAAACGATGTCCACATTTTAGGAGTTTCTTCTTTAGCTGCTGGACATAAAACCTTAGTTCCGCAAGTAATTGCTGAATTAAAAAAATACGGTCGTGAAGATATTATGGTTATTGTTGGTGGAGTAATTCCACATCAAGATTATGAATTCTTATTTGAAGCTGGCGCTGTAGCTGTATTTGGTCCTGGAACAAAAATTAGTGACGCAGCAATCCGATTGTTAGAAATTTTAATTGACGAATAAATAATACACATAAAAAAGCAGAAAAATAAAATACAAATTCTATTCTTCTGCTTTATGATTTTATCTTTTCAAATTAGTTGATATAAAACGTTTATTTTTTAAAATACGTTAACTGCTACATCACTGTTGCTTATATCTGTTTTTGTACATTTCCCTCCATTATTACAAGGTGAGCAATATGGCAAGTCATGATTATCATGATCATATTTCACTGCACATCCTGTAGATTCATGTGCGCAATCAGAAGTTGTACATGTTATTCTCCTCGCCGCTACTAATACCGATGAAACTCCTGATGTAGCCAGTTTTGCTGGCGTCTTTACAGTGGTTACAAAAAATGATGTACTGTAAGTATCGCCTTGGAACAATAAATTATATCCATCATCAGAACTTACAACATACACACTTGTGTACGTTTCATTAACACCTCCATATTTTTTCATATTTGCACTTAAGGTTTTCAGTGCTTTCTTGGTATCAAATGTAATAACTGGCATACCATCTTTTATATATCCAATTTCTACCCAATCCGTTTCAATATGAGGCAATTTAGATTTTACTGTATTTTCGGCATCTGAATTTGAATCATCTTGGTCTGTTGCACAGCCAATTAATAAAAAAGAGAGCACAAGAGTGATCAGTGATAGATTTTTAATTACTTTTTTCATGGTTTTTTGGTTATTTCTGTTCTTTAGGTTGAACAAGGTTGGTACTCTACTCACTACGCAATTACTGAATATAATTAAAGCTCGGAATTGTTTTTAGTTTTACTTGGTGCTTGCTTTCATTTCCACCATTTTTCATAATTGTGAGGCGTCAACACACATTGAAAATGACATTTGCAATGGTTTAAAAGCAGTACAGGAAGAGAAATTATTATTTAAAATTCAATCAAATTTGGGGAACTAAAAATTTGATTACCATCAAATTACAAAAAACACACAAAAAATCAAATACTTACGTGAAAATTTCTTAACAACACCTACAGTTAGGTAAACATAAAATGATCACATTGTTCAAACCAAATAACTTTAAAGTCTGTTAGATTAGTGTACACAAAATCTATCTTTTTCAATGCAAAACTCCTATTTATCTGTTTGTTTTTTATACTTTCGTTCGACTGAATCTTATATCTTAAAACCGATCCTAATGAAAAAACTATTGTTGATTACTGTTTTTATATTAAGTTTCAGTGGACTTTCTGCCCAAAATATGAACAATTCAAAACTAGGAGAATTATTAACAAAGCATTCTGATACCACTCAAGGACAAGCTGAAAATTGGCGTTTTGCCATTAACGGTAAACTGTTTATTTGTTTGACAGACGAAAACAATAATCGAATGCGTATTATTTCTCCAATCACAGAGGTTGCAAATATTGATGAAACCATCTTGAAAAACTGCTTAACCGCAAACTTTCATACAGCTTTAGATGTAAAGTATGCCATTTCTGATGATATTCTTTGGTCAGTATTCATTCATCCGTTAAAAGAACTTTCGGAAGTACAAGTTATTGATGCTGTTTCGCAAGTATATAATCCCAATTATACGTTTGGAACTATTTATTCAAGTACCAACTTGTCATTTCCAGGTGCACTTGGACAGGAAAAAGAAAAGCCAAAAGAACAGAAACTTAAAAGACTTAAAATATAATTCATGAGCTGGATACACATTATTCCTTTTGATAAAGCTACTGGAAAACTCAAATCGATTTACAACAAAATAAAAGGTCCAAACAATCAAATTGATAATGTATTGGGCATTCACAGTTTGCGTCCGCATACATTGACTGGACATGTAAGTTTGTATAAAAACACTTTACATCACGCAAGTAATACATTCCCAAATTGGTTTCTAGAATTGCTAGGTACGTATACAAGTTTTATAAATAAATGTGATTATTGTTACGAACATCACTTTGCTGGCATGAAACGTTTTTTAAACGATGATGCTAAAGCAGATGCCATCAAACAACATATTGAAAACAATTCTTTAGCCAGTATACTATCGAAAAAAGAAATGGTTTTGGTTAATTATGCTCAAAAGTTGACCTTCACTGCGGCAGATTTAACTCGTGAAGACATTGATGAAATTCGCAGTTTCGGTTATGACGATGGTGAAATCTTAGAAGTAAATCAAGTGGTTTCTTATTTCAATTATGCCAATCGTACCGTTTTAGGTTTAGGCGTTACTACAAGCGGAGAAGTTTTAGGATTGTCGCCAAGTAATAAAGACGACGAATCTTCTTGGGAACATCATTAGCCTTTGTAGCCAAAACTTTTTTCAGGAATTTTTCCAACAACACCTTCAAAGAATTTGTAGATATATGCAAAATCTGCTTTCATATCGTCTGTTGGATAAAAGAGTTTGTCAATCTTAACCTCTTTCTTTCCAAAATCAAAAGCTACCAAGGTAATGGGCACTTTGGCTTCTTTGGCGATATAATAAAAACCTGTACGAAGTTCAGTGACCAATTTACGTGTTCCTTCAGGTGCTAGTGTAAGTCTAAACTCTTCTTTTCCTTTAAACACCGATGCAATGGCTTGTACTTTGTTTTGCCCAGGCGTTCTATCAATTGGCGCGCCGCCTGTCCAACGGAAATACCATCCAAATGGAAAACGGAATAACTCTTTTTTACCAACATAATTAATCTTAGTTTTGGTAATACTACGAATCATGAGTCCAACGTAGAAATCGTGCCAACTTGTATGCGGAACAACCGCTATGATATACTTTTTTACATCTTTAGAAAATGAACCTCTGATCTTCCAACCCATGAGTTTGAAGTATATAAATTTATAGATTGCTCGCATAATATTTGGGGGAATTTAAAAAATTAATTAAGGCTTTTCAATTGGTTGTAAAGTTAGTGAAGTTTCAAGGATTGAACTACTTAATTAGCATTTAATCCAATTATTAAATAAAATACGAGTTTACTCACTCAAAAGGTATGTTTACATATTCTTTGTTCTCTATAATGTTTTTGTAAATTATTTTGGCCACAAATTAAAAACCAATGAATTACACAAAAGTTATTTTTCTCAAGTTGCTTTTTATTTTTCTATTTTGTTTTCACTGTAATGCACAACATAGCATACAATTACCTAATATTGATATAGTTGGCTTTGATGATGACGGAAGTTTTTATTTCTATCAACAAACTGGCACAGACAGTTATAAGTTTATAGAACTCTATTTTGAAGAGGATGATGAAGGTTTTTATCAAAAGGTTATTGACACTGAAGATGATGATTTGTATACATTACAAAACATCAAAGATGATCATTACGAAACCATATTTATAGATGAAATTCACCCAAGTACGTATGATATGTGGTTACAGTCTGATTGGTATTTATCCATGGAAGATTCGGAGGGAAATCAAGAAAATACATTGCGCTTTAGAGAAAATGGAACTGTTACTTATGAAGAAATTGAATTTATTGATCAAATACACATGAGCATTCCTGACAAAAATGCTCCGGCTTCACAACTTACAGACGCTTATTTATTATACACTTTGATTATTGATTTCGGTAATGGCAAGCAAATGGTCGTACTTATTGATGATATTGATGCCATATTTGTAGCTATTCCTTTGTTTGATAGAGTGAAAATATTTTTTGAAGAAGCTTCAATTTTAGGTGTGCTTCCAACTCCAAAAAATACCACTCATACTGACTATCTTGACCTTTTTGAAGAACTTTCAGTAGATTTTATCTACAAGATAAAGAAGGATTCTAGAGAGCAATACCACGTGTATGATTACTTTAAAAAGGACCTTTTACAAACAAGTTTTGATACCATTATACATAACGACTATTATATTGTTGGTAAAAAAGACGATGAATTTTCTATATACACAATTCTGTTGCAAAAAATAGAAATTCCAGACGTTAAAAAAGTATATCTAAATAATGAAGAGCTAGAAATACTTACCTCTCAAGGTCCTGCATATTACAATCACTCAGGAAAGATATCAGATTCAAAATTTATAAAAACAATTATCCCTAAAATTGATGTTTATAACTATGAAATAACTCACGATCTTAACCGCAGGTATCATCATGGCGTTTTTATTACGCATGAAGGTATGGCTTCAAAATCTACAGAAAGTAAAGAGTTTATTTTTTCAGATATTAAAAATAAGTATCAGCTAAGCTTTTTAAATAATGATACGACTTCCGATTATAACAAAAATGTAAGCAAACAAAGTACATATCCCAAATACTTAAAAATCAAAAATGGAGAAAAATACGGAATTCGTTCGTATACATATTCTATGGTAAACTCAACTTCTCCAGCACATACAGTATCAAATACTAAGACTTCACAAAAACAAATTGTTCACAGAGCATCAGAAACAATATAAACCAAAGAAGAACTCCCTATAAAATTTGACGCTATTCATATTGACAACAATGGACTTATTCTTTTTTATAAAAATGATAAAGTTGGTATTTTTCCAAAACATAAAAAACCACAGTATGAATTACTCGAAGCTAAAACAGGTAATTTTTATAAAATTATCAAAAATGGAAAATCTGGTTGCTTAGACATTCAAACGATGGAAGAATACTTTTTTGAATAGCAATTTTTATTGAATCTTCTTTGTTTAATAGTACTTCTCGACACAACGAATCGGAGATTTGCCACTCGAAGTGAAGTATAGAAAACACTTAATTATGAATAAAAAAGCATTCTAACATCACACGCGAAGCGATCCAAAAGCGAAGCGATCAAAAAGCGAAGCGATCAAAAAACCTAGCTGAACAAAGTCGAAACTACATTTTCTGATACATAGCTTTCAACTTTTCACGTGTAATGATTTCTTGCCAGTTTTTACCCAAAGCATTTTCCCAAAGAGGAACTAACATCAACGCAATATCGATCATTTTATCCAATTCTTTATCGCTTAAATCCTTACAAACGCCTTTTGGAATATCAATATCATGCTTTCGCACCATTTTTTTGAATTCTGAGACACCTTGTGGATAAAATTCTTCTAAGTGATTGAATACAATACAGTTCCCAATTCCGTGCTTGGTTCCTAATAAATAGGAAAGTCCGTAACTCATGGCATGCGCAACACCAACTTGCGAATAGGCAATGCTCATTCCACCATGCCAAGAAGCCATCATCAGTTTATCTTCTGAATCTTCATCGCGGACATTTTTCTCTAAAAATACATTACGACACAATTCCAATGCCTTTTCACCGTAACTTTGGCTAAATGCGTTCAAATAGGTTCCTGTAAGCGATTCTATACAGTGAATATAACAGTCCATTCCTGTATAAAACCACTGATTTTGCGGAACTCCACGTGTCAATTCAGGATCTAAAACTACTTGATCAAAAGGTGTAAAATCTGAGTTGATTCCCAATTTCTTTTCTGGACCTGTTAATACTGTTGTACGCGATACTTCGGCTCCAGTTCCTGAGATTGTTGGAATTCCTACATGATATACAGCTTCATTGCTCACCAAATCCCAACCTTGATAATCGGCTGCACTTCCTTCGTTAGTTAGCATAATTGCTACGGCTTTTGCCATATCTAGTAATGTTCCTCCTCCAATTCCGATAATTCCAGATGGATTTTCAGTAAAGCGTGACTTTAGTTCTGCCACCAACGCATCAACTTGTGAAGTCTTGGGTTCTTCTTCCGCAGAAACGAAGATAATTTGATCTAAAAAACGAAGTGGAATCCTGTCAATCAACCAAGGATTGTTTTCAAAAACATCATCTACCAAAAAGATAAACGGCGCTTTGGTATTCACTCGTTTTGGTGTTAAAATTTCCTGTATCTGGTTAAAACTTCCTCTTCCGAAGATTACTCTGGGAACCATTGGAAAGTTTTTATACTGCATAGTTAGTTATTTTAGATAGTGTAAACATAAATATTACGTTAGCTTATTTCGTGATTTAGTAAATATTCTTGAAACTTTTCGGTAAACTGTCCAACATGATAGCCATCCATCAAAGCATGATTTACTGAAACTGAAACTGTCATTATTTTTTTATTATCCACAACTTCCATTTTACTGAAAGCAAATCTTGGAACAGATTCTTTTTTTCCATGAAATGGTTCCTTATGTCCTGTAAAATGTACCCAAGGCAATGCAGAAGCAAATACACAATCTTCTGTATTTTTGGGCGGAAACAAGTCATCAGTATTTAAAATACGTTCCTTTTCTTTGGCTATATTTTCTTTGAAAACTTCAAAATCTTCATCATAATCAATAAAAGAAAAACCAAAGGTATTATCTGGTCGAATAATCGTTGCTGAAGCGTGAATTTTATCATGAATTACTACTTCATTATCATTTTCAATACGATAGCGAAACGGTTCAACCGCATTGATTGCTTTCATACAATCGTGCAAATACACCGCAAAAAAACTATTTCCTGAAGCTTTTGCAAAATCGTGCGCTTTTGTTACGTCCATTGGCGCTGTAACCGCAAAAAACGGATCTTGAAACGTATTGAAAAACTCAAAGTGTTGTCTTCGATTCCAAGTTTCTATATTTAACTTCTCCATTACAAATAGTTTAACACTTCAGTAATGCTTTTTACGACATCATATTCGTCAGATTCTTCATTTGGAGAAACTTCTTCGTGCTGCCAAGTCGTATGAAATGGTACATGAATTGCCTTTCCTCCTATGTTGATAATTGGCAATACATCTGAACGTAACGAGTTTCCAATCATTAAAAATTCGTTCACATCAATTTCAAGATGTTCCAATAAATCACTGTAATTTTTTTCTTTTTTATCACTCATCACTTCTACATGATGAAAATATTTAGTCAAGCCAGATTTTTCAAGCTTGCGTTCTTGATCGAGTAAATCACCTTTGGTTAATACTAAAAGTCGGTACTTTTTGCTCAAGACTTCTAATACTTCTTCTATTCCATCTAACAATTCTACTGGCATGGAAATCATTTCTTTACCAATTTCAAGAATTTCTGAAAGTACTTTGTTGGAAATCTTTCCGTTTGACAACTCTATTGCACTTTCTACCATTGACAATACAAAACCTTTGATTCCGTATCCGTAAATAGAGAGATTTTTCATCTCCATTTTAAACAACTCCTGATCAATTTTGTTTTCAGTCTCGTATGCTGATAATAGTTTTGCAAATTTGTGTTCTGCTTCTCTAAAATACGTTTCGTTTACCCAAAGTGTATCATCTGCGTCAAACGCAATGACTTTTACATTGTCATACTTCATTACTTCCATATTTTTTTGGCACGTTCTAAATCTTCTGGCGTATCAATTTCTACACCTTCCACAGTTGTGGTGACCATTTTTATTTTTTTACCGAATTCTAAATAACGAATGCATTCTATTTTTTCGGTCGCTTCTAACATTTTCATGGGTAATTGCGCAAAATCAAGCAATGCTTGTTTACGGAAAGCATAAATTCCTTTGTGCTTGTAATATTTTGCTCCTGCATTTTTATCTCTAGGAAATGGAATGGGTGAACGCGAAAAATATAGTGCAAAATTGCGTTGATCTACAATCACTTTTACCGTGTTTGGATTGCTAATTTCATCCCAATCGGTAATTTCAACCATTAAAGATGCGAGATCAATTTCTTTTTCAGGATCCTCATAAAATACATTGATCACCTTTTCCAAGCTTGCTTTTTCGGTAAAAGGTTCATCGCCTTGCACGTTGATTACAATATCTGCTTCTACATCTTCCACAGCTTCAGCTATACGATCGCTTCCAGATTCATGCTGCTTTTTGCTCATGATCACGTTTCCACCGCTTTTACTAATTTCTTCCCGAATAACATCGCTATCTGTTACCACATAAACTTCTTCAAAAAGTCCTGTAGCAACTGTAGCTTCATACGTTCTGGTAATTACAGTTTTTCCGTGTAAATCTTGCATGAGCTTTCCCGGAAATCGAGAAGCTGCATATCGTGCGGGAATCATTGCGATTATTTTCAAAAGGAAGAAATTTTAAGATGTTAAACCCAAAATTATGTAATAGAAAACATCACATAATTTTGGTTAAAAATACAATTATTTTAAATGATCGTAAATTGAAGATACAGATTATTTTAAAAATACTTCAAATGTCATTGATTATCAATAATTGGCACTTGAATAGAAGTCTCAATTTTAGCAATAAGTTGTTGTCCTATTTCTTGTGGAATACGGATGAATTGAATTAATGATGTTTCGTCATACGTTACGTTTCCTTTTTTATCAATACGTTCTTTCATATTGATTACACTTAGATAAAACTCTTTTCCATGTGTCCTCTTTTTATTGTGATGTAAAGTCAAAATTCCATGAGAACTATCATTTTCATCACTAACAGGTTTCATTTCAAGTAATGATTGATAATTTTTAGTTTCTAGTTGTTTTTTCAATGTCTCTTTATCCTCAATAAATTCAAAAGGACCAATCTTGGTTGTATCTGCCCAAGCATTATCATCTTCTAAATACGGTTCACGAGCTTTTGAGTAGGCAAAAAATATCGGTGGTAAAATCATCGCAGCGGCTTCTAAAATCCAAACAACAGTTAACATTGTACCGGAAATATTAGCGCTAGCGCTTCGTCCTATTGCCCAAGTTCCTACATTGTTGATTTGCCAAGTTACGTCCCACAATCCAAATGGGTCTTGCAATAGTTCTAAGTGAGATACATTATTAAAGGCAGAAGCATTTATATGATCATATATCCAAATCACCCAACTAAAGTACAAGCTAGCAATCCCGATAATTAATCCAAAAAGGAAAGCAATCATTGTGTTTCGCACTTTCCCCAATCCTATGACAAAACTTGCCACAAAGGCTAATCCAAAAGCAATTCCAACTACACAAAGAATATTTAAGTATATGATTGGAATGTATAAAATTGCATAGGTATATGCCAAAGCTAAAATTGGCACCGCAATACAAATTACTGAAAGAAGGTATAAAAAACTAATTGAATTTGCCTTTCCTGAGGGTTTGTAATATAAAGTATGCATACGGTATGTGGTTTTGGTTGTTTGTTTTTAAAAGTAAGAAAATTTCAGTTATTCCTATTTTCCTTTCCAAAACACAATTCACTGTTTTTCATCACGAAACAAAAAAGTCATCAGGAAAACCTATCAAATATAATTTCTCCTTGGCGCGTGTCATGGCAGTATATAGCCAACGCATGTATTCTTTTCCAACACCATTTGGTAAGTACGGTTGTTCTATAAAAACGGTTTTCCATTGTCCTCCTTGTGATTTGTGACACGTAATGGCATAACTGAATTTTACCTGCAGCGCATTGAAATATTTATTACCTTTTACTTTTAAGAATTTCTTGTACTTGGATGTTTCATCGGCATAATCGTTCATGACTTCTTGATACAAACGATTTCCATCTTCGTAGGATAGCGCTGGAGTTTCTGCATGAATCGTATCTAATAACAAAACAGTTTCCAAAGGTTTCATGTTTGGATAATCGACCATTCTAATTTTCACTTCTGCAAAACGGAAACCATACAATTCTTTGATAGCAAAAATTTCTAGTACTTCTATGATGTCTCCATTAGCGATGAATCCTGCTTCAGAAGTTGCGGGTAACCAGAAGTAATTGTTTTTCACAACCATTAAGTAATCGCCAGAAGCCAATTCGTGTTCATTAAACAAGATGCGACTGCGTATTTGTTGATTGTAAATATTCGCTCTTTTGTTGGAGCGTACTATGATAGCCATTTCTTCTTTCCCACTATCGGAATAAGATTCGCTTATGGCTTCTTGAATTTCATATCCGTCAATCAAACGTACTATATCTGGAAAGCTATCTAGTTGAAATTTGTATTCTGCATAAAATTCGTCGTGTAATTGTTCGCGCAAATTAGTCGCATTGACTAAAATTCCTGAGTCTGCATCTTGTCGTACTACCTCGTCAAGTTCAATGAGTGTTACATTTTTATCATAATTCAATTCCAACGTACGTTCATCAAGTGCTGGACTAATGTCTAGTTTTACCGGTGGTAACTGTGCTGTATCTCCAATTAAAATTAGTTTACAATTATGGCCAGCATACACATACATCATCAAATCATCCAGTAATGAGCCATTTTCAAAGAGTTTAGAATCACTCGGCGCATCTGGAATCATAGAGGCTTCATCCACAATAAAAATAGTATCGCGATGCTTATTTGGCTGCAAAACAAAGCTTACGCCACCGCCTTTGTCTTTTTTTGGAAAATATATTTTTCGGTGAATTGTATGTGCTTCTCGTTTGGAATAATTACTAATCACTTTCGCGGCACGTCCTGTAGGCGCTAATAAAACGGATTTCTTTTTGGTATGCCACAAATGGGTAACTAAGGTTCCTATTGTGGTTGTTTTTCCAGTTCCTGCATAACCTTTTAACAAGAATAATGCATCCTTATCATTTCCAAAAATAAACTCGCAAAGTTTGTGTAAAACTACATCTTGTTTAAAAGTAACTTCGTGCGGAAATTTGCTTTTCAATAATTTATAAAATGTAGTTGCATCCATAAGCATAGCTATTATCGTCTTTTATCAGAAGATTGAAAGCGAAAATAGAAAAGTAAATCGAATGATTTAGCATCATTTAATTTTTTATAAATATAACATGCTTTTTTTGGACAAATACTTTTACCATTAAAAAAAAATTGTAGATTTGCGTATATTGATGTTCTTTAAAACAAAACTATCCTTAATAGAGATGAAACACATAAAACAAAAATTCAATTTAGTCTTATCATTCGTAATCGCTTTCTTACTGGTTCCAGCATTGGCTGTTGCTCAGGATAATGAAGTGGTAGAACCAGGTTCATTTGAAACATGGAAAACACCATTAATATTAGTTATTGCTCTTATTGTAGCTATTGGACTTTTATTTTTAATTGAGAAACTGATTCCTAGAAAGTTAAGATCTATTTTCTCTATTGTATTTTTGGCAGCCTCTGTATTTTTTGGATACCAAATTTACGCTTCAATTATGGCTCCTGTAAAGTTTAAGAAAGAAAAAATTAAGCGTTATTCAGCTGTTATTGATAACTTAAAAGATATTAGAGATGCACAATCGGCTCACAAAACAATTACTGGAAAGTATGCCAACACTTTTGCTGACTTAGAGAGTTTTGTAGATAATGCAGAATTTGCAATTGTTGAGAAAAGAGACTCAAGCTACGTATATTTCGACAAAACATACAAAATTGACAAGCAAAGAGATACTGTTATTGTAGACACATTAGGATTCAGACCTGTTAGAGATTCACTTTTCAAGGATAATCGTCATAAGAAAATGAAGTTTGTTCCCTATGCTTCAAATGATAAAGAAACATTTGTAATGAAAGTTGATTCTGTTGAAATCAATAACTATATCGCACCTGTTTTTAAAGTTTCTGTAGCGAAAGACATCGTATTACACGATTTAGACAAAGACTTACTAAAACAAGAAAAGAGAGTTGTTTCTGTTGACGAGATTGATGGATCTGAAATTTCTGTTGGATCATTAGACAAAGTAAGTGATAGCGGTAACTGGCCAACTAGCTATGAAATTGCAGATGACAAAAAGAAAAAATAATATAGATCAAACAAAATTCAAAAAGTTGTCCATTCAGATTTCACTGAATGGACTTTCTTTTTGTATACTACATACCGTTGATAATGAAATCATTGCGTTGCATCATTTTCCTTTTGAAGATGTAACCAATCCACTACAGTTAGAAAAAGAAATCATCTGCATTTTTGAACAAGAAGCTACCCTACTTGATCAATCTTTTGAAGCGGTCACTGTTAGTCATATAAATACACTTTCGACCTTTGTTCCCAAACCTTTATTTTCAGATAAAAATCTAGCAGATTACCTAAAATATAACAATAAAATTTTACCAAACGATTACATGACCTTTGATGTTATTACAAATAATGACATGGTCAATGTATATATTCCGTATGTAAATATTAATAACTTGTTTTTTGAGAAATATGGCGCGTTTCATTACAAACATTTTGCTACTATTTTGTTAGAAAATATTTTTCAAATAGCAAATTCTAGTGAAGAAGCAACTGTATATGTTCATGTACAAAAAGAACATTTTGAAATTATAGTTATTCAACAAAAGAAACTATTATTTTATAATTCTTTTGAATACACTTCTTCCGAAGACTTTATTTATTACCTGTTATTTACGATTGAGCAATTACAATTAAACACCAACACATTGAAATTATACTTTTTAGGAGCTATTGAAAAGAGCGATGTGTTATATACCGTTACTTATACATACGTACGTCATGTTGAGTTTTTAGACAAACAATACACATTTAGCTTTCACGAAAGTGTTTCAACACCAAAAACTCATCAAGACTTCACCTTATTAACCAATTTTTAGATGCGAATTATTTCAGGAAAACACAAAGGAAGACGTTTGCAAGCACCTAAAAAACTGCCTGTTCGTCCTACTACTGACTTAGCAAAAGAATCTCTTTTTAATATTCTAAACAATCATTATTATTTCCATGAAATTAGCGTATTGGACTTGTTTGCTGGCACTGGAAATATTAGTTATGAATTTGCTTCTCGTGGCACTGAACGTATTACTGCTGTGGATGGCAACTATAGTTGCGTTAGCTTTATTAAAAAAACAGCAGCACAATTAGATATAGACATTACTGCGATTAAAAGCGACGTATATAAGTTTCTAGACAAAGCACATCTAAAATCTGATATTGTCTTTGCAGATCCTCCGTACGCCTTTACAACGGAACAATTTGAAAAAATTGCAACAACGGTTTTCGAAAGAGATTTACTTTTGGAAGATGGTTTTTTAATTATTGAACACGCAAAAGAAACCAAACTGGAACATGTAGCTTACTTTAGCTTTTCAAAAAGCTATGGCGGTTCTGTATTTAGTTTCTTTGAGCTCCCTGAAACTTCTAATGAAGAAGAATAGTTTTAATTAAATTTAAAAACATAAAAAAACCGTTTAGATTTTTTTTCTAAACGGTTTCTATATTTTGATTCAGAACTATTCTGAATGTTTAACTCCTAATTAAAACGTACGCAACTCAGCCATTTTAATCGCTGCTATCGCTGCTTCTACACCTTTATTACCGTGTTTTCCTCCAGAACGATCAATCGCTTGCTGCAATGTATTATCTGTCAATACACAAAAGATTACTGGAATATCAGATTGTACGTTTAAATCCTTAATTCCTTGCGCAGTTGCACTACATACAAAATCGAAATGTTTCGTTTCTCCTTGTATAACACTTCCTATAGCAATAATTGCATCCACATTTAGCGTCTTTTGCATATGCTTAGCTCCAAACACCAATTCATAACTTCCAGGCACATTCCAACGGATGATATTTTTTTCCGTAACGCCGTTTTCTTTCAATGCAGAAATGGCACCTTCACACAATCCTTCTGTGATGTTCTCATTCCATTCAGAAACAACAATCCCAAATCGAAAATCTTTCACATTTGGGATTGTAGCTTTATCGTATGTTGATAAATTTTTATTTACTGTAGCCATAATTAGTTATTCAAGGCTTCTGCTTTTCCAATATAAACATCTAACAATTTTCCATCAGCAGTAGTTTTGAAAGAAGCATATTCATCTTCAATTCTATTAAAGTACTCTAATGCTTTTGATGGATTTGGTGTTTCTAAACTTAACGCTGCAATTCCTGCTTTCAATAAATACTTAGGAGTTGTTGCATCGTTTGCACTATGCTTAAATGCTTTCTCATAATATTCTAAAGCCTCATTCATTTGATCTAGTTGAACAAAAGCGTCTCCAATAGCTCCTTTTGCATCTGCTCCAATGATAACATCGTCAGAAGAAAACTCTTGTAAATGCGCTATCGATTTGTCATATTGCTTTAACTCCAAATATGCAATTCCTGCACTGTAGTTTGCTAAATTAGCAGCATTTGTTCCTCCATACTCAGAGATAATTTTCAAGTATCCATACTTTCCTTCTCCTCCGTTTAATGCTAAATTATATAATGAATCTCTAGTAGCTATACCATTTATCATGTTATCAGTCAAGTTAATATTTACAGCTTGATTGAAGTATGAATTTGCTTGGAATACTTCGTTTGCAGCTTCTGTTTCTTTCGGAGCAGCAAATAACTTAGCGTACATTAAATACCCTAAAAGTACTACAGCAATTGCACCAATACCCATAAAGATAAACTTCTGGTTTCCAGCTACCCATTCTTCAGTTTTGGATGCAGTTTCATCTAAAGTATTAAAAACTTCTGCTGTTGTACTTTCAATTTCTTCAGCAGGAACTTCTTTTTCTTTCTCTACTTTGGTCTTTACTTTGTATCCTCTTTTCTTGTAAGTTGCCATAAATTGTATATTAATGTGCGCAAAAATAAAATTTTTAAGTAGAATTAAAAGCTTATTTATTTGATATTTTTCAATAATTTGCATTTTTATTGTAATGATGCTTCTATTTTCATGTTTCTAAAGAAATTATCACTGATCAATTACAAGAATTTTGAAACGAATTCTTTTGATTTTAACCAAAAAATAAACTGTCTTGTCGGGAATAATGGTGTTGGTAAAACCAATGTCCTTGATGCCATTTATCATTTATCTTTTGGAAAAAGTTATTTTAATCCTGTTGCTAGTCAAAATATCAGGCATGGAGAAGATTTTTTTGTGATTGATGGTTTGTATGAAAAAGTTGATAGAGATGAAAATATTATTTGTTCGCTAAAAAAAGGACAAAAAAAGATGGTAAAGCGAAATGGGAAACCGTATGACAAACTCTCAGAACATATAGGCTTTTTACCATTAGTTATTATCTCTCCTGCAGATCGCGATTTAATTATTGAAGGAAGTGATACACGACGAAAGTTTATGGATAGTGTAATTTCACAATCCAATAAGCAATATTTACAAAACCTCATCAATTATAATAAAGTACTTTCGCAACGAAATTCACTTTTAAAGTATTTTGCCCTCAACAGTACGTTTGACGGTGACACACTGAGTATTTACAATGATCAAATGCACAATCTTGGTTCTCAGATATACGCAGAACGCAGAAAGTTTTTAGAAGCATTTTTACCAATTTTCATGACACGCTACAATGCAATTTCTAGCGAAAAAGAAATTGTTAATATCAGTTACAAAAGTCAATTACATGAAAAAGATTTTCGATCTTTGCTGGACGAAAGTTTAGCGAAAGACAGAATTTTACAATATACAAGTGTCGGCATTCATAAAGATGATTTGTTGTTTACTATTGAAACCTATCCAATCAAAAAATTTGGAAGTCAAGGACAACAAAAATCATTTTTAATTGCGCTTAAATTAGCACAATTCGATTTTATTAAAAATCTAGCCAATGTTACACCTATTCTATTGTTAGATGATATCTTTGATAAGTTAGATGAGCAACGTGTAGCACAAATTATTTCTTTGGTAAATCATGACGACTTTGGACAAATTTTTATCAGTGATACACATGTAGAACGTACCGAAAGCATCGTAAAAGAAATTCATCAATCATACGAGATTTTTAAATTATAATTCATTTTGAAAAAAAGACACACCGAACATAGAGCTATTAGCGAAGTATTAAAAGATTTTGTTTCCGAACATCGATTAGAAGATGGCTTGGACAAAATTGATGCACGTGATGCTTGGCTAAAATTGATGGGAAATGGTGTGAACAACTATACTACTAACGTCATTTTAAAGAATGACACCTTATATGTTTCTTTATCTTCAGCAGTCTTGCGAGAAGAACTGAGTTATGGAAAAGAAAAAATCATCCGAATGCTCAATGAAAGCTTAGGTAAAGAATTGATTAAGACACTTATTTTACGATAGTTTTTTAGACTTACTAATGTTCTTAGATCGCGATAGTTGACTAATTTTCAATTAATTCAGCTAATACGTATTAAACACAAATCCTGATAGATTCATCACAAACTTTATTGGTACCTGGCGCTGAAGTAGTATCTCCTTCTGGTTGCTCTAGGCATATCATATAAGGTATAAAAACTATAGGTACTAAAGTTTCAGCTCCAGTTGCAGTTCCTTCGTTAACTTCTTTAGACTGTAAGTTAGATATTCACTTTTTATTAAGATTTAAAGATTTTAACTTTCTTTTCTTAATGATCATAGCTTTTAAATTGATACAGAAAACACAATGCTTAAAAAGAAGAAAAATTACAAAAAATGGATTTATAAATAAAAAGCTCCAATCAAATGATTGAAGCTTCTCGTTATAATATTGTGTGTTTTCCTTAGAAAATCTCTCTTCCTGCAAAGTGGAAAGCACCTTCAATAGCTGCATTCTCATCACTGTCAGAACCGTGAACTGCATTTTCTCCGATAGAAGTTGCATATAAATTTCTGATAGTTCCTTCTGCTGCTTCTGCAGGATTTGTAGCTCCGATTAAAGTTCTAAAATCGCTTACTGCATTTTCTTTTTCTAAAATTGCAGCAACAATTGGTCCTCTAGTCATGAATTCTACTAATTCTCCAAAGAAAGGTCTCTCTTTGTGAATTGCATAAAATTCTTCAGCGTCACGCTTGCTTAACTGTGTTAACTTCATTGCAACGATGCTAAAACCTGAAGCAGTAATTTTTTCTAAAATAGCTCCGATGTGTCCATTTTCTACAGCATCAGGCTTAATCATGGTAAAAGTTCTTTTTCCAGCCATTATAGTATGTATAAGTGTTATAAATTCTTGTTTTGTAAAATCATATTTGATTTTCGGTGCAAAAGTACACAAATACAATTTATTTGCAAGGCTAATTTAGTATATTAGCCAGCTATGAAATGGGAAGTTGTAAAATCTACATCGTTTTTATAGCATTTACCATGGAATTACAGAATTGAATTATATGAACGAAGTAGAAATACAAGGTGTAAAAACACTGCTAGAAACTCCAAAAAACATTGTCATTATTCCGCATAAAAACCCAGATGGAGATGCTATTGGTTCTACGCTTGCGCTCTGGCATTACTTGAAAAAAGGGCAACATAACGCAGTTATTATTGCTCCAAATGATTATCCGAATTTTTTAAAGTGGATGCCCGGAGAAGATGAAATTGTAAAGTTTGACTCAAACAGACAGCATGCACAAATGTTATTAGATGCAGCCAATGTTATCTTTACGTTAGATTTTAATGATTTGGGCAGAATAGGTGAAATGGAACCCGTTGTAGCTGCAACAGAAGCAACGTTTGTAATGATAGATCATCATCAACAACCTTCAGATTATGCTACATATATGTATTCTGACACAAGTATGAGTTCAACTTGTGAAATGGTCTATAATTTTATTTCCTTTTTAGGTGATGAAAATAGCATTACTGATGAAATGGCAACTTGTATGTACACCGGGATTATGACAGATACTGGCTCTTTCCGCTTTAAAGCAACTACAAGTACTACACATAGAATTATTGCTAATTTAATGGATAAAGGAGCAGACAATGCTTCTATTCATAATGCCATTTATGATACCAATAGCTTAAGTCGCTTACAGTTATTAGGTTGCGCATTAAAAAATTTAGTCGTTTTAGAAAAATATAATACTGTATATATTACGATAAGTAAAGAAGAATTAATTCGTTACGACTTTAAAAAAGGAGATACTGAAGGTTTTGTAAATTATGGTTTATCACTAAAAGGTATTAAATTTGCAGCAATTTTTATAGAAAATCTCCAAGAGCCGTATGTAAAAATGTCACTGCGATCAAAAGGCGATTTTTCAGTAAACGAATTTGCTCGTGCTCATTTTAATGGAGGCGGACATACGAACGCAGCAGGTGGAAGAAGTGAGAACTCTATGGAAGTTACCGTACAAAAATTTACGGAAATATTAACCGAATACAAATCTGCATTAAGCTAAATATATGTTCAAAAAAATAGTTTTCTTAGGCATCATACTCATCACTATAATTTCTTGTGCACAACAAGAAGCGCGCAAACCTGTGAATATACGTTCTGGGACATTTTTAAAAGAATCTGCAGAACGAAACAAAGTATTGATTGCCAAAGAAGAAGCTATTATTCAAAAATATATGGAACTTGATACCATCAACGATTATATGGCATCTAACAACGGTTTCTGGTATTTTTACAACAATAAGAAAGCGCAAGAAAATTATCTTCCGCAAAAAGGAGATACACTAACATACGAACTTAATATTTCTAAAATGACCACTGGTGATGTCATTTATAAAAAAGAAGAACTTGGCATACAAGAATATGTAGTTGATAAACAACAAATTATTCCAGGCTTACGTTCTGGACTACAATTAATGAAAAAAGGAGAAACAGTCACCTTTCTTTTCCCTTCACACATTGCATATGGATATCACGGAGATAATAAACGAATTGGAACCAACATTCCGGTCAAATCTACTATAACTTTACTCGATATAAAAAAAGACAACAAAAACCTAGAAACAGAAAATTAAAATGAAATTATTTACAACAACAATCACAGTCTTTATTGTGGTTATGACTTTAGGATTTACTTCATGCACAAAAGCTCAAAAAACTGAGTTAGATGATGGTATTTATGCTGAAATTAAGACTAATAAAGGAGTAATGGTCGCTAAACTGTTTTATAAAAAAGTTCCTGTTACTGTTGCCAATTTTATTGCTTTAGCAGAAGGAACTCACCCTAAACTTTCAGATGATCAAAAAGGAAAACCGTATTATAATGGTATCTCTTTCCATAGAGTTATGGACAAGTTTATGATTCAAGGTGGTGACCCAACGGGAACTGGAAGTGGAAATCCAGGATACCGTTTTGCTAGTGAATTTGACACAGAGTTAAAACATGACAAACCCGGTGTTTTATCAATGGCTAATTCTGGAGGAGTTAACACTAATGGAAGTCAATTTTTTATCACTGAAGTCCCATATCCAAGTCTAGATCCTGTAGATTTTAATGGAGGACCTAAACCTTGTCAAGCACCAAGAGTAAGTTGCCATTCAGTTTTTGGACAATTGGTAAAAGGAATTGAAGTTCAAGATAGCATTTCGAATGTCGCTGTTGATCCGAGAAGTAAAAAGCCACTTGAGGATGTGATTATGACTGAAGTAAATATCATACGTAAAGGTGCTGATGCAAAAGCATTTGATGCTGTAAAAATATTTACAGAAGACGAACCAAAGCTTATAGACAAGTATCAACAATTTGTAAAAGATACTAAAGAAGCATACGAAACAAAACAAAAAGCACAAGCACAAGGAGCTATTACAAAATTCAAAGAAGATTATAAAGATTTGGGAGAATTATACGAATCTCCAACAGGAATGGTAATGGTAACTACACAACCAAGTGCTTCAGGTGTAAAACCAAAGTCTTCTGATACGGTAACGATAAACTGTGCTGGATATTTAGAGAATGGAAAGTTATTTTATACAAATATTAAAAGTGTAGCACAAGAAGGTGGTACGTATAGCGAAGCCGCAGAAGCGCAAGGAGGCTACAGTCCTTTCCCAACTATTTATAATTCAAGTGCACGACTAGTTCCTGCTTTCAAAGAAGCAGTGCTACGCATGAAAGTTGGAGAAAAAGCAAAAGTATTGGTTCCTTCATATTTAGGTTATGGATCAAGACCTAATGGACCAATCCCTGCAAATTCAAATTTAATTTTTGATGTAGAACTTGTAGAAATCCAAAAAAAGTAATTAAATAAAAATATGTATTAAGGAAGCTCTTCTCTTTCTGAGAAGAGCTTTTTTTGGATCCATTAAATAAAAACCGTACTTAATTTCAGGAAAAACACGGTATAAGTTACGTATTTCGACTCTACTCTTACCTAGTGTTTATCTAGATATTTGCGCGAAACCAAAAACCATATATCATGAAAAAACAAAAGTTTTCTTTGCAACTACGCAAACAAAAAGTTGCAAAACTATCGGAAAAGCAATTACAAGGAGGAGCCATCAATACATTCACTTTTCCTATTAACAGTATTCACAATATCTGTTTGACGCTACAGGTAAACTGTAAATCCGCATTAATTCCATGTGATCCTATGCCAACAATGCCTTCTGGTTGCGGCTGCCCAACAACACATACGCAAACAACAAATCAGCCTACATTTATTACTTGCTAAACAGATATATATGTTATTATAAGCCTCTTTTCATTGAAAAGGGGCTTTTTCTTGGGGAAAAACACCATATCTTTTTTATCTCTTTTCCTGTTTTGAGAATGTCGATACTGAGAGATATTTGCACTGAAACAAAAAATTATATTTCAGATGAAAAAACAAATCAAAACATTAAAGTTGAAGAAACAGATCATTTCTTCTTTAGAAAGTAGATTGCTACAAGGTGGCGCACCAACTACTATGACTGTAAATACATTTGCTGCTGGTTGCCAAAGTCAATTGATATGTGACCCAATTCCATCAGATCCACGTCCTAATTCAGGAATTTCACGTTGTGAACCTTGTGGAAGCTGGAATAGACCAGGCTGCAATTAAGAAATAAACTTCTAGTTTTAAAAAAAGCTTCTCTTTATGAGAAGTTTTTTTGTTTAAAATTATATCGCAAACACACCTTTTGATGGGATAACCGTAATACTTCAATGTAGATTTCTTGTAATTTTAAAGTAATATCAATCCTTAATTTATTATTAAGAAAAAAAAGAAAATCCTGTTACAACTAAGAAAGCAAAAAAATTCATCTTTATTTCAACAAAACCTGATTGGAGGAACAAATGATAGTATAGATCATCCATATTATGTGAGCAAGAAAACCGAGTGTGAGGATGGAGGCTTTGATACATTTAAAGAAGATGGTTGCCATGTACTACCTATTGACACTGCAAAATGGTAAACTATACTCCTTGTGAAGCTCTTTCTCAAAACATCTTAAAAATGGAAATGTATAGAGCGTAGCTAAGAGATTATATTTTGAATCTTAACCACGCTCTACTTTATAAAATACGTCTACTGACTATTTATTTTTTTGGAATATTCTTTAAAATCTCTAATACATATTTCCAATATTTTTGCGCCGAAGAAACACTTGCACGCTCGTCTGGTGAATGTGCTCCACGAATATTCGGTCCAAAACTAATCATTTCCATTTCTGGATAATTAGTTCCTAAAATTCCACATTCCAATCCTGCATGGCAAGCAGCTACATGTGGTTCTTCTCCATTGTTTAACTCTTTATATAAATTCACCATTACTGGTAAAATAGAGGCGTTCATGTTTGGCGCCCATCCTGGATACGAACCAGAAAACTCAACTTCACAACCAGATAACTCAAAAGTTGCTCTTAGTTTTGTAGCCAAATCCATTTTTCCACTTTCAATTGATGAACGTGTCAAACAACCAACTTTAACCTCACCATCTTTTACAATAACACGTGCAATATTATTTGAAGTTTCTACCAGGTCTTCAATATCTGGACTCATACGGAATACTCCATTATGCGCAGCATATAAAGAACGTGTCAATCCTTCTTGCACACCTAATTCCATAACTCCAGATGGTGTTTCAGTAATTGTACATTCAATTTCTAAATCAACTTCTATGCTAGCAAATTCCTTTTGAATCGTGTTGATTTGCGTTTGCATTTCAAACTCAAATGCTTCTTGATGTACTTTGTCTACAACGATTGTTGAAATACTTTCTCTTGGGATCGCATTTCGTAAACTTCCGCCATCAATTTCGGCGATACGCAATCCGAAGTTTTCAAAACCGTCAAATACCAAACGATTCATTAAAACATTTGCATTTCCGAAACCTTTGTGAATATCCATTCCACTATGTCCTCCTTGCAAGCCGCTTATTTTAATAGTATAGGCAGCTACATTCTCTGGTGTCTCTTCAACCACATACGAGCGCGTTGCAGTCACATCAATTCCTCCTGCACAACCAATTCCGATTTCATCATCTTCTTCGGTATCTAGATTTAGAAGAATTTCTCCTTCTAACAATCCTCCTTTTAATCCCATGGCACCTGTCATTCCTGTTTCTTCATCAATAGTAAATAAAGCTTCCAGTGCAGGATGTGCAATATCATTACTTTCTAAAATAGCCATAATCGTAGCTACTCCGAGTCCGTTATCGGCTCCTAACGTAGTTCCTTTCGCTTTTACCCAGTCACCATCCAAAAACATTTCAATTCCTTGCGTATCAAAGTCAAAAACTGTATCCGAGTTTTTTTGATGTACCATATCTAAATGCGATTGCATCACAATGGCTTTACGATCTTCCATACCTGCAGTTGCTGGTTTTTTAACAATCACATTTCCAACTTCGTCTACAAAAGTTTCTAAACCTAAATCTTCACCAAACTTCTTCATAAAAGCAATCACAAGTTCTTCTTTTTTTGAAGGTCTTGGGACTGCATTTAAGTCTGCAAATTTATTCCAAAGTGCATTTGGCTCTAAAGTTCTTATTTCTTGACTCATTCTATTTTTTTTATGAATTGAATTATTGCTTACAAATTTAAATGTTTAGGAACAAAATCGATTGTTTTTCATGGAATACCTTTCAAAATTGTCAATATTAAAACAAAAATATCATCGCAACGTAGCAATAGTGATTTAGTTTTTTTACATTAGCTACATATCATGTTCCCGAATGGAGTTCAAATGTATTGCTTATGACCAAGAGAACAAAAATTTTAATTGCTTTATCTTTTCCCCTACAGTTCTTTCTAATTAAGATACTTGGCAGTTATCCTGAATTTGTTGAAACGTATTACAGTAATGGATTGTACCCATATATTTCAAAACTTTTTAGAATTATTTTTGGCTGGATTCCTTTTTCAATAGGTGACATTTTTTACACAATCGCTGTTGTATTAATCATACGTTATATTTATAAAAATTTCCGTTTAGTTCGAAAAGAATACAAACGTATTTTGATTGATACATACATCACCATCACATTTGTATATTTTGCATTTCACCTTTTATGGGGAATGAATTACTACCGATTGCCTTTACATAAATCACTTGAATTGGATAGAAAGTACACTACAGAAGAACTGGTAAGTTTTACTGAAAGAGTTGTTGCTAAAGCGAATGCAATTCAATTTCAAATTACACACAATGACACTGTAAAAGTAGAGGTTCCTTATACTATTGATGAGATTTTTCAAAAAACGTTGAATGGTTATGAAAACTTTAGTGCTAAAGAACCTATGTTTACCTTTACCAATCAGAGTCTAAAGACTTCTATTTACAGTGGCTTTTTAACCATGATGGGATTTAGTGGCTATATAAATCCGTTTACCAATGAAGCTCAAGTTAACAGTAAAATTCCAGTGTATAAATTCGCAGTAACGGCTAGTCATGAAAAGTCACATCAAATTGGTTTTGCCGCAGAAAATGAAGCTAATTTTATAGGTTGTATGACAGCTTTACACAATGAGGATATTTACTTCAAATATGGTGCATATAATTTTATGACATGGCATTGTTTAAAGGAAGTTTACAACAGAGATAAAGATGAATACGAACGCTTAAAAGCAACGTTAAATTCGGGTATTCAAAAGAATTATGATGAAGTTCGAGAATTTTGGATATCACACAAAAATCCATTAAAACCACTATTCAAATTCACATTTGATCAGTTTTTAAAAGCTAATAACCAATCGAAAGGAATTTTAAGTTACAGCTACGTGGTTTCTTTGTTGGTAAATTATGATAAAAAAAATGCCATTATCCCCCAATAATGGCATTTTCAACACACACTAGTAAATGGATTTTGGCACATCTAGATATGTACCCATCGAATCCATACCCTATTTTATTTTTTTATTCAATAATAATGCTGTTTCTATTTTTCTCCAATCAACAAGTTTAAAGTTTTGATTTAAAGAATCTTTTCCTTTAGTATTTGCTCCATCTTGTGCAATAAAAAAACCTTTCGGATAGTCTGAAAAAGTAGCACTTGTTACATCAATTCCATCTGTATCATAGGTTCCATCAATTTCTGCTCCATCTGAAATACCAAAACTTCCGATATATGCATTGGTAATTCTATCAAAAACTGCATAACTATTATTCCCTTGAGATGATAAAATGATATAACCTTTTCCTTTACCGCTATCATACAATGTAACTCCTTCAAAATCAGCTTTCATATTTGTATCTGTAGTTGTTACAATAGCTTTACGTTCTTCAGATCCATCAGGTTCAGCATCATACTTCCATAGCGCTTTCTCTTCTTCTCCAATGTATAATTTCCCATAAAAATCATCTGCAACAACACCTTCTGTCTGATTTCCTACGGCAAATGTTCTTACAATTTTCCCAGCGACTTTTCCAGCTTCTTCAAATAATTCCCACTGCTCTACATTGCCATCTTTACCATTTGCAAAAACATATATTTTATTGGTTTTAGCACTTTTATACATTCCCAATCCATAAATTTCAGCTAATTGACTTTTCAATGGCATTGCAGCTACATCTTCTAATGATCCATCATCAGGATTTACTTTGTGTACTGTAATTGTGTTTGAAGTTCTGTTAGAAGCTGTCACGATTGCTACCGTATCTTTTTCCAACACAAAACCTTCTCGAATATCTACATTATTTACTCGCCCTACAGGATATTGAAATACTTCATTCCCTGACAAGTCGTACACAATCAATCCTTCTTGCTTGTTGGTTCCTATTATTTTTGATTTCGTCTTATTTGTTGGATGAATCCAAATGCAAGCATCATCAGCAGCATCGTCGGATGAAGAAACCTGTGCAGTTTCCATTGTTGCATACACAGGCTTTATGCGATTTACTTCTTTTGTTGTTGTTTTTGAAACTTCCTTTTCTTCTTTCTTCTCTTTCACTACTTCACATGCAGTAAAAGCAAGAACTCCTAAAAATATTTTTATAAACTTTTTCATTGATTTCATTTAGAAATTATATTTCAATCCCAAATTCCAGTTAATATCATAGAATTCAGCTTGCATAGTGCGCTCTTTTACTCCTTGATAGTAACGCAGTTCTTGATTAGTGATGTTCTTCATTTCTCCGAAAATTCTTAAGTTTTTCGTAATGGCATACGAAGCATTCAGATCCAAAAATAACTGCGAATCGTAATATCTATCTTCAAAAGTTTCATCTCCATATTCATCAATATAATCATCTGCAAAGTGCAATGAGGTACGTACTGAAAGTTTTTTAGTTTCATACGCTAATGAACCGTTAAATGTGTTTGGTACAGCTCCTGCCAATTCCAATCCATCTTCACGCCCCGTAATTCCATCCGTTTCAGAGTTTGTATATGTATAGTTTCCGTAGAATGTTAAGTTTTTCAAGAAACTTGGTAAGAAATCTAATTTACGTTGGAAAGCAATTTCAAATCCAAATACTTTTGCTGATCCCCCGTTGAAAGGTTGTGTTACATCATACATTTCTGTAGCACCATTCACTGTTAATGCCTGCTCGTTTGTCAACGCATAAATAAAATTATCAATGTTCTTATAGAAAGCACCTCCAGAAATGATTCCTACATTATCAAAATAATGCTCTGCCATAAAATCAAAGTTTAATGACTCTGCTGCTTCCAATTCAGGATTTCCAAATTCAGCTTCTAAATCGTCACTATTTATATTTTGATATGGTACAATGTCAAAATAATTTGGTCTTGCAATCGTGTTTGTATATGCAAAACGTAAAATAGTATTATTAGTTGCTGCATAACGGAATTGTACGTTTGGCAATACATTTGTGTATTTCTTAGATGCATTGATGGCAACCGCATCTGCTAATGAAGAAGCAGATTCTACATCGATTTGAAAACCTGTGTAATCAATGTTTGTATGCTCCATTCGCAAACCAGCAATGAATGAGAATTTATCTCCTAATTGTTGTCTTAGCATGGCATATGCTCCGCTAATTTTTTCGTTTGCATTGTAGTTTTCTGGCAAAAATTCATCCAATACCAACTCACCATTTACCAATGCTAAGTCTCCTAAAAATGAATTGGTTGCAAACGTTCCTGATCTGTATTGATCTCCTGGCAAATATCCATCTATAGTCTGGTCTGCTGTTTGTGCATTGCTCAACAATTCGAATGCAGAAAAATCATCCGTATCAAACTCAGAGAATGTATTATCTCTTAACTTATCTCTGTCATGGTATTTGTAACCTGTTTTGATTGAGTTCTGATATTTTCCAGAAGTATTTATTGGAATTGTAATATCGAAACGAGACGTAAATTGCTCTTCCTCAGTATATCTTCTTTCTTCTGAAATTTCATCTAATTCAAATAAAGAAGCATCGTTGTCCATTCTGTTCATTGAGTTGAAGAATGGTGTTCTTGTATTTACAAATTGTTGTGTAATCGTTGATGCATCTTGCTTAGATTCGTACGTTACATAGCGTTCATTGGGACGGACTTCACTTGCTTTTGAAAAACCAATATTCCAGTCGAACTGAACTTTTTTGAATAATATATGCGAACCATTTAATCCAACTCTATACATTTTTTGACGCTCTAATCGTCTACTCTCATTGGTATCATTATTAATACCTCCTTTTGTCTGACGTGTTATTTTATACTCATCATCACTAGCATCATCAGTGTCATTATCATCAAACTTATAACGTAATCTATATCTATTTTCCAAATCATCTCTGTGATTGTAAATTGACTTAAATTCGATGGTATTGTTTGGATCTAATTTCCAATCTAAATTCAACGATACACTTCTACGAATACGTTTTACATCATATCTTCTGATATCGTGTTCTTTGATAAATGTTGGTGAATCCCATTCAAATTCAACATTATCAGATCCATAATCGTTTGAATTGTATGAAGCACTCACAACCGCTCCCAATTTATCATTGAAAAAACGTTGCGCTGCTACTGCTGAAAAATTGTACAATCCACTCTCTCTAACTGGATTTCTACCATACGCTCCTGTTAACGAAACTCTCAATTTAGATGGTGCTGCACGTGTTATCAAGTTTACAGAACCTCCAATTGCGTCTGCTTCCATATCAGGCGTAACCGCTTTGTTTACCTGAATTGTTTGAATCATATCAGAAGGAATTAAATCTAATTGAATTCTACGATTATCGCCTTCCGCAGATGGAATTCTATCACCATTCAATGTTACAGAATTTAATTGCGGTGCTAAACCACGAATAATGATATCTCTTGCTTCTCCTTGGTCATTTTGCATTGCAATACCTGGAATACGTTTTAAAGCATCACCAGTATTCGCATCGGGAAATTTACCAACCTGATCGGCAGAAACTACATTGGTAATATTGTCATTTGTTTTTTGCTGATTTAAAGCTTTTGCTTGCCCTCTTGCCAAGCTACCATATATTAGGACTTGGTTTAAACTATTGGTTTTCACTTTCATTGAAACTTTTACTTCTGCAGTGGTATTGACTGAAATTTCAACAGAAACATTTTGTGTTTCAAATCCAATATAACTTACAGTTATGTCATAAGTTCCTGTTGGAAGATTCACCATAGTAAAATTTCCATCAAAATTAGAAGTGGCACCATGTTGCAAGCTTTCTATAACCACCGTTGCTCCAGGTAGTGGTAAATTATTATCGTCTAAAACACGACCAGTTAGGATTCCTTTATCTTGAGCAAATACTACTGTAGTAAAGCAGATAAAGAATAGGGAAAATACTAATTTCTTCATTATAAATTTGTGTTGATTAGTTGTTGTGACAAAACTATTTGCAACATGAAGCTATTAGATTATCTAAAGATTAATCTCTTATTAAGATTACAAATCCAAATTGTAAACTCGATAATCTTTTAATGAAGTTTGATTAGCATTTTCTTAACCCAATACACGAAAACAAAAAGAAAAGCGTTAATTTTAGTACGATGAACCGATTTTTTCTCTTAACATTACTATGTCTTGGAGTTGCATGCAAAGATGCTTCTAACAAAACTGCTGCTACAATTGAAGCCTCAAAAAAGGAATCGATCTTAGCTGAAGAGGAATCTGAAATCATTGTTGAAAACTCAATCGATTCTATTGCATTAGGCATTAACTTTAGTCCTAAAGGAAATTACAATACCATCAAACAAACCATCAAAACAGATCGCGCTTATTTCAAAAGACTTTTGCAACAAAATAAGGAGAAAGCCATTGATACAGCTTCCAAGTATTTATATCATAAGCTTCTGAATGAAATTGTACCACATTGGTACGGAACACCTTGGGATTTTAATGGTCATACTGATATTCCTAACGATAGTGAAATTGCTTGTGGTTATTTTGTATCAACTACACTCAGACATTTAAGTTTTCGACTCAATCGTTTTAAAATGGCACAACAAGCTGGTTTGAATGAAGCCATCACACTTCAACCAAAAAACGAATTAAAAATCTATCGGAATATTTCGCAAGATCAACTCAAAATTAAACTCAATAAAGTATATGCTGACGGATTGTATTTTGTAGGATTGAGTAATCATGTTGGATATGTATTGATAAAAAACAAAGAACTCTACTTTTTACATTCAAGTTATTATGACAATAAAGTGATTATAGAAGAAGCGGCTACTTCTCCTTGTTTTCAAAGCGACATTTATGTCTTTGCTGAAATTACGAGCAATCGAGAACTTATTCAAAAATGGATACAAAACACAACGATTCCTGTTCATCAATAATAACCTCAGCAAGCTCCTTTCATATAAATACGAGAAACCCGTACAAAAGCTAAATCGAAACGTTAAAAAAATCTTAATACAACTAGCAGAGCATATTCTAGCCGTATCTTTAAGTTTTTATAATCGACCAAATTTAAAGTAAAGCAATGAGAAAATCGTACTTGCTGCTGTTATTACTTTTCTGTAGCCTTTCCGCCTTTGCGCAGGAATACTTTCCCAAAAACGATGGCGTTAAAACAGAAAGTCATACCATAACAGCATTCACTAATGCAAAAATTTATGTCACACCCACACAAGTGATTGAAAATGGAACACTTATCATACAAGATGGTAAAGTCGTTCAAACTGGAACAAAAATTTCTATACCAAAAAATGCTACTATTGTGGATCTTACAGGAAAAAGTATATATCCTTCCTTTATTGATCCTTATTCTGATTTTGGATTGCAAAAACCTAAAAGAAGTTTTGGAGGAAGAAGAAGTCCGCAGTATGATGCGGAACGAAAAGGATATTATTGGAACGATCATATTCGACCAGACATCAATCCTATTAACAAATTTACCTTTGACAATAAAAAAGCAATGAGCTTGTTGAAAGCTGGTTTTGGAACTGTAAATACACATTTACAAGATGGTATTGTTCGTGGTAACGGAATGTTGGTTGCGTTGAATTCAAAAGCAGACAATAGCATTCGAATTTTAGATGACCGTTCTGCTCAATATTTGTCATATCGAAAAAGCAATACTTCCAGACAATCGTATCCAACTTCTTTGATGGGAAGCATGGCATTGTTACGTCAAATGTATCACGATGCTGATTGGTATGCAAAAGGAAACGCCGAACGTACCGATTTAGCTTTGGAAGCTTTAAATGCAAATAAAAATCTAGTGCAAATTTTCCATTCAGGAAACAAACATAACAGTATCAAAACAGATGCAATTGGTGACGAATTCGGCATTCAATATGTATTGGTTGGGGACGGAACTGAATATGAAAACATCACTGCAATGAAAGCTACCAATGCTTCATTCATTATTCCAATCAACTTTCCAAAAGCGTATGACGTTTCAGATCCGTATGCCGCAAGTGTTGTAGAGTTAGAAGCAATGAAACACTGGAATCAAGCACCTTCTAACCCAAAAGCATTGGCTGACAAAGGAATTACCTTTAGCTTTACAATGCATGACACCAAATCAGGAAATGCTTTTAAAGCAAACTTGCAGAAAGCCATCAAATATGGTTTGAACAAAACAAAAGCATTGGAAGCCTTGACAACAATTCCAGCACGTATTTTAAAACAAGAAGACAAAATAGGAACGCTTCAAAACGGACGTCAAGCCAATTTTTTAATTACCTCTGGAGATATTTTTGATAAGAAAACGGTGATTTATGAAAACTGGGTTCAAGGAAATCAAAATGTTTTTAAAGACAAAGCACATAAAGATTTACGTGGAAAATACACCTTCAATGTTGCAGGAAACATGTATGATGTAAACATCGCTGGCTCACCAGAAAAGCTAAAAGCAACGGTGATGAAAGATTCAATGAAACTAGGCTCAAAGATTTCTTTTAAAAACGACTGGTTGCAATTACAGTTTACCACACCAGATACAACGAAAACAGAATTTATTCGTTTAACAGCACCAGTCAGAAACACAACCTTTTTCTCTGGAAAAGCGCTCCTCGCAAATGGTTCTGAATCGTCTTTTAATGCTACTCAAAAAGAAGCAAAGAAGGCTGAAGACAAAAAAGGCGGAAAGAAAGATGGAAAAATCGAAGTACCAAAAATGCTTCCTATCTCCTATCCTAATGGAGCGTATGGAGCTGCAATTTTACCACAACAAGAAACCGTTTTATTCAAAAATGCCACAGTTTGGACGAATGAAAGTGACGGAATTCTTCAAAATACAGATGTTTTAGTAAAAGATGGTAAAATTGCTCGTATTGGAAAAAACATCAACGATCGCGGAGCTAGAGTTTTAGATGCTACTGGAAAACATTTAACTGCTGGAGTTATTGATGAACATTCGCACATAGCTGCTTTTGCCATTAACGAAGCGGGACACAATTCTACCGCAGAAGTTAATATGGAAGATGTTGTAAATCCTGAAGACGTCGATATTTACAGAAACTTAGCTGGTGGTGTTACTACGATTCAATTATTACACGGTTCAGCGAATCCAATTGGTGGTCGTTCTGCTATTTTGAGTTTAAAATGGGGACGCTCTGCAGATGAAATGCTATTTAAAGGAGCTGATGGATTCATCAAATTCGCTTTAGGTGAAAATGTAAAACAAAGTAATTGGGGAGATACGGAGACCACACGTTTCCCACAAACACGTATGGGAGTTGAACAAGTATTCACTGATTATTTTCAACGAGCTAAAGAATACGAAGCAAAGAAGAAAAACGGAAAATATCGTTATGATATTGAAATGGAAACCATCTTAGAAATTTTGAATAAAAAACGCTTTGTATCTTGTCATTCTTATGTACAAAGTGAAATTAATATGTTGATGAAAGTTGCGGATAAATTCGGTTTCAACATCAACACATTCACGCATATTCTAGAAGGCTACAAAGTAGCAGATAAAATGAAAGAACACGGAGTGGGTGGTTCAACTTTCTCTGATTGGTGGGCATATAAATATGAAGTAAATGATGCCATCCCTTATAATGGTGCCATCATGCATAATCAAGGTGTGGTTGTTGCATTTAATTCAGATGATGGTGAAATGTCTCGTAGATTGAATCAAGAAGCTGCAAAAGCAGTAAAATATGGCGGCGTTTCAGAAGAAGATGCTTGGAAATTTGTGACACTAAACCCTGCAAAATTGTTACATATTGATGATAAAGTAGGAAGTATCAAAACAGGAAAACAAGCAGATTTAGTATTATGGACAGATCACCCAATGTCAATTTACGCAAAAGCGCAAACAACCATGATTGAAGGAACTGTATACTTTGATTTGGATCGTGATAAACAATTACGAAGAAACATTCAAAGCGAGCGTAACGAGTTGATGAATATGATGCTTTTAGAGAAAAACAAAGGTATGAAAACACAACCTGCTCGAAAGAAAGAAAAAGTACATCATCATTGTGATACTGTTGAATTTTAAATCATAACTGACATGAAAAAATATATTTATAAATACATCGTATGTGTAGCTGTTTTGTTTGGCACGTTCAGTTATGCACAACAAACTCCAGCTTCCAAACAATCGCAAGCCATTTCGATTGTAGGCGCAACAGCACATATTGGAAATGGACAAGTCATTCAAAATGCAATTATTATTTTTAAAGATGGAAAAATAGTTCGTGTTGGCACTGCTGGTTCTGCTACCGAAGGACGCGTAATTGATGCCAAAGGAAAACATGTATATCCCGGGTTTATTTCCCCAAACTCTACACTTGGTTTGGTAGAAGTTGATGCAGTAAGAGCAACACGAGATCAAAACGAAACTGGTAGCTTTAATCCACACATTCGTAGTTTGATTGCTTATAATTCAGAATCGAAAGTGGTAGAAAGTTGTAGACCTAACGGAATTTTAGTCGCACAAATTACCCCACGTGGCGGACGTGTTTCTGGAACTTCCTCTATAGTACAGCTTGATGCTTGGAATTGGGAAGATGCTGCCGTAAAAATAGATGATGGAATTCATATCAATTGGCCAAATAACTTTACCAACGGTCGTTGGTGGTTAGGCGAACCAAGAGGTTTGCGTCCAAATAATAATTATGCAAAACAAGTTACAGAAATTCAAACAGTCTTTGATGACGCAAAAAGTTATTTAAACGGTTCAAGGAGTCCAAAAAACTTACCATACGAAGCTATGGAAGGACTGACAAAAGGAACACAAAAGCTATTTGTACATGTAGATACTGAAAAAGGAATTTTAGATGCAATTGACTTTGGAAAGAAGAATAATATCAATATTGTTATTGTTGGTGGATATCATGCCTACAAAGTTGCTAATACACTTCGTCAAAACAAAGTTCCTGTTTTATTACACAGAACGCATTCTGTCCCTGAATTGGACGATGAAGATTATGATTTATCGTACAAGAAAGCAAAAATCCTTACTGATGCAGGTGTTTTAGTTGCTTTGGAAAACAGTGGACAAATGGAACGTATGAATACACGTAATTTACCATTTTTAGCAGGAACGGTAGCTGCACATGGTTTAGATAAGGAAAAAGCACTGCAATTAATTACTTCCAATACCGCAAAAATTCTAGGAATTGATGCGCGTTTAGGAACTATAGAAGCAGGAAAAGATGCTACTTTATTTATCAGTGAAGGAGATGCGTTAGACATGCGTGGAAATATCTTAACACATGCATTTATTGAAGGACGCGAATTGAGTTTGGAAACACACCAAACAAAATTATGGAAGCGTTATACCAAAAAATACGAAGGAAAGTAGTAACTTGGAATAGAATTTGATGTTATATTTTTATAAACTAAACACGATGAAAAGAATACATAAACTCACGCTTGCAATTACTTTATTGGTTACATTACAAATCTCAGCGCAAGAAACTTCTCAAAACAAAGAAGTTATTTCTGAGGAAAATGCTGCCATTGAAAACTTTCAATTACCAACATTCTCAGAATTGTCTAATGACATAGCTACTGAATATTCTGGTGTTCGAGAACGTTTACCAAAATTATCAAACATTGGAGAGCATGTTGAAAAAGAAATTCGTAGAGGATTGTTAGATGATCATAGTATTTCTGCTACTTTTCGTAATTTGACTCCAGAACATTCTATTTTACCAAATATCACTCCAAAGCGTTTTCAATTACGCAATAGTCTGAATAATATCATGTTTAATGGATTTGATGTAAATCAACTACATTGTAGTGGCGCTTACAAAAATGGACAATAAAAGTTATTTACTACTACGAGTTAAACCTCGAAAAATTCATACTCGACAATCGAGTTCACAAAAAAAATCCTCTTCAGTACGAAGAGGATTTTTTAGTTGAGCAATTTTAATTTTTCTTTTTCAATATATCTTAAATTATCCTTTAGGAACAGTTACTCCATCTTCAGGACGCTCGTACATATTATTTTCCATAGTTTTATCTGTCAAACTTACATTTGAAAACGTTACAGAACTTCTAGGCTCCACTACTTTTCCTTCTTTATTCGTTTTAAACCATGTAATCACTTTTGGAAGCAGAACTCCATTTACTTTTTGCCAATCTCCGTAACGAATATAGCTCACTCTATCACTTGGTTTTCCTGTAGAATACGTTACCGTGTATCCTAACCATTCCATTTGATAAGTTTCTGGATTGTAATAAATAAAATAATTGTCCTCTGGAGAATCTCCTACATTTTTACCATACGAAATTTTAAACCCAGGATATAAAATTCCTTCATACTCCAAACTATCTGCCTTTTCATAGGTAATTCCATCATCACCTAATACAAAAGGCATCGCATAGAAGTAGAAATATAAATTGTGGTAAAAACGCGCGTTGCTTCTAAAAGCTGTAGAATCTTTTTGTGACAACCAAACATCTTTTCCATCATATCCAATAGTAAAACCTTTCCCTTCTAATCGTGTTTTACGTGATGGCAAATCTGTAATATGCTTTTCTGTATGATCTGGCTTTACCATTTCATATATCAAGGTTTGTGCGGCATTCCATTTATCAATTCCACCATGCGCATCAAATACTTTTGCTAAATTTTTAGGGTAAGTTTTCTTAACAACTTTTGTTTCCTCATTCGTTATTTCAGGAGTTTTTTCTTTTTTTTCAGTTGTGTTACAAGCAGCCATTAAGGTCAAACCTAACAATGCTAACGTAATTTTTTTCATTCGGTCAGTTTGTTTTATTTCCTCTTGAGTCGAAGTCAGAATCGATTCATTACAAAATTCACTCAATAACTTTAAAAATAAAAAACGACATGTTTGTTTGTAGCTTCTAATATTGAATCTCTTTCCTATATTTGCAGCATGTACAAACAGATTTCTAGCACACAAAACTCTACCATAAAATACATTTTACAACTTCAAGAAAAATCGCGAAGTCGTAGAAAAGAAGGTAAATTTGTGCTCGAAGGTTTCCGAGAATTGACACTCGCTCTCGAAGGGAACTATACTATTGACACCTTGTTCTTTTATCCAGAAATTTGTTCTCACGAAAGTGTACAAACATTAGTAAAAAATACAGCAAAAGCACCTGAATGTATTGAAATTTCTAAAGAAGTTTATCAAAAAATAGCGTATCGCACAAGTACGGAAGGTGTGTTGGCTATTATGAAAACGAAAGAACATTCACTCAAACATATTTCTTTTCACAATACAAAACCACTTATTTTAGTGGCAGAAGCACCTGAAAAACCAGGAAATATTGGCGCTTTACTTCGTACTGCAGACGCTGCTAATATTGATGCTGTATTTATTGCCAATCCAAAGACCGATTTATACAATCCAAACATAGTACGTTCGAGTGTTGGTTGTGTGTTTACCACACAAATTGCTACGGGAAGCACATCGGAAATCATTTCCTATTTACAAGAAAATCAAATTGGTATCTATTGTGCTGCATTAACTGCTTCTGAAAATTATCATATACAAGACTTTCAAAATGCAGCTGCCATTGTTGTGGGAACAGAAGCTACAGGCTTGAGTGACGAATGGTTAAATAATTCTACACAAAACATTATCATTCCAATGCAAGGGAAAATTGATTCTATGAATGTTTCGGTTGCTGCTGCTATTATTCTTTTTGAAGCCAAACGTCAACGTAATTTTAACTAAAATCAAACAAATCTGTTGAAGCCTCAGCAACTCATATTCGAAAAAATTGAGCAGTTTCTCAAAGAAGGATTTGAAGAATTGTTAGTTTTCTATGACAATGGAAAGCATATATCGGTTGAAGAAACTGGACTCTGGATAGCTGTTGATGAGAGCGAATTAACTATCGGTTTTGAAGAAAACTATAGACAGTTCAATCCCGAATGGGAAGATATTTCAAACGCAGTTACTATGTTCATAAACATATTGACAAAGCAAAAACGAATCACTCAATATCGTAAAGGTTCGTTCATTTTTAAAACCAAACTTGAGGTTGAAGATGAAAATGAAAATTTTAAATACATAAGTACAAGCATGACTTGGCTCTTCCCTTATAGGAGAAAAACGACTCAAAAATTTCTTTTATCGAACCTATTATTCAATACAAAAAGGTAGCCAAAGAGCTAGAAACACTCCAAGAAAGCATTAAAAAGATTCAATAAAAATTAATTAGTATCTCCGTAAATTCAGCAAACATTTTTGCTTCTTACATTTCTTTATACTATTTTTAATTATATGACAGAAATTGAGATAGAAAAGGAGAACGCAGCCATTGCCCGACAGTATAAAGAACTGTTGCGTATTAGTTATCAAGAGCTGACTTCGGAAGATAAAAAAATCATCCGTAAAGCATTTGATGTAGCTGTTGATGCGCACAAAGATCAACGAAGAAAAAGTGGTGAAGCTTACATTTTTCATCCAATTGCAGTGGCTAAAATTGTAGCTTCTGAAATTGGTATGGATGCAACTTCTATTGCTTCTGCGCTATTGCATGATGTTGTAGAAGATACTGAATACACGTTAGAAGACATTGAACAAGAATTTGGTGTTGCTGTTGCAAGAATTGTAGATGGATTGACAAAGATTTCACATCTTAAAAAAGATAAAGATGTTTCGTTACAAGCGGAAAATTTCCGTAAAATGCTCCTGACAATCAATGATGACGTCCGTGTAATTATTATCAAAATTGCAGACCGATTGCACAATATGCAGACGATGGATTCCATGCCTGCACACAAACAAGTCAAAATTGCTTCGGAAACCTTGTACATTTATGCGCCATTAGCACATCGTATTGGTTTGTATAATATTAAAACTGAATTAGAAGATTTAGGTTTAAAATACACAGAACCTGAGGTTTTTAACGACATTCAAAATAAAATTGAAGAAAGCAAGGAAGAGCAACAAGAATACATTGATAATTTTTCCTCTGTCATCAAAAACTCATTAGACAAAGAAGATTTTGAATACGAAATAAAAGGGCGTTTTAAATCTATATTTTCTATTCGCAGAAAAATGGTGAAACAAGGCGTGACCTTTGATGAAGTATACGATAAATTTGCAATCCGAATTATCTATGATACCGAAAACCTTGAAAACGAAAAGTTCCTTGCTTGGAAAATTTATTCCATTGTAACTGATCATTTTCGTCCAAATCCTGTGCGTTTGCGTGATTGGATCTCTTCACCGAAATCTACAGGTTATGAAGCTTTGCACATCACAGTAATGGGACCTAAAGGACGTTGGGTTGAGGTTCAGATTCGTTCGCATCGCATGCATGAAATTGCAGAAAAAGGTTATGCTGCACATTTTAAATACAAACAAGGTGATCAAAAAGAACAAGGACTCGAACCTTGGTTGAATAAATTACAAGAAGCACTCGAAAATCAGGAAGCAAATGCTGTTGATTTTGTAGAAGAATTCAAGTTGAATTTATATGCCAAAGAAATCTTTGTCTTTACGCCTACGGGAGATTTAAAATCATTACCAAAAGGTGCCACTCCGTTGGATTTTGCGTTTAGTATTCACACTCAAGTTGGGTATCATACGCGTGGTGCTAAAGTGAATGGAAAACTAGTTCCACTTAGTCACGAATTAAAAAGTGGTGATCAAGTTGAAATTATTACTTCAGACAAATCGAAACCAAATGCAAACTGGTTGGATTATGCAACGACTTCCAGAGCGCGATCTAAAATAAAATCTTCTTTACGAGAAGAAAAGAAAGAAATTGCCGAAGACGGAAAAGAAATTCTTCGTCGAAAATTAAAGCAATTAAAAATTATACTTAACGAGAAATCGATCAATGAATTGGTAGGTCATTTTAAGCTAAAAACAAGTTTAGACTTATTTTACCGTGTTGGAATTGGAACGATTGACAATCAGAAATTAAAAGAATTTGCGGCACAACGCAGCAATAGTATTTTTAAATTCTTCAAAAACAAAATTCGTCGTGGACCATCTATTCCTGCCGAAGAAATCAATCAACCAGAAGTTTCCAATCGTTATGATGTATTGGTTTTTGGCAAAGAGGAAGAAAAACTGAATTACAAATTATCCAATTGTTGCAATCCGATTCCGGGCGATCCTGTTTTTGGTTTTGTTACGGTGAATGAAGGCATCAAAGTACATAAAAAGGACTGTCCAAATGCCGTGAGTTTGCAAGCAAATTATGCCTATAGAATCATGAATGCAAAGTGGATTGATTCTTCTCAGGAAGAATTCACTGCAATGCTTGAATTTACAGGAATTGACAATATGGGATTGGTGAATGAGGTAACGAAAATTATTTCCAACAACATGCACGTTAATATCAGAAACATAAGTTTTGACACTAATGATGGTATTTTTACAGGACGTATTATGGTGATTGTAAAAAACAATACTATTCTAAAGCGCTTGATTACTAACTTGAAGAAAATCAACGGAATTGAAAAAGTAACACGTGCTTAGTTTTTTAAAAAATAAGAAAGCTGTCAAACACAAGTATACCTGTGCAGACAGCTTTTGCCCTTCAATTTAACTACTAATAATTAATTGAGATTTTCGTTCACTAACATTGTTCTGTATTGCAATTTGCATCCACTCGAGTAGTCGTTGGGCAATGCAAACTACAATAACAGGTTGCTATAATAGTACAACCTCTATAGTTTGTTTTAATCGTTTCTATTGTTTTAATAATCGTTGTTACTGGAATCGGAATATCTGTTCCTCCTTGAAGTAAAGTTGCATCTAAATGTGAAATTACCTTTTTGTGTAACTGTAGCTTTTGCTTAAAATCTTTTTTCTTCATAATGTGATTGTTTTTTAGGTTTGACACTTATATGTGATAGGTATTATCTAAATTGACTACAATTTAACATTGTTAAATATGGAAGTACTTCGCGAGCAATTCAAAAATGCTTCTTCCAATAGAAGAATTCGAAAAGTTAACATATATTTCTTTCATGACATACACACAATACTATCCTTGGTTTGAATCAATAAAAGATACAAACTACCTTACAGTCTTATATGTATTTAAGGAGAATACACGTTTCTGATAATCAGAAACATACTTTATTAAAAGTACATTTTTTAAAAAGAAAAAGCAAACAAAATTAGTTGAGAAGCTTAAAAATTAAATAATCTTAACATCACTGTTAATATCCCAATACAATATGTGCTTAGATTTCAAAAAATAAGTGTAAATTTGCTTTTTAATCTTCAGCTAAGATGCAACAAAACACGGAGGAAAATAATCAGGATATTGTAAAGAACGTCTTTACAAAGTTTTTAGAAGACAACGGACATCGAAAAACTCCTGAACGTTTCGCGATTCTACAAGAAATCTACGAAAGCGAAGAGCACTTCGATATAGAATCGTTATACATTAAAATGAAAAATAAAAACTATCGTGTTAGTAGAGCAACACTCTACAACACTATAGAACTTTTACTGGACAGTAACTTGGTACGAAAACATCAGTTTGGTCAAAACCAAGCACATTATGAAAAGTCGTATTTTGACAAACAACACGATCATGTTATACTAACTGATACAGGTGAAGTGATGGAATTCTGTGATCCGAGAATTCAAATTATCAAAAAAACTATTGAAGAAATTTTTGATATCGATATTCACAACCACTCATTATATTTCTACGCAACAAAGAAGAATAAAAACTAAGAAACACAACAACACACTAACTTAATTTAATATAATGGCAGTAGATTTACTACTCGGACTTCAATGGGGAGACGAAGGCAAAGGAAAAATTGTTGACGTACTTACCGCAAACTACGATATTATTGCACGTTTTCAAGGTGGTCCAAATGCAGGACACACTTTAGAGTTTGATGGCATCAAACATGTATTGCGTACGATTCCCTCTGGAATTTTTCATGAAACCGCAACCAATGTAATTGGTAATGGGGTTGTGATTGATCCTGTCGTATTTAAAAAAGAATTAGATGGCTTGGCAAAATTTGACATCGACATTCAACAAAAATTAATCATTTCCAGAAAAGCACACTTAATTTTACCAACACATCGTTTGCTAGATGCTGCTTCGGAAGCATCAAAAGGAAAAGCGAAAATTGGTTCTACATTAAAAGGAATTGGCCCAACATATATGGACAAAACTGGTAGAAACGGAATTCGTGTTGGTGACTTAGAACTAGACAACTGGAAAGAAAAGTATCGTGCTTTAACCAACAAGCATGAAGCAATGATCAATTTCTACAACGTAGATGTTCAATACGATTTACAGGAACTGGAAGAAGAATTCTTTGAAGCTGTAAAAGTTTTAAAAACATTGCAATTTATTGACAGCGAAGAATATTTACACCAAGCACAAAAAAGTGGAAAAACAATCTTAGCCGAAGGTGCGCAAGGTTCTTTGTTAGATATTGACTTTGGAACGTATCCGTTTGTAACCTCATCCAACACTACAGCTGCTGGAGCTTGTACAGGTTTAGGTGTAGCACCAAACAAAGTAAAAGACGTTTTCGGAATCTTTAAAGCGTACACTACACGTGTAGGTTCTGGTCCTTTCCCAACAGAATTATTTGACGAAGTTGGTTCGGAAATGGCCCGTATTGGACATGAATTTGGAGCAGTTACTGGACGACCAAGACGTTGCGGATGGTTAGACTTAGTAGCTTTAAAATATGCAACACAAGTCAATGGTGTAACCCAATTAATGATGATGAAAGGCGATGTACTTTCTGGTTTTAAAACCTTAAAAGTATGTACTGCTTATACATACAAAGGAGAAACTATTTCACATCTTCCTTACAATATTGAACCAGAAAACATTGAACCAATTTATACAGAATTCAAAGGTTGGAAAGAAGATCTGACCCAAATGACAGATCCTTCTCAATTTCCTAAAGAATTAAATGATTACATTGATTTCTTAGAAAAGGAATTAGAAATTCCAATCAAAATTGTATCAGTAGGTCCAGATAGAACTCAAACAATACATAGATAAACAGAAAAGGCTTCCACTTCGGAAGCTTTTTTATTTTATAAAGAATCATAGCATTGTTAACATTTTTTATGCTTTTAGGAATGGTTTTTGTTTAGTTTTTCGGTAACTTTGATATAATTCTACGCCTATGTCACTTGGAAGAAAATTTTTTAAGCTAAGAAAGAACAAACGTTTCAACTATACGCCTCGTTATTACGATGGCAAAGAAACTGGGAATGTGTATCATATCGAAAATAGATATGTAAAACACCGAGAAGGTTTGAATGCAAATGACTTCGGAGGACATTGGAGAGAAGCACGACAAGCCAGTAGAAATCGAGGAAATCGTGAAGTTTCTCAACGTTTGATTATAATCATCGCTATACTCATATTGATTTTCTTGTATTTTATTGACTTTGACCTATCAATATTTACTAGAGGAAAATAATACATGGCAGACATAATAAGGCTTTTACCAGATCATGTTGCAAACCAAATTGCGGCAGGAGAAGTTGTGCAGCGACCTGCATCTGTGGTAAAAGAGTTACTTGAAAATGCAATTGACGCAAAAGCAAGCGAAATTAAACTCATTGTCAAAGAAGCAGGAAAAACACTGATTCACGTAATTGATAATGGATTTGGAATGAGTGAAACTGACGCGCGACTTTCTTTTGAGCGTCATGCAACATCTAAAATTCAAGCAGCAGAAGATTTATTTAATTTATGTACCAAAGGCTTCCGTGGAGAAGCACTCGCTTCTATTGCCGCGATTGCACACGTAGAATTGCAAACCAAAAAAGAAGACGCTGAATTAGGTACACGCATCAAAATTGAAGGAAGCAAACTGATTATTCAAGAAGTCATTGCCACACCAACAGGAACTTCAATTGCGGTTAAAAATCTATTTTATAATATTCCTGCACGACGCAACTTTTTAAAATCTGATGCGGTAGAATTACGCCATATCATTGATGAATTTCAACGTGTAGCATTAGCGCATCCAGATATTAAACTTGTCTTATATCATAATGGAAATGAACTTTTTAATCTGCCAAAAAGCAATAATAGACAACGTATTGTAAATATTTTAGGAGGAAAAACCAATGAGAAGCTTGTTCCTATTCAAGAAGACACAGACATTGTAAAAATTAGCGGATTTGTAGGCAAGCCTGAATTTGCGAAGAAAAGTAGAAACGAACAATTTTTCTTTGTCAATAACCGATTTATCAAAAGTCCGTACTTGCATCATGCAATAACTGCAGCATTTGAAGGTTTATTAAAAGAAAAGATGCAACCGAGTTATTTTATTTATCTCGAAGTAAATCCTGAAACGATTGATATCAATATTCATCCAACAAAAACAGAAATTAAGTTTGATGATGAACATTCGTTATACGCTATGTTGCGCGCTACCGTAAAGCATAGTTTGGGACAGTTTAATATTGCACCTGTACTCGACTTTGAACGTGATTCAAATTTAGATACGCCGTATAATTATAAAAACAAACAAGCAGCAATTCCAAATATTCAGGTAGATCGTAGTTTTAATCCGTTTGCAGACGAAAAGAAAACTTTTGGAAATACTACTACAGCACCACGATATACTAATTACAAAAAAGAATCTACGGAAGGTTGGGAAAGTTTGTATGTTGGATTGGAATCACAGTCTAATTCGAGTCAATTTTCAACCGAGAATATCGAATTTGAGTCAGAAGCTGTCACCAGTTCTTTGTTCACCAATGAAGAGCCACGAGAAACATTGACCTATCAATTACACAGAAAATATATTGTAAGTTCTATCAAATCAGGAATTGTTATTATTGATCAACACAGAGCACACCAACGTGTATTGTATGAGCAATTGCTACGAAATATTACTGTAAGTGAAGCCGTAAGTCAGCAATTACTATTTCCTGTAAAGTTTACATTTTCAACCAGTGAAATTGCACTTTTGAAGGAAGTTAAAGAAAGTTTAGAAAATATTGGTTTTATGTTTAGCGACATTACAGACGATACCATTGAACTTTCTGGAATTCCATCGAACATTTCCGAAAGTGAATTACAAATTATCATTGAACAAATGCTAAACGATTTCCAAGGAGAGATTCCTGATACAGGCTTTAGTCAAACCGATGTGTTGGTAAAATCCTTAGCAAAGAGCATGGCAATTCGTACTGGAAAAAAACTAGAAGTCGAAGAGCAACAGGCTTTGGTAAATAATTTATTCGCTTGCAAAGAACCAAGCGTTTCTCCTTTTCAAAAAACCATATTCATCACCTTAAGCGTAGATGATTTAGATAAAAAATTTATATAAATTATGATACGCATAACCGAAACCGTAAAGCATTTAATTATTATCAATGTCCTGTTGTGGATTGCGACATTGATTCTGCTGGAGCGAGGCATTGATTTAAGAGTTACGCTAGCTTTATTTTTTCCTCTAAATGATTCGTTTGAATTTTGGCAACCTGTTACTAGTATGTTTATGCATTCTGTATCTAGTCCAATGCATCTTCTATTTAACATGCTTGGATTGTGGATGTTTGGCTCTGCTTTAGAGACGCGCTGGGGAAAAATAAAGTTTTTAAGTTTTTACATGATTACTGGTGTTGGCGCTTGCTTGGTACATACTTTAGTGAATTATTATGGAGTTCAGAGTAATATAAATATATTGGTAGAAGCTGGTTTCAATCAAAACGAAATTATAAGTCTACTAAATGAAGGGATGTATACACCTGCTTGGGAAAAATTCCTCACGGAAAGTCAATTAGCAAATTTAGCAAGTTCCTTTATCAATCCTGCTCTTGGAGCTTCTGGAGCATTATATGGTATCTTGGTAGCATTTGGAATGATGTACCCAAATACGGAACTCATGCTACTATTTCTTCCAATACCAATCAAAGCAAAATATTTCATTCCAGGATTATTGTTGCTAGATTTTATAGGTGGAATTACAGGTGGACTTAGCTTATTTGGCGCAGGACAAATTGCACATTTTGCACACTTAGGAGGTGCTTTGTTTGGTTTCTTACTTATGTGGTATTTTAACAAAACTCAGTTTAACAAAAATCGTTGGAATTGATGGATACGAAAACACGCTTATTGATGATGTATCGTGGATTTAACGCCGCGGAGAGATTGATTGCAATTAATATTACCATTTTTACAATTATGGTAATATTCAATGCTATTTTTCGTTCGTTTAATGGATATCCACCAAGTTTTTTTTATGAATATTTTGCACTTCCGAAAGACTTGGGAGATCTTTTGATAAAACCATGGACTTTAGTTACCTATGCTTTTATTCATGTGGATTTCTGGCATTTAATTTTTAATTGTCTAGTCTTGTATTTTACAGGAAAAATCTTTTATAATTTCTTTACAGAAAAGCAATTTATTACCGTATATGCGTATGGAATTTTCGCGGGCGCTATTGTGTTTTTAGTTGCCTATAATTTATTACCTGCTTTTGCCAACCAAGCACCCATCTTAATGGGAGCATCAGCAGCTGTATTGGCTGTATTAGCAGCAAGTGCTACTTACGCACCAAACTTAATTGTAAATCTTTTTGGGGTATTTCCTCTTAAATATTGGATATTAGCTGTACTTCTTATTATTTCTGATATTGCTGCCATTGGACGAGGCATCAATGAAGGTGGCCATTTTGCACATCTTGGTGGCGCATTGATTGGTTTTCTATTCGTAAAACAACTGCAAAAAGGCAACGATATCGGGATTCGTTTTGAGCGTTTTTGGAATCGTTTGGTTGCTTATTTTACACCAAAAAAGAAATCTCCTTTAAAAACTGTATACAGAAAACAACAAAATAAACGTTCTACTACAAATACAACTTCGCAATCTGCTTCTGAAAAGCAACGAAAAGTAGATGCAATTTTGGATAAAATTAGTAAGTCTGGTTACGAAAGTTTGACTAAAGCAGAAAAGGACTTTTTGTTTAAGGCCGGAAAGGAAAATTAATCTATGAGTGATAAGAAGAAGAAAAGATTACGGATATTAAGTAGAATCATTTTCTTCTTGAATAGTGTTTTTGCAGCATTATTACTACTCTCTTATACATTACCTTATGTATCTCCTAAAAGCTTCCCTACACTTTCTGTACTGAGTTTATTAGTACCCGTTTTTATCATTATCAACTTTATATTTATGCTGTTTTGGATTTTAAGTGTCCGAAAGCAATTTCTACTGTCGTTTATTGTGTTGATTTTGGGGTATGCGCATACTACTTCTATGTATAAATTTTCGAGTTCACCTACAAAACCTTCTGGAAATTCACTTTCTGTAATGAGTTATAATGTGCGTTTGTTTAATATCTATAATTGGATTAAAGAATCGAACATAGACCAAAAGATTATTGATTTGGTCCATACAACGTCACCAAAAATTATTGCTTTTCAAGAGTTTCACAAAAATCAGAAAGAAGCATTTTCATCATACCCGTATCAACATGTTGCTTTAAGAGGAAAAAAGAAGAAAGTTGGACAAGCTATTTTTTCTAAAGTTCCTATTATTAATAAAGGTTCTATTGACTTCCCAAAAACATCCAACAATGCAATTTACATAGATATAGTTCAAAATAATGACACCATTCGTATCTACAATTTGCATTTACAATCTTTACGGATTGATCACAAGAATGAAGAATTTTCACAGAAAAATTCCGAACGTTTGTTAAAACGTATGGCGACTGCTTTTAAAATGCAACAATCACAAGTAGACTTGTTTGAAGCCAATCGTAAAAACTGTAATTACAAGACTATCATTTTGGGCGATTTTAATAATTCACAATTTTCTTATGTATACAAAAAGATTAAAGATGATATGAAAGATGCTTTTTCTGAAGCTGGTTCTGGTTTTGGTAAAACATGGGAATTTCCGTATTTCCCATTGCGCATTGATTTTATTTTGACAGATCCTTCATTTACTATCAGTTCTTTTAAAACCTTTACAGAACACTACTCCGATCATTTTCCTATTTACAGTGTCATTTCTTTAGACTAATCTAAGTCCAAATACAAATTCCTTTTTCTTACTCTAAATTTAAAAATCAGAAATCTTATACGCTATATGGGCGTAACACTTTATCGGATTTCACTTTACTCATACAAATATTTCATTCATTTGGGTTATTAACAATTTTAAAACCAAAATGTTATGAAAAAAAGAAACGTTACCATATTAGCGCTTAACAAAAGAGCCATTTCAAGTTTAAGGAGTACGAATGCTACTGGTGGTTTTAGTAAAAAATGCTATCATACAATTAAATTAGAATGCAATACAGAACGTTGCAATTCTAACGCATATCACGATTGCACAGTCACGTATACACTTTGCATTACGGAACCTAGATTTTGCGGATAATTTTAACAAGAAACGAACTTCGGTTCGTTTTTCGTTGCTTCATTTTTTTGAATCAACTATTATTTTGCAGAAGATATGCTTCACTTTGTTTGAAGTATTTTTGAAGCGATTTGGTTAAGTATTGACGATAGTTTGTTGGTTCATTTCGCATGTGTGATAGTTTAGCCATCGCATACGCAATAATTTGCTCAGGCAAATAACCCTGAGAACTCATTTCCCATCCAAAACCTCCTGCCATGGTACCTGAAGTGAAATTGAATCGTGTGTTTCCAAGAAAGATTCCAAAACCATAGGCAATCGCTGTTAAATCTGTAAGATATTCGTCATTTTCATTAATTCTATTTTCTCCTAATAGTATTTGATGCGCTAATTCGTGTGAGATTGTTGCAATTAATGAAACTGTATTTTTTAATTGTCTCCGTTCTATAGAAATGATTGTTTCGTCGCTATCTTTTTCATAAGTTCCAGCAGCACTTTGCCAATTTCCATAGATATCTGCAGGTGTTGATAATGGAGTTCCATCATCCATATCAACAGGACCATCCGAAAAGTATGCTAGTTTGATTTCTACATCATAAATATTCATCAACTCCATGGTACGTTCTAAGACGAATTCAGCATCTTTTTCACTATGATCAAACGTTTTGTCGTAGAAATCTTTTGTAGGCGTTACTGTTCTAATATTCGCAAAATGTTCGCTTCCAAAATCGTTTTGCAACCAGAGTAATGCTTCATCAACCCAAATCTTATCTTCTTCTGTAATGGGTAATTTTTTCTTTTTCTTCCAGAACATTCTTTTCTATTTATTTACCTCAGAAGATACTGATTTTTTAATTTCTTCCATAAACTCTGAATACGTATATGAATCCTCTGCATTTATCACTTTTTCAATACGTTCAGGAGAAATATCATTATAAAGTAAAACTTGATAATCTTCAAAGACAAATTCCATAAATTCTGGATCATCAAAAAACTCTTGAAATGCTTTTTGTGAATCTTTTTTGATCTCTTCATAACCAGTTTCTATAATTTCTACAGTATCGTAGCCATAAGTACCATCTTCTTGCAATACTAGAGTATGTTCTTTGACAGCCTCTCCTATTCTCCAAATAATAGTGCTCTTATATTCCTCTTTTAAAGCTTCTATTGTATTGAATACACCATACGGATTATCTTTTCTAATTTCCTCCAAACGATATCTCCTATTGAGAGTAACTTCTAAATTATCATCTATTTCTTGGTAAGTTGATACCACCCAATGATCATGTACCAAAGGAAAATCTGAAGCTGCTAATTCAAAAACAACACCTATATATTCTTTCCCAGTTTCGAGCAATGAAAAATCCAACCACCAACGATTTAGGTTATCAAAAGGAGTCAATATACTACATGCAATACGCGTATCTTGAATTTGTATTCCGTTCTTTAAAATGGAGTCTTTATTCTCTATAGGTGTCCAATGAATGACTTTCATATTTTTTTTGTGAGTTACATCATCCAACAATCTGCTGTATCTGCTAGTATATGTATTAATAGGCCTAATCCGAGAATTCGTGTTTTGGTAAAAAAAAGCATTCCTGCATAGACCGCTATCGCATAGTAACTGTGTAATGGATGAAAGTTAATACTACAACGGTTTGGATCAAAAATAGGCCTTGCTAGTAAATGATCCAAATCGATTAGCATTGCTACTAAAAAGATAAGATAGACCATTTTCCATTTTTTTCGATAGAAATATAAAGCTATGAGAAGCGGAAAGACAAAATGCAATCCATAATGCACACAAAATCGTAACATTACAGCACGGTTTGTTGTTCCAAATATGTCAATGCATTTGGTCCTTCGCTAAATAGCAAATCTAAGATGCTCAAATTAGCAATAAAACCATGTTTCGATTCAAAAACTTGTGTATACGTCTCAAAACCATGATCAGGTTCTTTTTTCACGTCTACGAGTTTTCTACAATCTTGTATACCTTCAACTATTGACTGATATTCTTTGGTTTTAGAAATAGGAATATCTAACTGTAAACAGTCATTAATTACTTGAATAGTATCAAAATTCAAATCGATTAAACTTGTGTATTTCTTTTCAAACAAAGGTTGTAATTCATCTTCGTAGTATTCAAAATATGGAGACGTTCTGTAGGCGCTTTCTAGCGATTTCCAATGCAAACGTTGCCAAGCGGTTTCGTTTGCTATTTGAATCTCTTTGTATTTTTGGTGTTTATCTATTTTAGAATGTCGCACAGGAACATTCAGCATCAATCTTCCATTCGCTCCATAAATATAGGTGCGATTGCGATAGGTCTGTTTTTGAAAATTATCTTCCATTTCATAAACCAATCCTTCTGCTTTTGCAAATAAAACGTAATGTGCAATGCTTGGAAAATATGTTGGATGTACTAGAATGCTCACTTTTTTGAAGTTTATGAGTTTATAAGTTGAATAGTTTACAACTTTATTTTCAAATTATTGCATTGATACATTATTTCTTCGCTTCTTTTTTACGCTTTCTATAATAGTTAAATCCAAACCAACCTGCTAATAAAATCAAGAAGTACCTGAAGTATGATACTGGTTCTCCATCTCCACTAACTGTGGTAAACAAACGATTCCAACGAATTTTATTAAAAATACCTTTGGCATTACTATCCCAGCTGAACCATATAAAAGTAGGTTTTCCTAATACATGATCAAACGGAACAAATCCCCAACTCCTAGAGTCTTGTGAGTTTCCTCTGTTATCTCCCATCATCCAATAATAATCTTGCTTAAATGTATACGAAGTTACAACCTTACCATCAATTTTGATTTGATTATCTTCTACCGTGATATTATTCCCTTCGTACTCTCCAATCGCTCTTTTGTATAATGGAATGTTGTCCATTGTTAATTGAACAGTCATTCCTTGTGCTGGAATTTGAATTGGTCCAAATTCGTAATTATTCCAGTTGTATTTTTTTGAATGTGGAAATATATCTTTATCTCTTTTACCTTTCGGCAGTGTTCCTTTTTCAATATATGCTATACTAGTACTGTTTTTTAAACGTTGATACACTTGTTCTGTAACCGAGGGGAAGCTTAGTGTATCTCTATTAATTTTTGGATCATTCCAATATGACACTCCATCAGTGATTCCATACGTATTTAATACTTCTTCAGAAAGTATACTATTATCTTTTGGAATGAACTTATAACTAAACTGTAATTTAGTGCGATCTGGCAATACATTTTTCTTTCCATCAATATACACATAACCTTCTCGCACTTCTAATTTATCACCTGGCAATCCTACACAACGCTTGACATAGTTGGAACGTTTATCTAATGGTTTGTATAATGTTTTACTTTTAGGGTTATCAATTACGGATAGTGTATCTGCAGGCCAGTTAAAAACTACAATATCGTTACGTTCAATTCCTTCAAATCCTGGCAATCTGTAGTATGGTAATTGTGGTTCTTTTAAGTACGACTTCATCCCTGTGAACGGAATAGCATCATGCACCATAGGCAATGCTACAGAAGTCATTGGTGTTCTTGGGCCGTAGTGTATTTTACTAACAAATAAGAAATCTCCAACTAATAATGTTTTTTCTAAAGACGATGTTGGAATCACAAATGGCTGCATTATATACGTGTGTACCAAGGTAGCTGCAACTACTGCAAATAAGATGGAAGCCACCCATTCTCCTAAAGCAGAACGTGGCTTTAAGCTTCTTTCATGTACATATTCAACATCCAACATGTAGTTTACATAGTAAATATATAGCCCTAGAGTTAGTACAACCAATATTGTTTCTGTACGTTCGGTTCGCCCAAAAGCACGAATGGTTTCTACCCAAAGTACTGGAAATACAATCAACTGTACAATTGGAATGAAGAGTAAAATTACCCAATACCATTCTTTTGGTCTATTAATAATTCGCATTAAAACAAAAGCATTGTAAACTGGCACCGCAGCTTCCCAAGCTTTTCTACCTGCTTTTATATATAATTTCCAAGTTCCTAAAAAGTGTATCAGTTGAACGATTAGGAAAAATATTAAGAATCCTTGCGTAAACGTCATTTGTTGTTTATTTATCGATTCAGCTTTACGCTAAACCTTGTTGGTTATGTACAAATATATATTCCTCAGTGGAATATATATTATATTTATTAAATGTTTAACACGTCTTTCATGCTAAAAACACCTGTTTTTCCTTGAATCCATTCGGCAGCTACAACGGCTCCTAAGGCAAAACCTTGTCGGTTGTGTGCTTCATGCTTTATAGAAATCGTATCAATAGCTGATGCGTATGTAATTTCATGTGTTCCTGGCACTTCTGGAATACGTTTGGCTACAATTGGAATTTCATTTTCATTTTCAGTTGTATCTAATTTCCAATCGTTGTAATTGGTATGTTGGATGATTCCTTCTGCCAATGTAATTGCGGTTCCGCTTGGCGCATCGAGTTTTTTGGTGTGATGAATTTCTTCTAGACTTACATTGTAATCTTCTAGTTGAGACATCATTTTTGCTAAATAGGTATTCATCTCAAAGAAAATATTTACACCCAAACTAAAATTAGAAGCATAAATAAAAGCGCCTTTTTCTGTTTCACACAATTGCACAACCTCATCATATTTTTCCAACCAACCTGTAGTTCCAGAAATTACGGGAACTTGATGTTTGATACAATGGGAAATGTTTTCAAAAGCTGCGGACGGAATACTGAAATCAATAGCGACATCAACATTTGTGATGTCGTAAGAAGCAATATTTTCTGAAACTTTATGAATGATGACATGATTTCTGTTAAGTGCAATTTTTTCAATCTCCTTTCCCATTCGACCATATCCTAGTAAGGCAATATTCATACAATTTGAGTTTTAGAATGTGTATCGATTAGAATTTAAAATTGAGTGTCAAGCCTAAGTTTCGATTGAAATCCACATCATTTTGATCGATATGTGGACGTACAGACAAATCGTCACTTACGTTAAATTGAAGCAAATGCGCATCCACATTGGCATCTACAATATTTAACACATACGCCACAACAGTCAGTAGTAATGATAAATCGCGATTTCGTTGGTAAAATTCTTGAGCATCAATCAATGCATTGTTATCTGTAACAATATTTTGAAATTCGTCATCATTAAAACCAGCCAAACGTCTTTTGTATGCACGTCGGTAGCGATTGTATTTTTTATTATTGTCTACATAGAAATAAATTCCTGTTCCTAATGCTGCATATACAATAGGAATTTTCCAATATTTTTTATTGTAAGCTTGTCCTAAACCTGGTAAGATTGCTGAATAAAAAGCGGCTTTGGATGGTGATAATGGATTGATTGCTTTTTTTTCTTCTACAACAACTGCATTCTCTACTTTTAAAGCAGATTCATCTTTTTTAGTTTCTGTGTCTTCTTTAGCTTTTTCCGACTTTTCTTCTTTCTTAGTCTCTTCTTTTTGTTGAGCCCACGAAAGTTGACACGCAAAACATACAAAACACAGTGCTACTATGACTTTATTTCCCACCTTTGAGTAATTTTTTAATTCGTGTAAAGTCGGCTTCTGAATTGAATGGAATGGTGATTTTTCCTTTTCCATTTTTCCCTACTTTCACATCAACATTTTGTCCAAAATACTCTGAAAAGTCGCGAATTCCTTTTTTGACAAATTTTGGAACTTCTTCTTTTTCAGTTTCTGGAGCATCAATCGTTTTATCTTTCTTGTAATTTTTCACCAAGGCTTCTGTATCGCGCACAGAAAGTGACTTGGAAACGATTGTTTCATAAATTTCTAATTGATCGTTGGTATTTTCTATATTCACCAAAGCACGTCCGTGTCCCATACTTAGGAAACCATCGCGCATTCCTGTTTGAATGATTGGATCTAATTTTAGTAAACGTAAATAGTTTGCTATGGTAGAACGTTTTTTTCCGACACGTTGACTCATTTGCTCTTGCGTCAGGCTAATTTCGTCAATCAGTCGTTGGTATGAAAGTGCAATTTCTATTGGGTCTAAATCGGCACGTTGAATATTTTCAACCAAGGCCATTTCTAGTGATTCCTGATCGTTGGCAATACGCACATACGCAGGAATGGCTTCCAATCCGATTAGCTTCGACGCTCTAAAACGACGTTCTCCTGAAACTAATTGGTATTTTTCAAAACCTAGTTTACGAACTGTAATAGGCTGAATTACACCTAATTCTTGGATAGAAGATGCCAATTCACGAAGCGCTTCTTCATTGAAATAAGTTCGTGGTTGAAACGGATTGACTTCAATCGTTTCCAATGCTAATTCTACAATATTACCAACAACTTTATCTGCATTTTTGTCTGAAACTGAAGTAATATCATTTTCAGGATCTTTTAATAATGCTGATAATCCTCTTCCTAATGCTTGTTTTTTTGTTGCCTTCGCCATAAATCTTATTTACCACTGTTTTTCTTAATCACTTCGTGCGCTAAGTTTAAATAATTGGTTGCTCCTTTACTACTCGCATCATAATTAATAATGCTTTCTCCATAACTTGGCGCTTCACTCAATCGTACGTTTCGCTGTATAATGGTTGTAAATACCATATCATTGAAATGCTTTTGTACTTCTTCTACAACTTGGTTAGATAGTCGCAAGCGAGAATCATACATTGTAAGTAATAATCCTTCAATATCTAATGCAGGATTGTGTATTTTTTGAACACTTTTAATCGTGTTTAATAGCTTTCCTAAACCTTCTAACGCAAAGTACTCACATTGTATTGGTATCATTACTGCATCTGCTGCTGTTAAAGCATTTAATGTTAGTAATCCTAAAGACGGTGCACAATCAATCAAAATATAATCGTACTGATCTTTGATAGATTCAATTGCTTTACGCAACATATATTCACGTCTGTCTTTGTCTACCAATTCAATTTCAATAGCTACCAAATCAATATGTGCTGGAATAATGCTCAAATTTGGCGAGCTTGTTTCCATCACTACATCTGCTGCATCTACAGTATGTTCAAGCAACTGATATGTACCTTTTTCAACGCTTTCCACATCAATACCCAACCCAGAAGTTGCGTTCGCCTGTGGATCAGCATCTATCAATAATACTTTCTTTTCTAGCACACCTAAAGATGCCGCTAAATTTACGGAAGTCGTTGTTTTTCCTACGCCTCCTTTTTGATTTGCTATTGCAATTATTTTGCCCATGGTTAGTTTGAGGATTTTAAGCGATAAAAATACAATTATTATTGAGTTAATGAAATGAAAATTATTAACAAACGTGATAATGTTTCGTTAAATCTAAATTAAAATTGAGCATAAAAAAACCGCTCAGAAAAATCTAAGCGGTTTTACCATGTTGTGTGACATTATTTTTCAGGATTATGGATCCCTAAAATATAACCTTTATTTAAATATTTTTTTGCAATATTTTGAATATCATCTGCAGTAACTTCATTTACAGATTCTTCAAATTTTAGAATTCTGTTCGGATCTCTTTTGATATAATCAGTATTATCTAAGTAACGCAACCAGAATCTATTTTTCTTTACTTGCTCTTTGTTTTCAAGTAAAGCAGCTTCTTTTACTTTACTTACATCTTTATCCGTTGGACCATTGTCAATTATTGATTGTAATTCTGCCAACGCAGCATTTTTCAATTTATCTACATTTTCTGGCCCACATGGGAAAGAGATTCGCATGTTAAACCATCCATAAGGGTGCGAACGCATACTACCAGAAGCACTTGCTCCATATACTCCACCTTCTTCTTCACGCAATTTCTCAATGAGTTTAATACTTAATATTTCTCCTAAAAACTGCATTGCTTTTGCATCTTTACTATTGTATTCTGCTTCTCCGTTAAAGATAATCTGCACGGAACTTTTAGGATCTTTTCCTTTTTCAATAATTTTTGTATGCTTTCCTGTTAAAGGTCTGAAAGATGAGTATTTTGGTTTTTCGTTAGAATTCTTCCCTGGCAAACATGCCAAATACTTTTCAGCATAGGCTTGAAGTTTTTGTTCGTCTACATTTCCAACAAAATAAAAATTAAAATCTCCTGCATCGGCAAAGCGTTCTAGGTACTTTTCATACGCTAAATTGTAATCGCTCGCATCCATCATTTCAGGTGTTGGAAATCCTTGATACCTTGGATTTTTTTCATTCATGAATTTCCCCATTTCAAATTGAAAGTAGAACTGTGGACTTTTCATGATGTTAGTTAAGAATCCTTTCTGTTTTTTTAGATAGGATTGATATGCCTTTTCATCCTTATTTAATTTTGTAAAATATAAATGTGTCATTTGGAAAAGTGTCTCCAAATCTTTTGGAGTTGTGGAACCTCTGAAACCTTCTCTGTATGCACCAATATACGGATTGACTCTGGCCATTTTTCCTGACATCATTTTTCGAAGGTCCACTTTTGAAAATCCATTTACTCCTGCTTCTGACAAGCCACCACTAGCAAAACCTATTGCTTTGTATTCTTCATCGCTAAATAACGAAGTTCCTCCTAAGCTATAAGCAGAAAATAAAATTTCATCATTTTTAAAGTCTGTTTTCTTACATACAACTCTAGCACCATTACTCAAAGTCATTGTTGTTACCCCGATTGCTGGATTGGTACTTTTATTAATTACTTTTCCTGGATCTGGCAAATCAGAAATTAAACTATTTCCGACAGCTTTGTCTTCATAAGGCTTTATATCTTTCGTCTTTACAGACTTTAAAATTTCCAAGACTTGCGCTTCTGTAATTTTTGGTGCATCTTCTTTTTCAGGTCCAGTTAATACAATTACGGTGTTTGTATCTCTTAAGTACTGATTGATGACTTTGTTAATTTCTTCTAACTTAATTGTTGGCAATTGCTCTTTGAAGAAATTAAATGTCCATTCCATTCCTGGAATTGGGGTTTGTGACAAAAAGTTACTCACATACTGACCAGCAATACGCGCAGATTCTCTTTTATCTCTGTCTTTGTAAGCTTTTTCAAGATTAGCCATTAAACTCTTCTTAGCTCTCTCAAATTCTCCTTTTCCAAATCCGAATTTACGAACACGTTCATTTTCTTCTAATAAGGCTGACAGTGCAGTTAACTGTCCATCGGCAGCTGTCATTGCTGTAGATTGATATGCTTCTTTGGTTCTTGCCAAAGTTCCACCATGATAGCTTGAACCAAAAACAAAAGGAGGATTTTCAGATTCTGTCAATTCGCTCAAACGGTTATTGATCATTTGTGAAAATAAATTCTGAACGATTTGCTTTCTATAATCATCCGTAGTTTTTACTTTTCCAGGAACGCCTAAATCTTTAAATAAAACTTGAACTTGTGTAAAAGAAGCTTCTTTATCCGTTTCAATCGCAATTAAAGTTTCATCATGATTCTTTACATCAAATGTTACTCTAGGTTTTGGATTTACAGCTGCAGGAATTTTTCCGAAGTGCGATTTTATTTTTTCTTCCAATACTTTAACATCAACATCTCCAACCGCAATTACCGCCATTAAATCTGGGCGATACCAATCTTTATAAAAGCGGCGTAAGCTTTCATACTTAAATTTTTCTATGATTTCTTTTTTACCAATAGGCAAACGTTTCGCATATTTTGAACCGTACATAATTTTAGGCAAATACTTCTGTAACATACGTTCATTAGCACCTTTCCCTAAACGATATTCTTCTAAAACCACACCTCTTTCATTGTCAATTTCCTCATCCGTTAACAAAGCATTGTGTGCCCAATCTTCAATGATTTGAAATCCTTTTTCTAGTTTTTGAGGATCGTCACTTGGAATAGGTAATATATATACCGTTTCATCAAAACTTGTATATGCATTTAAATGTGCTCCAAACTTCACTCCAATACTTTGTAAGTAATCTACAAGCTCATTCTTTTTAAAGTTTTTCGTTCCATTGAAGTTCATGTGCTCCATAAAATGCGCCAATCCCAATTGATCTTCGTCTTCTAAGATAGAACCTGCATTTACAACTAAACGCAATTCTACTTTGTTTTCTGGCTTTCCATTGTTTTGAATATAGTAGGTAAGACCATTAGATAACTTCCCAATTTTCACATTTGGATTTGTAGGAATATTGGTCAACATTTCCTGCATTTGTGAAGTACTAGGAACGCTTTGTTGCGATTGTGCTATAGCCTCTTGCAAACCACTTGTCCCTAATAACAACGCACATCCTAGAAAATAAATATATTTTTTCATGATTAGTGTTTTGATTATTTAATTATGTTAAATATATAGGATAATCTTACACTTTAGTGTGTAACGCACTGAATTTTAACATTAAATTGTGAGGTTTTTGGCTTGAATCTTTGTGAACAACTGGCTTTGCAGGAATCTGAAGTATTGGAAGTTAAAAATTCACAATTTTTGAATTTTGCTCGTAAAAAAGTTTATTTTTGAGCGAATTTTTAACAGTTGTATCTTGTTTACATCTACTAAAAGATGTTTGTATAATTACAACTTTGGATTGCTTTTATGAAGAAATTATTCGTCTTACTTTTTTTAGCACAAATCGCGTTTTCTCAAAATAAGAAAGCTACTGGTGAAAAAACGATCATCAAAATCGTATATGGAGGAAATTTGAATGTGAACGAAGAAAAATTCCCTGGTGCAAAAATATTTTCTAAAACCGAAACAGGTCAAGTACGATTTGAGCATGAAGGAATGGATATGTGGTGTGATAGAGCGGTTTTATTTCAAGATCGAAATTGGGTAAAAGCCTATGGAAATGTCTTTATTCAACAAGGTGACTCTTTAGAGATGTCAAGTGAATATATTGAATATGATGGGAATGAAAAGTTAGCCGTTTCTAAAAGAAATGTTCGTTTGCAAAATCCTGACATGACCTTAACTACAGATACGTTGTTTTTTGACAGAAATAAACAAGAAGCGTATTTTAATACAAAAGGAATTGTAAAAGATAGTGCTTCTACACTAACAAGTATCGAAGGACGTTATTTTATGCAAAAGAATAAATATCAGTTCCTAAAAGATGTACAAATTGAAAATCCAGAATATACTGTAAATTCTTCACAACTTGATTATTACACCGATTCCAAACATGCATATATGTATGGACCATCTACCATCAAAGGGAAAGAATATACGATATTTTGTAAACGTGGATTTTACAATACACTTGCCGAAAGAGGCTATTTTGTCAAAGAATCACGCATTGATTACGACAACAGAATCATTAATGGAGACAGTTTATATTTTGAAAAAAACACCAATTTTGCTTCTGCAACCAACAATATTAAAATTACCGACACCATCAATAATATGATTCTAAAAGGTCATTATGGTGAAGTATATAAAGCGAAAGATTCTGCTTTTATTACCAAACGTGCTGTAGCTATTAGTTTGGTGGAACAAGACTCAATGTATATTCACGGAGATCGCTTGGTTGTGACTGGACCTGAGCAAAACAGAGTCATTCGCGCCTATGATAATGTGAAGTTTTTCAAAACAGACATGAGCGGAAAATGTGATTCACTATTTGCAGACAACAAATCGGGAGTTACAAAACTCTTACGTCGTCCTGTAATGTGGAATGGTGATAGTCAAATGACTGGAGATACTATTTTCTTAATTTCAAATGTAAAAACGGAAAAACTAGACTCTTTAAAAGTGATTAATAATGCTTTCATTGTTCAAAAAGACACACTCGGTGAAAACAATTACAATCAGGTAAAAGGTCAAAATTTATACGGTAAGTTTAAAGACAACAAATTGTATGAAGTAGATGTGATCAAAAACACAGAAGTCGTTTATTTTATGTATAACGACAGTAATGAATTTATAGGAATTAACAAAACCATCTGTAGTGCCATCAATCTTACTTTAAACAATAATCAAATAGAAGATATTACTTTCTTTACGCGACCTGATGGTGTCATTTATCCCGATGCTGATTTACCAAAGAATGCACGAAAACTGCGTGGTTTTATTTGGCGTGGTAACGAACGCATGTATTCCAAAGATGATATTTTTGACGAAGACGATAATAATCTTATATTGCCAGTCGTTCGCGGCTTAGACAATCCGATAGATCCACAAGAAGAACAAGACCCTGACGAGGAAATTTTTAAATCTACCATAAAAGCATTGCCAAACGATAAGAAAAAGAAATTAGCTGAAAAGAAGAAAAAAATGGCAGCACAACCAACAGCTTCAAAAAAGAAGAAAAAGAATCTTGTGAAAGAAGAAGAATAATTTGTAGCTAGTATTATTTCTGATCCCATCATAGTTCAATTCTTTATCACTTATGTAAAAAATATTTTTTGCCGTTGACTAACAATTATAAACATTGTTAAATGACAAAAAAGATCATAAAAGACAAAAAGTATTCTCTTTAATATAGATTTGTTTTATTTTTTGCCGCAGGAATCACAGTCTCTCTATTACAAGGCAAACTAACATCTCAAATCGTTGGAACAAATAATTCATTTGTCTTTACAGGTTCTGAAGTAGCATATCTTTTTCATATTTTCACAATTGTTTTTTTGAGTTTACTTAGCCACCTCTATATTTATACGCTCAAAACTGTGAAGATAAGTTTACGGTATTCAATCATACATCTTTTATCAGCATGTGGATTATTCTTTTATGGATCTATATATTCTTTTGATTATAAAAACCATCATAATTTTACAAGCAATACATACAATAGTGTTTATTTTCAACATATACGAAACTTTTAGAGTACATAGAAAATCAAGTAAGATTGCTAAATAAAAAAACTCTAAAGACAAAAATCCAACAATAAAACATATTCATTTACCGCAATTAACTTCGTATCTTTGCCGACAGGATTTTGAAGGAGATTTTAACTGATGAAAGAAGATTTTTTCACATACCAAGCACAAACAACGCCACATCCGTTGGCGATGGAAATATCACATGCGGATGGAAGCTATATTTACGACACCAATCAAAAGAAATATTTAGACTTTGTAGCTGGTGTTTCTGCATGTAGTTTAGGTCATAAACATCCAAGAGTTGTCAATGCAATCAAAGATCAGTTAGATCAATATTTGCATGTAATGGTGTATGGAGAATATGTGCAAAAATCACCCGTAGAGCTCACGAAATTATTAGCAGCTCATTTACCTGATCCACTTGAAAAAACATATTTAACCAATTCTGGAACCGAAGCTATTGAAGGCGCTATGAAGCTAGCCAAACGTTTCACAGGACGTTCAGAACTGATTGCAGCAAAACACGCATATCATGGAAATACCCAAGGTGCTATGAGTGTGATGGGATTTGAAGAACGTAAAAGTGCATTTAGACCGTTATTGCCAGATGTACACTTTATCGAATTCAACAACGAAGCTGATTTAGAAAAAATCACTACAAAAACTGCCGGAGTTATTTTAGAAACCATTCAAGGTGGCGCAGGATTTATTGAACCCAAAAACAATTATCTAAAAAAAGTAAAACAACGTTGCGAAGCAGTTGGTGCGGTATTGATTTTGGATGAAATTCAACCTGGATTTGGTAGAACTGGAACCTTATTTGGTTTTGAAAACTATGATGTAGTTCCAGACATTGTAGTGATGGGAAAAGGAATGGGCGGCGGAATGCCTGTTGGAGCTTTTACTGCTTCTGCAAAACTCATGGACTCATTGAACGATCAGCCGAAGTTAGGACACATCACAACCTTTGGTGGACATCCTGTAATTGCAGCTGCGTGTTTAGCTACCTTACAGGAAATTACAGAAAGTAATTTAATGGCTGAAACGCTACAAAAAGAAGCGATATTTAGAGAAGTATTACAACATGACTACATAGAAGAAATTCGCGGAAAAGGCTTAATGTTGTCTCTCATAATGAAAAGTAGCGACATTGCCAATCAGGTCATTTTAGAATCTTTGGAAAAAGGATTAATTCTATTTTGGTTACTTTTTGAACCCAAAGCTGTTCGAATTACGCCTCCATTAACCATTTCTGAAACAGAAATTAGAGAAGGTTGTGAAATAATTATGAAAGTTTTACGAAAAATTAAAGACTAAATAACAAAATTAAACGTTATAATATCCTACACAACCTACAAACTCCTAAAACAATCAACTAAAAATCAAACCATTGAACAATCGTAGTTGTTGATTACTTTGTTGAAAACAATTGGCTTACCGCTAACAAATCAACACTTACATCGACTACATTTAATGTAATAGAAATCTAAAAGCACGTATTGCCTATGCTATTTAGCTCTAATGAAGACCAAAATTTTGCACTTTCGAGGTTTGAATCGATGTTAAAAACAAACAACGTATTCTTTTTTGACTCTGCAGAATTTGAAGATATAACACACCATTATCTGGATGCCGGAAAAGTTGCTTTGGCTAAAAAAGCAATCAAGATTGGTCTAGAACAACATCCAAGCTCTGTAAATTTAAAATTGATGGGAATTGAACTGATGGTGTTTGAAAATAAATTGGATGAAGCTGAAAAATTGTTGGATGAACTCTACACTTTAGAACCATCTAATGCAGAAATTTATATACAGAAAGCAAATATTTATTCCAAAAGAGACGAACATTATAAAGCTATTGAGCTTTTAAAAATGGCGCTAGAATTCAGTAATGATCTAGGAGATGTAAACTCTTTGATTGGAATGGAATATCTTTTTATTGACGATTTTAAAGAAGCAAAACGTCATTTTATGAAATGTATAGAGTTGGATATTGATGATTATTCTTCTTTATACAACATCATTTATTGTTTTGAATTTTTAGAAGATATTGATGGCGCTATTAGTTATTTAAACGAATACATAGATAAAAATCCGTATTCAGAAGTTGCTTGGCATCAATTAGGAAAGCAATACTATTCTAAAAATTTATTTCAAGAAGCATTAGCCTCTTTCGATTTTGCTATTATTGCTGATGATCGCTTTATTGGTGCCTATCTAGAAAAAGGAAAAGTACTGGAAAAATTAGGTCAATACAACGAAGCAATACACAATTATGAAGTAACGCTCAAATTGGACGATCCTACTTCGTTTGCCTATTTGCGCATGGGAAAATGTCATGAAAAATTGGGCAACAAGGATTTAGCTGTAAAATTTTATTACAAAACGGTTCATGAAGATCCTTTATTAGATAAAGGTTGGACAGCTATTACTGACTTTTATATTAGACAAGACAATTATCAAAAGGCATTATACTACATCAACAAAGCCATCAATATTGATACAGAAAATGTAGCGTATTGGAAGCGTAGCGCTGAGATTCATCGTGCCTTACAATTGTATGAAGAAGCTGATATTGCCTATCAAAAAACTGTAGAATTAGGAAACTACGAACTTTCTACATGGATTGCTTGGGCAGATATTTTAAAAATTTTAGGTGAATATAGCAATAGTACGCATGTATTATTACAAGCCTTAGAATTTTATCCAGATAACTCTAAAATAGAATACAGATTAGCTGGAGTATATTTCATTCTTGGCGAACAAAGTAAAGGAACATTTCATTTAAAAAATGCATTGCGAAATAATTTTAAAGAACACTTATTATTTAAAAAATTATTTCCTAGTGTTGTAATGCGTATGTCTGTAAAAAATATTATTTCAGAATTTAAAAATCCGTACACATAATTCCATACTTTTGCGTGTAGCGTTCATAATGAAAATGTTATAAACTCATCAATAAGAAAACGTATAATTTAGCTACACATGAATAGAAATCTATTCGATTATTTGATCATTACCTTAAAAGGATTAGCCATGGGCGCAGCAGACGTAGTGCCTGGTGTTTCTGGAGGAACTATTGCTTTTATCTCAGGAATTTACGAAGAACTCATTACTTCTATCAATAACATCAATTTCGGATTGCTCAAAACGCTTCGAAAAGATGGTGTAAATGCGGTTTGGAAACAGTTGAACGGGAATTTTCTTGTAGCCTTGATACTAGGAATAGGAATCAGTATCTTATCCTTAGCAAAACTCATCAAATCTTTATTGAACACTGAACCAATTTTACTATGGTCATTTTTCTTTGGATTGGTCATTGCGAGTATATTATTCATTGGAAAAGAAATAAAACAATGGGATTGGAAAGCAATTTTAGGTTTTACATTGGCTGCGGTACTCGCCTACTACATTACAACTTTACCAGGAAGTACAGAAAATATTAGTTCAACTTGGTTTATGTTTATTGCAGGAGCTTTGGCAATTTGCGCTATGATACTTCCAGGAATCTCAGGAGCATTTATATTGGTGCTTTTGGGTGCTTATGAACCTGTATTGGCTGCCATTGATGGTAGAGATGTAAAACTTATTGCCATTTTTGCCGTAGGTGCAATTGTAGGTTTACTATTATTTTCAAAACTTTTAAAATGGTTATTCAATAACTATAAAAATTTGACTTTTGCCATTTTAACTGGTTTCATCTTGGGTTCTTTAAACAAAATTTGGCCTTGGAAACAAGTACTTACAACACGTCCAAATTCACATGGAGAACAAGTTCCCTTTTTAGAAAAAAGCATCTTACCAAACACTTTTGAAAACTTAGGTTTAGGAGAACCAAAACTTTTATTCGCAATCGGATTGATGGTCATTGGATTTTTAACCATCTTCATCATGGAAAAACTCGCCACTGGAAAAGATAAAAAGCACGCATAAAAACTAGGAAGGCACTGCATGGAAAACACACGAACGCTCAAAGACAAAATCTTACTTATTGTTAAAGGATTGGCAATGGGCGCAGCTAACAGAGTTCCGGGAGTTTCTGGAGGCGTTATAGCATTCGTAGCAGGTTTTTATGAAGAATTTATTTTTTCGCTACAGCGAATTAATGGCAAAGCATTTAAATTTATTTTCAGCGGACGCTTTAAAAGTTTCTCTCAATACATTAATGGGCGCTTTTTAGGATTGCTAATTCTAGGAATGATGATCAGTTATTTTAGTGTTTCTAAAATTCTAGATTATTTCATTCAACATTACAAACTCTATGTTTGGGCTGCCTTTTTTGGGATGATTCTCGGTTCAATTTACTATATCGGAAAAGGTTTTAAACATTGGAATCGCAGAACAATTATCAGTTTACTAGTTGGAGCTGGAATAGGAATTTCAATCAGTTTGATGAATCCTGCCATGGAAAACGATCACTTAGGTTTTGTTTTTATTTGCGGAATCATTAGTGTTTCTGGAATGACGCTGTCTGGGCTTTCGGGTTCGTTTATCTTAATCTTGCTTGGAAACTATGTACTATTGCTGGTCGATTCGGTTAACGCGTTGTATGATACCATTTCCGAAATAGTTCAAGGAAATTTTGAATTTACAAGCAATCCAGAACGTATTCACGATTTAAAAGTATTAGGCGTTTTTACTGCTGGTTCTGCAGTTGGTTTGGTTACATTATCGCATTTATTGAACTATGTTTTAAAACATTTTAAACATATTACAACAGCAGTAATTATAGGTTTCATTTCTGGTTCGCTTGGTGTTATTTGGCCTTGGAAAGAAGAAGGCTGTAAAATGGATGAGGCTGGCAACAAGCTACTTGACTCCAATGGAAGGGAAATTATTGAGAACTACAAACGTTTTGCGCCAGATTTTGTTTCTAGCGAAACGTGGACTGCTGTATTTTTTATCTTTTTTGGAATTACAATTGTATTAGCACTTGATTGGTATGGAAAATGAACTAAATAATTATAAATCACTTTTTGGATTGCTTGGAAAACACATTGCCTATTCGTTTTCGAGAGGTTATTTTTCCAATAAATTTAAAGCACTACATTTAAACGATCACTTTTACACGAATTTTGACATTCCTACGATTGAAGATTTTCCAAAGATTCTGACCGAAAATCCCAATGTCAGAGGAATTAATGTCACAATTCCATACAAAGAAACTGTTATTCCATATTTAGATAAATTACACAAAAAAGCCAAAAAAATTGGAGCCGTAAATACGATAAAAGTGCTAGAAGATGGTTCTTTAGAAGGATACAATACGGATTGCTACGGTTTTAAAAAATCGCTCAAACCACATTTACAAAAACATCATAAAAAAGCATTGATCCTCGGAACTGGCGGCGCTTCCAAAGCGATTGCTTTTGTTTTCGAAGAATTGAATATTGATTATAAATACGTTTCGCGAAAGCCAAAAAATAACAAATCGATTTCTTATCAAGACTTGAGTGAAAAAATCATGAAATCGCATCCAATCATTGTAAATTGTACACCACTCGGAACATTTCCAAAAATTGAAGATTGTCCAGACATTCCGTACAAATATGTTTCTAAAGATTTTTTACTATTTGATTTAATCTACAATCCGTCTGAAACTACCTTTTTAAAACTTGGACGTTTGCAAGGAGCACAAATTGTAAATGGCTACAAAATGTTAGAATATCAGGCAGAAAAAGCTTGGAAAATCTGGAATTCTTAAGAAATATCACAAAATTTTACTGCAATTATAGCAGTTTCTCATCTGTAAAACTTTGTCGTTTTGTTTCTTGTTAGTATATTCGGTACTTTAAAGCTTGAAAAAGAACCCAAACATTTATAAGATGTTAGAAGAAAAAGATGATAACCTGCATGATGCAGAAGGAAATTTAGAAGATCAGTCAACTCCTGATCCTACGGAAGAAACTACTCAAGATGCTGAAATTGAGGCTAAAGTTGAAACTGCAACTGAAAACGAAGTAGAAGCTGAAAGCGGCACTAGTAATGATGCAACACCTGAGACTGAGGTAAAAAACGAAGAACTTGAAACTCAAGTTGAGGCTGAAAGCGAAACAGAAACTACAGCAGAAATAGAAGTTAAAGTTACGGAAGAAACAGAGCAAACTATTGAAGAACATCAGGAAGCTGTCAACGAAGTGCATGATAATGTGGCGGAAGATGCTGAAGATGAAAGCGCAAACGAACGCCATGAAATTCCAGTATTGGATTATCATTCCATGTCTAAAGAAGCTTTAGTCGATGAGTTGGAAAAACTTGTGAAAAACGAGAAAGTTCAAGCTATAAAAGAACATGTAGATGGAATTAAAGCTGAGTTCAACCAAAAATTCAATGAAGTTTTAGAGCAACGCAAAGAAGAGTTTTTAGCAGAAGGCGGAAACATCATCGATTTCCATTTTTCATTACCAATCAAAGGACGTTTCAATGTTGCTTACAACGAATACCGTAGCAAACGAAACGAATACTATAAAAATTTAGAGAAAGATTTAAACGCCAATTTAGAACGTCGTTTAGCCATTATTGAGGAATTGAAAGGACTGTTAAATGTTGAAGAAAACATCAATACGACTTACAAGCATTTCAAACAAATTCAAGAAGACTGGCGCAATGCAGGTTCTATTCCAAAAACACAATACAATAATGTTTGGCGTACATATCACCATCATATTGAGCGTTTTTATGACTTTTTACACTTAAACAGAGATCTTCGTGATTTAGATTTTAAGCGTAATTACGAAGAAAAACAAAAGATTGTAGCACGTGCGGAAGAATTGGCGCAAGAAGAAAATGTAATTCATGCATTCCGTGAATTGCAAAACTTGCACAGACTTTGGAAAGAAGATGTTGGACCAGTTGCAAAAGATTTACGTGAAGAAATCTGGAATCGATTCAGTGCTGCCACGAAGGTAATTCATGACAGACGCCAAGAATATTTCAAAAATATAGATCAGATTTACGAGCAAAATTTAGTCGTAAAAGAAGAAATCATTGCTAAAATCAAAGAAGTCTCTGCTGGAAATTATAAAGTTCACAATCAGTGGCAAAATAAAATTAAAGAGGTTGAAAAACTACGCGAAGCTTTCTTCAATGCTGGAAAAGTTCCATTAAAAGTAAATGAAGAAACTTGGGCTAAGTTCAAACAAGCTGTTCGTGAGTTTAATGCTAATAAAAACGCATTTTACAAGTCTTTAAAGAAAGAACAACAAGAGAATCTAGCCAAAAAAATGGCGTTGATCGAATTGGCAGAGTCTTTAAAAGATAGCGATGACTGGACAGCTGTGACGCCACAAATGAAGAAAGTACAAGCCGATTGGAAAAAGATTGGACATGTACCAAAGAAAATTTCTGATAAGATTTGGAAGCAGTTTAAAAATGCTTGCAATCACTATTTCGATCGCTTACACGCTCAGAAAAATGCTGCCAATGCGGGAGAAGTTGAAGCTTTAGCAAAAAAAGAAGCCTTCTTAACAGAACTAGAAGCTTTAGAATTATCAGGTGATACAAAAGTAGATATTGATGTTATAAAGTCTAAAATTGCAGCTTGGAAAGCAATAGGCAGAGTCCCGTATAACAAAAAGAATATTGACAACAAATTCAACAAATTGATTGATGGATTGTTTAATCAATTAAACATTGACAAACAAGAATCTGAATTGATCAAATACAGCAATCGTTTAGAGAATTTAGACCAAGGAAAAATAAATTCGGAACGTATTTTTATTCGTAGAAAAATTGATGAGATTTCAGCAGAAATGCGTCAGTTGGAAAATAACTTACAATTCTTCTCAAATTCATCATCTAGTAGTCCGATGTTGAAAAAAGTACATCAAGATATAGAAAAACACAAAAGAGCTTTAGATACTTGGAAAGCGAAGTTAAAACAGTTGCGATCGCTATAGATATACTGTACTGCATTTAGACTCCGCTCAATGCTCGAGTTTTAAAACATAGAAAGCCGTTTCAAATTGAAACGGCTTTTTTCTTTTTATATACTCATTTGTTATATTATTTATCCTAAGACCCAACACCTGAAACCAAATACCTAATTAGAGTTTCTTAGCTTCTTCCCAAAAAACATCCATTTCAGCCAATGTCATATCTGCCAGTTTTTTGTTGAGACCAGCAGCTTTTTCTTCTAAGTATTGAAAACGCTTAATGAATTTCTTATTCGTACGTTCCAAAGCATTTTCAGGATCAATTTTTAAAAAGCGTGCATAATTGATCATAGAAAACATAACATCCCCAAACTCAGATTCCATTGCTTTTTGATCGCCTTTCGCAACTTCTTCTTGGAATTCAGAAAGTTCTTCCTGCAACTTTTCCCAAACCTGATTTGGTTCTTCCCAATCAAAGCCAACACCTGCGACTTTATCCTGAATACGATTAGCCTTTACCAAAGCCGGTAAACTCTTGGGAACTCCTTCTAGAACAGATTTTTTTCCTTCTTTTAGCTTTAAATTTTCCCAATTACGCTTTACATCTTCTTCATCATTTACCTCAACATCGCTGTAAATATGCGGATGACGACTGATGAGTTTTTCACAAATTCCATTCGCAACATCAGCAATGTCAAAATCGTTTGTTTCACTACCTATTTTTGAATAAAATACAATATGTAAAAGCAAATCGCCCAATTCCTTTTTCACTTCATCTAAATCATTCTCAAGGATGGCGTCACCTAATTCATGGGTTTCTTCAATCGTTAAATGACGTAAACTTTGCAAGGTTTGTTTGCGATCCCACGGACATTGCTCACGCAATTCATCCATAATGGTTAACAAACGATCGAAGGCTTCTAATTGTACTTTTCTGGAATTCATAAGTTGTAATCTATAAGAATGACAAAGCTAGGTATTTAATATGAGTTCTTTATATAATTAATCAAAAGCTTATTCTTCTTCCTCTGCTGCAAATGTTTCTTCCAATTCATCAATCTTCTGTATAACTTCCTCTATTTTTTTATCGACACTATTGGTAAATTTAAAAATAGAATACAAACCAAATACATTTAATGGAATATAAAAGGCTAACAACCATTTTATCCAAGTATATTCCCAAAAAGAAATAAACAAAATAACCGCTATTAAAGTTCTTATCGCCCAGCCTACTAATTTCCTTAGTCTAAATTCTGAGGACAGCTTGGTAATAGATTCTGGCTCTTCATGAGTTTCATATTCAATCGTATATTATACACCATCTTCCATTCCTATTATTTAGAATACTACGTGACAAATGTACGATGGAATTTCTATTGTATAAACTACGGGTATTTTAGAACTATTCTACACAATATTTGATTGGAGAAGGCAGACAATAATCGTATTTTTAGTATACCAAAATTATACTTCATGAAAACTGCCATCATACAATTATATTCTAGAGAAATTGACCGACTTGCGTCTGAAATAGAGCAATACAAAGAAGAAACTTCGTTGTGGAAACTCACAGACAATATTTCTAACTGCGCAGGAAACCTGTGTTTGCATTTAGTTGGAAATCTGAACCATTTTATTGGCAGATATATAGGAAATATAGATTATGTACGCCAACGTGATGCGGAATTTAATACTAAAGATGTTCCGAAAGCTACTTTAGTTTCAGAAGTCAACAAATTAAAAGAAGTTGTCCTGACAGCCTTGAAAAATTTCCCAGATGGCCAATTAAAAAAAAATTATCCTATTGAAAAAAATGGAGAAGTTCTGACTAATGAATTTATGTTACTGCATTTATTATGGCATTTGAGTTATCATGTGGGACAGATCAATTATCATCGTAGATTGTTAGATATTTAGATTTAACACGAGAGAACTATTTAGAAGCATTCACATTTTGACTCCGCTCAATGTTCATACTCAGCTTGTAGAAGTGTTACATTGAGCCAAGTCGAAATGTGGCACACTTTATGCCTATACAAACACAAATAACGTACGGATTTGCAATAATGCTCAAAACTATTCCGTATTTTTGGAATCACAAACTTAATATAACAATGAAAAAAACACTGATCGCACTATGTATGCTTTTTGTAGCTACGTTTACAGTGCAAGCGCAAGAAGATCAAGCTGAAAAGCAAGCATTAGCAATGGAATTGATGAAAATTGATTTAAAAATGGACATCGATACTGATCTATTACAAAAAATGTCTACGAACATGTATTTTTCAGAAAACCCGCAAGTAATGGTGATGGGTATGGTTGTTCCTTCAACTTATGAAAATGCGAAAAACGAACTTGAAAAGAATTTACCGCCAGATTTTAAAGTTTCCGATAAAGGTGAAAAAATGATGAATGGTGTAAAAGTTATCTTTTTAGAAGGAACTAGTGAAACACCACAAGGAACTATTGACTGTGTTGTATATTGCATGAAACGTGATCCAGAAACATGTACAATGTTTATGGGAATGTCTGGAACTGGAACTGCACAAAAATATCTTGACGCTATTGAAAAAGCTGCAAACTCAGTTATAAAAAAGTAATAAACTACTTTTTACATAAACTACAAAAAAAATCCAGCGATTGCTGGATTTTTTTATGACTAGAATTTGGTAATATATGTGTTATTCTTCTTCAGAGGAAACTGCTGCAGTAAAATCTGTCATTCCTTTTGAATGTAATAAATTATACCACTGAATTACTTTTTTAATATCGCTTGGATACACACGATCTTGATCGTAATCTGGCAAAACTTCTGAGAAGTAGTTTGTTAATACAGCTTTTGATTCTTTATGATTGATCGAAGTGGCAGCTCCGTTTTCTTTTTCTTTTACTTTTTCTAAAACGTCACCTAAAGGAATTTCTTCCGTGTATGTATAAATGGCAATTTCAGATAATAAACTTACATTATGACGCAGACTTACTGAGATTTTTTTTCCGTCAGATAAAGATTCTGCTACAAAACCATTACGTGTTTGTGTTTTTAATTCATAAAGTCCTGGCTTTCCAGAAATAGCTAATATTTTTTCTAAACTCATATTGTATTTTTTCTACTAAGGATGGCAAATATACAGATTGTAGGTTTTCCATCACTTTTTTTAACGTTATTTTTATTGAAATTCAATTTTGACAATGCAATCAGATTCTGGTCAAAATATAGATTGAATCAGTTAGCGCATTTTCTTTGCATCTGGAAAACGCATTTTGTAATCTACTTTGATACGACCACGTGAAATATTTGTCAATCTTCCTTTTAATAAACGTCTTTTAAGAGCAGATAGTTTATCAGTAAACAAAATCCCTTCAATATGATCGTATTCGTGCTGAATTACTCTTGCTGCCAAACCATCAAACTCTTCTACATGTTTCTCAAAATTTTCATCGTAATATTCGATCTTGATACTTTCTGGGCGAAATACATCTTCTCGTACATCAGGAATACTCAAACAACCTTCATTAAACACCCAAGGTTCTCCATTACGCTCTAAAATTTTCGCATTGATGAATACCTTTTTCATGCCTTCAAGTTGCTTTCTTTGTGCTTCATCAAGTTCTTCATCTTCTGCAAAACCTGTAGCATCTACCATAAATAAACGAATTGGAAGTCCAATTTGTGGCGCTGCCAGTCCTACACCATACGCATTGTACATGGTTTCAAACATATTTTCAAGTAACGTATCTAAGTTTGGATACTCAGGCGTAATATCTTTCGCTACTTTTCGTAAAACTGGATCGCCAAAAGCGACAATTGGTAATATCATATTTTGTACTATTTGTATAGATAAGATTGCAATATAATTGTTGCACTTATTTCATCTATTAAACTTTTATTTTGACGTTGTTTCTTTTTCAATCCGCTATCAATCATGGTTTGAAATGCCATTTTTGAGGTAAAACGCTCGTCAACTCGTTTTATCGGGATTGTTGGAATGGCTTTGGTTAGCAAACGAATAAACTCTTTAATTAGCACTTCACTTTCAGAAGCTTCATTGTTCATTTGTTTGGGTTCTCCTACCAAAAACAATTCCACATTTTCTTTACTAACGTATTCTTTCAAAAAATTGATCAAATCATGCGTGCGAACTGTCGTTAAACCAGAAGCTATTAATTGCATCTCATCAGTAACGGCAATTCCCGTTCGTTTCTTCCCGTAATCAATCGCTAGAATACGCGCCATATAAATTTTTGGCAAAAATAAGCTTTATATTTCAATGTGTATATAAATTGTTGTGAATTATTATTGTAATGATGGGAATGTTAGATTTCTATAGTATCTTAGACACATATTTTACTAAAAATCACCATGCTTGGCATTCCTAAATACAAACCTCAATTTTTCTCTGATGCAATTTCTTTTTTAAATAAAAACAAACATTATTGTGAAAGCGCACTACACAAAACGTTTAGCACGTATTATGTACAATGGAATACCGAATTTAATGAGTGGAATAACGACGGACCAATTATAATAGTTATTGACTCCATCCAATTTGAATTTACTGCTTTTCAACTTTCAGAATATAGCATGACTATCAACACATTTGATCTTTCTAAAAAATTAGATTGGTATGGTGCTGATGATGAAATACCTTTAATCTGGAAAGAAGCTCCTTTCGAGCAATTTAATGCCTTAAAAGGAAAATTAATTAAGGATATTTTTTTGATTGAATATAATTTTTTTCTTCACAATTCTCCTGAGACTACTGAACCTTTAAACGAGAATGATTATGACTTAGTTGGGATTGAATTCGAATTTTATGATTCAGACCAATGTTTGAGTTTGACAAATGGATTGGATTGTAACGCTATGAACCTTTATAAAACAGAAGAAAATACGATTTACAGACGCACACAAATTACATACTAACTTCTTTGGAAAAAACACAACGCATACATTCACTCGATTCCTTACGCGCCATCATGATGATGTTAGGTTTGGTCTTGCATTCAGCACTTACATACAATGTCACAAATCATGGAAATGTTTGGATTATAAAAGATACAGCTGCCACTAATATCACCACTGACTTTTTAGTACTGATGATTCATTCGTTTCGGATGCCCATCTTTTTCTTGATTGCTGGATTTTTTGGTGCGATGTTATTTTATGAACGAAGCCCAAAACGCATGATTAAAAACAGAATTTCTCGAATTGTATTTCCATTTATACTGTTTTTAATCATCCTCGCTCCTATTGTTCAGTTTTCTTTTGATTATGCTAGTTTGACTTTGCAAGGAAATGAACATGCATTGACTACGACTTTAGCTCCTTTTTCTGAGTTCAACTTTTACATTCCTAAAAGTACTTCACATTTGTGGTTTTTGTATTATTTGATATTTGCCACAGGATTTGCAGTTATACTAGCTTTTATCTTAAGAAAAATTCCAAAATTATCACAACAAATTAAAGTCATAGGAAATTGGATTTTTCAAAGACCATTGGCTCGAATTCTCATATTTTCAGGAATGACCTTTGTTGTTTTGACACTTTTAAAAACACCAATGGTAGCTTCATCTACTTCACTACCGCCAGATATTGCTACGTTTTTATACTACACTTCTTTTTATCTTGTAGGATGGATTTTATACACTTCAAAAAAACATTTACAAACACTGATTAAATATGATTGGCTTACTGTAATAACAGCTATTTTACTCGTGATGACACAAGGTGTTTTAATTGAGTTTATGGATCTCGGTTTAAAACCAAATAGCAATTCTCCCATATTGATCACATTAAGTTCCTTGACTGTCTGGCTCTTTATATTTGGAATCACAGGATTATTTATTCGTCACGGAAGTCACCATTCAAAACGGATGCGATATATTTCAGACGCTTCTTATTGGGTATATTTAATTCATTTACCTTTAACCGCACTCTTTCCAATTCTTTTAAGGGAATTACCAATTGGCGGAATTCTAAAGTTTTTATTGGTTACTGCGATGACAGCAATTGTATGCTTTATCACTTATCATTACGGTGTTCGTAATACTTTTATAGGTAAATTTTTAAATGGACGAAAGTACCCAAGAAACTGATTAAAAAAACTTTAACAAATCATAATTTTGCCATTTCAAAAACTTGCTTTACTTTTGTAAGTGATTGCTCACTATTATTTTAAATGACTGATAAACAAGAAAAAATATTACATGCTGCCTTAGAATTATTTTCTAATGAAGGATACAATGCTACCTCTACCAGTAAAATTGGAAAGAAAGCTGGCGTTTCCGAAGGCTTAATATTCAGACATTTTACAAATAAACAAGGATTGCTCGATGCCATCATTAAAGATGCAGAAGTAAGAATTGCAGAAGTAATCATGCCTATCATCATGGAAACAGATGCTAAAACTGTACTTAAAAAAACTATTGAACTTCCCTTTGGTGTCAAGGAAAGTGAATTTGATTTTTGGCGTTTGCAGTTTAAACTAAAGTGGGAAGTGGCATATAACAATCCACAAAAAATGCAACCCTTAATAGATAAACTAGCAACTGCTTTTGAAGCCTTGGAATATGAAAACCCTAATTTGGAAGCAATTTTATTAAATCAAATCGTAGAAAGTATTTCCTCAGAAATTTTAAAAGGAAATTTAAAACAACAAGAAGCATACAAGTCATTTTTATTACTCAAATACAAACTATAACCTAAATTATAAATCATATCTAAAAAAATTTATTCATAAAAAAAGTAAGTACTCACTAATTAAACTAAGAAATAATGAAAAAAACAGCATTAATCACAGGCGCAAGTAGCGGAATAGGAAAAGAATTTGCAAAGATTCATGCAGAAAAAGGCGGTGATTTGGTCATTATCGCACGAAGTGAAGACAAATTGAAAACATTAAAAACAGAATTAGAAACAGCTCATAAGATACACGTTACTATCATCGCGAAAGATTTAACAGATCCAAACGCACCTAAAGAAATTTATGATGCGGTAACAGCTTCTAACATCAAAGTAGATTACCTTATCAACAACGCAGGTTTTGGTGGTTTAGGTCGATTTGATCAGCGTGATTTACAAACCGATTTAAACATGATTCAATTAAACATCAGTGCGCTTACAGCTTTATCACATCATTTTTTACAAGACTTTGTGGCTCGTAATGATGGTAAGATTTTGAATGTATCTTCAACAGCAAGCTTTCTTCCTGGACCATTACAAGCAGTGTATTATGCTACAAAAGCCTATGTAACCTTTTTTAGTAATGCGATTGCAGAAGAATTACATGACACCAATATTACAGTTACCAATTTAATGCCAGGCGCTACAGCAACCGATTTTGCGGCTGTTTCTGGAATGGACAAAACAGAACTTTTTGACAAAACTGCAAGCGCAAGAAGTGTGGCTGAAGATGGTTATAATGCCATGTTAAAAGGCGATTTGGATGTCATTTCAGGACTCACAACTTCACAAAAGATTATGATGAAAATGTTGCCATTTATGTCTAAAAAGTCAATTTTAAAACGTGTGCGAAAAATGCAAACTGTTTCTTAAAAACTTACAATTTGTTTTAAACTGATAGAATCTGTTACATCTGTAAATTTTCATGAAATATTTATAGGAAGATTTTATCTTTGTGATCGTAAAAAATTAAAAACATGATCGCATTAAAAGAAACTATAGAAAATGCTTGGGATAACCGAGATTTATTAAAAAACGAAGATACACAAGCAGCCATTCGTAAGGTAATTGATTTATTGGACGTTGGAGAGTTACGTGTGGCAGAACCAACTGCTGATGGTTGGCAAGTGAACGAATGGGTTAAAAAAGCGGTGGTGTTATATTTCCCAATTCAGAAAATGGAAACCTTAGAAGCTGGGATTTTTGAATTTCATGACAAAATTCCTTTAAAACGCGGTTATAAAGAAAAAGGAATTCGCGTGGTTCCACATGCAATTGCACGTCATGGAGCGTATGTTTCTAAAGGTGTAATTATGATGCCAAGTTATGTAAATATTGGTGCGTATGTAGATGAAGGAACTATGGTTGATACTTGGGCAACAGTTGGAAGCTGTGCTCAAATTGGTAAAAATGTACACTTGTCTGGCGGTGTTGGAATTGGTGGTGTGTTAGAACCATTGCAAGCAGCTCCTGTGATTATTGAAAATAATGCATTCATTGGTTCAAGATGTATTGTAGTGGAAGGTGTTCGCGTAGAAGAAGAAGCTGTATTAGGTGCCAATGTTGTATTGACTGCTACCACGAAAATTATTGATATTACAGGTGATGAACCAATTGAAATGAAAGGTCGCGTTCCTGCGCGATCTGTTGTAATTCCGGGAAGTTATACTAAAAAATTTCCTGCTGGAGATTATCAAGTTCCTTGTGCGCTAATTATTGGAAAACGTAAAGAAAGTACCAATAAAAAGACTTCTTTAAACGATGCTTTGCGTGAGCATGATGTAGCGGTTTAGACTTGTTAGACTTGTTAGACTTGTTAGACTTGTTAGACTTGTTAGACTTGTTAGACTTGTTAGACTTGTTAGACTTGTTAGACTTGTTAGAAGATAAAACATAATTGGCGGATTGAAATTTCAGTTCGCCTTTTATTTGATATTTTTTGTGAAGCGTTATTACGAAAAAGCATGACGAAGTAATCTGTTTTTTAAGTAACATATTGCCACAAGTTTTTTCAAAACTTTCGCAATGACGTTTCAAAAAATCACTTCTTTTTCTTCAAATACTTCTTCTTCAAATATTTTTTACGATTGATTTTACGCTTGAAAGCTTGACTATGTTTGAGTAAGACATCTTGTACTTTATGCAGTTCTTTATTGGCAAGTTCTGCATAGCGTTTGCTAATAATATGAATCATTAGTTTGGATAACCATAAACGTTTTAAATTTTCCATACGTTTCTCTAAGTCCATCGCTTCAAACTTCATTCTGTTTAAATCGATTAAATAGAATTCGTATTGTTTTCCATCCTGAACAATCAAAGTATTTCCTGGAGAGTGATCTAAAAAATTGACATTATTTTCATGCAACTGAAAGCAAAATTCAGCAAATTGCTCTAAAATGTATCTGCGATTTTCAAACAACGGATCGTGAATCAATGCTCGAAAATCAAAATCACAGTCAATATGTGCACTGACATAATAACTTTCTTTTAAGCCCAAAGCAGTGTGATTTTCTATGTATGCAATTGGAAACGGCGTTTTAATTCCAAATGATAGTAACTTTTCAGCATATTCAAACGAACGTTTTGCTTTGGAAGGTCGTATAAATTTATACACAAAACTATTGAACGCTTTGGGCACACGAAACGATTTAATATTGATCTTTTCTCCATTCAAATCAAAAGACTTGATTACGTTTCGCTCACCTTTGGTCACATATTCCCCTTGTGATTCAAATACGTTGATAAAAGCCAAAATTGCTTCTTTCTGATCTTTGTAATTTGGATGAATATGTACCGTTTGCATAGTTTGAGGATATTTTTCAAAGATATGTTAATTGAAATTTTAATAAAAGCTGAAAAAATAATATTTTGCGCAGAACGCCCAGATTCATAATTGCACGCAATGAAAAAAATATTAATTATACAGAACAAACGTATTGGAGATGTCCTGATAAGTTCTGTAATTGCCAATAATATTAAGAAGATATTCCCCGAAAGTCGCGTTGATTTTATGGCGTATGATTTTACGAATGGTGTTATTGAAAACAATCCGAATATAGATGTAACCATTCCCATCAATGAAAAGGAACTAAAAAAGATTCCAAATTTGATCAAAATGATTCGTAAAGTTCGTAAAGAGAAATACGATATCATTTTTGATCCGTATTCTAAACTGCAAAGTCGTTTGATTTGTTATTTTTCAAAAGCTGAATATCGTATTGGGAATAAACGCAAGCATAAAAAATTACCGCTTCGCTTCTACTCGCATCCGATTAATTTATTAGATGAAAAAACGCAGATTTGCGGAAAAGCAATTGAAGACAGAATCAATTTAATAACAAGTGTTTTTCCATTGGAGAATCCAGATTTTGAACCTAAAATCACCTTAAAAGAAAGCGAAAAAAACTATCCCAAACTAGATCAATACAAAGATCCTGTATTAATGTTGGGAATTTTGGGAAGCACACCGCAAAAATCGATGCCGTATGAATATATTGCCGAAATTGTAGATTATATTACATCAAATCATAAGGTTCATATTTTATTCAACTATGCACCGAAACAAAAGGCAGAAGCGGATAAAATTTACGCACTTTGCCAAAACAAGGAAAGTATCATTTTAGATATCTATGAAGATAGTATTCGCGGTTTTGTACGACTGATGTATGCATGTGATTTAATGGTTGCCAATGAAGGTGGTATTGTACATATTGCAAAGGCTTTGAATAAACCAACATTTACCATATTTTCACCCTATGTAAACAAAGATCATTGGGCTAGTTTTGAAGATGGAAAGCAACATGAATCGATTCACTTATTAGAAGAGAAGCCTGATTTATTTGATACGTTTACGTTTGAAGAACGTAAGAAAATTGAAGAAAATCCGCATGATTTATACAAGCAATTAACACCAGAAATGATTATTACGAAGCTAGAAAAATTCTTAGCATTACATTTAAAAAAATAACATGAATCTACTTGATAAATTTCATAATTGGCGACGAAAACTTCGTTGGAACAAACAATATCGCAAAGGTCGTTGGGACAATTTGCGCAATCCGATTGAAGCAGAACGCTACCAAACAATTATCAACTTTATCAAATCTTATGGGAAAGCACAACCTAGCATTCTTGATTTAGGTGCAGGTGAAGGTGTTTTGAACGAATATATAACTCCTGAAGTTTTCAGTTATTTCTTAGGAATGGACTTTTCTGCCGTTTCTATTCAAAAGGCAAAAACAAAAAACTTTCCAAAGGCTGAATTTGTTACAGCCGATATTCATAATTATACACCAAAGCAAAAATTTGATGTCATCATTTTTAATGAAGCCTTTTATTATGTGCATGAATCTGAAAAGCAAAATGTGTTAGACAGAATGTTGGCGCACTTAACAGATGATGGAGTTTTAATTGTCTCTATTTACCGTGAAGGAATTGGTTGTTGGGAATATTTTGATAAACTAAAACAACTCGATTTTACAACCGTAAAAACCGACGAAGAGAAAACCTATTGGAAGATTGGAGCTTATAAATTACAAATGTTGAATGCTAGATTTTAAATATAAAAGTATTCTTTTGAAAAGTCATTACGAGAAAGCATGACGAAGTAACCTTTTATATCTTTTTCATTTTTCTTTTAAAGACACAGATTGCCGTAAATTTCCATTTCGACAAGCTCAATATGAATAACTTTCGCAAAGTAGTGTCAGAAATCTAAAAGAGAAACGAGTCTAAAGCTCTAAAGGCGTAAGCCGTTTCTAACAAGCCAAAAAACGTACACCGAGCAAAGCCGAAGTGTACTACTTTTTCTCAATACCAAAATCCGTCCACTTGCGTTTTTCGTCTTTGGTCGTTTTACGAATGGCTAAGTTTTTATTGATCGATTCTTGATTTTTATATCCACGTGGATGATCTAAATGTACGCAAACTGCACTGTAACGAATTTGTTTACTCTTTAAGCCATAATTGAATAAACGTTCTCCCAACTCACGATCTTGTCCACCGTATTGCATGCGCTCATCAAAACCATTAATAGCTACAATATCTTTTTTCCAACCAGAAGCATTGTGTCCGTTCCAGCTTGCATTTGTTGGTGTTACCGCATTCAAAAAACGCGATTTTAATCCTGCTGAAGTCAATTTATTGTTCTTAAACGAAGCTTTTAAACCGTGTTTCTTCAACCAAGACACATCAAAACAATTGCCTTCGTAAATATCTTCTTTTGTAATGAGTTCCGAAATATTCATTGGTAGCATAAAGTATCCTCCCGAAAGGAAAAAACCTTCTTCACGCAGCTTTACATGATGTTCTACAAAATCGGCTCGCGGGATACAATCGCCATCAGACATAATGATATAAGGTGTACTACATTTTACAGTGGCTTTGTTAAGGATTTGCGATTTCTGAAATCCGTTATCTTCATGCCACACATGTACAATTGGATAAAAAACTTCTTTGCGAATTTCTTCAATCAAATCAAAGGTTTCTTGCTTGGAACCATCGTCTGCAATTACAATTTCAAACAAGCGATAGGTTTGATTGTTATATCCGTGTAAAACTTTTGCCAACCACTCAGGAGAGTTGTACGTACTTATAATTATGGAAGTGTCTATTGTTGTCATATAGATTGCAAAGATAAAGTTTTCAATGAAAAAATTATATGTACTTTTGTGCTTTAAATTTATCATGCTAACACTATCTGTCATAATTCCTACGTATAACGAAGCTTTGTATTTGAAAGACGCCTTGTATTCGGTACAGTTTGCTGATGAAATTATTGTGATAGATTCACTCAGTACCGATGAAACCGTTGCGATTGCAGAAGCTCATGGTTGCAAAGTTCTCTCTAGAAAGTTTGATAATTTTTCCAATCAAAAAAATCATGCCTTGCAATTTGCTACTTGCGATTGGGTACTATTTTTAGATGGTGACGAACGCATTACATATCAGCTTCAAAAAGAGATCATTGCCGCAATGAATTCTGGAAAACATACGGCGTATAAATTGAACTTTCCGCACTTTTATATGAATCGTTTTTTGTATTATCACAACAATGATGTTACGAGATTGGTAGAGCGTGAAAAGTGTCATTTTGAAGGAAATGTACATGAAAAACTCATTGTGGATGGAACTGTTGGAAAGTTAAAAAACAAAGTCTTACACTACACATATAAAGGCTTACTGCATTACATCAGCAAAAAAGATAGTTATGCATGGTTTCAAGCTGAGCGCATGTTAGAAAAAGGTAAAAAAGTTACTTATTTTCATTTAGCTTTTAAACCGATGTATCGCTTTTTCCATGAGTATATTGTAAAACGTGGATTTATGGATGGCGTTCCTGGTTTGGCTGTTGCCGGAATTAATGCTTATGGCGTATTTTCGCGTTATGTAAAATTGATGCTTCTCAAAAAAGGAATTCGTTAAACTGTCGTTTGTCAGATTTTAATGCCGTTCATCTATAAAATCCCTTTCATTTATCTAAAAAAACTAAACCAATTAGCAATAAATTGTACTTTTAAATAGTGTATTTATTAAATGCATTACCCCTTTTTTATTACTACCAAAAGAGTTCTTCCCTAAGAACTCTTTTGCCTGTAAAGACAATAGCTAAGCGTTTATTTTTTCTTGAGTTCCGAAGCTATATCTACCCACTTAACATTCCAATGAGTACCTTCTTGATTTCCAGTTGTGTAGAATAAATATTTATGATCTGGAGTTACAAAAGGATTTCCTTTTCCAGACGTATTTATTGTACTATTTAGTTTCATAGGATTACTCCAATTTCCTGTACCATCATTAAAACTAATATATAAATCCAGTTGATTTCCTACGGTAGCAAATAGCATATACTCTTCATCATAAGAAACATACGGTGTACATTTATCTCCATTTAAATTTGTTGCCATTAAAACTTTCTGTGCTTTTCCAAATGTACCGTTATTGTTTTTAGAGTGATATATATCCATTTTACTATAATCTAAATTGCTAGCATGAAAATATAAATTTCCAGCGTTCGTCAATATAGGATGTGAAACTACTTTGTCTCTTAAGTTAGGAATATCTACGTATGCAGGTTTGCTCCACTTTCCGTTGCTCTTTTCTGATTTCCAAATATGCCACGTTTTAGCAACACCTTCTACATTTGTTGGTCTGGTAGAACTAAAATAGAGCGTATTTCCATCAGGAGAAAAACTCATTCCATGGTCATTGTATTCACTATTGAAAAAAGCTTTTTCAGGGATAGACCAATCTCCTTTTCTTTTTTCTATTACATATACATCAAATTGTGAGTAATCTTTGTTTGATAATGTATAGTAGTAGTGTTTGAAATCTGGACTGAATATTCCTTTGTGAATTAACTTGTTTTTAGGTGTAAGTTCTTCTTTAAAAAGTAATGGTTTTTCTGCAGGAACTGTTTCTGTCAAAAACTTTGTTTGGTCATTTTTACAACTGAATAAACAAGCAAGAATCAGTATGAGATATACTTTTTTCATTCGTTCTGTATTAGAAGAAAAGTGACTTTCCACGACGCAACTTAGACACAAATTTTCGTAAAGAATCTTCTCCTTTAATATCTAGGCGTTGTACTTCGTAATTATTTTTGAAAGGATATTTATTGATACGATTTCCAATACGCAATCCAAACGCAACTTTATGCTCATACAAGGTTTCAAAAAATGTTTGTTGTTCTGGATTTTTTCGCGGAAACTTTCCGTATGGATATGCCAACACATTACTTACATTCAATTGATTTTCAACAATAAATGCTTCACACTTTTCAAAATCTTCATTGATTTCTGCTACAGATAGTTGATCGTATTTTTTGTGCGCAAACGAATGCAAACCAAGTTCAATTGTTGCTTGGTCCATGCTTTTGAGTTGCGCTACAGACATAATTTCTTCTTTTCCTGTATTCCATTCATCAATACCACCAACATATTGAAATGGAATGTAAAAACACGCCTTCAAGTTATATTTTTGAAGCAATGGATACGCCAATTCGAGTTGATTTATATAGACATCATCAAACGTAATAATGACTGCTTTTTTTGGAAAATCGGCAGGTGATTTTAATCGTTGTAAGTCGCCAAAATGTAAACTTGTATACCCGTTTTTTTGCAGGTATTGAAATTGTGCTTCTAATTTTTCAATAGAAATGGTGAGTCCTTTACTTTGAGAAGCATCTGCAGTTACGGCATGATACATTAAAATAGGTAAGTTTGGCATCTGTCTAATATAAATTCACAACAAAACTACTAAACTTATTCAACTTGCAACAACTAAAAGTATAACATGTTACGGTTTTGGTAAAAACGTAAATAATTTTTCTATTTTCAAGTATTGATTCATATTTCCACTTACATAACCTCTATTGCAATCTTTAAAAACTTCATTTTCATCTAATTCCAGTTTGAAGGCATATCCTTTTTTACCTTTTAATTTATCAAAGTTGACATCTGTTAGGTTTATCCAAATTAAAAACGGACCATACGTGGAACGGAAATAGTATTGTAAACTTGTTGAATCTACAAAAAACTGTATTGTGTTTTGCTTAAATCGTCAGTACCAGAACCTTCATTTTTGGTAGCTGGTTGGGCTGCAGTATTGATAACAGATGCCAATCTTGCTAAAGCTAGTGAACTATCTGTAATACCTATAGGCAATTGTCTTGTAAAATAGATTGCTCTTACAAATCGACTTAAAGCTAAATTTGATCCTGGCAATAATGCTGGAGTTCCATTTTGCTCATATTTTTTATTAAGTTCATCCTAATACACCAACGATCCTATTTGTACATTGAATTGCGGATCGTTTGTCATAACACGTGTCTGATCTAAATTATAATAATGTATTTTGTGTGGATACTCTTTAAATACTCTCACATTGGTAAAAGCATGCAATTCTTCTTTCATATATTCAAAAATAGCAGAGTTTCCTTTTTTATCTCCTACTGATAAGTGGTAAGTAACTAGTTTTGTGCTACCAGGAATTTTAGTAGTTTGAATGTAAATATCTCGCATTGCATTAACAGCATCTTTTACATTATTACAAACATCTAGTATGTATTGCACCCAAATACTCATACTTATTGGTATGCGTTTTCGTGATGTGGTCCTTCAGCATACTCAGAGGAAGGCAAGAATAATAAATTTACGGTCAGTCCTTTAGAATTCAATCCATCGGTATTTGAAATATCAAAATTAGATACAATAACACTGCTATATTTTGATGTCCATTTAAACTCTTCTTAGCCCGATATTTTTACCATAGCTTTTCTTTTCATCTTGGAGGGTAATGCCCATAATTGGGGCGTTGGATTGTCTGCCCAATCCATATTTCGTCCTACATAACTTTGTTTTTCAATCGGCGTATACATAACTCGTGTACACATAATAATTTGGTTTAATTTGAGGCTAACAATTTATTTCCCCTTCTTTTTGTAAGTAATTAATTTCAATCAAATTAGTAAATTGATTGTAAACTCATATTTTTAATGTTATGTGTTTAATGAAAAATGTTCTAAACACACCTTTTCATGATATAAAGAAAAAACACGTAAAACTTTACAGCTATGTATTCTTCCTAAAATCATTACTTTTGTCGCGATTACATTACTTTCAAAGAAAAAAGTAGCTTCATCAATATATGAACACAAAAATTAGTGCCTTAGCAATTACGTATAACGAGGAAGCTCATATTGAGAAATATATTGAGCAACTTTCCTTTGCTGACGAAATTATTATTGTAGATTCGTTTAGCACGGATTCTACTGTAGAACTTGCTAAGAAACATGATGTAACCTTGCTTCAGCGAAAATTTGATGATTTTTCGTCACAGAAAAACTATGCTATTGATCAAGCTTCCCACGATTGGATTGTATTTTTTGATTTGGATGAAGAAGTTCCAAAAGCTTTAGCGGATGAAATTATTTCGACTGTAAATTCAAACAATCCAATGAAAGCGTATCATGTAAAGCGCGATTTTCATTTCATGGGAAAACGCATGAAATTCAGCGGTTTTCAAACAGATATTTCAGTGCGCTTATTCAATAAAAATTACTGCCGTTATAACGGAAAACCTGTTCATGAAACCATTGAAACTAGTGAAAATATTGGGAAACTTAAAAATGCCGTTGCACATCAAACGTATAAGAGTTTTGACAATTACAATGAAAAACTGAGTCATTACAGTCGTTTGCAAGCAGAAGCTTTGTATAAAAAAAATGTACGTCCGAATGCATATCATTTCTTCTTTCGCCCTTTCTATCGTTTTGTGCATCAATACTTTTTACGCTTGGGAATTTTAGATGGAAAAGAAGGTTTTATTTTATGTTATGTACACGCTTTTTCAGTATTTAAGCGCTATTTGCAATTGTGGACCATGTACAGAAAAATTGAATAATTTACGAGATGAAACCGAAATGTTACAATGTCTATTCATTAAGAAAAATGGTTCATGTGAAGTTGCATATGACCACCAAAAAGTAATAAATTCGAACACATGAAAAACGTTTTTTTAGAATCGCATAATATCAAGAACTTGCATTTTGGCTTTGGACAATTTAATTATCATTTGATAAAAGGATTGTATGAAGCGCAAATTAACGATTTTAAAATGACGCTTCACGCGAAAAACCTCAACGTACTTAAAGATGAGTTTGGAAATTACTTTGATTATAAAAAGTATCAATCCTTTCGCCGGTATCCTTTGATGCGCATTCGTAAAAAATACGATTTGTGGCATTCGCTAAACCAAAATATCAAGATTGAACCGTATCATAATATTCCATATTTACTAACAGTTCATGATGTTAATTTCATTGAGGAAGAATCGAGTGACATGCATCATGAACGCAATCTACGTTTTCGTGAAAAACTAGAGCGAAGCAGCGCTATCACATACATTTCAAACTTTGCTAAAGCTTCAACTCATAAATATTTTGAGGTTCCTGATGTTCCTGAATATGTAATTTATAATGGGAATCCAATTCGTGAAGTGACGCTTCCTGAAAACTATCAGCCAAAAGTTACTTCTGACAAACCGTATATATATAGTATTGGCGAATTTACACCTCGAAAAAACTTCCATACTTTAGTGGAAATGTTAGCCTCATTGCCTGATTTTAATTTAATCCTTTCGGGAAATAACAATACAGAATACGCAAATGGAAAGCTTGCAGAAACCATTCAAAAACACAAACTACAAGATCGTGTATTGATTACTGGAAAAATTGGTGACACTGACAAGCAATATTATTTACAAAACTGTAGTGCATTTGTATTTCCGTCCTTGCGAGAAGGTTTTGGAATTCCTCCTATTGAAGCAATGCGTTTTGGAAAACCTGTATTTTTATCCAACAAAACTTCCTTACCTGAAATTGGTGGTGATCATGCATTCTTTTGGGATCATTACGACGCTGAGTATATGGCAGCAGTTTTTAACAAAGGAATGCATACGTTTGAATCCAACAAAGAATCTTACAAAAACGCATACATTCAACGCGCACAAAGCTTTGACTGGAATGCAACTGCCAAACAATACGAAAAACTGTATCGTTGCTTGTTGTAAGCTTTTTGAATATCAGGAATTAGAGATTAGGTAATAGGCATTAGAAGTTTTTATTTAGCATTCAGCATTTAGTAAAAAACACCACGCAACCTTTTTCATACATAAACATCTAAGATGTAAACATTAAACCAAAACCGCTATGAAAAAATTATTGATTACCTCAATTCTATTAGGAATGCTATCCGCTTGCAATGTAGATGATGTTAACTCTGATTTAATACCTGTACAAGCTACGGAGAACAATACCGATTGTGTACCTGACAATCCGCCATCCATTTTAGGACGAACCTATTTTAGAAGTGGATTTGTAATTGACGCGCCTGTTGATGTAAATGGAGATGGTGTATACTCAACAAATTTGATGGAGGAACAACTATGTTCTGATCTATCTTTAAGTTTCAGTGATAATTTTAGAGTTTCCAATCCAACACTTGATTTTGTATCATTATATGTAGATAATGACGGTAATGGAAATTTATCACAACGAATGCAATGTTGGCATGCAGATGGAACGGCAAATACTTACATGCAAGTTGGCGACACTATTAAGTTTTTCTATAATGAAAATGAATTGCAATTTACTGGAACACTTTCTGAAGATGAAACAACAATTACTTTTGAGTTTCCAAATGAACTTCTATTTGGATTTAACTTTAATACTGGAGGAAATGAAATATTGCTTCAAGATGGAAGCGTCTTAGAATATGAAGGCGGCGCCGTTGTTACATATACGCTACAATAACGAAAAAAGGATATTGTTACATTTAATTAATAATATTCTTAACTGCTTGACACAGATGCACATGCCTTAATTTTATTAGTTTTTTAAGAGAAAATACCATTATTACATTGTGATAATGGTATTTTATTTTGGTTTAAATCATGGATAACAAAATATGTATTGAAAAACTATTACATAGTTAATTAAAAACATATTTATCATGAAAAAACAACAGATTAAATCGTTAAGATTAAACAAAAAATCAGTAGCTAATATGAGCGGAGGTATCTTGGGAGGAATAGGAACAACTTGCGAAGGTCCTTGCCGAGGAGGACTGGTTGCTGTAATAGAGCTACTTCATTATGTGTATCTGAAACTGGAGATCATAAATGTAATTGCATGCCTAGAGATCATTAAGATTTCCCCTGCAAATTGACTTTGAAATGAATCATTTTACAGGGTGTTTTTTTAGTTAAATAAAAATTGATCTCAACACCTAAAAACCTTCACTATCACTTTACAAACACGCATTATTTATAGCTGATTTTTTATAAAACATCAATTGTAACAATTTATTTTTTGCTTACGAAAGAGTTTCTTTGTTTCAAACAAACTGTATTCTAAACATAAAATAACAATGGAAAACTTAATCGAAATCAAAAATGATTACAACTCTTTGGACAAACTACATCAGTTTTTAGAAAAAACATCAGGTCATGCATGTTCAAAAGAGTATGATATCTGGGAACAAAGAACAGACAGTAATGGACAAATGGAACAATGCATCGTCCTTAAAAAAAGTGGTATGCATGCTATAAAAGCATTTTTTGTAAATCAAAACACTATAAAAATCAATCACATCATCCCTAACAAAGTCATGAATGCATATTTTGGAAAAAGTGTAAAAGCAAGAAGAAATATCATAGAGATTATTACGGGCAAAATAAAAGAAGCCGTATTACAAAGCTCACAAGAAAAAGCATTCAAAGAATTGGAAAAGGAAATTTACAAAGCTGCAATCTAAAATAGGTCTCCTACAAAAAACATCATTATTACATGGGTAATCATGGTGTTTTTTACAATTCAAAAATAGGTTTCACCCAATTTTCTATTTTGTATTTGGAAAGAATTCCTTCGTCAATTTCTTTGTATGGAGACATCACAAATTCTTCTGGAATCTCAATATTATTTTCATCCACAACTAAGATATTTTGTGGATGAAAAAAATCATAATTCACAATATCTTTATTCGTTGTAATTAACTTCTTATGATGTCCCAAAGCTTCAAAGATTCGGAATGATAAACCTACCTGCTCGGTGCGTTGTATTTCTACAATAATCTTGGCTTTTTGTATCAATTCAGATACTTGTTGAATAGACTTCTGCGTGGTAATAATCTCCACATGTTCTGCAGGCATCTCGTTTCCGTTATAGACTTGAATATTGTACGTCCAGTTTTTTTCTTTGAGATATTTTGCCAAATTTTCTATCAACGGAAAACGATAATCATTCGTAGAAATATTAAAAAACTGATAGTCAACATCAGTCTGCTTGCTTTCTTCAAAAATATAATTCGTTAAAAAAGATAAGTTGTATGTTGAGACGTCTAAACAATCGTAACTATACACTTTATCAAACATAGAAATGATTTCTACTTTTCGAGGAAAACGACGTGTACTATCGTAATAATACGCGATAAACTTCTTTGTAAAACTTTTGATAAATTGTAAAACTTCATCATTCAACATATCTGGACGAATGATAAAAATTTCATCATGTGCACCAAGTTCATGTAAGGATGCTTTAATACGATCGGTAACAAAAGTCTTTTTTAGATTCTTTCCTAAAAATAGTTTTGAAAAGAAATTCTGCGCCTTATGAAACGTATTTTTATAATGAAATGCTGGTTGATCTAAGTATAAAATTTTAGCTTCAACCGATTCATATTGCTGTAATGCCTTTTGAATATGTGCTGTATATCCAAAAGCAAAAGGCGCAATAATGAGTATTTTTTTAGGAGACTTCAATACAATTTATACGATAATTCCCAATCCGTTACAATGTGGATAGTTATAAACACGTTTTCCTGTAGCTTTCGCAATATCAATTACAGCTCTACGTACTTCTGGAAAGCTTTCTGTATCGTGGAAAATAGTACATTCACTATGCTGTGCTGCCCACAATCCGCATTCGTAGGTTTCTTTGTAATTGTGTACAATATCTACATGTGAAAAATTGTATTGTTTATCATCTTGTTTGATCCAATCGCGGTAATCAGACTTGATCAATTCAATATTTGTATATTCTGCTAAAGAAGCTTTCGTTTTTTCGTAATGATCACCTTTGTGATCTGTATGTTCATCACCAATAAAAATATCCACTCCTTTTACTTCTTTAAAAAAGTTAGAGAATACAACCGAAGAATAGCCAAATTCAACACCAAATTCAATACAAGAATCACGGCCAATATCGAAACGCTCTAAAATATCCTCAATAATCAATTCTAAACCTGCCCAAGCCGTGACCATCTCTTTAATCTTTTCCGGTCTAGTCTTTTTGATAGGTTCGTATGTTTCCATCGGTAATCTTTTATGTAAAAGGTATTTTTTAAATTTTGAACGAAGTCCCATAATTGTGGTTTGTGTTTGAGGCAAAAGTATAAAATTCAATATAAAATTGTGTAATTTTGCGCAACAACTGATCGCATGAAAAACATTTCTATAGTTATCATCAATTATAACACGGCAAAATACACATTAGATTGTATCAATTCAGTCGTTACTTTTACAGACAAATCGTTGTCTTATGAAATTGTAGTTATTGATAATAATTCTAATCCTGAAGACTTTGCTCATTTACAGGAAAACTTCCCTAAACACGATCATATTTCATTACATAGAAGTGTGATTAATACTGGTTTTGGCGGTGGAAATATGTTTGGAGCTCAATTTACCAATGGAAAGTATATTTTATTCTTGAACAATGATGCCATGTTGTTAAATGATTGTTTAGGGATTTTGCATACTTACATGGAGAATCATCCGAAAGTTGGTGTAACTACAGCTCAGAATTATGATGAACACAACAAACATGTGATTTCATTTGATCATGATAAAGGCATTCGTAAGTTGTTGTTAGGACGCAGTTTTTTAGAAAAGAATTGGTCTAGTAAATTTCCAAAACGTAAAAAAGAATACACAGAACCTGTGAGTGTAAATTTTGTCAATGGAGCTTTTATGTTCTTTAGACGAGAAGCCTTTGAAAAAGTTGGTGGATTTGACAGCAATATTTTTCTCTACTTTGAAGAAATGGACATTTGTTTCCGCTTACGACAAAAAGGCTATTCAAGTGTGTTAATTCCAGAAGCAAAAATTTTGCACTATCAAGGCGTAAGTACAGGTGTTTCCGAAGCTATTAGCAAAGAAGGCATGATTTCGCATTTATATGTGATTAAAAAGAATTATTCGTACGCTAAATATATATTTATCAGAAGTTACTTTTGTATGAGTTTTCTCATCAAACCTAAAAAATGGTTCATGCTTTCACTCGTTTGGAAAGGTGCACATTTATCCAAATCCTTAAAACAGAAACAACAAATTCGTTTTGACTCATGACAGAAGAAATTCAAAACACTTTAGATCAATTGCAAATGGGGAATACCATTCTGTATCCTACAGATACGGTTTGGGGATTGGGTTGTGATGCCACAAATCCAGAAGCTGTCGAAAAAATTTATGCTTTAAAAAAACGCGAAGAAAGCAAAGCACTAATTTGTTTGGTAAGTGATATTCGAATGTTAGAACGCTTTATAGAAAACATTCCTGAAGTTGCTTACGAATTACTCGAAGCTTCTGACAAACCCACTACGATTATTTATGACAATCCTATAGGAATTGCAAAAAACTTAGTCGCAGCCGACAATACCATAGCGATTCGTATTCCTGATGATGAATTTTGCCAAAAACTCATTCGTAAATTCAAACGTCCTATTGTCTCTACTTCTGCGAATATTAGTGGACAACCAACACCGAAAAGTTTTAAAGAAATTAGTAGCGCAATAAAAACGAACGTAGATTACGTAGTGAATCTTAAAGATACTGCTAAAACAGTAAAGCCTTCAACCATCATCCAATTGCGTTCTAATGGAGAGATAAAAATTATACGAGCGTAATTTTGCTATTCATTACTGGTTTTTGAATGTATTTTAACAGCTTCCCATTTTCCTGAATCTTCTAGCAATCTTATTGATTTTTCTCTTAAGTATTCATCTTGGTGAAATCTTATAATAGTATCATCCGAAACCTTCCATTTTCCTTTCATCCGCTTTCCTCTTTTTACTAACTTTCCATGATATTTTACATAAAAATCAAAGTCATAAAACTCTGTATCTACTGTCCCTTTTGAGTAATCAATTCTTTCTGCTGCCAATTTTGAATACTTTTTCACAAACTCTAAAGAATTTTTCTTTAAATCGATAGAACCATAAAAATCAGAAGTCAATTTATTATGCTTATCAAGGATAAAACCTTCAATTTTTATAATATTATTTTCGTGTGAACTTTGCACTTTAACAATATCCATTGAAAAAGGAAATTTAGTATTCCAATTTATATGGTCATTTTTAAAATATCCTAACCACAAACCTTTAATATCATTAGGCTGTATAGATTTCTTTTTCTTTAAAAATTCAAACATATAATAAACAACTTACTTTCACTCAAAGTAATTTACTTATTTTCTATCAAAGTTGCAATTATTAGTTTTCTTTTGGATGATGAATATTTAATTGTTCTTTGAAAAAATCTCAATTCTCAATACTGAATGCTCATATCTAACTAAAATTCCCGAAAACATTCGTAAATTTGCACAGCAAAAAAATAACTCCAAACCATCAGCAATCGTTCAATTGTGATCAAATGGAGAAATTAAGATAATTAGAGCGTAGTTTTGTTGCTCGTTGCTGGTTATTAGTTGTTAGCAATCTTTACACTAATAAACTTCTAAACTTTTCAACTTCTAGACTTCAAAAAACGCTCCAAGTAGTAGAATTAATGAATTACAAAGAAGCCTTACAACTCGATATATTTTCAACCATCTCAAAAGCAGCATCCGAATTACAATTGGAAACCTATGTAATTGGCGGCTTTGTACGCGATTTCTTGTTGAAACGTGGAGATGCAAAAGATATTGATGTAGTGGCAGTAGGAAGTGGAATTGATTTGGCAAAAAAAGTCGCTTCACTCCTACCAAACAAACCTAAAGTCCAAGTGTTTAAAAATTATGGTACTGCCATGATTAAAACCAAGGAAATTGAAGTAGAGTTTGTAGGCGCTCGTAAAGAAAGTTATGAACGTGGCAGTAGAAATCCTGCGGTAGAAAACGGAACACTTCAAGACGACCAAGATCGTCGCGATTTTTCTATCAATGCCATGGCGTTGAGTTTGAATGAAAGTACTTTTGGGGATTTACTCGATCCATTCAATGGTTTACAAGATTTGGAAAATAGACGAATCGTAACACCACTTGATCCAGATATTACCTATTCAGACGATCCGCTACGCATGATGCGTGCTATACGATTTGCAACGCAATTGGATTTTAAAATAGATCCAGTCTCGTTAGAAGCCATTACACGTAATTGTGATCGTATTAAAATTATTTCAAAAGAACGTATTGTAGTAGAGTTGAATAAAATTCTCATGAGTACAAAACCTTCTATCGGGTTTATACTCTTAGAAAAAACACAGCTCTTACCTTATATTTTACCAGAATTAGTCGCTCTAAAAGGTATTGATGAAATTGAAGGGCAACGCCACAAAGACAATTTTTACCACACCTTAGAAGTTGTAGACAACATTTCTGAACATACTGACAATGTTTGGTTGCGTTGGGCAGCATTGTTACATGATATAGGAAAAGCTCCAACCAAACGTTTTAGCAAAAAAGTAGGTTGGACATTTCACGGACACGAATTTGTCGGTGGAAAAATGGTGTTCAAACTCTTCAAGCGTTTGCGCATGCCGTTGAATGAAAAAGTAAAATTTGTTCAAAAAATGGTTGTTATGAGTTCGCGCCCAATTGTACTATCACAAGATGGTGTGACGGATTCTGCTGTACGCCGTTTGGTGTTTGATGCAGGTGATCATGTTGAAGATTTAATGACACTTTGTGAAGCAGATATCACCACGAAAAATCCGCGAAAATTTGAACGTTATCACAATAATTTCAAGATCGTTCGTGAAAAAATTATTGAAGTCGAAGAACGCGATCATATACGTAATTTTCAACCGCCAGTTTCTGGTGAAGAAATTATGAAAACTTTCAATTTAAAACCTTCCCGAGAAATCGGAATCATAAAACACGCCATTAAAGAAGCAATTCTGGAAGGCGATATTCCAAATGAATACGAAGCAGCACATGCATATATGATCCGCAAAGGAAAAGAATTAGGACTCGTAGAAAATACCGAAAGATAAATGAAGAAACATTTTCACAACATCGCCAAAATTACTTTAGTTTTAGTATACTTAGTTATTATTGCTGGCGCATTTGTGCGTATGACAGGAAGCGGAATGGGTTGTCCAGATTGGCCAAAATGTTTTGGATACTTTATTCCTCCAACAGAAGAATCACAATTACAATGGCAACCAAATCAAACCTATAAAGACGGAATGGTGATTATTGTAGATGAAGCTTTGCAAGTGGCCAAAGAAGATTTTACAACTTCCACAACGTTTAAACAAGAAAATTGGGAACCATACACTGAGCATGATTATGCAACCTTTAATGCGTTTCATACGTGGGTTGAGTATATCAATCGTTTGTTTGGAGCTTTAGCTGGCTTAGCCACGTTACTACTTTTCGTAGGTTCTTGTTGGTACTGGAACGAAAAAAAAATCATTACATTTTTATCATTCTTTACCGTAGCTGGCATGGGATTCCAAGCTTGGCTTGGAAAAACGGTAGTTGATTCAAATTTAGCACCATTTAAAATTACTATTCACATGGTCATGGCGCTAATCATTGTAGCTGCACTATTATACATTGTACATATTACATCTAGCAAAACAAAAGCACATAAAAGCGATCGCTTATTTAAAAAACTATTACACGCTTCCATAGTATTAACAATGATCCAAACGATCTTAGGAACACAAGTTCGACAGTTTGTAGACGAACAAATCAAAGCTATTGGTGAAACTGGACAATCGTTATGGTTAGCCAATCCTGAACTCGATTTTTATATTCACCGTACATTTTCTATTGTTGTATTGTTAGTAAATGTTTGGTTGTTTTACCGTTTCAGAAAGCTAAAATTAGGGTATGGAAAAGTATATTGGGTAATGGTTTTATTAGCCCTAGAAATCCTTTCAGGAATTGCCATGTATTATTTTGATTTCCCATTTGGAACACAAACCATACACATTGTCTTAGCTACGATATTATTCGGAATTCAATTTTATTTGATCTTAGAAGCTAACAAAGCACGAAATAGCCAAGCCATAAAAACTGCTTAACCTTCTTTATTAACAAGAAATAATTTGCTTTTTTTCCCCTCAAAACTGAAGGAGAGAATCAGTTCTTTAACGATTAATTTTTCTGTTTTTTGTATCGTTAATCCTATTTCATCAGTTAAATGAAGTTCGTTAGTATCTTCTTCGTATTTCCACTTTCCTGAATATTTTACACCAATTGACACGATTTCGTGTTCACCGTCTTCGTGAAAAATCATCCAGCTTTCTTCATCTGATACTGAAGCAAAATCACGTTTATCTCCATCTACTTCCATGTATGCCATACGCCATTTTGTTGCTCACAAAAGTGTTAAATCAGTTTTTTGTTGCAGACTAGTCGTTGAAAATGAACAACACAAAAAGAATGTAAAAATGGTTTCTAAATGCTTCATAGAGGATTAAGTGTAAAAGCTAGTTTTTGTTAACAGTGTAGTCACCCTAAATACAAAATTATAATGTAGGATAAAAAAGCTTTCAAACTGTTTATTTTTCTTCCTAAAAATTAGAAAAAGAATAATTTTTAACAAAGCGTATCTTTAACAAAGAAAACTTTGTAAATTTGCAATCCCAATTTTTTAACGCGCATGATTTTTAGATTTAGAATAATATTAGACGCAACTGAAGATATCTTCAGAGATATTGAGATTCAGGAAGATGCAACTCTTGAAGACTTCAGTAATGCTATTACACAAGCATTCGGTTTTGACGGAATGGAAATGGCGTCTTTTTATGTAAGTGATGATGAATGGAATCAAGGTGAGGAAATTTCACAATTTGATATGAGCGAAGGACAAGCTTCGGTTCGTTTGATGAATGAAACAAGTTTAGACAGTGCTTTTTCAGAAGATCAAACACGTATGATTTATGTGTATGACTTTCTAAATATGTGGACGTTTTTGGTAGAATTGGCAGAAATTGCAGAACCTATTCAGGGAATATCGTACCCAAATTTATTATTCTCTCACGGAATTTTGCCAGATAGTGCGCCTGACAAGCAGTTTGAAGCCGAGGAAGATCCGTATGGATTGGAAGGTGATGACGATTTAGACATCAACGATTACGATAGTTTAAACTTTGATGAAAACTGGAACTAGCTCCAACAAGCTCATTATAAGTTTTCAGCAAGTTCTCTAAATAGTTATCCTTTATAAGTTGTCATTGCTTGCGCTACAAAAGAATACAACGGATTATAATGTTTTTGAATAAATAATTGGTTTTTCTCTTTCCAAAGTTTAGCGCTCATTTTATCTACAATAGGAATTAACATTTTTTCGTGGTGGCATGCCACTGGACTTGCTTTTGAAACACTTTTTGTTGAAGAATAATTAATACACGAACACCAAGTAGAACAACGATCTTTTAATTTGCACCCAGAGCATTCAGGTTTATCTTTTATGATATCTGATTGTAGTTGTAATAATTTAGAAGCAACAACACCTCCCTTAACTGTTCCTAATTGTACACTTTTATCTGCCTGATGTGCTGGTTTTACAAATTGCATACATGGATAAATATCTCCATTTGGAGCAATTGAAATTTGATTGTTTCCTATGCTACATTTATTCCCACATGCAACAGGTTTCTTTGTATGTGTTTGGATTCTTTCATCAAAACTACTCAAATAAAAATGCTCTACATTATTGCATCTTTCTTCATACCATTTTGATAACTTTTCGTATTCTGTGGCCAAAACTTCAAAATCCTGATACGTCCATTGTGCCGAATAATCCAATGTACAATTAATAAAATGTAGTCCTTGGTCATAAATCCAAGTGATATTATCGTATAATTTTTTTGAAGATTCAGGTGTAACTACACAAAAGGCATTTGTAAAAAGATTATATTTTAAGACACTTTTAATGGTGCGTTGCATGATTTTAGAATAATCGGAATTCCCAATCGTAGGTCGCTGTTTTTGCATGGTTTCAGGAGTTCCATCTAAACTCAATGACACCATAATATTTCTTTCCGTAAGTTCTTTCATCAAACTATCGGTAAGTAACAAACCATTTGTTGACAATTGACCTACTATTTTCACCTCATCTCCTAATCTTTTTTTAAATGTATCATGTATGTGAAAAAGTTGTTGTTTTTCCATCAAAGGTTCACCTCCTAAAAACGCAATAATTAGTTTGTTTGCTTTTTTTCGTTGTACTTCTCCTACTACAAAATCAATAGACGCTTCAATAGTTGATTGCGACATAGATGCTTTAACTTTATCGCCAGCATAACAGTAGCTACAACGCATATTACAGTCATGAGTAATATGAAAATTCACTGTATATTTAATCACTTTGCTCATTAAAATCTTCCTTCTGATTTTGCCCAATCTATATATTCTTGAACGAGATTTTCTAAATCTTTTATGGCTTCTTTTTTTGTATCAGTTTCTTTTAAAACCAACTTCCCATTTTCATCTTTTTCATAACCACCAAACGAATTATATGCAAATCGACTATCATATTTTGAAAATGTAGCAATGCTTGTATCTTTCTCATCTACAATTTGCTCCATCTCTTTCAAATCAACTTTTTCATTATCATATTGTTCTAAAATTTCTTTTCCGTAGTCTACATCTAAATAATTTTTATTTTCTCTTAGATATGTTTCTATTTTTTGTTCTAGAGCATCATTTCGCCACAAGTATCTTTTTATTTTCAATAATTTATAATAACCTCTTTGCTTGATTAAGTTTTCAAAAAAGTCCTTTTCCTTTTGATAACCCTCATAACTATCTCCTACTTCTTTCATTAATTTGTTATAGGCATCCAAATCTTGTGGCAATAAAGCAGACTTATTTAAGCTGCTTCTCCATGAATTAAAACAATCAGAAGCAGTACTTTGATGATCGAGCCAAACATAGCCTATATTGTGTTTTTCATTGTATCCTGTTGCATTAAAACTCAATCCATTTTTAGAAATTGGAACCTCTTTTGAAAGTTCAATTTTATTGGCCAAAAATATAGAATCTATAATATCTACAGCGGTTTCACGATCAAGCCTATCAGGTAAACCTGTACCATACATCGCGTATGTGTGTGGGAAACCGAGTTCTTTAAACTTTATTGGATTTTCCTTTAATTCTAAAGTAGCATTAGAATTTGTTGAAAACGCAAAAAGCCCAAAAGCACCTAAAAGTGCAGTTGCATAGTATCCCGTTTTGGTAACCTTTCGAGACATTAATAAAGGGCTCTCATCAAGATAAGAAGGATAACGTGGTGTCTTGTACTTTCGTATAGGTGTAACTTTTAGTCGGTTTTTCATGATAATGCTTTTGTTTTTTGTATCAATAAAGATACCAAAAACAGATTTTATCATAGAAAACTAAAACAAGTGTTTAATTTTTTTTGTCAGTATCATCTAAAATTATTTGTCTTTCATTGTGAATAAAAACAAGCTACGGCAAGTCATTTTATAACTTTTTTTCTAGTACTTTTGCCGAGCAACAAAAGCTTCTGTACAAATCAGATTTTGCTTTTGATGCTTTTATTCTCAGAAAACAAAATACAATACCCTAATAAATGATCAATTTATACAGCGCACAAGTAAACACTATTTCTATTCACAAGGTAGGAAACAAAAGTAGAAACGAAAATGTATTCCTTTCCGCTGAGCCGTATCAATTAACAGATGAAATTACACCGTTATTGAAAGAATACTTCTTTAAACCATTTCGTGAAAAAGAAGAAAATTATTTTCAATTTACCAATGAAGTTGATTTAGAGTTCAATCAATTATTTACTATTGTAACTGATATTTTTAACGATCCTTCTACAGTTCATGAAAATTCAAAGAAAGTTACTTCTTTACTTTTTGAACAATCACAACATCCACATATTAAAAGTGGTGAAGTATATGTAGGACATTTTGAAAATGTAGTGATCGACAATGAAAAAGTAGATGCAGTTGGTATTTTCAAATCAGAGATTAAACACGATTTCTTGCAATTTGAAGAAAATGGAAGCAATATAGAAGTATTATTACAACAAGGGATTTCATTAAACAAATTAGATAAAGGTTGCATCATTTTTAACGTAAACAAAGAAGAAGGTTATAAAATCCTTTCTGTTGACAGCAACAAATACGATACAAAATACTGGTTAGATCATTTCTTAGGTGTAGATGTATACGAGGATGAAAACTTTTACACAAAAAAATACCTAAAGTTCTGTCAAAACTTTGCAAAAGATGTTGTTTTCCCTGCGGAAGACAAAAAGGAAGAAGTAATGTTTATGAATCGTGCGGTAAATCACTTTGCCAAAAACGATACCTTTGAAGAAACTGAATTCTTAAATGATGTGATTGAAAACCCGGATCTAATTCCAGAGTTTAAACATTATAAAGTAGAAAAAGGTCCAAAATATAGCATTGAAGATGTTTCAGAATTTCCAATTGCCAACAAAGCGGTTTCTTCTGCGCGTAAAAGTATCAAAAATACAATCAGCTTAGATACCAATATTCAAATTAAAATGGATTTTATCAATCCAGAATCTGCAGAGAAGTTTGTAGAAAAAGGTTGGGATGAAGAAAAGCAAATGTATTATTACTTAGTCTATTTTAATAAAGAACAAAAAGGATAAAAATTAAAAGCCTTTACTGTTACAGTAAAGGCTTTTTTATACTTACGCCATATCATCTTCTTCATCCATAAGAATAATAAGTGGTTGAGGAGGATCAATTCTTGTTATTGGTGGTAGTGTTGTTAATGGATTTGGATAACAACCCGTTGTAGCATAATATCCTCCACAGGGAGAGTAACAAGACAAATCTTCACTATGATTTCCTCCTTTTCTAGAATTAATCTCGTTAACTGATGCAATAGACCTTTTATTTAAATTCAAATTCTTAATACTTCGTTTCTTCATAATTTAAAACTTTAATTGTTAATGTATCTTTTTGGCCTTTGCCATTTTCAGTTACTAAATTATTGAATAAACGAGCTTTACATGAAGAATATTTGGCTGGATTTGTACGTTTGTACCCGGAGAAACTTACTATTTTATCAATTCATAAAATGATCGTTCAAAAGTTAATTTTATCGTTTCACATTCTCATAATTTCTACGCACAAAATGCAATGCTTCACTCAATACATTACCCATAGAAGTTAGATTTTTAAAATTTACATCTCTGGTAACTTCAAAAACGCGTTGTGTAAGCATTGCTACATTTTCTTTGGTCGATAAGGTATCTTGCTGCATACATGCCAATAATTCCTGAATACGATTTTCGGAACTCAACATTCGCTTTGCAATGATAGAACGTTCTTCTGCTTTGTATTGTTCTATGGAATCTGCTTGCAATTTTTCTCCAACCAATTTGACCATTTTATAGTTTTCTTTAAAAAACTGCGGCATATAAATTTTAAATTTCCCTTCATAACATTGTTGATCAAAATCAATCGCTCTGATTTTAAAAACAACATTGTCAAAATCATGTGTCGGTACAATGACATAATTATAGGAACGCATGTCTCCTAACAATCGAATCATACAACGTTCGTTGAACTTTACAAACTCTTTTGCAATTTGTGCCTTTTCAGAAGTAGTGCAATCATTGAGCATATTTTCAATAAAAACATCCCCTGGAATTCCTGCTATATGTTCTTCTATCAACGTATTTTTATACACTAAAAAATTCAGGTTATTGGGAGATAAAATATGCTCCAACTCCAAACCATAAATTCTAGAAGCATCAGCGGTTTTTACATAAAAATAGATGTAATTATCATTTAAAATATTTCGAATTTTAACTCGGAATGGTTTTGAATTTCCAAACGTGCAATAATCGATCGCATCTACATTTAGGTATTGAATAATATCTTCATTTCCATCGGAATGTAGAATAGAATACACCTTTTTCAGGCTTAAATCTATTTCTTCACGTTCAAATTCATTGTAATAGGTACGTACCCAAAGTGTATCATTTCCTTTTGCATCATGCACAACAATAGAGCCTTGAAACCGCAGTAAATCGTCATAAAATATTGGGATTTTTATGGTTCTTCCATGTTCAGACAAATATTCACTAAGTAATGTATTTACTGGAAATGCAGGTTTTTTTTTGGATATTATTGGTTCTTCCATTGATGGATTGTATTTTGATTTTGTATTCAGATTTAAAAATACAGTATCTTATCAAAAAAACTTGCGTTACGGTTTAAAAAACTCAAAACAAAAACCTTTACTTCAACAGTAAAGGCTTTCATCTTATATTTTTATAGAGTATAATGTATACTTCCTAGCCGGGAAATCCATCCAAACAAGCTTGGCGCGAAGAATCAACCACACAATAACCATTTCCTACATAAAAACCATCGCATCTATTACAATCAGCTTCGCTTACACCGCCATTGCCTCCTGTAATTTTTGATTGTGCAGTTTTGTTTAATTCCGAAACTCCTTGAATTTTTAAAATACTTTTTAACATAATTCTCTAATTTTAATTTGCCTACTCTATTTACGATTCGGTTTTTCAGCTTTCACCATTACTAGTACGTATTAGTGAATCTAAAGTAATACGGAATTTTAATCATTAAGCTAATTTCAAGCTACAATTGGTTTGTTTGTACCCATTCATACGTGATTTAACAGCTTTTTAGAAAAATCTAATTTTAAATTAAGATTTAAATAAGATATTGTTTTTAAAAAGCTTTCTGTATATTTTGTAACAATTTTAAAAATCAGTCGTCAAGTATATATCAATCAAAAAACTATATCACTTTGAAAAATGCAAATACCATCCTCACATTACAAAATCTGAGTAAGAATTACAAGAACGTCAAAGCGGTACAAGACTTATCATTTACCATCGAAAAAGGCAATGTTTACGGTATTTTAGGACCAAACGGAAGTGGAAAATCTACTACGTTAGGAATGGTTTTAAATGTTGTAAATAAAACCTCTGGAAACTTTAATTGGTTTAATGGCAAAGTTGCTGTACATGATGCTTTAAAGCGTGTCGGAGCAATTATTGAGCGTCCAAATTTTTACCCATATATGACGGCTTATGACAATTTAAAGCTGGTTTGTAAAATTAAAAACGTATCTAAAGATAAGATTAATGAAAAACTAAAAATCGTTGGTCTTATCGATCGTAAAGACAGTAAGTTTAAAACGTTTTCTTTAGGAATGAAACAACGTTTGGCTATTGCTTCTGCTCTATTGAATGATCCAGAAATTTTAATTTTAGACGAACCTACAAACGGATTGGATCCCCAAGGAATACATCAAATTAGAGAGATTATTAAAGACATCGCAACGCAAGGAACCACGATACTATTGGCTTCCCACCTATTGGATGAAGTTGAAAAAGTATGTTCGCATGTGGTAATTTTACGTAAAGGCGTAAAAATCTATTCGGGTCGCGTAGATGAAATGGTGGCAAGTCAAGGATTTTTTGAGGTAAAAGCTGATAAAGAAGCTGAACTCATTGCTTTTTTAGAAAAGCATGAGGCTTTTGGTACAGTAACTAAAGAAGGAGAAATTATCAAAGCTTTCCTAACAAAACCCTTCAATGCAGCCGATTTCAACAAAGCTATGTTCGATCAAGGCATTGTGTTATCGCACCTAGTAAATCGTAAAGAAAGTTTAGAAGAACAATTCTTGATGCTTACTGAAAACCAATCTAACTAATTTTATCCAGCTACGACTATGTTACGTTTATTACAAATAGAATTCCAAAAATTATGGTTAAACAGAACCAGTAGAATATTAATTTATATCTCGTTTGTTTTTCCACTATCTATATTAATCCTTTCCTCAATAAAAATTAACTTCTTCGGATTATTCACTATTGACTTATCTGAAACACAAATATTTGAATTTCCTTATATTTGGCATATTACAACGTTTTTTATTGCCTTTTTCAAGTTTTTCTTTGCCATTGTCGTCGTCTCCATGATTGGAAACGAATACAGTAATCGGACATTGAAGCAAAACCTTATTGATGGTATGAGCAAAAAAGATGTCATTCTCTCAAAGTTTTACTTCATTCTGGCATATAGTCTTATTGTAACGGCACTTGTGTTTGTAATCACCTTATTTTTAGGAATAATGCATTCTCCTTCTGCTGACTTATATTTTGATACCATTTTTAACGGTTCCGAATTTATCTTAGGCTACTTTGTAAAACTCCTCACATTTTTTAGTTTATGTTTGTTTGTAGGAGTATTGATCAAGCGTTCTGCATTTTCATTAGGTTTCCTGTTCATCTTGTACATCGCTGAAATGATCTTTTATGCGTTGACAAAATTCGAATGGGCAAATGAAGAAACTGCCAATACGATCTTTCAATTCATGCCATATACATCTTTATGGAATTTGATAGATCAACCTGTAATACGAATGGCAAACGTAAACAATCCAACAGAGATTATGGCAACAGATTATGCTGTACATTGGTATGAAATTGTCATAGCGCTTTCGTGGACTGCCATTTATATCTTTTTATCCTACAGATTACTCAAGAAAAGAGATTTATAACAAAATAGTATACAAATCAAGTAGATTTTAAAGAAAGAGCGAAGCAATTCGCTCTTTTTTTAGTTGGTAATTATTATATTTGACGGCTATTGAGTATGAAAAAATTGCTATGAAGTATCTCACTATAAAAAAAACCATCGTTTCCCCCTACAATACGTAAAAGCTGGTAACTTTTATAAATTGTTATTTCAATCATACTCGCATTTAAAAAAGAACAATTCTCAAAAATATAAAATAATAACTCCACAAAAGAGTTATTAAACTGGATTATTGAGCATTAAATGTTTTAGAAAATATCAATTACAGATGAAAAAAATTTTACTATTCATTCTTATTACCCTTCCAACAATCTTATTTGCACAAGGTGAAGCCGCTAACTGGTATTTTGGTCAAAATGCTGGCTTGCAATTTGATCCTGACACAGGAAATGTAACTGCTGTTACAGACGGAAGTTTAGACACCTTAGAAGGTTGTGCTACAATATCCACTCCAGATGGAAACTTATTATTTTATACCGACGGAAGGACAGTTTGGGATAGAAATCACACAGTAATGCCCAATGGAGATTATTTTGGAGTTACTGGAAATTCTACTGGTCTTTTTGGAGATCCATCTAGCACTTCTTCTGCTCTCATAGTTCCAAACCCGCAAGACCCAGATATTTACTATATTTTCACGGTTGATGAACCACATCACGAAAACTTGGATAATATTGACAACTTTCCTCTAGAGCAAGATGACAATCAAAACAACGGTTTAAATTATTCTGTTGTAGATATTTCGGTAATTGGTTCTAATGGATCAATTGGTGATGTTATTGAAAGAAATACTCCCTTAATTTCCTATGACATTAACAACCCTCTTGAAGCTGCTTATAAATGTTCTGAAAAAATCACTGCTATAAAAAGTGCTGATTGTGAATCGTTTTGGGTATTAACTCATTTTTCTGACAGTTTCTATGCATATAAAATCGAAGGCACAGGAGTTGTTACAACTCCTGTTATCAGTACTACACCAACTGAAATTCCTATTTCAGGATATCGTAGAAATGCACTTGGGTATTTAAAAGCATCTCCTCAAGGTGACAAACTAGCCGCTGCACATTTAGGATTGACAAATGTTGAAGGAGGAAATGGTCCTGGAAAAGTGATGTTATATAACTTTGACAATGATACAGGAATTGTTAGTAATGAGTTAGAATTGTATGACGGTGATGCTCCTTACGGTGTAGAATTTTCTCCAGAAGGAACAAAACTATATGCAACTATTGGATTGGGAAATAGTGGAGCAGGAAATAGCTTACTTTTACAATATGACTTATTAGCAGCAGATATCCCAGGTTCTCAATTTACTGTAGATAATTCCTCTACATTTTCTGCTGGGGCCATCCAAGTAGGAATCGATGGAAGAATTTATCGAGCTTTACTTGACTTTAATGATATCAACAATACAGGACGCTTTTTAGGTGTAATTGAAAATCCTGAAGCTGTTGGTGCCGCAGTTGTTTATAATGAAAATGGAATATTGCTAGATATAACCAATACAAACACAAATCTGTCTAGAATTGGATTACCTCCTTTTATCCAATCACTATTTGCAACGCCAGTTGATATTATTCGAAATGGAGTCTCTTCCACAGAACTATCCTTATGTACAACGCAAAGTTATACATTGATGGCCGATGATATTCCAGGAGCTACTTACACTTGGACTCTTAATGGAAATCCTTTGGCGGAAACTACTTTTCAATTAGATTTAACGAATGTAACTTTAGCTGATGCAGGATTGTATGAAGTTCAAATTGAACAAAATAATGGTGAATGTCCTTTGATGGGAGAAGCCAATGTTATGATATTTACATCACCTACAGCAAATCCAATTGAAGATCAGCTAATCTGTGATGATGACAATGATGGTTCGTGGACTTTAGACTTAGACTCGTTTACTTCAACTGTACTAAACGGACAAGATGGGATGCAATTTACAGTAACCTATCATGGAAATCAAGCGGATGCAGACATGAACATGAATCCTTTAACTACTCCATATACAAATCAAGTTGCTTATGGATTGGAAACTATTTTCATTCGTATTGAAAATAATGATAATACTGTTTGTTTTGATACAACTTCATTTAATTTTGACGTGTTTGATCAACCAACAGCTAATACGGTAATGAATTATGAATTATGTGATGATACCGCTGATGGAGACGATACCAATGGTTTTACTACTTTCGATCTTTCTACAATAGATACAGAAGTTCTTGGTGGACAAGACAATATGCAATTCAATATTACCTATTATGCCAATCAAGCAGATGCAAACGATTCTATGAATGTATTACCAACTATGTATGTAAATACTACTGCTGGAGGAAATTCAATTGTAGCCCGTATAGAAAATATTGAAAATCCAAACTGTTTTGATACCGTAACTTTTAATGTAATTGCACATCCACTTCCTGTAATCATGCAACCTGTTGCTTTAAGTCAATGTGATGATGATACGGATGGTTTGTCTGATTTCAACCTTACAGAAGCAAATACTTTACTTTCAGCAGATGCAGCCAACGAAACATTTACTTACTACACAAGTTTAACAAATGCCGAAAATGCTACGAGTCCAATTGTAAATGACACTGCCTATAATAGTGGTAATGGCGGACAAGTTTTTGCAAGAATTGAAACTGTAAATGGTTGTTTCCGTACTGCGGAAGTAAACTTAATTGTTGCAGCAACGCAAATTCCAGATACTTTTCAAGTGAATTATGAAATTTGTGATGATGATGTAGTCGATGGAGACAACACCAATGGAATAGCTGCATTTGACTTTAGCGATGCTGATGCACAAATCAATGCTTTATTTACGGCCTCAGGTCAAACACTTACAATCACTTATTACGAAAACTTTGCAGATGCTTTAGCTGAAGAAAATGCCATTGTAGATATTAGTAATCACAGAAATGATGCTTCTCCAAATGTTCAAAATATTGTTGTTCGTGTGGATAGCGACGCTAACAATGCTTGTTTAGGTTTAGGAGAACATATTACGCTCACCGTAAATCCTTTACCAGACCTAAATCCTGTGACTGACTATGTGGTTTGTAGTGACATTGCGAGCCAATTTACTTTCGATTTAACAACCAAAGATCCAGAAGTAATCAACGGACAAGCCAATATTGATGTCACCTATCATGAATCACAAGCAGATGCTGATACAAATACAGCTGCTATTGTGAGTCCATATACTACATTTCCAAGAACCATATATGTGCGTGCAGTCAATACAATTACTGGCTGTGTGAATACTGCAATGAACTTTGATTTAATCATCAATGAAAATCCTGTAGCCATTATGCCTGCAGATTTAATTGTCTGTGATGAAACACCTTTTGATGGCTTTACTTCTGTAGATTTAAACGCTCAGTCAGCTGCTATCTCAGGAACTCAAACGGATGTCTCTGTACAATACTTCCTTAGTCAAGCGGATGCGGATAATAATACAAATCCATTAGCTGTTCCTTTTTCAAATACAAGTAATCCACAAACCATATATGTACGTGTAGAGCATGGAATTACTGGTTGTTTCAGTACAACAAATTTTAATATCGTTGTGAGTGAAGCTCCTATCTCAAACGCTCCTACTTCATTAGAATACTGTGATACGGACAATGACGGAATCGGAATCTTTGATTTGACCAATGCAGAGAGTGAGATTACCGGAGGTGTATTGCCAGGACAGGTAACAGTTACTTATCACGAAACACCAGAAGATGCAGATAATGATGTGAACGAAATTCCAAATGCAACAGCTTATGGAAACATCAATCCATACAACCAAACGATCTATGTACGTGTAGAAAATGTACTTACAGGATGTTTCAATGTAGTTTCTTTAGATTTAATTGTACACGATTCACCAGAGATTGCTGCTTTAGATGCA